>Ga0181569_10004388_pt1 | contig 10865 bp, 10 predicted proteins | sample 101ome_19_FD_132452 | JGI IMG/M metagenome (GOLD analysis project Ga0181569, IMG submission 132452) | Coastal salt marsh microbial communities from the Groves Creek Marsh, Skidaway Island, Georgia - 101405AT metaG (megahit assembly) | ecosystem: Environmental > Aquatic > Marine > Intertidal... | reverse complement strand
GCATAGCCGCCCGATCCTTCACCGAACGGGCCTTCGGGCGTATGGGCGTCGGGCGGGATTTCGCCTTCGAGAATCATCTCGGCTTCGGCCGGCACCTCTATGTCGATGGTCTCGCATTTCACCATGCGCACCGGCTCGCCCATCAGCGCGCCGGCGACGGTCAGCTCGTCGACGCCATAGGGGGCGGTATAGGACGACGAAAAATAGATCGCCGGATGCGCGCCGACCACCATCGCCACCGGCATCGGCTCGTTGCGTTCCTGGTATTTCTGATAGATGCGCAGCGCCTGGCGCGGGCAGATCAGGTATCCGGTGCGGTTTTTACCCATGATCTGCTGGCGGTGGATCGACATGTTGCGGATGCCGGTATCCGGGTCCTTGATGATGGCCATGCCGGAAGCGATGAACGGGCCGGGGTCGAGTTCCGACGTCCATGCCGCTGGCACCTTGGTCAAATCGACGTCGTCGCCTTTCAGCACCACCTGTTTCACGGGTGCGTCGGCGGCATCGACCATCACCGGGTCAATCGGCGATTTCACACGCGTATTGAAGGTTTGGATCACGTCTTCCTCGGCGACGCCAAGGCCGATGCCCCATTTGCGCCGGTCGGTCAGAATCTGGTTGCAGACATGCCAGTCCGGAAAGCCGGTCAGATTGTCGAACAGCGACGCCTTGCCGAGCCGGTCGTATGTTTTCCAGCCGATGGCGGTCAGGTTTTCATGCGGGTCGACTTCCTTGCGAAACCGCACCAGTTCGCCCTGCTGTTCCAGATTGGCGAGATATCCCCGGATCGACTGATCCATGCCCCTTGCACTCCCTGATTTTTCTTGCCCCGTTTATGGCATAATCGGGGAAACCGCGCCATGCAGGGGAGGAACACATGCCGGGTACCGAGATCAGGAAAATCGTCACCATTGTCAAGGACATCCTATCGAAGCTCGGCGGCAGATAGACGCAGCCTTTTTATCGAACGACCGCCCCCCTGACTGTCATCCTGGACCAAGCCGGGATGTTTTTTGATGAGCGAAGACCGGTGCAATACCGCATAAGCGGAACGTGAACTAATCCTTTATCTCGACGATCCGGTCGGACGAAGAATGCACGCCGTGAGTGACGAGAGGCGTATCGCCGATGACTCGGAATCCGTGTGCCGTGTTCGGGGGGAATACCATCGTCATGCCGGGGCCGATTTCGGTGGTGCCGTCCAGGCCGTCGATCCAGGCTTCGCCGGTGCCTTCCAGCACGGTGACGATCTCGACGTAGGGATGCGCGTGGTTCGGCGTGGCGTAGCCGGGCGGCGAGGTCTGGATGCCGCAGCGGACAGGGGTGGAGCCGGCGTCGTCGCCAACCAGCGTGCGATAGGTTGCGCCGCCCGGAAATTCTTCTTCCGCGACATCGACGTGGCGGATGATCGGACCGTTCATGGGACTATTCCTCCGAAGCGAACATACAGGATAGCACCTTTCGGCGATCTTACGGTATGGGCCGATCCCGGCGGAGACCGCGTCCAGGTGCCGGCTGGATAGACGCCGAACTCGTCCTCGAATTCGCCGTCGATCACGAAGACTTCCTCGCCGTTCGGATGGCCGTGATGCGGCGCCTCGGCGCCGGGTTCGAGTTTCAGCAGCTGGGTCCATTCCCGGTAACCACCCTGCCGATAGAGCGGCTTCTGCCACACGCCGGTGTCCGTGCGCGGCTGCCAGTCCAGCGCGTTGGTATTCATTTCCACCTGTGTGCGGCCTTCGCCCCGATACTGGCACAATTTGACGAACAGCGTGCAGCCGTCTTTCGAAAACGGTGCGTGGCTGGTGCCGTCGGGGTTCAGCAGATAGGTGCCGGCGGGGTAATCGCCGTGTTCGTCCGAAAAAACGCCGTGGAGAACGAAAATCTCCTCGCCGTCGGGATGATTATGGGTGGGAAATTCGCTGCCCGCGTCGTAGCGGACGACGGAGGTGACGATACCGGCTTCGGCAGGTCCGACGAGATACAGGCGCTTGCGCCAGACCGTGGGCGACGGGCTCGGCTGCCAGTCCATCTCTCCGGAGCGGACGACCGCGCGGGCGGTTAAATCTGCATTGAGTTTGAGAGCTTCATTCATGGGGTGGAGATCTTGTCTTACGTCCCGCGGTCAGGGCCGGACCGGAACCGGCCGGCCACGTCATTCCGCCGGCGCAGGATCGAGCACCTTGATCGTGCGCGTGATCGCGTAGACCAGCCCCAGACCGGCCGCCGCAACCGCCAGCGTGGCGGGGTTTTCGGCGCCCAGCCAGATCGTTGATGAGCCGACCGTCAGACAGGCGGCGTACATGCCGATGGCCGCCAGCCAGCCACCGGCCTTCCCTCTGCCCAGCACGGTGACCGAATGCGCCAGCAGGAAACCCGCCGCGATACACGTGGTTACGACATAGACGACCGCCATCGTCGACCCGTCGAGAATCAGCGCCGGATTGAACGCCCACAGATAGGGCAGCAGGTAGGCGGTCGCCGCCAGCTGCACGCCGATGAAACCGGTCTTCCACATATCGGCGCCCGCCATCTCGGCCGCGACCATCGATGCGATGGCGACCGGCGGCGTCAGCATGCTGATCAGGCCGAAATAGAACAGGAACAGATGGGCGCCCATCGGTACGAGGCCCATCTTGATCAGGGCCGGTCCAATCACCGACACCAGCACAATATAGACGGTCGCCGTCGGCATGCCCATCCCAAGCACGATGCAGATCAGAGACGTCAGCAGCAGCATCACGAAGATGCCGTAGGTTTCCCCCAGATGGGCGAGAATGATGCTGAGCTGGAAGGCCAGCCCGGTCGAATTCATCACGCCGAGAATGATGCCCGCGGCGCCGGCGATCAGGACCAGCGGCACAAGAATCTCGCCGCTGCCGAACAGGAAGCTCTTCCAGTGTTCCAGGCTGGGCGGGCGCCGGTCGCGGACGACCATCAGCACGATCAGGCTGGCCGCCGAATAAAGCGCCGCCACTCCCGGCGGATACCCCATCCAGAACAGGAAATACATCAGGATCGCGATGGGCAGCACGAAGATCCAGCCGACCTTCATAACCTCCCAGACGATGGGCAGGTCCGCCTCAGGCAGGCCTCGGATGTTGAACCGGCGCGCGACCGCGTCGACCTGGATGAACAGCACCAGGAAATACAGCAGCGCCGGCAATGCTGCGGCGATAACGACGTCCTGATAGGGCACTTCAAGAAATTCGGCGATGATGAAAGCGGTTGCGCCCATGACCGGCGGGGCTATCTGGCCGCCGTTGGATGCAACGGCCTCGATGGCGCCGGCGTATTCCGGCTTGAAGCCGGTCTTTTTCATCAGCGGAATGGTGACGATGCCGGTCGACATGATGTTGCCGACCGTGGAGCCGGAGATCGTGCCGAACGCGCTGGACGCGACCACGGCAACCTTGGCCGGTCCGCCGCGGCGGTGGCCCATCCAGCCCATGGCGAGATCGGTCAGGAAGGATGTGCCGCCACTGACTTCCATCAGCTTGCCGAAGATGATGAAGGCGAGCACGAGGTTCAGGACGACCTGAAGGACCAGTCCCGGAACGCCGTTATTGTCGGCATAGAAATAAGTGATCGTTTTGGTCGGTGGGAAGACGGCGGCTTCGAGCGCGCCGGGCAGGTGGTCGCCTAAGAATGCATATAGGATCAGTACCCAGACCAGGCAGGCGATGATCTTGCCGGCCGCCTTGCGCAGGCCTTCCATCATCAGGATCAGCGCAAGCGCGCCGGGAATCCACTTGTCCGGTGTGCGTTCGTGGGCGGTGACGATCCAGTCTTCGAAATTGTAGGCCATCCAGAACCACGAAAAGAACGCGATTAGCGAAAGCGCGATTTCAAGCAGGCCGGGCTTTTCGAAATAGGGATAGGTGAGAAACGCGCTCGCGCAGGCGAGACCGAGGACGACGGCGATAACCTGCTGGAAAGTCAGGGCGACGCCGAAATAATCCGTGACGGCAAGTATCCAGCCGATACCGATGACTGGAATGGCAGCAAGACAGACGCGCAGGAAAACCCCGTTGAATTTATCCATCGGAGCTCTCCTGCGCGTGTTCGTTGTTGAGCGGTGAGATGCCTATCTCGTCATCAACATCGCGTCGTTCTTCGCATTGGCATCCGTGTAGATGCCGACTTCCTTGTAGTACTTGGCCGCGCCCGGATGATACGGGACCGGGTTGTTGGCGGGCGTGATCGCGTTCTGCTTCGTGCCCCGCAGCGGCGGATAGTCTTTCTGCATCTGCGCCCAGTTGTCGTATATTGCTTTCGCCATCTGGTAGGCGTCCTCGTTGCTGACCTGGGTGCCGGCATTCAGATAGGAATCGAACGCGGCGATGGTGATGTCGCCCCGGACGAACGGCTTGCGTTTGCTGTTCTTTTCCTGAACCGAATACAGCCCGGCCATGCCTTTTCCGAGGAATTCGTCCGTGCCTTTGGGGCCGAGCGGAATAATCCGCAGGCCGCCCGGTACGGTGGCGTGGGCTTTGCGCATTGCCGGCATGCCGGTGGCGATCGGGGCAGCGTCGACGCGGCCCTGAACGACCATGCCGATACTGGCGACAACACCGCCGGAATCGACGGGCGTGACGTCGTTTTCGGTCAGACCCGCGGTGCTGAGGATGGTCCGGTTGGCCTGGCCGAGAGATACATTGGTCTTGAAGTTGACGACAACCCGTTTGCCTTTCAAGTCGGCAAGCGTTTTGATGCCGGAGCTTTCCTTGGTCATGTAGGCGTAGGGCAGAGTCCAGACACGCGCGATGGCGCGCACGTTCTTGGTCGCCTTCTTGTAAGGCGCCACGGCGCTCCATGCCATGCCGGAATCGAGCGACGAATTCATGCCGAGGGTGATTTCGCCGGCTTCCATCAGCGGCAGGTAGACGGACGACCCTGCGTGCGGCTGCGCATTGGCGCGGACACCCATTTTTTCCTGAAACAGTTTGGCGAAGCCGCTCCCCAGCAGAAAGTAGACCGACCCCTGCGGATTGGTGCCGACAGTAATGCGTTTTAGTTTCGCGTCCGCGGCGCCGGCCGAGACGGTAAATGCGCCGACCGCCGCCGCAAAGACGGCAGATTTTAGGATGGTGGATTTCATGATTGACTCCCTAATTGTTCGTTTTTTAGAACTCGTTTTACGCTATTGAAAAAACCGTAGCATAGCGATGCGTTAAGCGTCCATATCGTTGAGTGTAATGGCATGTTCTGCTGATTTGGCCGGGCGGGCTCGGAACCGGGCGATGCGTTCGACGGTGGCAATCAGGGGTTTGGATCCGCTCGTTTCATACAGTTGAACCCTAGTCTCGCAAAAAATCTTCTTTTTCGTCACGAAGCAATAGATGCTCGACGAGCCGGCCACATTTTGGTTGATCGGTCCTGTTGGCGCGCATGTCGAAGAACCCGAAAGCCAGGAAAAGGCAGATATTGCCATGCACATCGCCCCAGCTGGACAGCAGCCGCCAGTCGGTCAGAAATTCTTCGATATCTATATTACCCAGCGCGCCGAGACTGAAACCGAACGGGTAAAGCGATCTTTACCCGAACAGGAACAGGCAGACGTAGAACAGAAAAGCCATGTTATGCCCAGCTTTTGCTGGTCATAACGCCTACTCTCCGTGACCCGATAATCTGGTGAGTACCGTCATCGCCCGGTCACGTTCCTTTGCCGGCAGCGGTGAGAGTATTCTGGCTTGTGCACGCTCGGCGGCATCGAGCGCCGTCGACAGCATGTCGCGCCCACGTTCGGTGATGAATAGCGCATTGGCGCGTTGGTCTTCTTTGGTCCGGGATTTCGAAATCAGGTCGCGATCGATCATCCGTTTCAGGACTTCCGTCAGGGTGCTACGATCAATGCCGCTCGCCTCGACCAGCGCGGTCTGGCTCATCCCCGGTGTCTTCAGAACGTTGACGAGGACCGCGAACTGACGCGGGTTGGGGCCTTGTTCGCCGACCTCTTCAACGAACAGATCGACCGCGCGCTGCTGGCATAGCCGGATCAGGTGACCCGGTACATCCTGCAGCGAAAAATCTCGCAGCCTGTTTTCAAGCCTGTCGTCTAACATCGGCTCCGCACCAGTTGTTCCGATGCAAATCTTATGGACCGCCCATTGATCTGTACACGGAATAATCATACCGCTAGAGTTCCGTCGCCGCGTTACAATTGTACGATAAAAAATTCTGGGAGGCCGATGTGGAATTCGGAATGCAGTTCTTTCCCGCCGTAGGGCCGGAGCAAAAGTCGGGACAACAATATTTCGACGAATGCCTGCGCCTGACCGAGCTGGCGGACGTTTACGGATACACCCACATCAGAACCGTCGAACATTACTTTCACCCCTATGGCGGCTATAGCCCCAACCCGATCGTTTTCCTGGCGGCGGCGGCGCAGCGGACCAAGAAAGCCCGCATCGTCACCGGCGCCGTGCTGCCGGTTTTCAACAATCCGCTGAAACTGGCCGGGGAAATCGGCATGCTCGACGCGATGTCGGACGGGCGCACCGAAATCGGCTTCGCGCGAGCTTTCCTGCCGCACGAATACGACCGTTTCGGGATCGACCTCGATGAAAGTGTCGAACGTTTCGACGAAGGCATGGAACAGATCGAATTGCTGCTGACGGGTGAGAACGTGTCGCACGACGGCCGGTTCCACCGTTTCCAGAATGTGACGTCGTTGCCACGTCCGACGCAGAAACCGCGCCCCAAATTCTGGACCGCCGCATTTACGACGCCGGAGTCTTTTGAAAAGGCGGGTCGGGTCGGCAACTACATCATGGCGATTCCGATTGGCGGTTCGGCCATGGCAGAACTCATAGGCATCTACCGCGAAGCCTGGAATTCAGCAGGACACGTAGGTGAGGGCCGCGTAATGCTGGCCTTCCATATGCATTGTCACGAAGACGCGGCCGAAGCTGCCCGTATCGCGCGCGATCCGCTCAATCGCTATCTCAAATCGCTGGTAGATGCGGCCAGCGACTGGATGGACGGAGCGGAGTCCGACAACTACAAGAACTACGGCAAGATGATCGCCGCGCTGGACGCCGAAACCTTCGAATCTCAGGTCGAAAAAGGCTCCGCCTGGATTGGAAAGCCGGAGGTTCTGATAGATCAGATTCGCGACTATAATGCCGATATCGGCGGGTTTGACGATGCTTCGCTGCAGGTCAATTTCAGCGACATGTCTTACGACGATGCCGAACGGTCTGTCAGACTGTTCGGCGAAAAAGTGATGCCGGCGCTGGTCTGAGGTTCTTCGCGCCGCGCCCTATCCCCTGCCCGTCGGATACTCGACGAAATAGCTTTTCGTATGGGGGTTGAAGATTGGCTTCCCCACCACGGTCCCCGCGCTGCTCACTTGTCACCGTGCAGCTGTTGTGTTGAACCGTTGGTCGCGATCGATGCCAGGACGAATGTCGCGACCAGCGTAGCGGCTTTCCAGCGTGGACCGGTCATAAGATGCATGCGACAACTCTCAGACCTACACTGAATTACGATACTTGGAGTATATCCCGATATCGGATGTATGCTAGATAGCGACCAGGTCCACGCCACCGTAATCTTGTTCCTGCAGGTTCCGAATTTATGAAAACGCTCGTCACCGGTGTCGCCGGCTTCATCGGCTTTCACACCGCAAATCGGTTACTTGATCGCGGCAGCGAAGTTGTCGGGATCGACTGCATGAACGATTATTACAGCGTCGAACTCAAAAACGCGCGGCTTGAACAGCTGCAGGCGCGCGACGGGTTTACGTTTCACAGGCTCGACTTGTCCGACCGCCGGGCTTACGAAGAAACTACGGCCGCTATCTCTGGCGTGACGCGCGCCATCCACCTGGCGGCGCAGGCGGGCGTGCGGCATTCGGTCGAGCATCCCTTCGATTACGTTGACGCCAATCTCGTCGCTCATATGACTATTTTGGAGCTCTGCCGGCATCAGCCTGGCTTCGAGCATCTGGTTTACGCCAGCTCCAGCTCGGTGTACGGCGGCAACAAAAAGCTACCCTTCTCCGTCGATGACCGCACGGATTCGCCCGTATCGCTCTATGCCGCGACAAAGCGCGCCAACGAGCATATGAGTTATTCCTACGCCCATCTTTACGGCATTCCGCAGACCGGACTGCGTTTCTTTACGGTCTATGGGCCCTGGGGCCGCCCAGATATGGCGTTGTATATTTTCGCCGACGCGATCATGAACGGCCGCCCGATAGAGGTGTTCAATCATGGCGACATGAAACGCGATTTTACATTCGTCGACGATATCGTCACCGGCGTAGTGACGGCGCACGACAATCCAGCGCCTGCCGAAAACGGACCGCCGCACCGCGTCTACAATATCGGGAACCATCGCTCCGAGCCACTGATGCGGCTGATCGGCATTCTCGAGGATACGCTCGGCCGCAAGGCGGAAACAATCATGAAGCCGATGCAGCTCGGTGACGTGAAGGAAAGCTTCGCCGACATTGACGCCATCCGGAAAGATCTTGGCTTTGAACCCGAGACCCCTATAGATGTTGGAGTGCCGAAATTCGTGGAATGGTTCAAGGCCTATAACGGCTACGAATAAAGCCGGGGTAAATTGACGGACCGGCCCTCTCTCTTTCCGACCTATTAGTCTTCCCGGTCTATCTGCGTTTGATTAGATACCCAGACGCGCCAACGAGGATGTACCCGCGCTCTGCAGCGGGCCTGCCCGTCTGGAGCAGCTGTCGGCTTGGATGTCCGTAATCGCCGATCCTAACCCAACCGCTTCCTGAGGTCTTCCAACACGCGGCCTGCCGTTTTGCCGTCCCAAAGATCCGGGCGCACGCCGCTTCGCCAGTTGCCGGCGAGGATGTCGTCGACGTATCTCTGCAGGTCGGTGATGGTCGCCAGCCGGTTGGTGCCTTCGGTCACGGTGATCGGCCGTTCGGTGTTTTCGCGCAGTGTCACGCAGGGGATGTCCAGATAAGTGGTCTCTTCCTGAATGCCGCCGGAGTCAGTGATAATCAGGGCGGCTTCGCGCACCAGTCCCATGAAACGGATGTAGTTGATCGGCTCGCTGACATGGATGCCCGGCGCGGCCAGGAAATCGTCCAGCAGGCCGTGAGTTTCAAGGTTCTTTCGGGTGCGCGGATGCAGTGGAAAAAGCAGCGGCACTTTCGCCGCCGACTTCTTCAGGGCATCGACCAGCGGACCCAGGGTTTCCTTTGCATCCACGTTGCTCGGCCGGTGCAGGGTGACGATGCCGTACCCCTTTTCGTCGAGGCCGAATGCCTCGCGCGGGCTTTCTGCTTCGATGCGCGGGCGCATCAGCTCGTAGGAATCAATCATCACGTTGCCAACCCGGGTAATGCGCTCGGGTGCGACGCCCTCGGCCAGAAGGTTTTCGTCCCCGTCCGGCGACGGCGTCCAGAGAATGTCCGAGATGGAATCGGTCACGATCCGGTTGATTTCTTCCGGCATGTCCCAGTCGCGGCTGCGCAGTCCGGCTTCCAGATGCGCCACCGGCAAGCACAATTTTTTGGCCGCCAGCGTGCAGGCAACGGTCGAGTTTACGTCGCCGACGACGATAGTCGCGGCCGGCGGCGCCTCTATCACGATTTTCTCGTATGCGATCATCACTGCGCCGGTCTGTTCCGCGTGCGTGCCGCTCCCGACTTCGAGATTGTAGTCCGGCGTCGGCAGGCTCAGGTCGTCGAAGAAACTATCCGACATGTTGGCGTCGTAGTGCTGGCCTGTATGCACGATCAGCGGTGTGCACCAGTCGGCCATAGACATCGCATGGTAAACCGGCGCGATCTTCATAAAGTTCGGCCGGGCGGCGGCGATCAGGTGGAAGATGCGGCGCATGCTCAATTCTGTTTTTTTCCGTATCCGTGAGGGGATAGGTTAGTTTCCCTGTCCGTGCAATACCCGCGAATGCGTTTGCTGTATCCGGGCATTGCCAGACCTCTCCCCCCGGGGGACCACCTAAATGGATCGTCCCGCGGGCGGTCGGTAGGAGAGGAGAGAGCCAGTGCGTTCTGTTTGAGCGGAGCAATCAGTTATGTCCCGCGACGTCGGGAAGTAATTCCTGGAACAGTAGTTCCAGCGTGTAGATCCGGTTCAGGTGTGCGTTGTTTTTCACGCGGTGCATCCGGAAGAACCGGCGCACGAGCGGCATCCCGGTATCGATCCGCTCTGACAGATACCCTTCGTTCAGCCAGTGGGCACGGGGCGTCTGCTTGCGGATGTCAGCTAGAACGTCAGGCGCCGCAACTGCGGTGGCCGCATCAGCACCGCCAGGTCCGACAGCCGGCGTTTCAGAGGTGGCTCGGCGGCAAAGGAATTGCCGCAGTCCGACGGACACACGGTCAGCGAAGGCCTGTTGGCCCGGATAAGCTGCGCCTCGAACAGGCCCGAATTCTTGTGTTTCAACGGCACGGCCAGAGCGTCCGCCGCGACGTTGGCGTTGATGAACGGCGTCTGCGACCCGCCCAGCTTTTTGTTGACGCTGATGTTCCGGCTCATCTAGAAGCGGCAGCGGTATGACGGATACAGCGCCTCTACTGTGCCGAGAGTGAACCGGTCGGGCTCCGCGCCGACCGCATGGCGCAGCTTGCGCGCCTTGTTCGCAATGTAACCCCCCTGTTGAAGGCGTCGCCGCGCCTGGCGGGGTCGGACCCGCCGGCGGCGTCCGGCGGAACGTCCAGCCCTTGACGGTTCTCTGCAGAACGTGTCACCGCTCTGCAGCGGGACGGAATGATCGAAAACATGAATGCTGCGCATGGCCGATTTCAAACAGAATACCCGTCTATATCGCGTCCAGAGTGGCTGCGCGCAACGGGATCGTTTCCAAAGCGCTTGTGATAATCCGTACACGGATTATCATCTTTTCAAGAGACG
>Ga0181569_10004379_pt1 | contig 10877 bp, 8 predicted proteins | sample 101ome_19_FD_132452 | JGI IMG/M metagenome (GOLD analysis project Ga0181569, IMG submission 132452) | Coastal salt marsh microbial communities from the Groves Creek Marsh, Skidaway Island, Georgia - 101405AT metaG (megahit assembly) | ecosystem: Environmental > Aquatic > Marine > Intertidal zone... | reverse complement strand
TGAAAAAGCGAACGTTGTGCTGGTCGTCGGCTCTCCCAACAGCTCAAATTCAAACCGCCTAAAAGAATTGGCGGAGCGCTGCGGCTCGAGCGCTTACCTGATCGACTCGGCTGACATGATCGATCCCAGCTGGGTAGGTGAGGGCGACACCGTTGGCGTTACCGCGGGGGCTTCGGCGCCCGAGCATTTGGTGGAGGGTGTTGTTCAGTGGCTGCAAAGTCAGGGACATGCGAATGTCGAATCCCTCGATGGACGGCCCGAGAACATTACGTTCTCACTGCCCAAAGAGCTGCGCATTCCAACAGTGGAAGTGAATTAAGGCCGTAGCCTCAGTTTGCCCGATAGTACGATTGCCAGACCTTCATATCGAAACCATTGGTACCCACCTGCTCTGACCATTGTTCCCATGCCTTAGCGAGGCGCGAGGTCATCTTTGGGTAATCACTCGAAACATCCATCTGCTCGCCTGGATCCAAGGTAAGATTAAATAATTGCCACCGCTTAGTGCTCGGGTCGTAGACAGCCTTCCAGTCGCCGTCGCGAGCGCCGCGCCAACCGAGGTGTTCCCAGAAGAGCGGCGCGGCGCGTGTGAGCGTCTCGCCGTGAAAGAGCTTCGACATATCCTCGCCGACCGAATCAGGCGGTGTCTCTACGCCGGCTACTGAAAGCAGTGTTGGGTAGAGATCTGCAACGCTAACGATGCTGGTCTTGTCGAGACGAGGGGGGGTTGTCGTTCCGTCAGGCCAGTAAAGAACCAAGGGTGACCGGATGCCACCTTCATAGGTTGATCCCTTGTGACCACGAAACGGTGTATTGGATACGCTTGCCCACGACGTGCCATACGAAAGATAGGAGCCTTTGTCGCCGAGCCTGGCATCGCTGTTGTGTAAATTGCGTCCGCTGACGTCTTCGGCAGAGGCGCCGTTGTCAGAGAAAACCGCGATAAGTGTGTTGTCTGACAGTTCGAGATCATCAAGCAAGGCTCTGATGATCGCGATTCCTCGATCGGCCTCGGTCATCTGTGCTGCGTACACGGCCATCAGTGGTGGATCGGCTGACGTCAACTCGGTGCTTATACGTTTGTCATCACTTTCTGGCAACAAGCCCAGCGAGCGCAATTGCGAGACGCGGTGGGTGACTGCGTTATTGGGGTTACCATCAAAGTGGTTCGAGTATTCTGCTATCGCAGAACGAGGGGCGTGCAGCGGCCAATGCGGTGCGGTATAGGCGAGATACAGGAAAAAGGGTTTAGACCCTTGGTTCTCGACATGCTGGTTGATCCTCTCGACTGCGAAGTCTGTGATGGCCTCCGTCATGTAAAAATCGGTATCAGTCGGCGTCCAGTCAGCCCCATTAAGCGCCATACGACGAACCATTGGCTGGTCGGTAATGAGTTCGTAGTAACTGCTGGCACCGCTGATTAAGCCAAACGACTGGTCAAAACCGTGCTGTTCGGGCCAGTGTCGTTTCGCTTCGCCCAGGTGCCACTTTCCGGATAGATAGGTCCGATAACCACGGGCCTTTAACGCCTCTGCGAGGGTGATCGATGAAGGCTCAAGAAACCCCTGAAATGGTCCAGGCTCGGGCGAGGCAGTGGCAGGTGTTGTAAGAAATCCAAGCCCCACACTGTGCGGATGTTGCCCTGTTAGCAATGAAGCGCGCGTGGGCGAACAGCGGGGCTGAACGTAAAAGTTTGAGATGGTGATGCCGGATTTGGCTAACGCGTCGATTGTGGGTGTTTGAATGGCGGCACCCAAAAATGAGTAATCAGAGAAACCTGCGTCATCCAGCAGTATGACGATGATATTCGGTGGCGACTTTTCCTCGGCCAGCACGGGCAACACGGTCACGCTCGTGAGGAGCAGAGCGAGGCTAGCTAATCGACTCATCAGGCAACGCATGTTCATAAGTTAAATGCCTTGTTCAGAAAATCCCTCGCCTTGCGACGAGGTTAGCGCCTCGTCTGCTGCGCCAGAGACGAGTGTTATGTATTGGTTGATTCAAAAATTTTATCAGCGGATTTGGCAATAAAGCCCTGATATAGCTCACCCGAAACGATTGGATAGCGCTTGGCGAACTCGAAGTAACAACTGGGGACCTCTTTTTTCCCGTCAGTGAATTCAACTTCTACTCTGTTGGCAAGTGTCGAGGACTGTTCAAGTAACACGTCAGGGTCACCTTTAATCTCTCCGCCGCTCGAATTTAATTTAAAACCTTTCGATTTTAAAAAATCATTCAGCGTTTGGATGTCAGAGTACTTTTTCAGGTTGTTAATAGAGACAGTGAAGTGATTAGGGCGATAGCCAATAGCTGCCATCCAAGCGCCGTAGTCACTCTCCTTAAGTAAGGTTTCGTATTGGGACAAGCTCACATTCCAGAGACGGCCCGAGTGAAAAAAATTGGACCTTTGGACTTGATCGGCAGAGATGCGAGAGACCAGCGAGTTCACAATTGTTTGAAACTCAGAAGAGAACTCATTGACCAATAACTCACTGATAAAGATCTTAGGCGTGCTGGGATCGCCCTTGAACTCATAGTGTTTTGCACGAAGCTTTTTAGCCTTAAAACAGTACTCGTCCTTTTCTTCGTAACCCATAGCAATAAAAGGTTTCGCGCACTCCTCTAGAGCGACCAATCCGACATTAAATGTTCTGAGCGCAATGTGATCGTTAACAATACTCTCACCTTCAGCACGTAAATTATCAACGACTCGTTGAGCTTCAGGATTCAGTAACAAATAGTCTTGCCACATACTCTCTAGAACGTTTTCAATGCTCATTTTTATTCCTTTAACAAGGCGTGAATGCTCTGATTCATCCCGTCCCTGGGTTAGGTAAGCCTCTGCAGTACCAGTTCCGGGCAACGCATCTTCATATTCGCGCCCGCGTGACTTGGGTGACGCTGTTGAGTCAGTACCGCGGCCACTTTCCAGCTTTAGAGTGCAAGGCTCTGTCAGTATCCATCGGCTGATGACAGTGTTGCATGATGCTCAAGCAGACGGAACACAAGGGCTTTACTCTAATTGAATGCCTTGTGACGATTTCGATCATCGCCATTTTGATGGCCATGGCAGTGCCCTCTTTTCAGCAGCTTAAAGCCCATGCTCAGCAGTGGCAGGTCATTTACCAACTTCAAGCGGCGGTTCTCATGGCTCGACATCTATCCATCATCGAGCAACGCGCAATCCTCGTCTGTCCGGCTCGGACAGGGGTGACCATGGGCATGAGCGATAGTCCACCCTGTGGCGAAAATTATGCGGTGGGTGTCGCTGTGTGGAGCAACCACGCAGTGGGTTGGCGGCTTCTTCGTGTCTGGCAATGGTCATCGATGACGATTACTAACCGTCGTGGCAATCGCGCCGTGAGTGAGGCGATTGATTTCAATGCGCTGGGGTTGGCCAATCGAAACCTTACGTGGTCAATCTGTGTCGGTGAGCACAATCTATCGCTGGTATTGAATCGAGTTGGGCGTCCTGACGTGCGGAGTAACTGGGGCCTGTGCTAGTCGTCCAAACCCAGCTTTTTCAGGCGGTAACGAAGACTTCTGAAACTAATCCCCAGCGCTTTAGCCGCGGCAGTTTTATTCCATCGATACTCCGTCATTGCGTTTTGCAGGATGTCACGCTCTATCGACTCCATATGACCTTCGAGATCCCCAGCCACCACTGACAGACTGGTTGGCGCCTTCAGTGAGCCATCGGATGGCTCTGGGTTGTTGGCCACTGAGATGTGAGTCGCTAATAGTTGACTGGCTGGTGCGAGCTCCTCTAGATCCTCTGTACCAATTACCGCTGTCTCTGACATAGCGGCGGCGCGAGCTAGCGTATTTTCAAGTTGTCTAACGTTACCGGGATAGTCAGCATGGCACAGTTTTTCCATTGCCTCCGAAGACAAGGTTTTCGCCTCATCACCATTATCTTCAGCTACTTTCTGAAGTAAATGGAGTGCAAGATCAGGGATATCTTCTTTGCGCTCCCTTAGCGCGGGAACTTCGATGTCGATGACATTGATGCGGTAAAACAGGTCGTCTCTAAATCGTCCAGCCGCGACCTCTTGATTGAGGCGTTTATGCGTGGCACTGATCAGACGTACGTCGACAGGGAGCTCCGTTTCGCTGCCAACGGGCCGGACGGCTTTTTCCTGTAGTACGCGAAGAAGCTTTACCTGAGTGGCGAGTGGGAGCTCAGCTACCTCGTCGAGTAACAGTGTGCCGCCTTCGGCTGCTTGAAACAGACCTTGTTTGTCGTGCATGGCGCCCGTAAAGGAGCCCTTGAGGTGACCAAAGAGTTCGCTCTCGACAAGCTCTGGTGGTATGGCTCCACAGTTCACGCCGATGAAGGGCCCGTCATGGCGGGAGCTCGCACTATGAATCATTCGGGCAACAACTTCTTTACCAGCACCTGATTCACCATGGATGTGAATGGGTGCCTGGCTCCTAGCGACCTTGTTTATTTTGGATCGAAGTCTCTCTGTAGCCGGCGAGGAGCCAATAAGGCTCCTAGGTGAGGGTGTTTGGTCTGTTCGCGCAAGATTGAGGGCGTGCCCCACGAGTTCACGCAATTTATCCAATGCCACGGGTTTGGAGACGAAATCGAAGGCGCCGAGTTTCAGTGCATCGATCGCCGCTTCGACACTGCCATGCGCCGTTATCACTGCCACGGGTAATTCGCGATCAAGTTGTTGAACGTGTTCAACCAACTGCAAGCCGTTCCCATCGGGGAGGCGCATGTCCGTTAGGCACAGGTCGGGATTGGCCGTTTGCAGTAGTTCAATGGCTTCGTTCAGCGTTTTTGCACTGACGGTATTGAGGTTCATTCGCGCGAGCGCGACCTCAAGTAAGTGAAGAATATCGGGCTCGTCATCGACAAGGAGAACTGTTTGGCTCACCGGGCATCCTCTGGCTGTGGCCTCATGCTTAGGCGAAAGCTGCTTCGGCCATCTGCCGTTTTACGATAGCTAATGTCTGCACCGTTACTCTCGCAAAGCTCTTTGCACAAATAAAGTCCGAGACCTGTCCCTTCCGGGTTCGTGGTGAAAAAGGGTTCGAAGAGACGTGCTTGAGCGGCCTCGGGTACACCGTCTCCGTCATCGATAATGTCAATAAAGCAAAGTCGGGGCGATAGACTACCCGACACCTCAATCAACGCCGTGCGGTCACCACTTGCGGCCTCACTGTGCCGCAGCGCGTTGTCAATCAGATTATCGAGCACGCGTTTCATCTGGTTTTTGTCAGCCATGATCGGGGTTTCGTAGTTGCCTTTGATTGAGAGCGTTGCTGCTTTGGCGTGGCTTTCTTTGAAGTCTCTGACGATTCCGGTTAACCATTCGCTGACGTGGATAGGCTCCATTGTCGGGGGCACACGCCGCGACAGCTCGAGGACGTTGTTGACCGTGTCATTCATGCGGTTGGTATTTCTAAGCACGATATTGGCGAGCTCGCGATCATCAGCACTCATTGACTCATTCTCTACCAGCAATTGCACAGCGTTATTCACGGCGGCGAGCGGGTTTCTTATCTCGTGGGCGATACTGCCCGTCAGGCGGCCGAGCGAATTTAGCTTCAATGATTGTGCGAATTGGGTCATCGGCGTGTAGTCGTCGATAAATAGCAAACCATCGCCGTTACGGTCGTTTTCCAGTGTCGAAAAGCGGGGTAGTAAGGTTCGATGACCGCGTTCCGGCTTAAACGGTGAGGGCATGAGGGTGCCACCGTCGCGCCACTCCTCCAACCGCTCTGCCAATTGGCGATCAATGAGGTGAGCCGGTCGTGGGCTGGTCGTCTCGAGCGACAGTAAGTCAAGAGCGGCAGAATTGGCTGGACGCAACGTGTTATCGGGCGAGACCAGCAATATGCCAGTCTGCATATGCTCAACAATTTGGTCATTGAAGCGCTTGAGTTTCAATGCCTCGGATGTTGCGATCTCCGCGCGCTCAGTCGCTCTATTCAAGGTTGCCGAGGCAATTTGTCCCAGCCAAGACACACCGAAGACAAGCACGCCGCGAAGACCGGCATAAACGAGTTCACCAGAATCCGTTTCTGATCGAGAGATATGAAACGTCGTATCGGCAAGAATTGCGATTACCGTAATGGCCGCAACCAATATGGAAAGTTGCCGGCTTCGTAGCGACATGCCTGCGGCGGCTGCAGTCACAAGGTACAACGCTGTAAAGCCACTGGCGACAACGTTATTCGGATCAGAAATGAGTGTCGTTGCAACCACATCGATCATCATGACACCGAAGATGCCACTCTCGGAGGTGAGTGTTGATCGGGCACCGAGCGTTGAGATCATTAGGCTCGTTACAATGAACAAGAGACCAACAAGGCGTTGTACAGCAGCGTTGTCCGCTACCAGTACAGATTCAGATGGTGAAAGGGTCAAGGCGAAAAGAACCGAACCAATGACGAGCCGGTAAACGTTATAAACAGCAAAGACCTGAGAGCGGTCAATGTTATCCTTAGCGCTCGCGGACGTGTCTTCTGACATCGTTGGTACATCGATTTGCGACTGATGACCGCACTATATCAGTCACTAATCATCGAGCAAGACACTCGTAGCTAGGAGAGTAGGTGCATGAAAGTTGTCATGGGGCAGCTCAATACCTTTGTTGGTGACATCAAAGGCAATACTGAGAAGGTCATTCAGGTATCACGTGATGCTGATGATGGTGCCAACGACACGTTGGTGGTTTTTCCCGAGCTCACGCTGACAGGTTATCCGCCCGAGGACCTACTGATGCGCGACAGTTTGCAAACGCAGATCGAGAGCGCACTCGCAGAGCTTGCCGCTGAGCTACCGCCGCATCTGCATGTGGTTGTTGGCTATCCGAGACGCAGCAACGGGTCACTGTATAACGCGGCAGGTGTGTTGCATGGTGGTGAGTTGGTTGGCGAGTACTTTAAGCAGCGCCTACCCAACTACCAAGTCTTTGACGAAAAGCGATACTTTAGTGCGGGCAATGTCCCCTGTGTGGTTGATGTCGCGGGCATCAACGTAGGCATCACAATTTGTGAGGACATCTGGCATGAAGAGCCCGCAGATGCTGCGAGACGCTCGGGTGCTGAACTCCTGATCAACCTTAACGCCAGTCCCTTTCACCGAGGTAAACACAAGGAGCGGTGGCAGGTATTAGCCGATCGGGCAACAGAGCAAGCGATCCCCATGATTTATGTCAACCAAGTCGGAGGGCAGGATGAGTTGGTGTTTGATGGCGGTTCTTTTGCCGTAAATGCTGACGGCGAGTTGGCGGTTGTAGCGCCGGATTTCGAGGAGGGTTGTTATGAGCTCTCGGTCGAGCGAACTGTCCGCGGTGTAGAAATTGAGAAAGGGATTGCTGCAACGGCACTCTCTGACGTCGCGGCGGTATGGCAAGCCTTGGTGCTAGGTGTTCGCGACTATGTCGAGAAAAATGGCTTCCCCGGCGTTGTCCTTGGCTTGTCCGGTGGTATTGATTCAGCGGTGACTCTCGCTGTCGCTGTGGACGCCTTGGGCGCTGATCGCGTGCAGGCTGTGATGATGCCGTTCAAATATACAGCCGACATGAGCGTCGAGGATGCAGGCGAGCAGGCGTCCATCATGGGGGTTGAATACGATGTCATTTCCATCGAGTCGATTTATGAGGCTTTCATGGCGGGCCTCAGTGATCAGTTTGATGGCTTGTCGGTTGATACTACCGAAGAGAATCTTCAGGCTCGCTGTCGAGGCGTTCTTTTGATGTCGATTTCCAACAAAAAGCACCGGCTGGTACTAACGACGGGAAATAAGAGTGAGTTAGCCGTGGGTTACTCCACGCTTTACGGCGATATGGCGGGCGGTTTTGACGCACTCAAGGATTGCCCGAAGCTTCTGGTTTATGCGTTAGCCCGCTACCGAAATACCTTGGGCTATTGCATTCCTCAGCGTGTTATTGATCGTCCACCGTCGGCGGAATTGGCGCCGGATCAGACAGACCAAGATAATCTTCCACCGTACGACGAGCTCGATGAAATCATCGAGCGCTACGTTGAAGAAGATCAAAGCTTTGATCAAATCGTCGCCGCTGGGTTTACCGAGTCTGATGTAAAGCGCGTGATTCGCCTGATCGATCTGAACGAATACAAGCGCCGTCAGGCACCCGTTGGCGTTCGAATAACGACCCGGGGTTTTGGTCGAGACAGGCGTTATCCCATCTCGTGGTCTTGGCGAAAGAGCTAGGAGCTGACTTAGGAGTCAAAGCCCGGACGGTAATCGAACTGCGGCGCTTCTGGGGGGTCGAGCAGACCAAACGACGCTTGGTTTAACCAAGAGCGCTCGAGACCGTCGATATCGTAGCCGCCATCGAAATTGCAATCACTGTCTAAGTTTGGATGTTGCGGGTAGTTCACGCACAACACGCGAACCGTATCCGCGGCAAGTTCATTCATCTCCAGCAGAATATAAGCTTGAGCCATCACGGCCAGGCCATCGGCCACCGCGGTCGTTTCCTGCATGGTCTCCACAACATTTTGTCCACGCTTTAGTGCAGCCATGTAGGCGCCACGTTTGAAGTAGTAGTTAGCCACGTGGATCTCGTGTCGCGCCAGCATATTTCGGATGTAGACCATGCGCGCTCTTGCGTCTTGGGCGTAACGACTATTGGGGTAGCGGTTCAAAAGGGTAGAAAACTCTCCAAACGCCTCTCGAACTCCAGAAACATCACGTTTTGAATCATCGGTCGGTACGAGAGAGGAGAAAAAACCCTTATTGAGGTCATAGGCTGCCACTCCCTTCATGTAAAACGCGTAATCGACACTGGGGTGCTGTGGGTGAAGTCGGATAAAACGGTCGGCAGCTTCGATCGCGGCTTCGTTTTGGAAGGCCCCGTGATGGGCGTAAATCAACTCAAGCTGCGCCTGCTCCGCGTATTTGCCGAAGGGATAGCGACTTTCGAGTTGCTGCAGTGCTCTGATGGCGAGGTCGAAATTCGAGCTATCGATGTAACGCTGAGCCTGGCGATACATCTGCTGTTCCCCTGAATTGGCGTCGATTTGTAATTCATCATCATCGCCGAACAGTGAGCACCCGGACAGGGTGAAACTGGTGACGAGGAGAAGTACGCTCCATTTGAACTGAAAAACTGAGGGCTTTATCACTGCAGGTGCTTCCATCTGATAGCATCGTAATTCGACATTCTAACCTGCGGTTTCACTTTGATCACACCTCTCATTCATTTTGGTTTTCAACATGGCTGAAGACGCACCCAAAGAAATGTGTCTAGAGGCGCGGGTGCCAATCCAGTGCCATGGCATGCGTTTGGACCAGGTGGCCGCTGAGTTGTTCCCCGACTACTCCAGAAATCGCCTTGCAACCTGGATAAAGGAGGGGCGATTGACGGTTGATGGTCAAATGGTAAAGCCGCGGGATAAGGCGACGGCTAGTGCACAGCTGACGCTCATGGTGACGGATGAGCCAGTCATCGACTGGCAGCCGCAGAGTTTACCGCTCGATATTATTTTCGAGGATGAGCACATCCTGGTGGTGAATAAGCCTGCGGGTGTTGTTGTCCACCCGGCGGCAGGTCACGCCGACGGCACTCTCGTCAATGCGCTGTTGGCCCACTCGCCCGAGCTCGATGCATTACCCAGAGGTGGCATCGTTCATCGCCTGGATAAAGAGACTTCGGGCATTATGTTTGTGGCTCGCTCGTCACTGGCGCACAAGTCGCTGGTAGCGCAACTGTCGGAGCGAACGGTGTCTAGGACTTACTGCGCGATATGCACAGGCGCCCTCACAGGGGGTGGGAAAATCGATGCGCCGATTGACCGTCATCCAACGGCAAGAACCAAAATGGCGGTGGTAGCCGATGGCAAGCCGGCAGTGACGCATTACCGCATTGCGCATCGCTTCAAGCACTACACCCAGCTGCAGGTCAATCTTGAGACCGGACGCACGCATCAGATACGGGTTCATATGGCGCACCGGAAATGGCCCTTGATTGGTGACCCCGTTTACGGCGGTCGTCAACGCGTCCCTGCCCGCGCATCGGACCTTTTAATGTCGACATTACGCAGTTTTCCGCGCCAGGCGCTTCACGCCCAAGCACTCGAATTCGAGCATCCAGCCAGTGGCGATTGGATGGCGTTTGAGACTGATCTTCCCGATGATCTTGTGAACCTATTAGAAGTGCTCGAGAGCGAGGATCGGTTTGGCAGCTGACACGTCTATTGACTGGCTGCGACCCGATATTGGCGCTCGTGGTGTTCAGGTCATCAGTACCACCCGCGCTGGCGGTGCCAGCACCGGGAATTTCGCAGGTTTCAACGTGGGTGGTCATGTGGGCGATAGTGATGAGGCCGTGCGAGCGAACCGGCAGATACTTCACGCCCAACTTCCATCGGTCACCACCATTACGTGGTTGAATCAGGTTCACGGCACGCGCGTGATTCATGCGCCGTCACAGTATGCGAAAGGGGTGGAGGCAGATGCGGTCTGGAGCGATGAGTCCGGGATTGCCTGTGCCGTTATGACAGCCGATTGCTTGCCCGTCGTACTGGCTGATGTTGATGGTCAGTGTGTTGCCGCAGCGCACTGCGGGTGGCGCGGTCTTGCAAGTGGCATCTTGAAACACACAATTGAGGGGATGCCGGTGGACCCCAGCCGCCTTGTGGCCTGGCTGGGTCCAGCTATTGGCCCCAGTGCCTTTGAGGTAGGTGGTGACGTGCTAGCGGCTTTTTATCTCGCTGAAGACGACCTTGCAGTCCATCCCATCCCAGAAACCGACAGTAAATATTTTCTCGATCTCAATATCCTTGCGGGACGACAGCTCCTGGCATTGGGTCTTGATCCGAGCCAGGTTTCTGGCGGAGACACCTGTACTTACAGCCATCCGCAGCGCTTTTATTCGTATCGACGCGACGGC
>Ga0181569_10004371_pt1 | contig 10888 bp, 6 predicted proteins | sample 101ome_19_FD_132452 | JGI IMG/M metagenome (GOLD analysis project Ga0181569, IMG submission 132452) | Coastal salt marsh microbial communities from the Groves Creek Marsh, Skidaway Island, Georgia - 101405AT metaG (megahit assembly) | ecosystem: Environmental > Aquatic > Marine > Intertidal zone... | reverse complement strand
TAGTGATTTACTACCGAATGTCATGCTACTAACTCATGCACACAAAATTTAAGCCTCATTTGTTTTTATTAATGACATCGACAACCATCTACACGCCCATGCAGTACGGGTAGAACGAAACCACGCGCTGCTGCACGCCCGCCGCCGCGTCGCGCGCGCGCGCGTGCTCGACTCGATCCAACTGGTTCTCGGAACCCCCGACGCTCCACTTCAGATTGCACGCGCGGTTGTCGGTGTGGTCGCCGTTCATGTGGCGCACGAGCAACACCTTGCCCTCGGCGGCGGCGGTGACGGCGGCCGCGGCATACTCGCGCGGGTGGCAGACGGCGGCGATGATCGGGTGCGCGAGAATGATCTTCCCGCTGTTGGGGAGTTGGATGTAGTGGCGTCCATTCACTTGGTCTACGCTGCCTTTGGTCCACCCAGTCGCGATTTTCACCAAACCCTTCGCGCCGCACACTTCCCACTCGTATCCCTTGAACTTTCCGCGCTCGATATCCTTCTCGGCAACGACCATCCTCCCACGAACGATCGTGAACTTGACTTCGGAGCACCCTTCGGCCTTGGGGACGTAGGTAAACGTCGTCTCACCGCGCTTATCCGCCTCCCTCGCCTTCGTCGAAAGGCTGTTCCCAATGGTTTCCAATTTCTTTGAACCGAAGAGCTGTTTTGGCGTCGCGTTTTCGCCCACAACCGCAGCTCCCCACACCCGGCGCGCACACTCGTGCGCGTTCCAGCCGCCGCCTTCCGCCGCCTCGGCCTCGGCCTTCAACCCCTTGCGCTCGGGAACCATGAGGATCGAATTGGTTTTGGGTTTCGCCTTTGACTTGGTGAGCGAGCCCGTCTTCTTCGCGTGCGCCGACCTGGAAATGATCTGAAGCGACTCGAGCCAGTGCGTCAACGCCGATCCGTGCGCGAGGTGGTCGATATCGAACGTCTTCGCCTTGACTGCCGCCTGGACGTCTTGGATACACTTGCACGCGATGAATGCTGGGCGAACATCCTGGGTGACTTTAGCCTCATCCTTGAAGGCGAGCGCGACACAGTGGTGGATCATGATATATTTCTCACCCACCTTGATTCGCTTGTATTGCGTCTCGGGTTGGATGGAGACCCACGCATCCTTCTCGCGCTGCTTGTAGCGCCCCATGTTTGTCACCCAGACGCGCGCGGACGTGGGGTCAGAGGTCAGCGCCACGACGCGCGCAATCTCGCCTTTTGCGAGTACCAGCGCCGCCGGGTTGGGGGGTTCGCGAAACCAGAACGCCTTGGACTTGCCACCCAGAAAAAACTTGGGATTCTTCGGGTCCTCGTTCTTCGCCGCCCACTTTTTGATGGAATCATTGCTAACCTTGTAGTGCTTTCTCGCAGCCGCGCGTGAGAGGAACGTCTCGATTTTCCAGAGCCCGGCGTCGAAGGAGATCGCAAAGTAGCGCGAGTTTGTGGACCGCGCCGATGCGCTCCGCTTGAAGTCCTGCTGGAACGTGCGTGCGCGGATGGCGGCGACGATTTCGCGCAGCTTCTTCTGCTCCGGTTCGTCCCACATCGAGACAACCTCCTCTCCGTCGATTTTGTAGCGCACGCCTTTGTAGACGCCCTCGAAGCCCGCGGGCTTCTGCATCAGCATCATCAGTTCAATGTAGCTCGCGCTCTCCACCTCGAACTCCTCCCGTAGCTCGGTCAGAGCCTCGGCGGCGTCATCGCAGTAGGTCCAGCTGCCCTTGCCGCAGCCGCCATCAAAAAAGAGCGCGATCGATTTCGGCATGCTCGCACACTCACTTAGCTATGAGTTTTTGACTGGACGATTGGGCACGATCGATCTCGTGTGGGTGGGGGGGTCAAATCCATTTTTCAATTTTCAAATTTGGCGGCAAATCACCAGCACTGACAACCAACTAAAACCCAACAGCAATGAGCGAAGCGCGCCTCAAGAACCTGCAGAAGCACTTGAACTTTTTGTTGACCGAGGTCGCGCGAGTCAATAGGCAGATCGACGACGAGCGAGCAAAGATCAAGGCGCGCTCGCCGGCCGCGCGCCGCCCGCGCTCGCCTGCTCCGTCCGCACCACGGGCTTCGCTCCAGTGCCCGATCTGTCTCGAGCCGATAATTGGTCGCCCGGCTTATTACAAGTGTCTGTGCTCACCCTTCCACGCGGCTTGCAAGAGGGCGGCAGTGAGGCAGTCGCCAAAGTGCCCGTGCTGCCGCATGATGTAATTTCACAGTCCTCGTCGCTGCTAGTGTAGTCCGTTTCGCTGTGCTGCTCGATCGGAACTGGGTAGTCTTGATCAAAAAGTTCGTCCTCGCTCAGCAGACGAGAGCTACTCATGACTGAGCACGAGGAACCGATCGCGGGTCTAAATCCAATAAATATAATTTATAATCTACATTAAAAAATGACTACGCTACGCCGACGCGAGTGCTTAGATTGCGACCATACATTTGCTCCGTCCGAGCCGGCTTGGCGCACGCGCTGCCGCGACTGTTACAGTGCACATAGACAATCGCTCAAGATGCGCGCGTGCGAGGTCTGCGGCTTACGAGAAAAAAGGGAAATTTGGAAAAAGACATGCGGCGGCTGCTACAAGAAGGCGCGGCTCGCCGAGCGCGAGGCCAAGGCCGAGCAAATCGAACGAGTGGCCCGCAAGCCCGCCGCCACCCAAGATCAAGATTTGGATTTAGATTCTGCATTCGCGGAGGAGGAGGTTTGGTGATCACGCAATTTCTGCATCACAGCCGATGCCATGACATGGCAACCATTTACAAATAGTGTGCAGTCATAATTTGTAGCGAAAAATATCCCAGTTGCGAATCCGAGTGCGAACTCGAGCATGTTTATTCGCATGTCAACATTATTTATTCATTCATTACAACATAGGACGACTATGGCACGATCGAGTTCTGTAGGCGATATCGATGCCCGGGGTGCGATGTTTGCTTGGGGGCGTGTCGTTCGGACTCGGACTAATTCTATAGCTGTGGCAACGCCTAAACTACTCGTCCCCCTCCTCCTCGTCCGTAGAGAGTCCCTCCTCCTCCATCACCTCCCAGAACTCCCCCGCGTCGATCCGAGCGCGCTTGGCCTCGCGCTTCGAGTCGATCTCCGCGCGCTTGCGCTTGGCCGCGCGCTTCGCCAGGGTCTTCTGCTCAGCCGCCTCCTCGTGGGCCAGGAGCGAGAACCCGTGTTCCGCCGCCGCGGCATTGCGGCGCGCCTCGAGTTCCTGCTGGCGCTGGCGGTCTGCGTAGGCGCTGATCCGCGGCATCACCTGCTTGCGCAGCTTCGAGCGTAGAACAACCAGGACCGAGGGCCACACCCGCTCCAGCCGGCACAGGTGTTCAAGGTGGGCCACTTCGCAGTTACGCTTGAAAGCCTCCAGAATCGGAAGCAGCCCGCTGTCGCACACGCGGGTGAAGCGCTCGCTCATCTTGGAAGTGATGTACGCGCGGCCGGTGCGGTTGTCCGAGAAGAAAGCTGGGGTCTGGAGCTCGCGCATCTTGCTCTGGAACCAAAGATACGGATTTACGTTCGAACCGAACCCGTGTTTGTTCGGGGTGAACTCCTCGGCCAGCAGCTCCACCGGATCGTCGCCTAGATACTGCATCAAAATGGTGCTTACGCCGCCCTGGCCCAGGTAGCCAGCCACTGCGTCGTAGCGGTAGAGCACATCGCCGTGGGTCTTGTTGAAAAGCTGGTGCATGGGCGTCAGGTGCGAGATCTTCCCTGCGAGGGCGCCGCCAAAGCGGAAGATCTTGCGCAGCTCCGTCATGAGGCGCGGAACCAGAGGGAGACAGCCGCCCCCCGCCGCCACCACTCGCGCGCGCAGGGCGTCGATCTCGGGCTTGATGTGGGCGGCGAACTTGGCGCCCAAATGCGCGCGCACGCAAGCTATACCAAAAAACCAAATGGAGCGCCTGTGTATGGTCTCGTCAGCCACGCCCACCAGCTGGCCCTCCTCGCCGCGGTAGCGCCGCTCGTAGCCCTTGAGCTCGACGTCCTCGGGGTGCGCATCCAGTAGCGCCTTGAGGCGCTTGCGCAGGAGGTTGGTGGCGGTTTGTTTGGTCAGCTCGGTGGAGCGGAGCATGTGGAGCAGAGCCAGCGTCCAGACGGCGCAGTTGCCCTTGAGCTTGGAGCTTGGGGTGGCGCCGAAGGGGGCGTAGACTCGGCTGTTGAAGCCGTCGCTGAGTCGCTGCGGGCTGATGTTGTGTGCCTGCGCGCCCCGGGACCACTCCGTGTATGTGAAGCGCAGGTTGAAGCGCGGCTTCGAACAATACAGGACGATCTGTCTCCAGTTGAGGGAGTTCGCCCACGGATGGAAGCCGTGGTTCGGGTCAAAGACGCAGTACGTTCCATTGTCGCGAACGCCCGCGGGCTCTCCGCCCTTGGCCGCGCGCTTGCAGAGCGAGAAGAGAACCAGAACAGCGTGGCGGCGATGGCTGGAGGCAACGTCGTAGGAGAGGTACGCCAGGACGCACTTGCCATCGCGAAGGTGCATGAGCAGGCGCTCGTCGATGCGCTGGCGGTGTATGGTGCTCGCGCACCGGCCCAAGCAATTAAGCGACGGACCAAGGCGAATGGGCTCAGGCAAGATGTTGGTGTCTCCGGAGGCGGTGAGGTCGGCGACCATGAACTCCGCGCGCTTCTTGAAGGCGTACCAGCGGAAGACGTTCAAGCCATTCCTTGTGTCCAGCAGCTCGCGGCCGTTGCCTCCGCCAGTGGTGGTGTCGCGGTGGCGCGTGATGCCCTGCAGCTGGAGCTCAGAGACAAACAACCGCTGCTGCGAGGTGCGCAGTTGGTGCTTGGCCTCCTTGTGCGCCTTGTATTCGGAGGTCTCGGTGCGTCGCGGGCCGGAGTTCCCCGCTGCGCCGCTGCGGCTGCTGATGATCAAGTCATCCGGCTCCTCGTCCAGCTCAACCCGGGCGGCGTCCTTGATCTCCTCTGCCGCATCCTCCTCCGCCTCGGGTTCGAGGTCGGAATCGGACTCGATGTCGGAGGCGTCGGAGGCGTCGGAGGCGTCGGAGTCGGAGTCGGAGTCGGTGTCAGGATCCGAGGCAGAGAGAACCAGGTCCTCCACCTGTTCTTCTGTAGCGGCTCCAGGCAGCACGCGACGTGTACGGGTGCGTGTAGGGCGGGTGCTCATTGTATGCACGGGGTATGCGTCCTGTGTGTCAATTGACTTTTTGACGAATGTGCTGGGAAGAAACCCGAGCAGTAGCGCTCTGGAATTTTCCAGAAACTTACCCAGCCCATACCCCTAAAATTCAATTTTGCCTTTGCTCTTGTTTTGGCGGGAGGAGCTGGACTAGAACTTTCTATCTTTCTCAAAAACTCACAGGGAACCAACCATGCTTACCACCGCGGGAGCTAAGAAATGGAACCAGAAATGGGCATTCGACGACGCGCACCCGGCCTCCACCGGCCTCGACGAGCTCGTGGCGGAGGTCAACAAGCAGATCGCGCGCGTCTGCAGCTCCGAATGTCCCGACTACGCGATCACCAAGGCTAACGTGCACCTACACCTGTCCCTCGCCACGGAGACACTGCGCAAGGCCCTTGCCACCAGCGAGGCGCGCAAGGTGCTAGTCCCCGTCTCGGCCGTTCTCTCCACCTTCGCAATGGAGGTTCGCAACATGGTCGCCAGCCGAAAGGCTACCACGCCCATCTTCTTCGCGTCTCGCAGCATCTTCGGTTCCAAGAGTGTTTTCGGTGAGAGCATCGACTGGTGGAAGTCAACCGAGAACGCGGTCGAGTCGCTTCTGGTGGGTTTCAAGCTTCGCCAGAAGAACGCGCAGCTCGAGGGCAAGCTTGGAATTTATGAGATGGGCGAGGAACTGAACTCCTCCACCCCCGCCTCCTCCTCCGCCTCCGCCCCCCCCGGCTCCCTCGGCTCCCACGGCTCCCTCGGCACCAAGCGCAAGGCCGAAGACGAGGAGAAATCGTTAAAGTATCTCATGCTGATTGCGAAGAGCAAGCCACTGGACATGAAGACCACCAAAAAGGCAATCGAGTACGCCTCTGTGGTCAAGAAGGCCAGGCTGAAGGAGAACAGAGGCGCGAATAAGGCCTACAAGGCGCTGCGTGAGAAGGAGGAGGCGGCGGCGGCGACCGGCCTGGACTGAGTGCCGCGTAGTAATTATGCTAGAAGCGAAAATGTTATAGCCGCGTCCGAGATCGAAACCGATCGCCCGCTGTCTGATGAATTGTCGTGGTCCGCGAATAAGTAAAACAGCGCACCCGAATTCAGCTCGCATGTGAACTCAACTCGCTTGCGATAAATCGGGCGCTCGCCGATCGGCACTGTTCCATCGTGGAACGAGAACAGCTCGCAGTCGCGCATGTAGTGGCGGCCCGGCCGCGTCTGGTCTATTTCGTAGACGGCCCATGTCACATTTGCATCTTGAAGCAGAATCATGATTTCGTTGCCGGGATTTGTTGGTGTCATTGTTGAGCCAGACGCCACGCGCATGTTCAACTCAACTGAAATTTGGTATAGCCCAGCAACCGCGCACTCAAACGACGAGCCGCTGCGAACGATTGTGTCACAACCACTCACATTATCTTGCGCAAACTGCACTGCATACACACTCGGCAAGTTGCTGAGTGAAATGAGCGCGCGTGTGCCTATGACGCGCTCAGTCGAACCAACCACGTTGCGAGCTGAGCGCCTTTCGTTCAGACTTACGCGCTTGGTGACGGTGGAGCCGAGCGTGTGTGTGCGCACGCTCGACACAATTGTTTGCTCGTCCAGCTCCTCGAACAGCGGGAGCGCCAGCTCCTGCGCATGCCCGCGCGCGGCATTTGCGTTGAGCAGTGAATCCAGCCCGAGAACTAATTCAGACAGCTGCAGATTTTGCTGACTCTTCAGGGCAGTGCGCGTACCGCTTGTGCTTGTGTACAAGAATTCACGTCCATGTACGGGTTCGCTCGGGAGTGAAAGAGTTTGGGTTGGAATGGTGAGAGTCGAGGTGCGCAATGAAACGCGCGCATGCGTGCCTTCCGCGTGAGGTGGTGGGTGCTTAACGTATGCGAGACGCACTTCGTTCGTAGAAGCGTCGATTGATTCCACGGTTACATAGTTACCTGTAACTGACGGTGTGTTCATGCTGGGCATGTGCAATTCGGCACTGGATGCGCTTGCGCGGTTGTGCGTAAGATCGATGTACGTCCCACTGGCTCCGCTCGCAAACAAGCGACCCGCGTACACGTATCCTAGCGTCGCTTCCCCTGTCGCATGTGAAACCACGCGGAGCGACGACCCGACGTAGCCCCCCTTCACGCCGTCCGAATAAGCGGGCAGCACTAAATTACTGCTGCTCGCGAGCGCCGGCACCCCGATTGCGCACGTATTAGCGCTGCCGCTCGAGGATAATACAAGTGAACTCGCGTCCGCAAGCGCGAGCTGCGCGCTCCCGTCGGCAAGGAACGAATCCAGCCTCAAGCATTTGCCAGCTGAGCCTGCCGCAGGTAGGCGAACAACATTGTCCGCGGACATTCCAGGTTGAGCGAGCACGCGCGTGAACACCTCGTACGCTGTAGACGGCAGATCTCCAGGGCTCCGCCAGGCCAGTTGGGAGGTGCCCGTGGCCATGCTCTGTGTCAGAGAGTTGCTCAGGGTGTGCCCGATCTTGCTCGATGCGTAGGCAGGTGGGAGCGTGATTGCGAGAGATGTATTGGCGCTCGCGAGCGGCTGGAGAGTGATCGACTTTGCAGTTGCATCGTCAAGTAAAGTGATTTCGCTTAGGTTGGAGAACGCAAAGACCCGCCCCCATTCTAGGTCAACGGACGAACCAGTGCTTTCTTTGACTTTTAGAACACGGGAAATGTATGTCGCGCTGAGAGACGAAATGAACGAGGGGAGACGGATTTCACAGTTGACTGATTGCGCGTCTGGCGTTTCTACCGTTACTACGGCGTCTCCATTACTAAAGTAGATAACGTTTTTGGGTTCGAACGCCAGCGTCACGCTGTTGGTAGTGTTGGCCGATACGCGCAGACATTGGTTTGTAGTATCCACAGCGGGATCAAAGGGGGGGAGGACTAAATTGCCGTTAAGCGCGTTATTCGCGGTATGTATAAGTGTGACCTTCGCGGGCTTAGACAGATCGTCGTGGTTTGCTATCGTGGGGTGTCTTCGGTAATTCAGCTTAAGCTCTGGCTCTGTGTTTGCGAGATTGTCGGTTATGATGTTAAGAGTTGACTTTTGCATGTTGTTCCCAGAGAAAAGTCCTGATATGCTCAGCTCGTATGACCGCGCAAGAGTAGATGGTGTTGTCAGTCTACATGTTTGTGTGTGTACATGATTGCGAAGATTCATAGGATCTACATACGAGAGGTACACATGTGGCTGTCCGCTAATTCGCGTGTATGCGCTGATGCCCAACACTTTATTTCGAGCGCTGATCGTAGCGGCGATCGCAGTGGGTATGTGAAGGTGTAATTCATGTCCATGTTCGGTCGCTGAGTCGTCAGGTGTTGCAAGTTTGACATTATCAATATATAATGATTCTAGATTAGTGAAATCTCTGGTGAACCCAAACTCAATGGTGTCTGGATTCACAGTCATTGAAATCACCTGCAGAGCCTCACTCGTGTAATTTGACGCATCGTACGATGGCATGCGGTAAATTAAATCTCCATTGGCGCGCTCGCATCCGAATGTGATGCGAGAGGTAGAGTTGGATACACTAGGGGTGGACACGTCGGCAGGTATCGTCCATTCAAGAGACATATCAGAGTCAGATGCAGACGATGCTATAACCTTAAACGATGCTAAGTTCTGCACTGTTTGAAGCAGATCACCAACGGTCTCTGCGTGGGTGATCGCTGGGAGTCGCAGGATGATATCGTTCGCGGCTGTGGCATTAGAAGTAAGCGTTATTTGCTTCAAGCTCGTACTAGCAGTCATCGTGGGCGTGGATCCGAATCGCAGGTTTTGGAATCCAAGTGTGATTTTGCCGGCGCCATCATCCCCGGTCACAATCAATACTTGATCTTCAATGTCGCTCGCCCCGTCGTAATCGGGAAGGCTGAGCGTGTACGAGGAGGCCAGTGAGTCGGGCGCTCTGAAAAGGATGGCGTTCAGTCCGCTGCTCACGCCGGTCGAAGAGCTCGACGACAGATCCCACTCGAGAGTGGCGTCACCGTTTGAAATCTGACCTACGACTAGAGACAAGCCCGCGAGCGTTGGCGTGACCGCAGGCAAGGTCAATTTATACGCTCCGCCAATGCCTAATGAATCTGTCTCGACCTCATTAAGTAGCAACTCCTCTAGGACCCTGTCTATGATTGAAATGCCACCATCGTTCATCTTTTATTAATTCCAATACAATTATATTCTAATCCACAAACATGAACTCAGTGGGTGTCATGATCTCGGGGCGCGCCAGCTTGATGAAATCGCTCATCTTTGCCATCGTGATCAGCTTGGGCTTGAACTCACCGTCTTCGTCGTACAGGCGCACGTAGGTGCGGTACTTGGCGTACTCCGGCTTGTTGTAGAAGAGATCGTACTTGGCGAGCGCGCGGTCGCGGGCGGTGGCCTCGCACTCAGTGACTTCGCCGGTGGCGTCTTGCTTGCCGGTCGCGGGGTTCCTGACGCGGGTGTACCACTTTTTCGTCTCCTTCATCCAATGAACGCCGGGACACAGCGACGTTTTCGCAGCTTTACTGCTGCTGCTCGCCTTGAAAAATGTATTGAATTTCTGCATCACGAGCATTTGCATGTGCTGGCGCGCGAAGGAGGTCTTGGCGTTGGTGTGGTGTTCCGAAACAACACCCTTGCTCCTGTCGATGATAAATCCGATCTGCTCCGCGCGCTTCTGGTCCTCCTCGGAGAGTTTCTCCAGCCCGAGCTCCGCCACCAGCGCGCCAATCGCCCTCTGTTTACCCTTCCCCACACCCTTCGATAGCGTCCCATTGGCTACGACGGGTTTAGGGTTGAGCCTCGATTCTTTCGTCCTTCCTGTCAACGGCTGGTCCCACCCATGCTTCTTGATTAGAAGAGTCCAGAGCTTCTTGTTCAGAACGCACACGAAGCCCTTTGTCAAATCGTAAACAAAGTTCTCGAGCTCGAGCGTCTCGCGCGGGTTCAGCATGAGAATTGTCTGCATGGCCACTTTTGAGCGCCTCGCTTTCTCCGCATTCCACTTGCGGTTCTGTGCCGTCGTACTTGCCGAGGTCTTCTTCTTCGACTTCGATTTCTTCTTCTTCTTCTTCCCGCGGCTCCCCCCTCCCCGGCGCTTCTTCCTCGGCGAGGCCTCGGCACTCTCTACGTCCTCGGCGCGGCGGCGCTTCTCCCCCAGTTCGGCGGCACGGCGGCGCGGGCGGCGGCTTGGCATGTTTCTATTTATGGTGTTTATCGCGCCAAGTTTAAGGGGTTTTCGCGCCAGTGTGTATGGGGGGCAAAATCCATTTTTAGATTTTTGAAACTATTTGCTCAAATCCCGTTCCCCCCTTAGTCCAAAAATCAAATGAATAAGTTGCGTGTGCAGCTAGGCGAAGCCCGAGAGGAGCTCGCGCGGGCAAGGGAAACGCACGACAACGCTGAGCGTACATACCAATACCAGCTGCGAGTAACGCGGAACAACGGCATCAAGGCCGGCGTGGTGGGGCTGAACACCGCGTTCTCCGAGGCGAAGCGGTTGATCAAGCCCACCCCGGGCTTTCCGCAGACGCGCTTAGCCTTTGTGAAGATCCTCCGCGATTTGCATCCAGACCGCAACCAGAAGGAGGGCGCGAAAGCTGCCTTTCAGAAGCTCAGCGAACACCGAGATGCCTACAGGGAGGAAAACTCCGAGAAGCTGCAGGCGTTCCTCACTTCCCGCGCCAAGCTCTATGAGCTCTTTTATTCCAGAAAGGACATGAAGCTCATCACACGGGCAGAGGAAAAGGTTC
>Ga0181569_10004368_pt1 | contig 10888 bp, 11 predicted proteins | sample 101ome_19_FD_132452 | JGI IMG/M metagenome (GOLD analysis project Ga0181569, IMG submission 132452) | Coastal salt marsh microbial communities from the Groves Creek Marsh, Skidaway Island, Georgia - 101405AT metaG (megahit assembly) | ecosystem: Environmental > Aquatic > Marine > Intertidal... | reverse complement strand
GCTCCGCGAAATGTGAACTTGATGTTATCAAAATTACATACCATTGTATGTATATGCACATTCGAAAAGCTATAACCGACCTGACAGGAAAACTTCTGATCGCGATGCCAGACATGGGCGATCCGCGGTTTGAAAAGTCTGTCATTTTGATATGTTCTCATTCGTCTGACGGGGCGATGGGGCTGATCTTGAATCGGGCAGTTCAGGATATCAGGTTCAGCGATCTGATCAGCCAATTTAACGTACCGGTGAACGGGACGGTTCACGACATTCCTTTGCATTTCGGCGGTCCGGTAGAAATGGGGCGCGGATTTGTGCTGCATTCAGATGACTACCCTGTCTCCAACCGCAGCATGCGCATTCCGGGCGGCTTTCGTGTGACGTCGACTGTGGATATTCTTGAGGCGATTGCGAAGGGTAGGGGGCCGGAAAAGGCGTTGATGACGCTGGGCTACTCTGGCTGGGGGCCGGGCCAACTGGAAGCCGAATTGCAGCAAAACGGCTGGTTGACGGCTGAAGCGACCCATGAGGTGGTGTTTGCGGATGACATCATTGGCAAGTGGAATGCGTCACTGGCCAGCATGGGGGTTAACGCCCTGCATCTGTCCGCGACGGGTGGCACAGCCTAAGGGCGCGGGGCTGCGGCGCGGCTGAGCCTGTCGTTAATGGCCTGACCAAGCCCGTCCGCCGGAATCGGTGACACGGCAATTTTGTCCCCCTCCATCGCGTCCAGAGCGTGCAGGTGATGAAACAGGTTGGCTGCCGCTTCAACCAGATCACCCGAAGGGGATAGGTTTAGATCACAGGCGATATCGCCGAACCCCAAGCTTAACTCTCCGGCTTCAAAGCGATCCGCATTCAATCTGACCGAGGCACCGGGGGCGTAATGCGAGCTCATCTGACCCGGCGCGATCAATGTGTCAGGCGATGTATCGGTTGCAAGTTTTTGACCAAGCTCTGCTTCAATCGCTTCGAGCGGCACGCCACCGGGGCGCAGCAGCGTTGGTGCCCCCAGCAGGCCAACAATGGTTGATTCCAGACCGACCGCGCACTCGCCTCCGTCCACTACTGCGTCGACGCGGCCATCCAGCCCTGCCAACACATGGGCAGTATTTGTCGGGCTAATCCTACCCGAGGGGTTCGCAGAGGGCGCGGCCACGGGGCCACCAAAGGCATGCAAAAGTCTGTGCGCGACGTGATGCGCAGGTACGCGGACGGCCAAACTGTCCAGATCAGCGGTCACTAAAGGTGAAAGACCGGTTCCGGACTTGATCGGAAGCACCAGGGTCAGCGGTCCCGGCCAGAATGCTTTGGCCAATAGCTCGGCTGTTTCGTTCCAATGAACGAACCTCTGCGCCATTTCAACGTCGGCCACATGCGCGATCAGGGGGTTAAAACGCGGGCGACCTTTGGCCTCGAATATTTTCGCTACAGCCAAGTCATTGGTAGCATCTGCCCCCAGCCCGTACACTGTTTCGGTTGGAAACGACACCAGTCCGCCGCTTCCCAGTACCTTGGCGGCGTGGGTGATCCCGTCTTGATCGGGCAAAAGCCGTAGCGTTACTTCATTTGGCATATTGGTAGTGACGTAGGGTTTTCGTTGAAGCGTTTCGGACACTGGCTAGTTTCGCGGCCAATGACGGGTGCATATCGCCACCCGATGGATTTGCCAAGTTATCCCATGAGGTCTTGTTATGCCCTATCGTGCGCCCCTGAATGAATACCAGTTCATTTTCGACAATGTCGTAGGATTTTCGAATGTTGCGGGTACCGAAAAGTTTGAAGAGACCGCTTCAGCCGATCTGGTGGCGGCTATCCTTTCAGAAGCCGGTAAGCTGTGCGAAGAAGTCTTGGCCCCGTTGCAGCGTCCGGGTGATCTGCAGGGGGCTGTGTTGGAAAACGGTGTTGTGCGGACCTCACCCGGGTTTGCTGAAGGCTATAAAGCCATTGCCGAGGGTGGCTGGACAGGCATGTCTGCCACAGTCGAGAACGGCGGCATGGGTTTGCCCATGGCTGTGACCACTGCCGTGAATGAAATGATGGGATCGGCCTGTTTGTCGCTTCAGCTGAACCCGTTGATGACCCAAGGCCAGATCGAAGCGCTAGAGCATCACGCCAGCGATGAACTGAAAGCGATCTACCTGCCCAAGCTGATCAGCGGCGAGTGGTGTGGCACGATGAATCTGACCGAACCTGCCGCCGGATCGGATGTGGGCGCGCTTTCTACCAAGGCCGTTCCGAATGGCGACGGTACATACGCAGTTTCCGGTCAGAAGATTTATATCAGCTGGGGCGATAATGATTTCGCGGGCAACATCTGCCACCTGGTTTTGGCGCGACTGCCTGACGGGGCGGCGGGTACCAAAGGGATCAGCCTGTTTATGGTTCCAAAATATATCCCTGATGAAAACGGCGAACCGGGCGTTGCGAACTCTCTTAGGGTTGTGTCGCTCGAGCATAAAATGGGTCTGCACGGCAGCCCGACCGCTGTGATGGAATATGACAATGCCACAGGCTGGCTTGTGGGTGAGCCGCACAAAGGAATGGCTGCGATGTTCACAATGATGAACAACGCGCGTCTGGGTGTGGGCGTTCAGGGGCTTTCGGTTGCCGAAGGAGCATATCAACATGCTTTGACTTTTGCGCAGGAACGCAAGCAGGGCCGCAGTCCTGTTGAAGGTGGCACTGGCACCATCATCGATCACGCCGACGTGCGCCGCATGCTGGCAACGATGAAGGCAGATGTATTTGCGTCACGCTCGATTGCTTTGGCGTGCGCCGTTGCGATCGACATAGCCAACGCGACTGGTGATGCAGGATGGAAGGCCCGCGCGGCGCTTTTGACGCCTATCAACAAGGCGTTTGGCACCGAAACAGGTATTCGCGTTGCAGAACTGGGCGTGCAGGTGCATGGGGGCATGGGCTTTATCGAAGAAACCGGCGCGGCGCAGTATTCCCGCGATGTGCGCGTGACGGCGATTTACGAAGGCACCAATGGCATTCAGGCGATGGATCTTGTCGGCCGCAAGATGATGGACGGCGGCGAGGCCGCGTGCCAACTTCTGGACGAAATGGAAAAGGGCATTGAATCTGCCCGTTCAGATCATCCACGCATGGCTTCGGCTGTTTGGGAAGCGATGGAGACTTTGCGCGAAACGACCGAGTGGTTGGTTGGTCAGACCGATATGAACGACCGCTTCGCAGGCGCGGTTCCTTATCAGAGCGGCTTTGCCCGCGTTCTGGGCGGATATTACCACCTGCTTGCGGCGCAGGCGGAAACGGGCGATGGTCCGCGCACGAAACTGGCGCGATTCTACATCAACCGTTTGCTGCCCGAACACGCAGGCTTGCTTGAGCACGCCAAGCAGGGCGCGGCTGATCTTTATGCGCTAAGTGTAAACGATTTGGCAGGCTGATGAACAAACGCTTTGAGCCCCTGAGATATCCCTTCGAAACGCCACCCTCTGAGGGTGAGGTGATCGAGGTGGCCGAGGGGGTTCTTTGGCTGCGGCAGCCTTTGCCGATGAAGCTGGACCATGTGAACTGCTACGCGCTGGACGACGGCGACGGGTGGACCATTGTCGATACCGGTTTCAACTCCAAACGCAGCCGCGCGATCTGGGAAACCCTTTTGGCAGGACCGCTGGCGGGCAAGCCGGTGCGCCGAGTGATCGTAACGCACCATCACCCTGACCACGTGGGGCTGGCTGGATGGTTCCAGAAAAAGCATGGGGCCGAGCTGGTCACCACACGAACCGCGTGGCTTTTTGCCCGCATGCTGACGCTGGATGATCAACACCTGCCAACAGATGAGACGTTGGACTATTGGAAGGCAGCGGGCATGGACCCCGAAACCTTTGCCAAGCGCGCCGCAGAGCGACCGTTCAATTTCGCCGATATCGTTTACCCGATGCCGCTGGGTTTCAAGCGGGTGAAAGAGGGCGACGTGATCCGTATCGGCGGTCGCGATTGGGATGTGCGCATTGGCAATGGCCACGCGCCAGAACACGCAACCTTCTGGAGCCGCGATTGTGAACTGGTCTTGTCAGGCGATCAAATCCTGCCCTCTATCAGCTCGAACCTAGGCATCTACGCCACCGAGCCTGAGGCTGATCCGGTTGGCGAGTGGATAGAAGCCTGCGAGCGGTTGGCCCAATACGCACGCGAAGATCATCTGACCCTTGGCGGTCACAAACTGCCGTTTACTGGCTTGCCGGTGCGGATGCGTCAGTTGATCGACAATCACCACGGCGCATTGGATCGGTTGAAAGATTTTCTGACCGAACCCAAAACCGCCGCTGATTGCTTTCCACCGCTTTTCAAGCGGACCATCGGTGAAGGCGAGTACGGTTTGGCCTTGGTCGAGGCGATGGCCCACACGATGCATCTGTACCATCTCGGACATGTGAACCGTACAAAGCGTGACGATGGCGCTTGGTTGTGGCAGACTGTGCCTTGATGGCTCAGAGCAAAGACACCAAAACCCCGCCCGCCGAAAAGCCTAAATTGCATGAGGTTCACACCGATCCCAAGCGCAAGAAGGCATCGGATCAGGAACTGGCGAAATCTGTTTCAGAACAGTCAGACGATGCAAAAAGCCCCGCGCGCTGGGCCTATGAGCGGCTGATCCTGTATATCAACAACTTCGAGGAGCAGCTGGACGACAAGCACGAGGTCGCCATGGGCTTTGCCGGATCGGATGCGGGCGTTCTTCGGATCGAGGGTATGGGCTATTTCGACCCCGACATCGTCACCTTTTACGGGTCGGATGAAGATGGCAACAAAACCCAGTTAATCCAGCATGTCAGTCAATTGAGCGTTATCCTTCGGGCGCTTCCGATTGCTATTTTTGACGACGAGGAAGAGCCTGCTCCGGTTCGGATCGGGTTCCGGCTGGCGGAAGATTTGGACGAAAATTCACCTGCGGTACCTTGACCTGATGACAGGGGCGCAGGAATCAGGTAACTGGAGCCGAACACGGACGATCCAACAAGGAAAAGATCATGGCTGAACATCAACATGGCTCGATGAACACTGCAGAGCAGGAACGCACTTTCGACGGTTTCCTGAAATTCTCGACTCGCGTTGCGATCATCAGCATCGCCGCTTTGGTATTCTTGGCAATCTTCAACAGCTAAGCTGATTGGCGGGGCTTCAGATGAAACGTCTCGCCTTTCTTTTATCTACTCTACTTCTGCTATCTGCTTGCGGGGCCCAGAGTGTCTGGACACCCGATGAAGCTGTTGCGCGGGCTGCTTACCGCCATGACTCGCCGCCATCGCTAACGATCTACACCGTGGTCAATAACGGTTCGGGAAGCGGGGCGCATAGCGGGTTGATGATCAACGGTTCGCAGCGCGTCCTGTTTGATCCCGCCGGAACTTTTAGCGTCAATGTCGTGCCGGAACGCAACGATGTGCATTACGGTATCACCGAGCGTATCCGCGAGTTCTACGAGTTGTTCCATGCCCGTGAAACATTCCATGTCATTGCTCAGGAAGTTCAAGTTTCACCGGAAGTAGCAGAACTGGCCATCCGCAAAGTCGAGAACTACGGTGCGGTAAGCAAGGCAATGTGCACCATCGCCGTGACCGATGTTTTGCAGGGTTTGCCGGGGTTCGAGCATGTGCGCCGCAAATGGACACCGAACACCCTGACCGAGGACATCGCGTCGATGGAGGGTGTCGTCACCCGTACGATCTATGACGACGACGGAGACGATAAATCAATCGTGTTGCAGGAATTCCAGGCCGCAATTGCGCGGTCGTTAGCCCAGCAGGAAGAGTAACCCGTACAGGGTGATGGCTCCGCTCAGAATAGCCCACACGACGTTTTTCGTGAAATAGCCGATCCCCAAAGTCACCAGCGCAGCGGCCAGCCTTGCCGGATCAAGCTGACCTTCGGTGGCTGCTGGCATCAGAACCAATGGCGAAGCAATGGCGGGAAGAAAACCCACAGCCGTGTAGCGCAGGTGGCGCAACACCCATTCAGGGATCGGGCGGTCACCTATCACGCCCATAAAGATAAAGCGCAGAAAAAAGCTGCCTGCGCCAAGGCCAAGAATGATAACCCAGATGTTGTAGGTCTCAGTCATGGCGCGCTCCTGTTCATCCGGTTTTCAATGGCCGCACCGACGATCATCGCAGCGATCCCTGCCAGCATGATGTTCAGGCTATGGGGCATCCAGATCAGCAATGGTGACACTATCAAAGCCGTCGCAGCAGCACCGACGTGGGCCAATGTGCGCAGGGCGGGGCCGATCATGGCCAGAAAGGTAATAGGAACTGCGAAATCCAGCGCCATGCCGTCGGGTATCGCGTTACCAAGATACGCGCCGAAGAATGTTGCTATATACCAGACAGGCGCCATTGGTGTGGCCACTCCGAATGCAAAGGCAAGCCGTTCGGAAACAGTCCACTCAGGCCTTTTTTCGTATTCCATGGACGACAAGGCGAAAACTTGATCAACAAGGAAATACGCCACAAATGCCCGCTTCCACAGCGGAGCTTTTCCTAGATACGGGGCCAAAGTGGCCGAATACATCGCCATACGCAGGTTCACAGCCAGTGCCGAAGCTAGAACGATGATCGTTGGGCTGTGCTCGGCCATAAGCTGCAACGCGGTGAATTGGGCCGCCCCCGCGATTACGACAACGCTGAAACTGAGAGTTTCAAACACGCTAAGTCCTGCCTCGGTGGCCACAACACCGAAAAGCAGAGCAAAAGGGATCACAACGATATTGAACGGCATGAACTGCCGCACGCCGGACCAGAAGGCTGCTTTAACCGAATTCATCGACGATTTCCGTTTTGGTTTGGAGCTTGGTACGCCTCCCCGAAACGTGACGCAATCCGAAACCTGCACTTAGTCAAATGTGCCGGCAATGCGCCCCAATAGCATAAACGCACGCGCCGATCGGGTTTCGCCAAACAGGATCAAATCCTCATCCGTGGCGGTTTCGGCAAACTCGGTAAAGGCAAAGTCGAATTTGCGCAGGAAATGATGCACAGCATCGCGGAAGACTGAGTCCTCTCGCATGCGCGTTGCGATCTGATCGAGTGTTTTACGATCGCGGATGGCACCCAAAGGGGCGATATCCCGCCCGCGTTGACCTTTGGCAAAATTACGCCAGACCTCGACCCGAACCGGCTCAGGGGTCATGTCATCCATATACACCCCGTTGTGGGACAGAAGTGTCAGGATATCTTGTGCAGAGTGAATGAATGGCCCCGTTTTTTCGTTTTTCATGGCCAATTTCATGACCGCAAAGCCAACACGGTCATCTGCCGAGCGCGGAAAGTTGGCCGCTCGGATGAAATCTTCGGTGGACAAGGGGATGTCCGCACGCGAGGACGCGGGCAACAGCAAACTGGGCTGTGTATTTTCCTGAAGGGCGTTTTCGAGGCGGAGGGGAGCTTCGTCGGGACTGGCTGCTTGGGTCCGCGAGGACAGGAAAATCGCCAGCGTTTCGTCGGCTTTTTTCTGGGCTGAAGCGATTTGATTGATTTTCTCGATCAAATCAACATTCGGCTTTTCTGGCGCCTTCGCGGTCTCGAAGGTTTTCAGCTGATGAGACAGTTTTGCAATCCGTTCCGCGTGGCGATCCAGACGATGTGTGAGGGCTCGGTTCTTGACGGATCCATCCACCCAGACCCAGCCCAGCAGGGCTGGAAGCACGGCGATCGCTAAATCCGATACGGCAAACACAAACCCCTGATCTGCCTGAAAAGCATCCACAAAGGATATGCCGATCCAGACAAGCGCCCAACACAGGCCCGCCGCTGCCACTGCGGTTTCAACGGCGGTCCAGCGGTTTTTATCGGAATGTTCACTGTATCGATCCAAGGATCACCCCCTAGCGACGGGTATAGGTGATCAAACGTATTCGATCTTCAAAATCTCGTAAGACCGATCACCGCCCGGCGTACGCACTTCGACACTGTCGCCTTCGTCTTTGCCGATCAAGGCGCGAGCCAAAGGCGATTTGACGTTGAGAAGACGCTTTTCGATGTTCGCTTCGTGCTCGCCAACGATCTGCCAAGTTTTTTCTTCATCAGTGTCTTCGTCAACCAAGGTCACAGTCGCTCCGAACTTGACCGATCCGGACAGCGATTTAGGGTCGATGACGTCAACCAAGCTTAGAACTGCTTCTAGTTCTTTGATGCGGCCTTCTATAAACCCCTGCTTTTCGCGGGCAGAGTGGTATTCGGCGTTCTCTTTCAGATCGCCAAGCTCGCGGGCTTCGGCGATGGCCTGAATTATAGCCGGACGCTCAACGCTTTTGAGATGTTTGAGTTCCACTTCAAGGTTGGCGTGACCCGAGCGGGTCATTGGAATTTTTTCCATTCTGGGCTCGCGTTCTGTCAGATAATCGGGATTTCACTGTTCGTCCCGCTAGGTGACAAAAACATCGGGGGGAATGCAAGCGAAAGCACCGCAAATATGACCGAACGGGGCATAAAAACGCTGAAAATGGCGGGATCGGACAATTTGACGTCGTGTGCCAATTGACGCGATGCAGCATTGGACATTATCCCCAGTCTGGAAAGCAATTATGTTGCGCCACCATCCGGTGGACGAGGGAAGGACAGCCTATGTCGGAAATCGAACGGGAAATGATGGAATATGACGTGGTCATCGTCGGTGCAGGCCCTGCGGGTCTGTCGGCAGCGATCCGTCTGAAGCAATTGGATGCCGACCTGAACGTGGTCGTGCTGGAAAAGGGCTCGGAAGTGGGCGCGCACATTCTGTCGGGTGCTGTATTGGACCCATGTGGGCTTGATGCGTTGATTCCCGACTGGAAAGAAAAAGGCGCTCCGCTGAACACACCGGTGAAAAAAGATAACTTCTACATGCTGGGTGAAGCGGGTCAGATTCGCGTTCCGAATTTCCCGATGCCACCGCTGATGAATAACCATGGCAACTATATTGTCTCGATGGGTAACGTCTGCCGCTGGATGGCTGAGCAGGCCGAGGAACTGGGCGTCGAGATTTTCCCGGGCATGGCGTGTTCGGAGCTGGTCTATGGTGACAACGGCGAAGTCAAAGGCGTGGTCGCTGGTGTATTTGGTCTGGAAGCCGATGGGTCCATCGGGGAAGGCACCGAGCCGGGCATGGAGCTACACGGCAAGTATGTCTTCCTGTCGGAAGGTGTTCGTGGATCGCTGGCCAAGGAAGTGATCGCGAAATACGATCTATCTGCGGGCAAAGAGCCTCAGAAATTCGGCGTCGGCATGAAAGAGATCTGGGAGATTGACCCAGCCAAGCACCGCGAAGGTACTGTGACCCACACGATGGGCTGGCCCTTGGGTTCAAACGCGGGCGGCGGATCGTTTGTTTACCACCTCGAGAACAATCAGGTCTACGTCGGCTTCGTGGTTCACCTGAACTACGCAAACCCGCATTTGTTCCCCTACATGGAATTCCAGCGCTTCAAGCATCACCCGATGATCGAAGACCTGCTGAAAGGCGGCAAGCGTATCGCTTACGGTGCCCGTGCGATTTCCGAAGGCGGCTATCAGTCGATGCCCAAGATGGTGGCACCAGGTGTAGCGCTGCTGGGCTGCTCGGTTGGCATGGTCAACGTGCCGCGTATCAAGGGCAACCACAACGCAATGCTTTCGGGTAAAGCGGCGGCCGAAGCGGCGTACAAAGCCATTCAGGATGGTCGCGGTAGCGATGAACTGACCGCCTATGAGGACGAAGTTCGCAATGGCGCGATTGGCAAAGACCTCAAGAAGGTCCGAAACGTCAAACCGATGTGGTCGAAGTGGGGGCTTCTGCCATCGCTTGCTTTGGGCGGTCTGGACATGTGGACCAATACGCTGGGCTTCTCGCTGTTCGGCACGCTGGGGCACGGTAAGACGGATGCCGAGAGTACTGGCAAGGCAGCGGATTACCCTGAAATCGATTATCCGAAACCGGATGGCACCATCAGCTTTGACCGTCTGACAAACGTAAGCTTCGCGATGACAAACCACGAAGAAAGCCAGCCGTGCCACCTGCAACTGGCTGACCCGAATGTGCCGATCAACGTGAACCTGCCGCAATATGCAGAACCCGCGCAGCGCTACTGTCCGGCGGGTGTCTATGAAGTGGTCGAAGAAGAAGGCAAAGACCCGCGTTTTGTGGTGAACTTCCAGAATTGTGTGCACTGCAAGACCTGCGATATCAAGGATCCAAGCCAGAACATCACTTGGGTCACTCCGCAGGGTGGCGATGGGCCGAACTATCCGAATATGTAACAGTTCAAAGCGCGGCTCTTACGCCGCGCTTTTTTCTTCTAGCATGGTTTTAACACATTCCAGATAGCTAGCGCTGACCGGAAGCGTGCGCCCGTCGGATAGTATGACTTCGTGTGCCCGGCCTGATCGGCGCAAATCAGTGACATGTGCTGCGGCAGCCCAATGTGATCTATGCAGGCGGCACCCTTCCAGATCACCCAGCAAGTTGTTGATGTCCTGAAACCGCATCAGAAGCATCTCGACACCGTTTCGGGTTGTGATCTCAACGTAGTGGTCCCGCATTGAGAACGAAATGATATCTTCAGGTTAAGCATACTGCGACATCTTTGAATGCAAAGGGACAATTGGTTTGAGATCGGGTTTGTGCGAGGTTTCGTCCGGAGGTGGTGGCGGTGGCGGTGGCTGCTGGGTCGCAGGGGTGGCGGGCCTGTGGGCAATCCTTGGCCAAAATTGGATGACGGCGATCACCAGACCAATGACCACCACATTCCCCCACATCACAGGATAGGTCGCCATGTCAAAGGACTTTCCGATGAAATACGCAAACACCGTCATAACCGCAGCGGTTGCCGGGATCGCTCCGATCACCACACCGGCAATAAGGCTTGCTATCGCGCTGCGTCGGGTTTGATTGAATTTGCGTG
>Ga0181569_10004363_pt1 | contig 10892 bp, 9 predicted proteins | sample 101ome_19_FD_132452 | JGI IMG/M metagenome (GOLD analysis project Ga0181569, IMG submission 132452) | Coastal salt marsh microbial communities from the Groves Creek Marsh, Skidaway Island, Georgia - 101405AT metaG (megahit assembly) | ecosystem: Environmental > Aquatic > Marine > Intertidal zone... | reverse complement strand
CATCATTTCTGACTGCATAATACTGTCTTTACCCCGCCAACATTGTTACCTGCTCACCGGACTGTAGTCTAGCGGGTTCACTCTCCTCATAAAAGAGCATCTGTTGACTCAACATGACTTAATGAGACCGCTCTTCCACCGACTCCTTTAACTGGTATGATTGTGCAGAAGAGCATGCCGATAAACAGCAGTGTGCGAGAGAACTAAACACATCAAAAGCAAGAGAGAGTTTACATGTCTGAAGACCAAAATAATGCCGCAATGAACGGCGCCACCGCCTTAATTGAAACCCTTGCCGAATGCGGTGTTGAACTATGTATAGCGAATCCAGGCACCTCAGAGATGCATCTCGTCCAAGCATTAGATCGCGTACCAAAGATGAAATCTGTACTCGCGCTTTTCGAAGGCGTGTGTACTGGCGCCGCTGATGGCTATGCAAGAATGACCGGCAAACCTGCAGCGACCTTACTCCATTTGGGTCCTGGACTCGCCAATGGAATCGCAAACTTACACAACGCTCGCCGCGCGAATTCACCGATGATTAATATCGTTGGTAATCATCCGAATTTCCACGTCGGTTTTGACGCCCCGCTCACTTCCAACATCGATACGCTAGCGCGTAATTACTCGGCTTGGATAAAGTCGGAGAGCACAGAGACGACGCTCGCCCAAGATGGCGCCGACGCATTTACTGCAACCCTTCGCCAAAACCCTGGGTCGCAGGGACAAATTGCGACTCTCATTATGGGCGCAGATGCAGCGTGGGGTGAAAGCAAAGGACCGGTTGCGCCAAATGCGTTACCTCAGCGTAGCAAAGTCAGCGGCGGAGCTATTGACGCGGTCGCTTCTACGATCGGTACAGGAGGCAAAGTAGCCCTGCTCCTCGAACACCATGGTGTTAGCCCGGAGGCGCTTGCTTATGCGAGTAAAATTTCTGTTAAAACCGGCTGCAGGCTCTTCACCGGCACGTTCCCTGCTCGCGTAGATGGCGGTCCCGGTAACCCCGAAGTTGAGCGCCTTCCTTATTTCCCTGAGCAAGTATTACAAACGCTGGCCGGAATTGATCACCTCGTACTGGTAGGCGGAGAGCCACCAGCGAGTTTCTTTGCCTATCGCGGCATTCCTGGCCAACTCATCCCGAAAGGCTGCCATGTGAGCAGGCTAACCCAGAAGGAAGAGGATGCCGTAGACGCGCTTGCTCGTCTCGCTGAGCGTCTTGGCGCTGAGAATGAATCAGTCAAAACTTATGAGCGTCGCGAAATACCGCGCCCAACCGGAGATCTCGAGACGAAAACAATTATTCAGGCAGTTGCGGCGACTATGCCCCCCGGGCTGATTGTTGCCACAGACTCAGGCGGAGGCAATGCCGCGCACGCGTTCTGCCAAAACTCAGAGCCCAATAGTTGGCTTAGTCTTACTGGTGGCGCTATTGGGCAAGGTGGACCTGTGGCAACGGGCGCCGCACTTGCCTGCCCCGATCGACCAGTGCTAGCCATGCTCGGCGATGGTGGTGCTGCGTACACGAATCAGTCTTTCTGGACGCAGGCACGCGAGAACCTTAATGTAACTACGCTAATTTTCGCCAATCACACCTACAATATACTCAATGTTGAGTACGGTCGTCTCGGCGTCACAGAGGTGGGAGAAATTGCAGCAAGTCTATTTGATATAGGCAAACCGGAACTAGACTGGGTTGCGATGGCCAAAGGTTTCGGAGTCCCAGGCGCACATGCCAAAGATGCTGAGGACCTTTGCCGACTGCTTGAGGAAAGCTACAAAACGCCTGGTCCTTTCGTAATTCAGGCGCGTGCCTAAGGTCAAAACCGCTTCGACTGGGCGTTAGGCCCAGTCGAAATTGCGCTGAAAACGGCCAAGTTTTGCGTAGAACGCGTCGGCTCGATCAGTATCCTCCTCCTGATCAGGAAACAGGATCGTCACAACAGGAATCACCACCAAAGGCAGAAGCAACGTCAGGAATGACGGATCGCGCCATTCACCAAGAAATTGACAGAGTTCGTACCAGTACTGTGGAAAGCCACCGACGTCTGCATTCTCGCTCCCGGCAAAATTTCGATTGAGCAACCACATTAATGCGCCGCCGACGAAGCCTGTGAGTATTCCCCAGAAAACTGCTAACTCCGTCGTGCGTTTCCAATAGAAAACGTAACCTACTGCAATCGCAGGTGGCACAACCATTGCGAATCCTAAAAGCAAGAACTGCAACACAGAACCGAAGTTCAGAGACCAAGCGAGAAACGCAGCGAGAGAACCATAGAGTGCCGTTGTGATTTTATAAGCCCTTAGTTTCGTATCGCTAGACCATCCTTTCGACGCAGGAATCCAGTCGCTAACAAGCATCGTTGCACTCGCAAGCAATATCGGCGCACCTGATGAGATGACCGCTGCAAGCACCGCCGCCAACGCAATACCGCCCAGCAAAGGCCCAGTATCTATGGCGAGCTGAGCAATATTTAGGTACCCAGAGAGACCACTCTCGGCACCGTATTTCACCATCGTCAGAATACCGATACCGCCCGCAACGACGGGCATAATGGCTGCGATAACGCCCGCCCAAAAGAATCCGGGAATCAGATATTCTTGCTTTGCCGCCGAACTCGCATAGTTTGCGTATACCGAGGCGGCCGGCGTATGAATCGTGGCAGAAATAAACAGTGCGATAATCGTAGCCCATCCGATACCGGTAAAACTCCACCAAGACGGTACATCTTTGCCCGAGGCTGCGAGCATGACCTTCGATTCAGCAATAACGGCCGTCCACCCGCCAAGATTCTGCATAGCGATAAGTCCTACCGCACCGAGACCTACGATGATCACAATGCAGTGCACGATATTCGTTACTGCCGTGCCCTTCAGTCCGCCCGTTATTGTAAACAGAACGATAACGAAACCGCCGATAAGAATACCAACCCAGAACGGCCAACCGGTCACACCACTGACAATGGTGGCAATAACGTAGGGCTCGATAATATTGATGACGAGATATTCTGCCTGCACGCAGAGGCTGGAGAGTGACTGGCAGCGCTGCGATCCAAACCGAAAGTCGAATACCTCACCCACGCTCGAGAGACGCAGCCGCCGATAGGGAATAGCGAAGAAAAGACCCACCAAAAAAAGCGCCGCAAAGGAATTAACGCCGTACCACAAGTGACCGATGCCCTCGCTTATCACATCACCCGCCACGCCGTAGGTGCCAGCGCCTCCGATACGTGTGCCCGCGATTCCTGCCGCTAGCATGCCCACGCCAAGGGTCCCACCCCCTATAGCCCAGTCGGCGGAACTGCGGTTGCCGCTGCTGATATAAATGCCGACGATTACAAAGAAGACGAGGTAACACAGTATGACTAAGGCTGGCAGATCCATCTAACTCTCCGAGAGTGTTCTAATAAAGCGTTGCGCTTCTAATCACACACTTTTTAATTGTATTTTCAAGAGAGCCGAGCATAACCTCCGAGCACCTTATTGCGCAATTATTGCCCACGATCAAGCTCTTGCATGCACGTTGGCCTTAGGCTTAACTCTAGCAATTGAAAGCGGCTGACACCCGATAGCATTCGAGAATAAGGACCTTATCATGACAATTCCGACTCCTGGCAGCAACGACTGGCTCGCGCAAGTGATCGAACCTATTGAGGATCCAGCGCGCGAGATTATCGATCCCCACCATCATCTCTGGCGCAACCGCTTTAACCAAGACTATTTATTGAATGAGTTATGGGCAGACACCAGTGCCGGCCACAATGTGACCAAAACAGTATTCATGGAATGTCGCGCGTTTTACCGTCGTGAGGGACCCGAGCACTTAAAGGCACTTGGCGAAACTCAGGCAATCACCGAAATCGCCAGGCAGTCGCATGAAAACAGCGAAGGGCGCGCGCAGATTGCAGGCATTGTCGCCCATGCCGATCTCACCCTCGCGGGCACCGAAAAGGAGAAGCTAATAGAGCTTTTAGATGGGCATGCCGCGATTGCCGGATCGCTGTTTAAGGGTATCCGACAGGCCGGCGCTCGCGACAGAGACCCCGAGGCGCTAGTAATCCCCGGCTCCGCGCCAGCCTGCCTGTATGGCAAAGAATCATTTCGAGAAGGACTACGGCTGCTCGCACTGCGCGGGCTAAGTTACGACACATGGCATTACCATCATCAGAACTTGGACTATATTGATCTTGCGAATGCAGTGCCCGAATGTACCATGGTGTTAGACCACTTTGGCACACCACTCGGCGTAGGTCGCTTCCGAGGCAATCGCGATGAAATCTTTAAAGAGTGGAAAACTGAAATGCGTGAACTGGCCAAATGCAGCAACGTCTACGCAAAGATTGGCGGCCTTGCGATGCCAGACAACGGTTTTGACTGGCACCTCGCCGAACGCCCGCCAACGTCCGATGAATTCGTCGCGGCTCAGGGGCGTTACTATCACCACATGATCGAGTGTTTTGGACCCGAGCGCTGTATGTTCGAGAGCAACTTCCCTGTAGACAGGCTGAGTATCAGTTACCCTGTGCTCTGGAACGCGCTGAAGAAAATCGCCGCTCGATATAGCGAAAGCGAACAACAGGCACTTTTCTCGGGCACTGCGAGCAAAGTTTACAAACTCGAGTGAAGCAAACCTTGGTGTAGCCGGTTAAGCAGGCTTCGGGATTCGCTTAACCACGCCGCTACTATTAAGTACGTGGTTTCCGTTTACCGATAACGTACAGCGGACAAAAATAAGCGAGCGCCCTTGGCGTAGGACTTCGCAACGTCCTAGTATCAAATCGCCCTCGAGCGCGGGCAGTATAAACTCATTGTTGCAGCTTATTGTAATAACGCTGACGCCCTCTTCTCCGTCTATCCCCGCCATACAAAGCGAGTAGTCGGCGAAACTCATCAGTATGCCGCCATGGACGGTATTGTGTCCGTTACAGTGTTTCGCTTGCGCGCGAAAGGCGGTCTCGAATCCATTCTCGACAATTCTGCCGAAAAACGGTCCTAGAGAGTCTTCGGCGGGGTCGCCGCCGTAATGTCTAAATCCTTCAGGGATATTGTAATCATTGGGATCAATTTTCATCGAGCGCTATTCCTTCCCATCAGGGAGTATTAGCCCAAGCGTCGCGCCAGCAGCTTTTCCGACTACCTTAGCAGGGACTTTTGCTACGGCTATCCCAGCGCCTACAGTCGCACTTGCCGCGCCTACGGCAATGCCTAAACATGAATTAAGCGAGAGGCAAAAAGTCAGAGCCGCAATCAGCTTAAACACAGAGAAGTAAACCACTACACCTGACTGAGAGGCGGTCTTATATTCAGATTTCATAGTAAGAGTTGCCAGTAACCTATATTGACTCGCCGACCGAATTTGAGTCCAACCTCTTCAAACTCGCCTACTTTTTTAAAGCCAAGTTTTTCGTGCAGAGCGACGCTGGCAGCATTCGGCTGCGCAATTCCGGCGATTAGGGAGTGTATCGGCGAGTCCTGCAAAATACTTATTAGCGCTCTATAAAGCTTCGTACCGTAGCCTAAATTCTCAAAGCCTGGCTTTAGATAGACTGTAACCTCTCGTGCAAAATCATATGCCGCGCGAGCCTTCCATTGCGTAGCGTAGGCATAACCCAAAATTGCCCCGCTTGAATCCTCAGCAACAAGCCAAGGCATAGTCGCCTCAACTTTAGATAGGCGCTGTAACATGTCAGTCTCTGTGATCGGTTCAATTTCAAAGGTTACGACAGTTTCTAAAATATAGCTGTTGTAAATCACTACTAGTGATTTCGCATCTTTGGCATCAGCAGCCCGAATGATGATCGATCGGTGCTCGCCTTTTTCCAAATCTAGAAGAGATTCCCCCATGCTTCAGACCTCAAATATTCACTAGCGATCACGCTCAGAAAAAGGCCGAATGCGATCAACACCCGCGCCTGACTCGACTAGTTCTGCGAAATCTTCGGCAAGTCGCTCACTCGCTTTCAGAACCTGACGCCAGCAACGTATCCGTTCATCAGCGTCGAGTCTTTCAAAGTCTTTGCGGTCTGGGATTTTTCCATTTGGTAGTGTTGACACAAACTCTTTAGAGGGCGTCACAAGGACCACTCGATCATAGTGCTGCGCATGAACACGACGCCAAGGGAGCGATTTATCAAACCAGCCAGGAATCACCTCGGCCGAAAAATGTGGGTAGAGAACTAGTCCATCGCCCGCATGAAAATCCATATCGAAATGGTAGTCGGTCATGCCACCATCCCAATAAAGCCCGGGTGGTGCGCCAGGTATGTCGCGCACGCCTTCGAGCACATAAGGTATAGCGCCAGTTGCCATCATGGCCTGCATGACGTTGTCTTCTCGTAGCGGCACAAGCGTTGTGCGCAGATCATCCGCAGAACGCCAAGGCGACTCAATACCCTGAGTCGAGAAGAGCGTGCGCTCGAAAAAAAGCGACAAGCTGCGACGAGAAACGACATTTGCAAGCGCCGCTAAACCGAGCGATGCAGTCTGCAGACCTGACCGTCTCGATGAACCAAATCCTCGACTCCGGTCGGCAACGATGGTCGTGAAGAATCTCTTATTTGACGCAATTTCAGCCGCCCCTGTTGGTCCAAGCGTGCCTGCGAGCATTGCCTCTGCTTTTCGGGTTATTTCACGCTGGGTAGGCGTATTGGAATACTGCTCCTCGCTGTAAAGCTTGGCGAGACGATCAATTGCGGCCACTGGATCCGCGGTCGCGAGACAGCACATCCTCCAAGCACCAGCCGAAGAGCCAAGCGTGAGTAATGGCTCTTCTCTCCCCTGCAAAAAACTGCCAAACAAGTAGCGATCAAGGCCATAGAGCACAAACCATTTAGGGCCGCCTGAGGCGCCCACCATGACGTTAAATTGAGCCGCTGTAACGCCCTGTTCAAGGAGTTGGGCGCGCGCCGTTGGGCCGGCGTAAATCGAAAGGGAAGACTGCATGGGTTGATGATATAATTTGCGCCGCCAACACGCTAGCAGAGCTAGCCTACTCGACCCGATCCCGAGGCTCCGACAATGTCCAATATGCTAGACACCCTCCGCGAAGCCCTGAGTCGAGGCGACCAAAAAACACTTTTATTCCTGCTCGCGATCGGCAATACCATTGCTTTTGTCACATGGCAGGTATTACTGAATAATTTTGTCGTCGAAGAGGCTGCGTTCACCGGCAAAGAAATCGGCCTATTGCAGAGCCTGCGCGAGGTGCCCGGCTTTCTCGCCTTCACAGCAATATTGGTCATGATTTACCTGAGGCAGCAAACCTTTGCGCTACTCTCGCTAGCTACTCTTGGAATTGGCACCGCAATAACCGCGTTTTTCCCACAGGCGCTGTGGCTCTATTTTGCCACAGTGCTCATGTCGATAGGCTTTCACTACCTCGAAACGCTGCAGAATTCACTCAGTCTGCAATGGCTTTCGAAAGAAGAGGCGCCGGTTGTTATGGGCCAGTTACTTAGCGTGAAATCACTGTGTAACTTTGCAATCCTGAGTGCACTCTATCTCTATCTCGCTCTGTTTAGCGCTAACTACATTCTTATTTATTGTCTCGCCGGGGGCGCAGCCGTCGCAATCGCGGCCTATTGCCGTCTACGAATACCCTATTTCCCCGACGCGGTTATACAGCGTAAAGCGCTGTTTCTTCGAAAACGCTACTGGCTTTATTACTGCCTAACGTTTCTGGCAGGAGCGCGTCGTCAGATATTTGTCGTGTTTGCCGGATTTTTACTCGTCGAGAAATTTGATTTTCCAATCGAAGATGTTGTCATGCTCACGCTTGTTAACGCGGCTCTGACTTTCTATTTGGCGCCAAAGATAGGCAAGCTTATCGCGCACATCGGCGAGCGCCGCGCATTGACGCTCGAATACATTGGGCTAATCTGCGTGTTCATAAGCTATGCCTTTGTCGACACTCTCGCCATTGCCATCCTACTTTATCTGCTCGATCACCTCTTTTTTGCCATGGCGATAGCAATCAAAACCTACTTTCAGAAGATCGCAGACCCAGCAGACATTGCCGCGACATCGAGCATCAGTTTTACGATCAACCACATCGCCGCCGTGGTGCTCCCTGCCCTGCTCGGGATTGTCTGGGTCACAAACTCTAGCGCCGTCTTCCTAATTGGAGCGGGCATTGCCGCTCTTTCACTGACGCTATCGCAGCTCATACCCGATAGCCCACAACCCGCGCTCGAAACGAGACTCTCTGCCACGCAATAACACCGTTTCAAGCACTCAATTAACGTTATTAAACCTATTGCAACTTACCCGCAGTGCGCTAACGGCGTAATCTGTGAAAACGTCTAATAACGCGCCAACGCAGCGTCTGTTGCTCGCGCCAAACAGCTGATTCACAGGTAGAGATAACCGTGTCGTTCGTTCATAAGTTACAGTCTCCCAGCCTCCACTTTCGCGTACTCAACGCAATAGCACTTGGTGTTACCTGCGCAGCCTCGATGCAGCCATCGAACGTCAGCGCTCAGAACAGTAGCGACGTTATCGAAGAGGTCGTTGTTTGGGGTCGCTCACTGCAACTGCTCGGCAGTGCAGACTCTTCCTCGCAAGGTGTTGTGGGCTATGCCGACTTTTCAACGAGACCTTTAGCCCGTGTTGGCGAATTGGTCGAAGTCGTCCCAGGCATGATTGCGACTCAGCACAGCGGTCCTGGTAAAGCGAATCAATATTTTCTTAGGGGATTCAACCTAGATCACGGTTCAGATTTCTCGACCTTCTTTGATGGCATGCCGGTAAATTTTCGCACCCATGCGCATGCGCAGGGGTATATGGATCTCAACTTCATCATCCCAGAGATAATCGAACGAATTGATTTTAAAAAAGGCCCCTATTTTGCCAATACAGGCGATTTCTCTCTCGCCGGCACCAATTCGATGAAAACCTATGACACGCTAGAAAGAGGCTTTGTTGAAGTGACCGCAGGATCGGGCGATGAAATCCGCATCGTCGCCGCCGACTCCTTCAGCACTGAGCGCGGCAGCCTGCTCTACGCCCTAGAACATCAGCAAACCAATGGTATATTCGTGCTCGATCAAGACGTGCGGAAATACAATGGCCTTTTTAAATACACAGGAGAAATTGCAGGCATTCCTAGCCAGTTAACCCTTACCGCCTACGACTCTGAGTGGGTATCAACTAATCAAGTTCCGCGGCGCGCGGTGGCCTCTGGGCAGATCGACCGCTTTGGTTTCATCGATCCTGACCTCGGCGGTCAATCATACCGCTATTCGCTTAGCGGGCACTTCGAACTTGGGAATTGGGATCTGACGGCCTATGCCAGCGCCTATGCGTTGAGTCTGATCAACAACCCGACCTATTTCCTCAACGACTCTGTTAACGGTGATGAGTTCGAACAGGAAGACGAAAGAGTGCTTTTAGGCGGCTCGATTGTCCGAGAGGATAGATTCGACTTAATGGGACTCGAAGCTGTAGGCCTTATCGGCGCAGAGATGAGGGTTGACGATGTGCAGGAACTCAACCTGTTCACTACTCGCAGCCGGCTACGCTACGGTAGCGTGCGCGAGGACAGCGCACAGGAGTTGAGTTTGTCGATCTACGCGGAGAGCAAAGTCGCGGTCAGCGAGAATCTCCGAGTCACCACAGGGCTTCGCGCCGACTATATGCGTTTCGAAGTCGAGGCGCTGAGAGTGCAAAATTCTGGCTCCGATAGCGATGCGCTTCTGCAGCCAAAGTTCGGCCTTGCTTACCGCCTCACCGACTCGCTTGAACTCTATGCGAACTATGGCCACGGATTTCACTCGAATGACGTTCGCGCCGCAGTGAACCGAATTGACCCTGTTTCCGGCAAAGACACCGAGGCGCAAGCTATTCTGGTAGAGGGGCGCGGAGGCGAGATCGGCTTTCGCTATGATAACAATAAAGACTTCAATGTTACGCTAACCGCATTCGAACTAGCGACCGACTCAGAGCTGGTATTCGTGGGTGATGCAGGCACAACCGAGCCTAGCAACCCTACACGGCGCAGCGGTGTTGAGCTTAATGCGTTCTATTCAATCAATGACAGACTCGTTATCGATTTGAGCGCCGCACGAGCAAGCGGTCATTTCATAGGCCTGCCCGACGGCGCAAACAGCATCACCGATGCACACGAAAACGTTGCCGCTGGCGGCCTGACCTACGTTGGTACACAGGGAATTACGGCGAGTCTACGTGTCCGTTACTTCGGCGATGCGGCCCTGACCGAAGATGAAAGCGTCATGAAAGACAACTCGACTCTGATTAGCGCGGGGGCCTCTTACGCAGTTGGCCCATGGGAGATGGGTATCGACGTGCTCAACGTGCTCGATGCGGAAGACGATGACATCGCGTATTTCTTCGAATCACGTCTGCCAGGAGAAGCTGAGGCGATGGAAGACATCCACTTCCATCCCTCTAATCCCCGTGTCATTCGCGCTATGCTGCGTTATTCGTTCTAAAGGGCAGTTTGAAGATTCGCAGTTAATCGGCGACGAACTTAACTGAGAAGGTCACCGGCACCGTGCGACTAATACTCGGGAGACCTGCTATCTCTCGCAGGCTTTCAACGCCAGCAACAAGCCCTACAGACTCGGCTGTGATGATCAGGGGCGCAAGAGTCGTCACGCGGACACCGTCTGTCTGTCGTGTGACCCGCAGCGGAGCGGAGATCACAGTTTCTTCGCCATGTAGTGCGAGAGTCAACTGTGTATCGAGAGTCCTGTCTTCGCCAACTGCGATAGCACTCAGCGTGTCGGCATTTATCGCCGCACTGACAGTCGCTTGTGGGTAGAGCCCTGTCTCAAACAGCATCGATTGCATACGCTCGTTGCGAATAGCAATCCCAGTCTCCACACTTGTTAGATCGATACTAATTAGCGCATTGCCAGCTTCATCGATCTGACCTT
>Ga0181569_10004342_pt1 | contig 10916 bp, 8 predicted proteins | sample 101ome_19_FD_132452 | JGI IMG/M metagenome (GOLD analysis project Ga0181569, IMG submission 132452) | Coastal salt marsh microbial communities from the Groves Creek Marsh, Skidaway Island, Georgia - 101405AT metaG (megahit assembly) | ecosystem: Environmental > Aquatic > Marine > Intertidal zone... | reverse complement strand
TTTAGAAGAGTTGATTTACCTGAGCCGTTGCTACCGACTACGCCGAACGATTCCCCTGCTTGAACCTCAAACGAGATATCTTGCAGCGCCCAAAATTCCTCGTAACGGGCTCTGCGACCCCGCAAAGCCGCAGCCTTGAGGTACTGGTTGCGTTCGTGATAGAGACGAAAACTCTTCCAAACATGGTTTACTGATATTGCCGTCGTCATTGTCATCTGTGCGTCAAGATTCAACCATCAGTGGTGACAGTGATCTCAGTGCCGCCGTTATACCCTAGTCACTTAATGAGTGGCCCACAGCGCGTATTCGAATCACGAGAACTCTTGTTAGCGCTCACGCTTCGTGAACTTCAGACAAAGTACCGAGGAAGCTTCCTCGGTTGGTCGTGGTCACTCCTCAACCCCCTCGTAACTCTTGCCATTTACGGATTCGTATTCGGGATTATTTTCGGAGCGCAAGCGCCAATTGGTGAAAATTCAAATCTCACTGGTTTTGCTTGGTTCCTATTGTGCGCAATCATTCCGTGGAACTTCTTTGCAGTTGTGAACAGCGTTGGACTCACTTCCGTCACAGATAACTCTGCCCTAGTGCGACGCGTCGCATTTCCCAGGGAAATTCTCGTTTTTTCAAACGTTGTATTTGCCTTGGTGCAGTTTGGAATCGAGCTTGGCCTTCTTTCCACCATCCTCCTCGTGATTGCTGGTGCACCGATTCTCCCGTACGTCCCCTTGGCGGCCTTACTTGGGGTAGCGCTCGCAATTTTCTCCAGCGGAATTGCCTTGGCGTTAGCTTGTATTGCTGTCTATTTCCGCGACGTTAAGTATCTGTGGACTAATGCCCTTCAAATCTGGTTTTTTCTTACCCCAGTCGTGTATCCACCATCGTTAGCCGATTCGAAGCTCCCCATCTGGGCGCAAACTGTGCTTCAGATCAACCCAATGGTTCACTTCGTTGGGGCTTTTCGTGATCTGTTGTACCACGCCCAAATCCCTGACATTCAGCGCATTGGAGCTGTTCTTCTAAGCACTTCTGGGAGCCTGATTATTGGATGGTCGGTGTTCAATCGCCTATCACCGCGCCTACCAGAAGAAGTCTGAACTCAACCATCCCAACTCTTTAGCTCAGAACGGCTATCGAACTGTTTGTTAAGCCTTTTCAGTGTCGCCACTAACTACCAAATTATGTTTTAACGAAGATCAACTTCTCGCTTGATGCTCTAAGTCCTCACGGGTACTTCGCACCTCGGTAGCATCAAAGGCGATTCATCATGACGCAGTCACATCAAAATGGTCTAAATACGCCTCGCTCTATAATTGCATCTGGGCTCGCAACTCACTGTGGAACGATTCGTGCTCAAAATGAAGACCATGGACACGCAAGTGACTGGCTTCTCGTGGTCGCTGACGGCATGGGTGGTCACCAAGCTGGCGAAGTTGCCAGTGAGATCACTGTTTCAACCATCCGCAACGCGTGCAGCCCAGCCCCGATTGGTGCAGATGATTTGAATCTTGCGCACCCACACCTTTCCGATCTCGTGAAAGCCGTTGTCGACGCTAACTCTGCGATCTTTCGCACCTCAATCGAAGACCCTGATAAGCAAGGCATGGGCACCACAGTCACCGCCCTCTCAGTGATCGTTGACCCCGCCGACCCCGACAGCCCATTTGCCCTTGGTCTCGTCAACGTTGGCGATAGCCGCACCTACGTCATGCGGAAAGGCCGACTGCGTCAAGTGTCAAAAGATCACTCATTTGTTCAAGACCTTGTCGATCAAGGTCAGATCACAAGAGAAGATGCTCGCTATCACCCTCGACGAAACATCGTGACTCGTGCACTCGGTATCGAACCCGATGTGAGAGTTGACTCCGTGCAACTGCCACTCATCAAGGGTGACCGCTATCTACTCTGCTCTGACGGTCTTATCGATGAAGTCGACGACGAACAGATAGCAGAAATCCTCAACCGACACGACGAACCCCAAGCTGCTGCAGACGCACTCGTGCAAGCAGCCAACGACAACGGCGGACGCGACAACATAACCGTCATCGTCGCCGATGTTCTCGAAGGCGACGAATTATCGGAGCCCACTGAGGAATACGACGTTGACACAATTTTCGGCGCCGATGAGATCACCGGAGAAGTTGCCGCCATTGAGGTCGACGCCGACCCAGGCCAGGAACCAACTTACCCAAAAGGCATTGCCCCCGGACGGCTACGCCGCTCATCTAGGCGACGACTTATGACTCGCTCTGCAATCGCTGTTGCCGCAGTAGCCCTAATCATCGTGCTGACGTCGATCGCTGGGGCCTGGGCGCGATCGGGCTATACCGTATCATTCACTGAATCTGGCACCGTCATGATCTACCGCGGTCGTGACGTACTGTGGTTCTCGCCAACCGAAGACGCCCCCAGCCAATATCGACGGGAACAACTTGACTCGCTATCAGTTGGCATGGTCGAGGAAGATCGACAATTCGACACCCTTGATGCCGCTGCACAATTCGTGCAATCACTCACTACGGCGAAAAGCACCACAACAACCAGTTCTACTGACGGGTAGCACCATGACAACCGCTTCACCTCGTTCGCCGCTTGTCCGCCAGCGGCGGGCAACAGAAGCTCAACTCGTCATCGCTGTTGGAATCGTGATCGCTGGCCTTTACACCCTCGCCTCACTCACACTCGATGGCGGCTTCTCCACTGCTCTTATCCCATTACTGGTCGGCGTGCTCGCACTCATCGCTGTTGCACATATCGCTGTTCGACGACTTGCCCCTGCAGCCGACCCAACGTTGCTGCCAATCGCTGCCCTGCTCCACGGCGTCGGCTACGTGATGATCACCCGACTTGACGATGGGCTTGCTGCGCGCCAAACAACGTGGAGCCTGCTCGCAGTTGGAGCGTTCGTGCTCACATTGCTCATAATCCCGCGCGTAACGGGCTTACTTCGCAGACAGTGGTGGCTGCTCAGTGCCGCTATTGCTCTACTCATCTCACCTTTCATCCCCGGAGTCGGTATCACATCTGGAGGGGCACGCATCTGGGTGTCAGCCGGACCAATCAACTTTCAACCCGGAGAGTTTGCAAAGGTGCTGATGGCGGTGTTTTTCGCGTCGTACGTGGCAGACCGACGCATGCTGCTAAGAGATCGCTCTTGGAAACTTGGGCCTATTCGACTACCTCAACCAGCAGATCTCTTCCCCGTTGCATTCGGATGGGGAATTGCCGTGCTTATCATGGTCGGGCAACGCGACCTTGGTTCATCACTGCTGTTTTTCACCCTGTTCATCGTCATGTTGTGGATAGCAACCGAACAAGTGTCGTACCTACTCGTCGGCCTGCTGCTGTTCGCTGGAGCGGCCTACGTTGCCTGGCGACTGTTCGGACACGTGCAAACCCGTGTCGATATCTGGCTTGACCCATGGGCGGATGAATATGGAAAGGGCTATCAATTGGTTCAGGCCCTCTATGGCCTCGGTGACGGTGGGCTCGTCGGCACTGGACTCGGCCGAGGAAGCCCAAACCTCGTGCCAGAGGCACAGAACGACTTCATCTTCGCTGCAATCGGAGAAGAACTTGGCCTGCTCGGAGCGAGCGCCGTGCTTGCCTCGTACGTATTCATTATTAGAACCGGACTACATATCGCATCAAGAACCGCACGAGAGGTCGAGAAGTTGCTCACAGTGGGGCTCACTACCACCCTCGGCATGCAGGCATTCATCATCATCGGTGGAGTTATTAAAGTCGTTCCAATCACCGGAATCACGTTGCCGTTCGTGTCATACGGTGGGTCGTCGTTGCTCGCAAACTATGTGCTACTCGCTCTACTCATCAGAGTTTCTGACTCTGCTGCCGTGAGACGAGGTGAACGCCCAGACGACCCCACATGGGCAGATCGGCTCGCAGCGTCGAGACTTCGTCAAAAAGGCGGCTCGCTGTCAGCAACTCAGGTCATCCCGGTCGTCAAACACTGATATTCATTTACCTTGATTTCATTGCTTAAAAAAGCCTCTGAGTAAACCGAAACTCCACGAAAAGTGAATGACTGGAGCGATTGCCATTGCCTTCAATCGAACACACACGGGCCCCTTCACCCCTGCTGCAACGATCGCAAGGTAGCCAAGTGGTAACAACAGTGCCGGTAACAGCCCGAAGGAGGCGAGGACGGACAGCGCTAGCGCGAAGGTCGCAACGGGTGGGACAAACTGTCGAAGCCTCATCGACGAGCGGTGTAGTCGGAGTACGTGGGCCTTGTATCGCCCGTAGTCGAAATATTGACGGGCAAGCGCTCGAAGTGATGACCGGGGTTGGTACTCGACAACGAGTGCAGGGTTGAACCAAATATTTCCGCCTGCATTGCGGAGGCGGATGTTGAATTCGTAATCCTGATTTCGGATGAGTGTCTCATCAAACCACCCAACCTCGTCACCGGCCTTGCGATCGAAAACTCCGAGAAACACGGTATCAACAGATTTCTCCGACCCACCGACGCGATATTCAGCTCCACCTGAGCCGACGACAGACATCATCACCGCTGCTACGGCCTTCTCGAATCCTGTCGATCCGACCGCCAATTGACGGCCCCCGACATTCACCGCCCGGGTTCGTACCATTGACTCAACCGCCGTTGCGATGTATCCGTTACATAGCCGCACATGGCCGTCAACCCGCACAATTACCTTGCCAGAACTCGCAGAAATTGCAGCGTTAAGCCCTGCAGGTGTCACGCCCTCCGGGTTCTCGATGGAGAACACGTTTGCGTTCGCCTCAACCAGTTCCCTCACCAAGACCTCGGTTCCATCATCAGAGGGCGCAACTGCGATCCACACATCAAGCTCGCCTTCATATTTCTGTTCCAACACAGCCTGAACTGCTGACGAGATATGGCGTGCCTCGTTACGAACCGGCATGACAACAGAGACAGATGGCCAGACGAAGTCGCTTTTCGGTGACGTCACCCTTTCAACAGTAACGACTCACCTTGCTGAACTTATCAACAGAAATTCCATAACAGAGAAACTTGGCCATTACTTACAACATCTCATATGAGAAGGAGAAATTTCATCACTAGGGCGACCGCTGTCCTAAGTAGAGGTATTACAGGTGGTTGACTTGCACACCAATCGATCAACGCAAGCTCACCTAGGAAAGTCGTTCTCGGCGACAGTCCGTTTGGGCCAATGGGAACGTCTCTTGACGCAAACGGCCGACTACTTCCTGACGGGTTTAGTTCGCGAATAGTTGCCGTCTCAGGCACACCGCCAACCGAAAATTTGGAACCATGGCATGTCTTTCCTAACGTTGGTGGCGCTTGTAACGACGGCAAAGGTGGCTCGTACTACGTCAGTAACTCAGAGATCTTTCCGAGCACGGCTCCCGATGCCGGCGACAGTAATGCAGACTTCAAAGACGCCACCTCCCGAGAGCAAATCATCGCTAAAAGCCCCAATTACATCGTCTGGTCTCGCTGCGGTGAGTGCACTCGTCGATTGCAAAACCATTCCACACATCTCTTAGTCTACGAAAGATCTGTTATGCGACAGCCTTGCCAGTTACATAGATATCAAAATCGCATATTCTGAGCACATGGCTTTTCGGTTGCCAAGACGAACAAATCCCTCAACCATACGTCCGCTTGAAATCGGACGCCGCCTCCTTCGTGCCATCGATGACAATGTCGACATCGACATCAAGGGCCGGCGAGTCAGCCCCGACAACTTCACCATCGCCCTCTCTGAACCCGACAGAGCATCTCTTGCGAATGAAGAAAGTGCTCTTCTTGAAGAGCTTACTGCCGCAGCCATCTGGTACATCCGTGATGAAGGTCTCAACGTGCTCACCGCTGTCAACGTCGCCTTCACCACCGACGAGTCCCTCGACACCGGTCGTCTTAGCATCACGACTGTGATCTCCGGGCAACACATCGACGAGGAACCTATACCGCCGGAACCAGCCGTCGAACCTCCAGCAGAGCCAGAAGTAACCGATGACCTCGCCACACCCAAACCGCCAGTTGAACCCGTAGAAGTGCCAGATACTGAAACACCTCCGGCACCACCGGTTGATCTTCCTCCTCCAGTCGTCACAACAGCACCCGAACCACTCTTCATCAAAGACCCACCCGAACCAACACCTGCTCGAGCCGCAATCGGGGCGATCGTGCAACGAGACGGCACCCGCCACCCGGCGGGAAACTTGACACTGAAAATGGGTCGGTCAACCGACAACGACATCCGGATCTCTGACGAGCAAGCAAGCCGCCACCATGCCGAGATTCGCTACGACCACCAGCGGCACCGCATCGTCGATCTCAACTCGACGAACGGCACACTCGTAAACGACAATCGCATCACGTCGGCGCATGCGTTGTCGCACGGAGACATTATTACGATCGGCACCACCGAGTTCCGCTACGAATCGTCCTGAGTTCAACCCTCTTCTCACTACGATCACCTTTGTGAGCGACGACCAAGTTGGCACACTCCGAATGGCTTCTGAGAGCTGCACCCGACGCCAAATCGGGCCGTCAATCATGGACATCCCGAACCGATGAACAAGGCCATTCGTCAGCTTGGCTTCGGGCTCTTTGCGCTCTACCTCATCTTGTTTGGTGCACTCATCTATTGGCAGGTAATTTCTAGCGAACGCCTCTCGAGTAAGGCCGGAAACAACCGAGCCATCTTGCGTCAATACGAACGCCCACGGGGCATCATTGCGACGAACGACGGTGTTGTCGTCGCTCAATCTCGGCCATCCCCCGACACCGACAACCCTTACCAGCGGGTCTATCCAGAGGGCGATCTCTACGCTCATCTCACCGGGTACTTCACGCTTCGACTCGGCGCAACCCAACTTGAACGGCTGTGGAGTGACGAACTCAGCGGTGACACGGCTGCCCAACAATTATTAGCTGTAGGCGAGCTCATTGGCGGTCAAGTTGTCGACACCTCAGGGTCGCTTCACCTCACCCTTCGCCACGATCTACAAAGCGCCGCAAAAAACGCTCTGGGTGACCGTGAAGGCTCCATTGTTGTAATCGACATCCCAACCGGAGCAGTGCTCGCCATGTGGTCTTGGCCAAGTTTTGACCCAAACATCGTCGCAGACACCGATTACGACGTAGCGTCTTCCTACCTCAACGAACTCATCGCCGACGAGCGTGACCCACTGCTCGCCAACGCCTACCAGCAGCGGTACATGCCTGGTTCAACAATGAAAGTGCTCACCACCTCGGTCGCACTTGCAAACCAGACCACCTCACTTGGACGTACCTGGCCAGATGAGGCAGCCTGGCTGCCGCCACAAACCAACGACCCCATTCAGAACTACGGCGGCTCAGTCTGTGGCGGCAACCTCACCGAAGTCTTCCGCCGCAGCTGCAATATTCCGTTCGCTCAACTTGCTGTCGACATGGGGCCAGACGCGTTCGCTCTCGGCATGGCGGCTTGGGGAGTCGGCACTCCCGTTCCGATCGATCTCCCACGGTCGGCGGCGAGCACCATCGGTGATGACCTCGACACCCTCGACGACAACCTTCCGCTGCTTGCAATGCGTGGCTTCGGACAAAACGAGGTGCAAGTCGTGCCATTACACCTCGCCATGATCACCGCCGCCATTGCTGATAACGGCATTATGCGAGAGCCGTATGTTGTCGACAAGGTGCGCGACCATAACGGTGGAACGCTCTACACCGCCGAGCCGACAATCTGGCGCGAGCCGATCAGTCCATCCGTGGCGGCAACGATGGTCGACCTCATGGAGACCGTTGCTGCCTCTGGCACTGCATCCTGCTGTATTGGTCTCAACAACGGCATCAGCGTCGCTGCAAAAACTGGCACCGCTCAACTCAACGGACCCGATGAGCCCGAACGCTCCCACGCATGGATCACCGCGTTTGCTCCCGTCGAACAACCCCGTTACGCAATTACCGTCATGGTAAAAGGCACCACCGACGAAATCTCTGCCTCAACAGGAGGCAGGCTCGCTGGACCTATCGCAAAAACCATCCTCGACGCCGCATTGGGGCGAGAACCGTTCACCCGAGAAGACTGACACCGAAGTCAGTCAGCATGGGATGAGAAAGCAACCACACTCATCGCACTCACCTCTGTAACCTCTTCATAGGTACCGGCATCACCATTCCTGCCATGATGTCACACCAGCGTGAACATGAGTGAAAACGGCAACAACGCCACGGTCATCAATGACCGCTACCACATAAAACGTCGCATTGGCCGAGGAGGTATGGCCGACGTGTTCTTGGCGCGCGACGAACTACTCGCCCGCGATGTCGCCATCAAGGTTCTGTTCCCTGAATTTGCTGTCGACCCAAAGTTCGTTGAACGCTTCCGACGCGAAGCCCAGTCGGCCGCAAGCCTCACCCACCCCAACATCGTCAACGTCTATGACTGGGGTCGATTCGAAACGACGTACTTCATCGCCATGGAATACGTCGAAGGGCGAACCCTTGCGGATATCTGTCGGAATGGTCGACAACTTGAACCAACTCAAGCAGCCGAAATCGCATCAGAAATAGCGGCTGCGTTAGGTTTCGCTCACGAATCTGGCCTTGCCCACCGCGACATCAAACCCGCAAACATTCTCATCGGGTCAAACGGCACCGTGAAAGTAGCCGACTTCGGTATCGCTAGAGCGATGAATGCAGCCGTCGAAGAGAACCTTACCCAGACCGGTTCGGTCATGGGTACCGCCAGTTACTTCTCGCCCGAGCAAGCCCAAGGTGGTCAGCCCGACCCACGCAGCGACCTGTACTCACTCGGCATCGTGATCTACGAGATGCTCGCTGGTCGCACACCCTTTTCTGGTGAGAACGCTGTCGCCATTGCCTACAAGCAAGTGCATGACACCGCCACCCCAGTGTCGGAGATCAACGCTGCTGCTCCGCGGCCACTTGAAGCCATCGTTGAATACCTCATGGCAAAGAAGCCTGACGATCGCTACCAGACCGCTCGAGAGTTGCGCGATGACCTCAAGCGTTTCCGCAACGGAGAAACGCCGCTCGCAATGCGGCGAACAGGCGAAGGATCAGTTGACCCGAACGGTCAAACGACAGCTAACCGCATCACAATTGATGACTACAACGGCAACTCTGTGCCCGGGACTGGCGCCGGCACTGATGAGGCGACAAAGATCAACCCGGCGATAGAGCGGTCAATGTCAGGGCCCTCAATACCGGGGAACCCGACCATTGCGGCAGAACAAAGCGGCCCAGGTGACATGTCGAAATATCCGCCAGGGTCATCTGCAGCCGCCACCTACTACGAGGACATTCCGCCACGCACTGGCTGGTACGCCCTCGCTGCCTTCATTGCTCTTGTTGCTCTTGTCATCGGTGGCGTCGTGCTCTACGGACGAATGTCGTCGAGTGAGACGACTGCAACAACCCGAGTGCTTGAGGATCTCACCGGTCAACGACTCTCAGCCGTTACCGCCGCGCTTGACGAACTTGGCCTTGAATACCGAGCCATTGCTGAAGTGGCCCAAGGGGTCGCTGAAGAGTTCGTCTTCCGCACCGATCCGACGGCTGGAACTGTCGTCGTTGAAGGCACAACAATCCTGCTTTATTACAACCCGTCTGAAGCACTGCAACTGGTTCCAAACGTCGCTGGGTACACCATCGATGAGGCTCGTCGTCAATTGGTGTCGCGTGGCTTTTCGACGAGTGAAACCACTGAAGTAAGTGATGTTGCAGTCGGCCTCGTCATTCGCACCGACCCTCCCGCCGGCAGTCGTATCCGACAAGACGAAGGTGTTGTCATCTATGTGTCAGGTGGCCCCGATGAAGTATCAGTTCCAGCAATCGTCCTGAACCAAAGCGAAGAAGCGGCTATCGATTTCCTTACGAACACTACGGGGCTTTTAGTAACGATTGAACGAATTGTCGACCCGGTCGTTCCTGAAGGAACCGTCATTCGCACCGACCCCGCGCCGAACACCATGGTCCGTCGAGGGTCAGAAATCACGCTCTTCGTGTCGAGCGGACCTGGTAAGACGAGCGTGCCTGCGCTCGTTGGACTTCTTGAAAGGGATGCAACCACTCTGCTCACCGACAAGAACCACGAACTCACCTACATCATCGAATATGTCGACCTCGAGTCACCGGATGACCCAAACGATGGTCGGGTCACCGAACAAAGCATTCGTGCCGGAACTGAAGTTGACCGTGGGACTGAAGTGACGATTGTTGTGGGCATCGCACCAGAACCCACGACCACAACGACGACGACGACGACAACAACCGTTCCACCAACGAGCACGGTGCCACCAACGAGCACTACAACTGCGACTACAACCGCCTGACGAATTCAGTTAGAGACGGTTCAAGAAGTTCTTCAGTAGGTCATGCCCTAATCCCGTGAGAATCGATTCGGGGTGAAACTGCACGCCCTCAACATCAAAGTCACGATGACGCACGCCCATGATCATCCCCTCCGACGTACGCGCCGTCACATTGAGACACGCCGGCACTGAACTGTCTTCGAGCACGAGCGAGTGATAGCGAGTGGCGGTGAACGGCGACGGCAATCCCGCGAACACGCCAACGCCGTCGTGCGAGATCTCTGATGTCTTGCCATGCATCATCTCGGGAGCCCGCACCACCTCGGCGCCATACACATGACCTATCGCCTGATGACCGAGACACACTCAAACACCGGCGTTCCCTGCGCAGCAAACACAGGAACCGCGTCGCAGATGATGCCGGCATCCTCTGGTCGACCCGGCCCAGGCGAGAGCAACACACCATCAGCGCCAATTGCTAAAGCTTCATCGACAGTGATCGCATCATTGCGATGAATGATCGGATCAGCCCCGAGGTCACCGAGGTACTGAACCAAGTTGTAGACGAAGGAGTCATACGAATCGATGACGAGAACACAAGGCACCCGCACATCCTG
>Ga0181569_10004335_pt1 | contig 10923 bp, 9 predicted proteins | sample 101ome_19_FD_132452 | JGI IMG/M metagenome (GOLD analysis project Ga0181569, IMG submission 132452) | Coastal salt marsh microbial communities from the Groves Creek Marsh, Skidaway Island, Georgia - 101405AT metaG (megahit assembly) | ecosystem: Environmental > Aquatic > Marine > Intertidal zone... | reverse complement strand
ACGCATTATCTGGAAGAGGCTGAAGCACTCTGCGACCAGATTGCAATTGTCAATAAGGGCCGCATTATCACCGCCAAATCAAAAGCTGATTTGATGGCCTCTGCCGGCAAAAAACATCTGCATTTAACCTTGGACAGCCCGCCGCCATCGCCTTTGCCAAAAACGCTGCAACAGCTGGGAGCGGTCTGGCGGGATGGGCGGCTCTCTATCAGTTTTGACCCAGCCAAAACAACGACGCTGGCGCTGTTGGCAGAGGTGCAAAAAGCAAATTTTGAGGTGCGTGATATCAGTACCGCCGAGCCTGATCTGGAAGATGTATTTATCAGCCTCACACAATAGCCCGCCGGCCCACACGCCAAACACGGCGCACCGTGGGGCCAAGACAGCTTTTGTCACTGCGCCCAGCCCAGTGACAAAATTATTTTGCTGACTGGCTATTGGCTTTGCCCGCACAACCGGGTAAAACACCTGTCATTATGTGTGGGCATGGCCCGCAGATGACGGCATTTAAGCACTCGTAGCTCAGCTGGATAGAGCGCTGCCCTCCGAAGGCAGAGGTCAGAGGTTCGAATCCTCTCGAGTGCGCCATTTCCTTGTTACAGGGCTATCAGAAACCTGACTTTCAATCTAATCAATAGCTTAGCAAAATAAAACAAAAGGTCAAACGCCTTATTTTGGATAACAGTTTGGATAACAGCCAAGGACAGAGGTTCGAGGTTGGAGTGCCGGGGTTACTGGAGCCGTTTCTCAGTCAGATTTGGATGTTGCCGTCTTGCACGCTATTGCTTCCAATGAAGCGTAGGTTTCATCAAATGTGCTTGGGGCGACTTTCTTCAGATTTGCGGTGATTCCAGAAATTTTTTTATCTATGAATTTTATCACAAAAACGCGGTCATTGCTCTCAATCAACCTTATGATCTTGTCAAGATTTTCTTTCCCATGTGCTTTGGTGATGAAGGCCTGATCATCTTTTTGAAATTTACCTTTTTCGAGAGCTTTTTGAACAAAAAGCCACATGCCAAGGTTTTGCTCCATCTGCTGAACATATCTCAAAGTTGGCCCTTCAACAAACTTAGCAAGCTCACCCTCTACTCTTGAGTCAATCTGCCGGAGTCTCTGACCAAACAACTCCATACCTGAGTTTGCTTCTACATACGCCTGAGAAAACCACACAAGAGCTCGACAGCGCATCAAAAGGGATGGATGGGTGCTGAGTTGGTTTTCACCATTCAATGGTCTTTTCAGAGATTTTATCTGATCAAGAAAACCCCTAATATCTTTATGTAAATGCTCCGATTGAAGGCCAGATACGGTTTTGATCATTGCCATGACGGCAACATTTATCTTCGAACAAGCTATTAAGCCAAATCGATCAACCGAAATCTCTTGAGCTCGTTTTTGCATATTTAGTTCGAGTGAGTCTTCTAAAAAATGAGAATAATAATGCTCTAAAATATGGTGGCCTAATTCATGCCCGATAACAAATGCCAGCTCATCAGTGGATAGAAGATTAACCAGCCCAGACGATAATTGAATTACACAATTATCCTCTGAAATTGTTTGACATAAAGCCTGAATTTCAGGCGAGGCAAAAACAAAAACATTAACCTGCGCTCTGTTGAAAGATATGTTGTGGCATACATCTGACAAGACGTCTTCAAGGATTGGCGTTGTGGCTTTGGAAACCGAAAGTCCATTTCGCAAGCTATGATCAATTACGCTAGTGAAATCGGGAAACCTTATTTCTTCAGTTGTAATCAATTTGTCGCCTTTATAGCGAACCAAATTTGAGATCTCTGATGAGACAGGTGCAAATTTATTCATACTTTTTTCGTGCTTTTCCGATATTGTCGAGCATATTCTGCGCAAAGTCACGATCTGGTCCAGCTTTTAACGAAGTTAAACGGTTGCTCCATTTTCTGAATTCATTTGTCAGGTGACTTTTAATTTGCTTTTTATCCCAAGATGGGTCGATACCCACAGCCTCCTCCAAAGAAATCTCTGCACCACCATTAAAGCCTAGACCTAAAAGTTTCTTATCACGGATTTTCGAAACCTCATCTTGATCAAGCTCTAAGGCCTCAGCAACTTCTCTTATGGTTTGCAATTCTGCTTTATCAGCTTGTCCATCTGCGGCCATAACATCGAAGCATAAATTTATTGCGTCATATTTGATTTTTGTTTCATCATATCCGTTTAATTCTTCAGTCAGTTTGCTGATTACTAGTTTTCCACTTTTCGCTTGAGTAAATGCCTCTTTCAGTGCTCCGTTGTATAAAGATTTGAGTTCTTTTTGTCGTTCCTCGGAAAAATTGGCTATTGCCCTCTTTATCCATTCTTTAATCGCGTTGCCTTCATTCTCATGCAAACTGCCATCACTCATAGCGACTGCCATAGCAATTTTGACGGAAACAGCACGGGCTTTTTTCTGGTCTTCGGAGCTATCGAGAAAGCCTTTCTCAGTAAAGTTGAAATTAAAATCAAAGCTTTCAAATGCAAATATCTCCGCATGATCAAGATTATCACAGTAACCAGCAATAAAATTCATTGGGGTCGCAGAGTTTACGAGGAAAAACTTCGCACTTAATTTTCGGTTGCCAGTTCGTGGCGGCTGAATAAAATTGGGGATTATGGCGCCAACCTGAACCCAATCTTTAAAGCCGACACCGCTCTCGAAATGACCCATTGGTTGGACTTGAAGAAAGCAAGTTGTGGATTCTTCCTGCACAGATCCGACATATGATATCACTGGATGCGCTTCTTCTTCAGTTACGTCGACGACTGAGAGATATGCTGTCAAATCAACGTCACGCTGTATGGGCAACAGTCCTTTTATTTGAATTTTTTCAACATTCAGTTTTATCCCACTTTCTGTCGTTGTGTGAGTGCTTATAAGCCGGGCTCCAAAATTATCGATACCCCGATAGCTCTCTTGGAATGACTTTCCAGTAACTGCTGATTTGCCCCCAGCAATGATAGCCCTCAAAATTGCGCCACCGAAAAAAAGTAAAACTATGACGATTAGAGCTTCCATTTAATCCACCAAAAATCTCTCGATCGAGTCCTCATCCAATTTGTCATCGCCCAATGACAGTTCCACTTCAATTTTCTCCTTACTGTCAATGTCTTTGAACTCACAGTGCATGATTTGATTTTGATCATAACTGTAGGTTATCTCGATAATCTGACCTTTTGGCCTACCGGGTGGCAACTCGAGTTCCCCTTCCCAAACCACGTCAACAAAATTTGGGTCGCTTTCCAGAGAACTAGATTGAGTAACGGTTGCTCTTATTGCATCCTGATTATCAACACGTGTGGAAAATTCCTCTGTGACCGAACATGGGATTTTGTCTCCCTTGTTAATTAAAACGGTATTGATAAGCTCATCTTTCTCCAGACTTGAATTAAAAGACACAGCTATTGTCCCGAAGTAATGGTTGCAAATTTCAGTAATTTTAATTTTCTTCAGCGATTGCTTTTGAGTGGCATTAAGCTCTGACTTATCAGATTTGTGGGCCGAATAAAGAGCTGCACCAAGAGCAACCATTTCGTCCACATTTTCTGGATAAACAGGTGACTTTTTGAAAACCCGTTTTATAGAGTCTCTAACAGCAGGTATGCGCGTGCTTCCACCAACTAAAATCACCTCGTTAATGTCATCTGTCTCCAAACCAGCGTCTTGGAGAGCCGCCTCACAAGCAAACTCAGTTTGAGCCAACAGGCTTGAAATTGCATCTTCAAACTCATTCCTCTGCAAGTGTATCGTAATCGCTCCATCTCCGACAACATCTCCACCACCAGCAATACACTTACGACGAGTAGATAAAGAAATTTTGTCTTCCTCTGCTTGAACGAGCGTATACTCATAATCTTCTAATTTTTCACCAGTTTCGTTTGCATATTTTTCTTTAACCAAATCCTGAATGGCTTTGTCGAAGTCATCCCCGCCTAGTCTAGGTATTCCATTTGACGCCAAGACCTCTTGTTCTTGGCCGTTCACCCTCACAATTGAAATATCAAATGTGCCACCACCAAGATCATAGACAGCATAATTACCGTTCAACGCCTCGCCATTTTCAAATGCATAATATAAAGCTGCTGCAGTAGGTTCATTGATTATGAAATCTACATCGAGGCCGGCAGCTTTTGCTGCTTTCATTGTTGCCTCTCTGGCTTCGTTTGAAAAATTTGCGGGAATTGTTACGACAGCTTTTGCTATTTCACCCACCTCATCTTCAGCAATTTTCAAGAGATTTCTGAGTACAATTGTGCTTAGTTCTGTGGGGGTAATCTCATCGCCAGACAACTGATAAGTCTTTTCAGTGCCCATGTCTTGCTTAAACCTGCCGAATGCTTTCCTACTGTCTTGAAACAGTTTGCGAGCAACTTGCCCAACGACAAATTCTCCATTGACTATAGTGACATTTGATGGAGTTATGTTTGCCCCGTCCTTACGGTTAGGGTTGTCTATAATGATTGGTCGACCTAGCTCGTCTAAATAAGCTATTGCCGAGTATGTTGTTCCTAGATCTATCCCAATATACGCACCCATTTATTCCGCTCCGTATCGTAAAATTACAGCTCTCGCTCTAACAAAAATTTCTTCACTGTTCTGGATTGATCGCAGACCAGGCCTAATAATTTCGTGGACTTCATAATCTCTATCAGGGTCATCAATGCTTTTATTCTTGGTATTTTCCTCAAATAAATGATTGTTTTCCAGAAAATTTATTCCAGTTTCAGGATAAAAAATTTCAACTCCACACTCCTCAAAAGCGTCCTCAAAATACAAGGTCATGCTCTGGAGTTGACTGGCGTTTTCGTTCGATTCTGCCGTTAATTTCTTGAGAGATTGGTATACCGACAAAAATCTGAGCAAAAACTTTTTGTAAATAAAAATATCATACCCGGTTTTATATCGAGAAATTTCGTTATCTCTCTCCAACAAAGCTTTTTGAAAATGAATAAGCGTTTCGGCAATCTCAGACGCGCTTTTGTCAGAGCTTTTTAGTTTAGTATTCAGGCTAATCATTGCTTCGCGCAGAGAGTCTTTAACTGAGGTTATTGATGCAGTCTGCTCACCCAGTGCTAATAGTAAATTTTCAGGAACCAAAAGCGCTTGTTCGTTTGTTATTCTAATACGCCAGCGATACAGAAACAGTGAGGTGAGCGTTGATATCAAGCAGGCAATAATTAGAACAAATATTAGTGAGGCTAGCCATAAGGGAATTTTGTCCGCATTTTCGGAAACTTGACGAGCATGCTCTGGTGAAATAGACGAGGATATATTTTGTGGACTCTGTTCAACTTCTCCTGTCAGCACAGGAGTATCTGTCACACCAGAAGTGTTCGACTGGGGAGATAATAAAAATATTGCTAACCCAATTAAAACAATGGCTAGAGTTGCAGCGCTCACTTTTACAATCAAACTGAATTTCATTGTACCCTCAATTATTATATTTCAGTGGTTTTATTTTTTTTTGAATATGCTTTTCCATTTTTTTTGCATCGTAACCACGCAGAAAAGAGGCCTTTAACTCATCAAATTCTGTGTCTTTACGTTCGAATGTATTTTCAAATGCTTCGTTCATAGCTTTTTTAATCGCTCGTCCATATGCAGTTTTCTTGTTCTTAACTGGTAGCCTCATTTTTTCATCTTCAGCGGAATAATGTTTTAAATCCCCGGGAGCCGTTTTGCTGGCCTTAATTTTTGGCAAAAACAAAATTATAAGTATTGCGATAACGACTAAAAAGAGTAAGTAGAAGCCTACTGTTAAATTGGACTTTGAAGCTTTGTTATCTTTACTCTTATTCTTGTCAATTTTGTTTGTAGAGGCTGGCTGAACAGTTGTTTCTGTGTTCTTTTGCACACTCGATGCGTCTTTACCTGAGTTATTAGGCGTGATTTCGGTATGTTTCTGTTTCCCATCCTTTTCGTTAATCAGTAGCTGTGACGAGATTAGCACGCCGTATTCAAATTTCTGTATGAAATGCTCTCCATCAGCTTTCAACAATCCTTCACCATTTCTTACATCGGCAACCCATGTCCCCCTATATGTGTCACCATTCGAATAAATCGCTTCCCCTTCACCATGACGCATTCCATCAACGAACTCCCCGTCATAAATGATTATTTTGTTCTTAGATTTACTGGTATATTGGATCGCACCTCGTCCATTCGGATGGTTGTTTTTAAAATCTCCTACATAGACTTTGCCAGTTGCATGCTCGTAAGTTGGTCCACACTTCTGCCAAAATCCAAACGTTTCGCATTCCTTTGCGTAAAGCGGCGTTGCCGCCACACTCAGAAAAAGCACTAGGCTGACTATTTGCCAAGCTCTCTGAAACACATTACCCGGAATATTTTTCAGCAAATTCACTTTTGATTTCATTCAAGTGACTATCTCATAAATTCAATCACGATATAAGAAAATATTTTTTATATATATAAAACAGTTATATAGGTAATTTATCACTTGCAAAAAAATAACATTTCAGTCATGCTTTTTTCATTGGGCAGGAGTGTCCAGCCATGTAAGGGATCAGCAACCCGTATTCTAAAGGCTGCACAATGGGTCTGCATAACCCCATTCACTCAACAAGTTGCAATCCGGAAAAACATTGAAATTTATTGCCAAAAAGGAGAACCCTATGGCGAAAGAATTGAATGTGATTCCAAGGAAGCGCTTATGCGAGCAACTTGGAATCAGCAGCAAAACAATATAGAAAACCAAATATCCTACGTTCCAAAATGCCTTTGGTAAAAATCCAAGTTTTTACACATGCTACAGACCATGCAATTACTGACATTACCAGCAGCGCGATGTAGGTGCCTCCTGGCAAGAATCCAAATGGACCAATCCACCAAAGACCGTAGGTTAGTTTTATTTTTAACAAATACAGGACATTAATTATTAGTGAAGAACAGAGCGTCCCTAGAAAACAAACATTATAAAAAAGGAAGAACCTCTTAAATTCAGACATTAATTCATTTCTAGATACATAAATCGCATTTGGTATGCTGCTGATAGTTCTTTTTCTGTCACTTATCCTTATTCATTCTCAAATTATCTTTAATGGCATTTATCAAAAGCAGCAAAAAAATAACTATTGCCCCAAACTTTCACAAAACTCTGTTGCGCCCACAAAATTAAAGTACAAATTTTCTTTTCCAAAATTGATTTTTCTGCCCATAAACTTCCTGCGCTGACGCCAAAGTTTGTCACCTAAATCTGCGAAATAGTCTACTTCATTTAGCAACTTTTTAGGTATTGGCATAAGTAGTAAATTTTCTTTAGTCACATGAAATCCATCACCAATCGCTTTCCAGTGAACTAGCGCTTGCCTAGATGCTAAGAAATAAAATAATGCTTTTTTGAGTGCGGCAGTTTCAACTGCTACCGCAGAGATACCAGTACTTCTAAATTCGCACAAACCCACAGAAAGGAAGTTTCTAGCGGTAGTTCCAAAATATATTTTTTGGTTTTGATCCACTTTTGAATTTAAAACATAATCTTGAAGTTTTTTATCGCCACATAATTGTTTCACTTGTTTTTGATAAAAGGGTTTAGGTAAGACTGCATGGCAACCAATTGGTTTAGTTTCAAACAGAGTTTTTGGTGTGGAAAAAACCATTGCCCGATCCTCAGTTTTCCAAGAAATCAATTCTGTACTTCTCAGTTCATGCTTTTTATTTGAATTAAGTGTAAGCAAAGAAATTCTTTGACTAATTGCCTTATTTGTATTGATGGAGTCTGACTTGCCTTGCTTAAAAACATAGTCTGGCATATTGTCAAAATTGACAATTTTCTTACTCATATCAGCATCTATTACTTGCTTTCTTAAATAGGTAAAGTTCTTCGAAAATGTGAGCGATAGGGGCACTAGTAAAGATGCTATCCCACTTTGTTTACTAATTGTGTTCAGTGCACGGCAAACAAAATCACCATAAATATCTGGATGTTTTCCCTCATCAAGGTCAGACACTTGTTTAAAATACGGAGGATTTCCAATTATTAATGGTTTAAGATTGGTCGTGATTTGTTCCAAAAATATTCGACCGTCAAGGTTAGAGTGAATAAATTTTTCTGAAAGATTTAGCGCATTAATTTTCGCTGAAAAATCAGAAACCGCAATAGAGTTAACATCATTTACATGAATGTGTTGCGGAGACCTTAACCAGTCGTCCAAAATATTATTTTTTAACAACAAGCATAAATATGAAAATATAAATGCACCGGCACCGTATGACGGTTCAATTACATCGTAGTTATTTATCAAATGTTTTAGTTTATCAGCAATTGTTTGACCCTCAATCTCATCTAACACAACCTGCCAGACAAAATTAGTCACGTCATGTGGCGTATAAAAAGAACCCGTAGACTTTCTCAATTCTAAATCGGTCACCGAAGGCATGTTTGACTTATTAATTTCTCTTTCTGCGAGATGATTTTTGGACAAAAATTCATCCAACAAAGAGTGATTAATCGTCATTTTTCTCAATCCCAATCTAAACCTCTAATTTTATTTGCAATTCTAATATTCTTAACTGACGGTATCGCCCCTTGGTCTGTTGGCAACCTAATTTCTGAGTTATCAATTCTTGCTAAATCATCAGTGCCTGTAGAAAGTTTAATTTGCCTAAGATAATCAACTCGTGCCCAATTGACCAAAACTCTGTGCGTTTCACTAATACCAATTAACCCACTATCAAACATCGTGTGGTGGTTAGGACAAAGTGCTATGCCGTTTTGAATATCGTCGCTTCCATTTTCATGTGAATGGGGAATGATGTGTGCTGCTTCAATAATGCCTAATTGAACAGAACAAACAGCGCACTTACTATCATACGCGCCGAGCACATCTGATTTAAATCTTGGGTCACGCATATATTGTTCTGAAGTAACAGAAACTTTTTGTCTTTGTTGCTGGTCACTCTGTTGTATGGAGGGTTCATTTTGGTGAACATGATAATTTTCACCGCTTTGAAAAATATCATGCAACGCGGTACTACCCGACTCCCAAACCTTTTCAAAAGAGTTTAGGACGATACCAATTTTATCTGGAGCAAAATTCAAACAAAAAGTATCACGACCTAAAACTCTAGAATTGAATGAGTAAGCGCTATAACCATCACTTGCCGCTTTATTCAACAAAGAAAATCTTGAATAAATCGAAAAAGTGGACGGGTTAACCCGAGAGTTAATCAGATCAGGTTCCCAAACCGAAAATACATTTGAAGCACTATTGTAACCAAAAAATATACTTGAGTATGTCTGAGCAACATCCCATTGCTCCTTATTTATTTGAATTCGGCATTCATCAGGATTTTTTCGACCATGACCGGATTCATGAGTTTCATTAACAAAAATTGAGACGGATTTTGAGTTTAAATTCACCTGAAATGGATAAGAATTTTTCGTTATATCAGAATTGAGATTAGACGCTCTCAAATTATCCCGTAATAAAAAAAATATAAATTCTCTTGGGGCAACCTTACTCATAATCGCTCCATCAAAAAATTTGTCACATGATGACCTAAGAGAGATGGTACTGCGTTGCCAATTTGTTTTTGAACTGAACGTCTATTGCCATAAAACTTATAATCTACAGGAAATGTTTGTATAGCGGCGATCTCTGGCACCCGTAATCTTCGATTTGTCCAATGAAATGGTCCAACCCAAGGACCTGGTTGTGCAGCAATTGTTATAGATGGATTTTCTGTGTGTAATTTAAATAAAAAATTCCAAAAACGTGACCCTGATTTAAAGGTTCTACCTTGATAATTCTGTAATTTGCTCAACGCCATATAATTATTGCCAGGTGGCACATTTTTTAACTCTTCGAAATAAGTTCCATTTGATGCATCCTCCTGACTTTCAAAAAACTCATCGCCTTCAAACGGTTTAATAAATTCTCCAACGCCAAGATGAGTTGGTAAATTCGAGAAAAGATCTTTTGAATTTGCGGAAGTGTGTGTTTTAAGAGGGATTTCTGTAATAGGTTTTGAATTCTTTATTCCAACAAAAAAGACCCGTTTTCTTTTCTGGGGTACGCCATAGTCTGCAGCATTTAGTGTAAAGAAAGATACCCCATAATTCATACTTTCGCCTGCTGCCATAATGTAGTCGACCATATGTTTATTTGTTGGATGCTTGATACTTTCAACGTTTTCTAAAATGAAAGCATCTGCCTCAATTTCATCTACACAACGTATAAATTCAGAAATTAAATTTCTGGGGTCTCTATCAACATTCCTATTTTCATTTTTCACCCAGTAACTATTTTTTGAGAATGGTTGGCACGGAGGACCACCAATAACAATTCGCTTATCAATCCCCTTTGAAGGCAGTTTTTCCTTCTGCGCAGTGAAATCAACTTCTCGAATGTCTTCTTCTAAAATTTCAACATTAGAAAATTGATGATTAATTCGAAGCGTTTCACACGAATCCGGATCAAATTCTATACATTGTCTAATCTTCAAACCCGCTTTAGTAGCGCCAAGGTCTAGACCACCAGCGCCCGAAAATAAACTTATACCTATCAATTGTTTAATTCCTATTTCTTTGTCTATCTCTATTCTTAATATTTCATATAAAACTTGTCCAACAATCAATTTGGTCTGCGGATGCGTTCTAGGCACACCAACCCAATCTAGGCCCCACCCCCTCAACTAAAGTCATTCTGAAATAGGAAAATGCTCCAGTAGTCCGGCCATTGTTCCACGGTCCATAGAACTGGGTTCATGGGCAATTTAAACGTGGCAATAATTTAGAACGCAAAAAGCCACCTCAAAATTGAGATGGCTAGTTTAATGTAATTATGTGTATTTTTGGTTGCGGGGGCAGGATTTATTCAAGGCCCTACGGTTAGCGCTTGGGTATGAACTATTTGCCAGGACTAATTTTCAACAGATCTATCGTT
>Ga0181569_10004326_pt1 | contig 10928 bp, 10 predicted proteins | sample 101ome_19_FD_132452 | JGI IMG/M metagenome (GOLD analysis project Ga0181569, IMG submission 132452) | Coastal salt marsh microbial communities from the Groves Creek Marsh, Skidaway Island, Georgia - 101405AT metaG (megahit assembly) | ecosystem: Environmental > Aquatic > Marine > Intertidal... | reverse complement strand
TACTTTGGGCAAATGCTGAAACTGTCCAAACATCCCAAGCCTTAACCAAAAATCATAATCAGGCATCTCCTGTAAGGCTGGATTCCAATTTCCTGCTTTCAGATAAGCTTCACGGTAGAAAAAAGCCCCTGGACCAATGGGACACCAAACCCTTTTAAGCATAGTGTCATAGTCAAATTCCGGTAGCTTTATTGTTTTTACAATGCGGGAACCAGGATCCAATAAATTAAAATCGCAATATACTGCTATAGCATTAGGATTAGCCGATAAGGCTGCAACAGATGCGCTCACAGCATCAGGAGCTAACACATCATCTGCACTCAGATAAGCAAGAATATCGCCTCCCGACATTTCCCAGCCACGATTCAATGTCTGTGATTGGCCAATATTATCCTGGCTTTCCCAATAGAAATCTCCTTGAATAATATTCAGCAAATCATGCGTATGATCAGTAGAGCCGTCATTAATCACAATCAGCTCAAGGTTTTGATAGTTTTGTGCAAGAACGCTGTCGATGGCTTCTTCCAGGTAATCAGCATGATTAAATGCAGGGATAACAATGGAAACCAGTGGAAGTTTCACCGCCGTATCAATCACTTGTAAACACTCCCAAAAAATATAATGTTTCGGGAAAACATCCAGACAACGATCCTGAACAGGATGCTTCTGCACTCTCTTTCAATCTTTTATACCTATCGTCATTTTAATCCCTTATTTTTGTCTAAAATGGTTTGGATATTTCTAAAAGTAACTGGAAAAGTATTATTGCCAACCTATCTTGAAAGCCAATAGTTTTAACTCACTTGTTTCAAGTAATGTAAATAGCAATATTAGAGCCCCTATAAAAAATATAATTGTCTTTAACATGAACACAAAATAACCTGAAATATTTTGAAGAAGCATCAGGCTAGTGGCAAATAGCACCCCTACAATGATACCGAGTAAAATACGATTCCAGTTAAAAGGGATAGGATAAAAACGTTTATTCAATAATATATAAACCAAGAAATTAAACAAACTCCCCGCCAGAACCGCAATAGCTGCGCCAGCAATACCAAAAAGTGGCAAAAATAGAAGTATCAGGATCACATTAATCATCACAGTACTCACATTTAAAATTGCTACAAACCCTGTCCTTTTGGCAATAAAAACACCAGGAACAAAAATATACATATTGGCCAGTAACATTGCGGATGCCAGTATAGGAACCGTAAACCATGCACTAAAATATTGTTCTGTTGTAAACACAGATAACAGCTCTTTTGAATATCCTGCCAATAAGGTAACAATTAAAAAAGCACCTACAAGAAAAAACCGGAAAACTCTTGCCATTTGGGGCGGCGTCTCGGATGAAGAATGATTCTGGAATACAAGAGGTATATAACCTGATTGAAAACCTGCCATTAGGAGAGCAACCAAAGATGCTATTCTGGCGCCAACGCCATAAATCCCTACTTCTTCAACACCAAGCATTTCTTTTATGAAAAAACGATCAATGTATAAGGCTGAAAAAGCCGCAAAGCTGGAAATTACCTGTGGCGCTGAATATCGCAACATTTCAAACCAAATGGTCAGGTTAAATTGAAATTTCCAGTATTTTGCAGCACCACAAATGCAAATAACTAATAATCCAATAATTGCCCCTACAACTTGACCCGCAAGAATCCCTATCACTCCAGCTTTTAATATTACAACGGCAAAAGCACCTGAAGACGCACTAACAACAGAGTAAATAATACTTCCCAAGGCATGTTTCCCAGGCTGTAATTGCCAACGAAGCAAATCCTGAAGCAAAAAAAACACCCCGTTAAAAATAATTGCCAATATCATGACTCTGACGGCATTAATCAATTCTGCCGAATTCAGAATAACTTCAGCTAATGAGGCAGCGAAGGTGAAACCGAAAATAGCGAAGATAGAGTAAGCTGCTATGGCAAACCAGGCAGCCGAAGAAATACATTGAATTTTTGCCAGGCTAGATTCTGCCTCGGAATAGACCCTTGCCAGGCCCTGAGAAATTTCAAGTAAAATTAAATAATTGAAAAGTGTGGCTGTAATCATCAATAAATCAAGCACACCATATTCAGAAGGATGTAAAAAACGCGTGTAAAGAGGTATCATGATGATCGCAACACCACGGGATAAGGCTGCCGAAATTGAATAAATGGCACTATCGCGAAGAAATCTTCTTAGCATACCTGGCTACGTATTACCTTGTATGAAGGTGGGATAGATTGTATGTGCACTGTTATGTGGAAAAACTATTTACTAACTCCCTGATTCGGGCAATATTGATATTACTATTAGCATCTTTTTGTACTTTATTGAGTGAAATGGATGAAAATTTTGGAACGATGTCATCTTCATTAATTAACAAAGAGACAATTCTTTCAGCAATCAAGGGAGAATCTTCAGGTTGGCACAAAAAGCCATTTTCTCCATCCTTGATCCATTCCCGATTCTGACTGGTATCACTCATCACAACAGGGATACCACAAGCCATGGATTCCAACATGCAGTTAGGACAGGAGTCTTCTGTTTTTACGGAAACCATCACATCAGCAGCAGAGTAATACCAGGGCATATCTTTCCAATCGATATGTCCGTCCCAACGTATTTTCGATTCAATATTTAGGCTTTTAGCAAGCTTTAAATGTTTTTCCCATTCCTCTTCCCCGCCAACTCCAGAAATAAATAACACAAGCAATTCTGGATATTTATTAGCCACTATTGCTGCTGCTTCAATAATAATGTCACTATTAAAGAACTTGCCCAGACCACGGGGACAGATAAGAACATGTTTCGCCGTGATGCCTAGACGTTTTCTAGCCACAAGTTTCTCTCTGGGGTAAAAAATATCCAGATCAGCACCGGGATAACGAACGAGGGTTATTTTCTCTGGGTCAGCACCTAGCTTAACTCCAGCATCAAATGCTGTTTGAGAGTTAACAGTAATTGCATTAACTCTCTTCAAACCATGCACAACAAGACGTTTTTTCATGAAAATTTCAAGACCCGTCCATTTGGCAAAATAGGTCAAATCACCATTCCAGAACGTTACCACTATAGGCAAATCTCGTGGCAATCTATAAGCCAGAAAGGATGGATACTGGAGTGTCTGCAAGAGCAAAACATCAGGATTTTTTGATTCAACCTCTTGCCGAAGAATTTTATAATCTCTGTCCATAGATTTAATTTCAAAAATCAGTCCAAATATTTTAGTTAGTGTTTTCAAGAAATTACGTATCGGTATAGGAATAGAGTTCTTGAAACTCTTTCCGGAAGGTTTACTGACTTCCTTTGCAGTAGTAATGCTCTTTTTTGTACCCAGCAATACATTATCTGCTCCAGGAAGCGAATAATCATAAGTGGAGACAACTGTCACATCAAACCGGGGATCATCAATAAATAATTGAGCACGGCGCACGGCGTGTATGGAATATCCCCAACAAAGTATCATCAGCTTGCATTTTTTTATTTCAGACATGGCTTCCTGAAACTCCTTGATTCGGAAGCCCGTCAAGAACTTCACGACACCATAATTCGGTTATCATGATAATCCAGGGAAATGACCAACCGCATTTGCCATTAAGAAATGCTTTACGCATATCTGCTACGACACTGGGAGAAAACAAGCCCCTTGAAGATACGGCTGTATGTGAAGTCGAATCTTCCAATATTTCTCTGAGCGGCCCTTTCAACCAGCTATCCATTGGCATTGCAAAGCCACTTTTTGTCTGCTCCTGGAGCCCTTGCGGGATCAAATCTCTGGTTGCATCCAGTAATATTCTTTTTGCACCTGTTTCTTTATAGCTTTCATTTATTATTTTTCCATCACCTGATTTGGAGCTGTCTGGCAAAGCAAGTGCAAAGTCAATAATTTCAGTATCAAGGTAAGGAACACGCACTTCTAATGAATGGGCCATGGACACCGAATCAACATCCCTTAACAACTGGTTTTGCAAATATCCTCGTATGCATAAAGCACTAACTCTGGAGATCACATCAGCATCAGGTAATACATCAGCAGAAACAAACCGCGAACGGTCATCAGGTATTAAACTTTCGAAGTCAAAAAGCTCAGGGGATATTAAATGTGCCGCTCTGTTTGAGCCAAAAATACGGTATTGACGTGAAAATGCTTCAAGGAAATCACCGCTTGCTCTCACTCTACTGAGCATCCCGGCTACTTGGTCATGGTGTTTACGATTAAGATGTGGTGCCACCATTTCTGACAATATCCTGCGAAGCCCAGAAAGTGGTTTGCCTTTTCCAAAACCAGACTCCAAACCTGCCATTTTCTGAAACCAGGGATACCCTGCAAAAGGCTCGTCCCCCCCTGTTCCAGAGACGGCAACTTTAACAACATTTGACACGGCTGATGACACAAAATAGGCATTGGCTCCGTCGACTGATGGCTGATCCAGTGCTGAAGCCAGGTCAGTTATGCTATCGCGAACATCAGTTCCCGTAACCAGAACTTGCGAATGATCAGAGCCATAAAATTCTGCATTTTTTGCAGCCGCGTTAGTCTCATCAATAGAATGATTCTCTTGGCCAAATCCCACTGAAAAAGTGTGTACAGGTTTTTTACTCTGGCTTGACATCAAGCCAAGTAAAATAGTGGAATCAACACCTCCACTTAAAAAGGCTCCTACAGGCAAATCACTGACCATATGCATATTTACGGAGTCTTCCAGCAGGCGTCTCATTTGCTGCACCTGCTCCGGGTAGGAAGCCTTGCCCCAATCAGATTGCCGCTGTGTTGAAAGCTGCCAATATTGTTGAGTATTTATCGCACCATTATCGATGATAAGTTTATGGCCAGGCAGCAACATATGTACGTTTTCAATTATTGTATCTGGCTGCGCCACTGATCCATGTGCAAGTAAACCATGCAAGGCAAGAGGATTGATTGTTGGTTCAATCAGTCCACTAGCAAGCAAGGCTTTAATTTCTGAGGCGAAAACCAATGACTCACCTCTTCTGGCGTATATCAATGGTTTTATACCCATAGGATCTCTAGCCAACAACATTCGCTCAGCCCCTTTACCCTTTCTTTTATCCAGTATTGCAAGGGCAAACATGCCGCGAATATGACTTAAAAAATTATCTCCATACTTGAGATAAAGCTGGAGAACCACTTCTGTATCCGATGTTGAACGAAATAATACACCTTGATTTTCCAGATTTTTACGTAACGCAGCATGATTGTACGTTTCACCGTTATATACCAGTACCACTTTACCGTCATTGCTCGCCATTGGCTGATGACCGGCTTTGCTGGTATCAATAATGGAAAGTCTTGTCATTCCTATTGATACCCGGTCATCATGATAGGTCCCGCTATCATCAGGACCGCGGTGATGCATTGCAGAAAGCATTGGCGCCAACCTTTCTATTTTGTCAGTTGACCAGATACCGCAAATACCACACATAAATTATATATAGAATATAGTTGCAGACTGCCTGGCCTTAAGCCGTCTGTAATGGCGATAAACAAAGCGCATGGCTGGCCTAAATGGCTTCAAGGCAGGTTGGAAAATATTTGGAATCAGCCTGTCAAATGCTGATTTTTTAGATGGGTCAGGCAGAATGTCCAGATTTACTCCTCTTGCTTGCGAAGCTTGAACGAAACTCTTTAATGCGGAACTCATATTAAAAGTTCGACTGCTACGAGGCTTGGTTACTGCTGGCATTGAAAATGCAGAATGCATTGAACTAATACAATGCTTGATATCGGCAACAGAGCCCCATGTAACCTGGTTTCCAAGGGAGCATACCGGCCCCGAGAAATGGCTTCTCGAGTGCATTTTCGCAAAAAGCCTGATATGACTGTGCAATATCCCCATGAAAGTTTTCCTTAAATAGTCCTTTTATACGCTCTAGCTTCAATACCATTTCCACCTAGCTCTACCTGAATATTTTCCATACCCAGTTTATTCAAAATATCTGAAATCTGTTCTTTGCTACGCAGATGTTTGTACACATCAGTTAATGTGTCGTGAGTGTCCAAAAGTGCCCATGTTTTAAGTAATTCAGGTCCAAGCTCAAAATATGCATCGTGATAATCTACCAGCGGGGATATTCGAAGAAATACTGAACGTATTTTCGGAAGAAGCGGTATTTTTCTTAAAGGTGATTCCCGGAACAATTTCCACATAAAACGATGCAGCGGCCAAAGCATTTCGGTGAGTTGTGTACAATATGATAAGGCTTCAGCACTATTTTTATTTATTAGTTTGCGGCGCAAAATACGCCGAAAAAAACCTATCGGATAATTAGGAGGATAATGATCGATTAATAACATTCCACCAGGAACCAGGTAAGAACATAGAGACTTTATGGTTTCTTCCGGGTCTGGAGTATGTTGAACAACACCTACACAAACAACAATTTCAAATTGAGACGGTCGAACAGGAAGTCGACTAATATCTGCCTGGCATACAAAATAGTGTTTATTTTTTCCAAAATTTTCATAATTGGCATTTACTGCAGATGAAATATCAGTAGCAAAAATCATAGCGCCTGCTTTTAACATCACCTCAGTAAAACGACCTGCTCCACACCCTGCCTCCAATGTGCGCTTTCCATCAAATACTTCCAGAGATCCACCCGCAATCCTGGCCAGGCGTTCCTCAGAAATAGTTGTATTTGTATAGGAATCGAGCTGTGTTCTTCTAAAGGTGTTCCACTGCAGGCCAAAAGAATCTGCATAATTTGAATTTTTTTCAAACCTTGGAATACTGTCGTATTTTTGAAAAACACAATCTTTTGGGCAGTCATAACTATCCCCCGCATCAATAAGCGGTAATTGATGATCCGGGCACACTAATTCAATATCGGTATACATATCCTGGTTTTGATTATTTCCTTTTTTTCATAGCAACATAAATAGATTGCCCTTTAAGCAAAGGGAATGTTTTTATTCCTGCTCGATACAAAGTACCGAAAAATATACGCAATGCGCCCGAAAGTACTTGTCGGAAAAATGTCGGTAAAAACCATTTTCCTGGAATGATCTTTTTCACCCAGTACACTGAGTAATAACTATGATTTTCAAGGAGAAGAGGCTCGAAGGTAACTCTTGTAATTTCCAGATCCAATTTATGAGCCAATGCTTCGAATGATCTTTTACACCATCGTGTTGCATGATGTGGCGGCATATTCATAACACAAGGCCTTATGTATTTAATAGGTCCATCCTGATTAGGCACAGAAATTCCAATAAGACCATCCGGCTTTGCCAAAGATGCCATTTCTCTAACGAATTTCACTGGATCGCCTACGTGTTCAAGTACGTGAAAGGAAACGACGGCATCCCATTTGCCAACATAAGTGTCATCAATATCCTCAGGTGAGCATACATTCAGTCCCTTGGCTTTAGCCGTTTCTAAGGCCGCCAAATTGTACTCAACACCTGCAACGCTTAATAATTTACCCTGAATTTGTTCCAAAAAATTACCATTTCCGCACCCTATTTCAATCACCCTTGATTGATCGTTCTCGATATCTATCCCCGCCTGTTCAAAATCCCACTTATCTTCAGAGTATGTAAATTCGGAATTACTTTGCATCCCTTTCAGGTTATAAGCTTCTATATAAAATGACGACGAACCTATGATCTGTGGAAGAAATATTTCCAGCCTGCATTTGTCACATTTATAAAGCTGTGTTGCATCTGCCATCTGAAGGTGTTCATTAATGGTTTCATGCGAAAATTCGATAGGCTTCCAAAGTAGAAACAGTTCATTGATCTTATAATATTCGACCTGTTTTATAAGTTCTACATTACAAATTGGACATTGAAAGAGACTTTTCAACATGAAGTGACAGTAAAAACCATACCATTCCAACCAAAAGAAAACATTTCTGCTAATTGAATCTGGGGATTCTTATCAAGCCATTCTCTTACTGCACGCTGTTGCCCAAAGTCAGGGTGATTCCTATAACAATGCCAATCATCAAAAGCTAAAACAGAGCCTTGGGTTAAATGTGAAGCAAGAAAATCAAGGACAGGGATCGTTGATTCATATAAGTCGCAATCAATCCATGCAACCGCGACAGTATGTATCTCAGAAGTTAAACCACTCTCAGGAGACAGGCTTTCATTGAACCACCCTTTGACCATCCCGACTCTGCTTAAATCCAAACGGTTCTTTTTTATATTTTTTAAGAATGACTTTTCTGATGAAGCAAATTGCCCTTTATAAAAATGGCTCGTATAACCTCCCTCTGCATCAAGCCCCTTTGGTTCAGGTAATCCCTCAAACGAATCCAATGCTATAAATCGCATATGTGGGAACAAGCGGGCCATTGATTGATAGGCATGAATAAATGTTACTCCCTCCCAAACTCCAAACTCACAGTAATCTCCTTCAATTTGCGCGCCAACAAGGTATTCGCTAATTTGCTCTACAGCAAAATATCGTCGATTGAAAGCTCGGTACTCCAGTTGCCGGATACGACTATAAACTCCACGTAAAAAAAGGTATTGAATTGGATAGCGCACCATGCGTAAAAACTCTTTTACCACAGGATTCAATTTCATATCTTATATTCCAAAACATTAATTTTCTGCTTGGGATAAAACCCATCAGGAGCTCCAAGGACGACCATATGTATATCCTCTCTTTTAAAGTATTTCTTCTATTTACCTAATAAGCGGGCAAATGGAATATTCGACGTGACGAACCAAATTCGCAAGGTTTGTTTCACAAAAAGTGGCAATCTCATAATGCTTACTATGTTCATCTATAACCCCAAAGTCAGTTTTTGAGATGTGAGCACAATAAGTAACGGCAACTCTGATTTATAAATGTTTAATTTTGGTAAATTGCCTTGTTTTCTCAGTTTCAAAAAGTAGCAATAGAAGTTTTAAACTCAGCGTTCAAACCGTAATTGGACGATTTACTGTAAAGTCTTTGCTTCGTTCTTCAATTCTTCTATCTCGGCTCGCAAAATTTCATACTCCTGTTGCTTTCGCTCAAGGAATTCTTTCGTCACTTTCGTTTTCTCTTCAATACCCCGTAATGTCAGTAAATAGACATAGGCTTTCTTATTTGAACTACGAGTGAAATTACCCACTTTAACCCAGCCTTTTTCCACCAGGGCACGCAAACAAAAATTAGCCTTACCCAGGCTTAAGCCCAGGGCTGACGCAATCTCGCGTTGGTTCATTTCTGGATTTTCGTGAAGGAGCTTTAGAAGCTTGTAGCGGTTTTCATCGCTAAGAACAGGCATAGGCAGGAGTTTTTATTATTCTTAAAACACGCTACCGCCCTACTAGGAGGGCGGCAGCATGATCAAGGAGAGATTTTTACTACTTGGGTACTATTTACTAATACAAAAGCTTTACAGAGCTTTGTTCACACTGTGAACACAAGAGAGTATAGGATATGTTCAAGGCGTGAACAACCCTTTTTTAATCATGTTCATGGAATGAACATTGAGTAGTTTTTGCCTGATAATGGCAAAAAGTGAGATATTGTGTCACTGCACAATTTAATCAAAGCAGAATCTGTCTGTCTTATCCTATCTTGTTGATTTTATTTGACTTAATGATACCTCAAGCTCCTGTACTTTACCCATAAGGGTAAGAAATAGCAGCACGCGGTCCTCCCCTACCTGTTCCTTGATGATGGCCCGGATTCCTCGAAAACTGCCTTCGGTGATCTCGATTTCTTCGCCATGGAAAAAAACAAAGGGCTGCTCCTCTGTTGTGTCTATGATGTAGCCATCCTGGCACTGGCTTCGCAGCATCTCAATCAGGTTTTCCGGGACGATTGCAGGTAATTCCGTGAACCGGACCAGGCTGGCCACACCGCGTGTAGAGCGGATGCTGGCCCAGTTGCTCAGGGCATCATCCAGTTTGATGAACAGATAGCGCGGGAAGAGCGGTTCAGTGACAGCGACCTGTTTCCCTTTGCGTAATCGGTATTGCCGAATCAACGGGCGGAATAGTTCATAATCCTGGTTCAGCAGGTGCTTCTCTGCCCTTCCATCTTCCCGGGGCTTAGTCATTAGAAGGTGCCAGTGTTCCATTTCTATTTAATTATCAATTAGTTAAGGCTATTAAAGGTAGGCCTGTTTTTATTTTCCTTTCATTACCGCTCGGATCTGCTCGCTTTCAAAGCCCCGCTGGGCTAGAAACCGGTAGCATTTGTCTTTCTCGGCGCGCGCCATTTCAGCTTCCGGGTCAAATTTCTTGTCCATGGCTTCACGGCACAATGAGATCCAGTCATAATCCTGTGAATACACTTCTGACTCCGACTCGTGCTGATTTATCCCCTTTTGCTGTAACTCCATGGTGATTTTCAGCGGCCCGTTGCCCCGTAAACTGCGGTAGCGCACGTAGGATTCCAGGAAGCGAGCATCGGATTGCAGGTTATCTTCACGAAGACGCTCCAGGGCGGGCAGGATGATCTCATCCTTGTCCAGTTCGGGGTATTTTTGGGTCAGTTTCTGGAGAAGCTCCTGAAAGGACTGTTCCCGGCGCGCCAGCAAATTCATGGCGGCACGCCGGACAGTGACAGAAGGACTTTCATCAGACCGGGACTTCTTCAAGAGTCTGCTCCCTGATCTGGGAGTCTGTACCCGGACATGGTATAAGTTACTTGGCCTCAGCGACCTCTTCTACCGGCGGCTCGCCGGTATCAGGGGCCTCTTCTTCCTGGTCACCGCGCTTCTTCGGCTTGGCAAGCAACTTGTCGCGCAGGGCGTTTTCGATGGTGGCAGCGGCTTCGGGATTTTCTTCCAGCCAGGCCATGGCGTTCTTCTTGCCCTGCCCAATCTTGTCACCATTATAGGCATACCAGGCACCGGCTTTATCCACGAGATCATGCTGCACACCCAGATCAATGATTTCACCCAGACGTGAGGTCCCCTGACCGTAATAAATCTGGAATTCAGTCTGCTTGAAGGGAGGT
>Ga0181569_10004316_pt1 | contig 10942 bp, 9 predicted proteins | sample 101ome_19_FD_132452 | JGI IMG/M metagenome (GOLD analysis project Ga0181569, IMG submission 132452) | Coastal salt marsh microbial communities from the Groves Creek Marsh, Skidaway Island, Georgia - 101405AT metaG (megahit assembly) | ecosystem: Environmental > Aquatic > Marine > Intertidal zone... | reverse complement strand
TTTTCGGCGAATAGTTCGAGATCGGGGCGGCGCGCCATCGTGCCGTCCTCATTCATAATCTCGACAATAGCGGCCGCAGGCATAAACCCTGCTAGTCGGGCAAGATCGCAGCCTGCTTCGGTATGCCCCGCGCGGCGCAGTACACCGCCCGGCTGCGCCATAATAGGAAAAATATGCCCCGGCTGAACGATATCGTTTGGCTGGCTAGCGCGATCAACTGCAACCTGAATAGTTCGCGCCCTGTCCGCGGCAGAAATGCCAGTTGTCACGCCCGAGGCCGCCTCAATAGACACTGTAAAATTCGTGCTATAAGGCGTGTTGTTCTCATCGACCATAAGAGGCAGTTTTAGAAATTCGCAACGCTCGCGCGTGAGCGTGAGACAGATAAGGCCACGGGCGTTGGTCGCCATAAAATTTACGTCGGACGTGGTGATACATTCGGCAGCGATAATCAGGTCGCCTTCGTTCTCGCGATCTTCATCATCCATAAGGATGACCATCTTGCCTTGGCGAATGTCCTCGATGATTTCTTCGACAGTATTCAGTTTCATGACTTTGGATTAATTCCCTTCGAGCGAGTTGTTCGCTTTATTATGTAATTTTAACGCGAGCCTAAGTTAAGAGCGCGTGGCTTCTAAACCAGCGTTAAAAATTTCGCACCCAACAGGCGCCACTGATAGCGCTATTTATATCCATGCTCGGCGAGGAAGTCGGCGTCGATCCCACCCGTCTTGCTATTCTGGCTATGATCTTTCCAACCATGAGCCTGTGCGGCCTTGTCGCCTAGCATCAAGCGTTCTAAATAACGTGCAACGAGATCCACTTCGAGGTTTACTTTTTGACCCACAACATAGTCGCCTATTATGGTTTCGACCTGCGTGTGTGGGATCACGTTTACCGTGAACTGAGCTCCGTTTACCGCATTAACCGTGAGGCTTGTGCCATCTATGCAAATAGAGCCTTTACCTGCAATGTAGCGCGCGAGCTCCTTGGGTGCTTCATAAACTAGACGGATACTCTGCCCATCGGGCGCAGAGCTAATGAGAGAACCCACACCGTCCACGTGTCCGCTAACAATATGGCCACCAAAACGACTCGTTGCCTGCATCGCTTTCTCGAGATTAACTCGTGAGCCAGTTTTGAGCTGGCCAAGGCTCGTGCAGTTCATCGTCTCGTTAGAGACGTCGGCAGCGAACTGACTCTCGTCAAATTCGACAACTGTAAGGCAGCAACCGTTGACAGCGATGCTGTCTCCGAGCTTCACGTCGGCAAGCGAAAGGCCACCGGCTGCAATGACGAGCCTCCACTCTTCGCGGATCCGAGTGAGGTTAGCAACAGAACCCGTCGCCTCGATAATTCCTGTAAACATGTGCCACCTTAAAAAATTACATTTCAGACGCTACTGTTTCTAAGCGTCATTCCGCGTCAGCGAGGCCTCAGCGTTACTTTGATATCTGTACCAATCCGCTCAACCGCGTCGACATCAAAATCAAGCGCATCACTCAATCGATCGAGCCCGCTTATTCCGAGCAGCGGCCGACCGTCTCTGCCCAATAACTTGGGGGCAATATAAACGATCAACTCGTCAACGAGGCCGGCCTCAATAAAACTCGCGCTAAGTGTCGCGCCAGCTTCGATTAAAACTTCGTTACACTCATCTAAACTCGCGAGCGAGTCTAGCACAGAAGGCAGGCTCACTCTTGAATCAGACACATTGGCGCTCGGCGCAAACCGATTTTCGTAGCGCGATGGCGCAGCTGCCGATCCCACCGCCCCGTCAAGCCGATAGGCTAAACAACGGCCGTTTCCTCTTACTATTTTTGCAGAGTCACCTAGGCGAGCCTTGCTATCGAGAACAACGCGAATCGGCGGAGTTAAAAAGCGGTGTTCGTTGCACTCAAGTTGCTGCGGGCTAAGCCCCATCTCTGAAGGCCTCAGAGTCATCAATGGGTCGTCGGCCAATACGGTCTCGATTCCCGTTACGATTGCGTCGCATTCTGCACGCAGTCGCTGCACATCGCTTCGCGCCGCTTCGCTGGTTATCCACTTGCTTTCACCGTTCGCCAACGCAGTACGGCCGTCTAAGCTCATCGCGAGCTTGCATCGCACGAAAGGTCTTTGTCGCTCGAGCCGGCTGAAGAAACCTCTATTCAGACGTCGCGCAGAGTCTTCGAAATCCTGTAGGAAAAAAACCTCGATGCCGGAGGCCTCAAGCGCAGCAATTCCGCCGCCGCTTACCTTCGGATTAGGATCTCGGCTCGCAATGACAACACGTTCTACGCCGGCCTCGATAAGCGCTAAACTGCACGGACCTGTTCGCCCCGTATGACAGCAAGGCTCCAGCGTCACAAAAGCCGTAGCGCCTGCCGGCAAACGTTGTGCTTGCGCGCGCCGCGATTCAATCACTGATGTATCACCACTCGCCTCTGCGGCTCGGCGGTGGGCATCCGCTATCGCGTTTGGCTCGGCGTGCGGCAACCCCGCGCCCTTGTGCCAGCCTTCGCCCAACACCCTGTCACCCGCATGAGCATCCTCTTTCACGATCACGCAACCGACGCGAGGATTTGGCGCGGCGGTAAACACAGACGCCGCGAGTTCGATCGCACGCCGCATATACTGTGGCCACGATGCCTGTTGCCCGTCGAGCTCGGTATTACGTAGGGTTTGCATAAGGGGATGCCTTAGGCGCGAAAAGAATGAAAAAACGATGAAGAATGCGAGGTGTTCGAATTGCAGGGTGGAATTCGATGCGCTAGCAAATTCTACCCCTCAGATTTTTCCTCGTTCGATAACCGATCGATTTCCTGACGAAACTCGTTGAGATCCTTGAAGCTTCGATAGACTGAGGCGAATCGTACAAACGCCACTTCGTCGAGATCCCGCAGCTGACTCATCACAAGTTCACCCACAGTGCGCGAATCGATTTCACGCTCACCCGTTGAGCGCAAACTCGCTTTAATTTTGGTTACTGCTTCTTCGACCCGCTCGATGTTAACCGGCCGCTTTTCCAGCGCCTTCATGAGACCGGCCGTCATTTTATCTTCGTTAAAGGGTTCGCGTATCCCGCCTGCCTTTATTATCCGCGGCATCACGAGCTCGGCCGCCTCGTAGGTCGTGAACCGTTCAGCGCAGGTGATGCATTCTCGGCGCCGACGCACATTATTACCCTCGGCAACGAGCCGTGAGTCAATTACTTTGGTGTCTACGGCACTACAAAAAGGACAATGCATGGCTTACGTTCCGTTCAAGCGAAATATGCTCTCTGTTATTGCTGTCAGATGAGCCTCAGTAATCGAAAAATGGCTTAGCCGTAAACAGGGAAGCGCGAGCACAGCTCGAGCACCTTTGTCTTCACGTCGGCGATGACCGCTTCATCTTCGATGTTATCCAACACGTCACACATCCAAGATGTTAATTCAGCAACCTCTGCCTCTTTAAAGCCCCTCGTGGTTACCGCGGGTGATCCAATACGCAAGCCGCTTGTGACAAACGGAGATTTAGGATCGTTTGGTACAGCATTTTTATTTACAGTAATATTTGCACGCCCAAGCGCTGCGTCTGCGTCTTTACCCGTAATATCCTGTTTAATTAGGCTGAGTAAGAACAGATGATCGTCTGTACCGCCTGAAACCACATCGTAACCACGCGCCATAAATCCCTTGGCCATTTCACGCGCATTAGCAACAACTTGCGCTTGATAGGCCTTAAACTCATCGCTCATCGCTTCCTTAAAACAGATCGCCTTGGCAGCGATCACGTGCATAAGCGGCCCGCCTTGGCTTTCGGGGAACACCGCGAAATTAAGCTTCTTTTCGAGTTCGGGATTGGATCGGGCAAGGATAATGCCGCCGCGCGGTCCGCGCAGCGTTTTGTGTGTAGTCGATGTTGTGACATCGGCAATATTTACAGGGCTAGGATAAACACCACCCGCGATAAGGCCTGAAACGTGCGCCATGTCGACAACAAACCACGCGCCAACGGCATCTGCGATATCACGGAAACGCTGCCAGTCGACAATTTTAGAGTAGGCTGAGAAACCCGCCATGATCATCTTCGGTTTATGCTCATGTGCGAGGCGTTCAACTTGATCATAGTCGATCTCGCCCGTTTCAGCATTGAGCCCATATTGCACTGCCTTGTAGATGCGTCCTGAAAAGCTCACGCTTGCACCATGCGTGAGGTGACCGCCATCAGCGAGGCTCATGCCTAACACGGTATCGCCTGGCTCCATCAGCGCCATGTAAACCGCCGCGTTAGCCTGCGAACCGGAGTGAGGCTGTACATTGGCGTAGTCTGCGTTATACAGTTTTTTTGCCCGATCGATCGCGAGCTGCTCAATCACGTCAACGTGTTCGCAGCCACCGTAGTAACGTTTACCCGGGTAGCCCTCGGCGTACTTATTAGTCAGCACAGAGCCCTGCGCTTCCATGATAAAGGGACTAGCATGGTTCTCCGATGCAATCAGTTCAATATGCTCTTCTTGCCGAACGCGCTCGGCCTCCATGGCAACGGCTATTTCGGGATCGAACTCGGCGAGGCTGACATCGGTCTTAAACATCTTCTACTCCGGACAAAGCGACAAATGGGCATAATTTAGCCTGACAATTCTACATGATAGGGCGCCTTTCGGCATCTTTTAGTGGCCGTAAGCAAACCGGAAAAGGTCGTTCTGAGCCTATCAGGACAACAAGCTGTCATGATTACTCAGACAGGTGTCGCTGTTGGCGCTCGCTACCGGCGATGCAACAATTAATCGAGAAAAAGTTGGCCGCCCCTACTCAGGCTAAAGACAAAGAGGACAAGTTTTGCCTCCAACCCGCGTCACGACGACCGATTTACTATTTCCATGTTGTACAATCGGCACGTATTTTCGGTAAACATCTCTACAGACCAAGTATTTTCGACTATTACGAGAGCGTTATGGCATCACAATTCGTCTATCATATGAGCCGCGTGGGCAAGGTTGTTCCTCCCAAACGCGAAATCCTTAAAGATATTTCTCTGTCATTTTTCCCCGGCGCTAAGATTGGCGTACTCGGCCTCAACGGCTCGGGAAAGTCGACTTTGCTGCGGATCATGGCCGGCGTCGACAAAGAATTTAATGGAGAGGCGCGCCCACAAGCAGACATCAATATCGGTTACCTGCCGCAAGAACCGGAGTTAGACGAAGACGCCGATGTACGAGGCAACGTTGAGCAAGGACTCGGCGAGATCATGGCGCTGCTCGACGAGTTTAATGCGATCAGCGACAAATTCGCTGAACCAATGAGCGACGAAGAGATGAACAGCCTGCTCGAAAGGCAGGGCGATCTGCAAACCAAGATAGATGCTGTCGATGGCTGGGAAATTGACAGAATCTTAGAGCGCGCCGCCGATGCGCTTAGACTCCCGCCTTGGGATGCCAAAGTTGCTCACCTCTCTGGTGGAGAAAAGCGCCGCGTCGCTTTGTGCCGCCTACTGCTTTCTAAGCCAGACATGCTCCTGCTCGATGAGCCAACTAACCATTTGGACGCCGAAAGCGTGGCGTGGATGGAACGCTTTCTTCAAGATTATCCTGGCACCGTGGTCGCGATCACCCACGACCGCTATTTCCTCGATAACGCGGCAGGTTGGATTCTCGAGCTCGATCGAGGTCATGGTATTCCCTACGAGGGCAACTACACCAATTGGCTCGAAGCCAAAGAGGCGCGACTTCAGACTGAGGCAAAACAGCAGGCTGCTCATGAGAAAACCATTAAGGCCGAACTCGAGTGGGTGCGCGCGAATCCTAAGGGCCGCCAAAGCAAAAGCAAAGCGCGTATCGCTCGTTTCGAAGAGCTGAATTCGCAAGAATTTCAGACTCGCAACGAAACACAAGAATTATACATCCCCCCAGGCCCACGACTCGGAGATAAGGTTTTAGAAGTAAACAACCTTTGCAAAGGGTTCGGCGACAAGACGCTGATCGACAATCTTAGCTTCAGCGTCCCTAAAGGAAGTATCGTTGGCATTATTGGCGGCAATGGCGCGGGGAAAACCACCTTCTTGCGAATGCTCGTAGGTGACGAGAAGCCTGACAGTGGCAGCATCGAGCTTGGTGAGACTGTTCAGCTTTCCTATGTCGATCAGAGCCGCGATGCGCTCAACGGTGACAACACTGTGTGGCAGGAAATCTCCGATGGCCACGAGCAACTCGTCATCGGCCGCTATGAAGTATCATCGCGATCGTATGCGAGTCGCTTTAATTTCCGCGGCGGCGATCAGCAAAAATTTGTGAAAGACCTGTCGGGCGGTGAACGCAATCGCTTGCACATGGCCAAGCTACTTAAGCGCGGCGGCAACGTATTGCTGCTCGACGAGCCAACCAACGACCTCGATGTCGAAACTTTGCGTGCTCTCGAAGAGGGACTTTTGACTTTCCCGGGCTGCGCCATCGTGGTCTCGCACGACCGCTGGTTCCTCGATCGTATCTGCACTCACATCCTCGCATTTGAGGGCAATAGCCAGGTGATTTGGCACGAAGGGAATTACAGCGACTACGAGGCAGATCGCAAAAAGCGTCTCGGCGATAACGCAGAACCTACTCGAGTAAAATACAAAAAGCTGGGCGGATAAGGTACCAGGCTGAGCAGAAAAATTTGGCGTAGAACGCGTTAGGCAAATTATATAAATTGTCAGAGGTCTAGCTCGGTCCGGAGCTTTGCAAATCGCGCTTTGGCCTCGGCCGGATCGAGACGCTTATTAACACGGCTCGGCAGCGGCGTAGGCGAGAGGTCTTCGAGATTCTCGCCGCGCATCACTCGCTGACAAAAGACTTGATAGTGATGCTCAAAAATGGGTTGCGCACGGCGTTGTCCTTCATTTGCGAGCATATACCAACCCGCAGCGCGGCCCGCGTAATAAACCGCAGGATGACTCCAAGCAAAATCCTTCTTCGGCGAAGGTGCAGAACAAGCTTCGTAATACGCGTCGCGTGCACTTGGTAAGCCGAACAGGTCGCCGCCGCGTTCGCAGGCTTTTATCAACTCGGCGAGACTGGGTAAAAATGTTTGACTGCGGACAATCGTTTTTACCGCCGCGACGATCTGTTGCGGCGCATAGTCTTCAAGGCAGCTAAGCCAGTACTTTTTGGCGATCGTCTCGCTGTCGACATCGGGAAACGCGCGATAGTATTGATTGTGGTAGGCAAACTGCAGCTGCGAGAACACCCTATTTATCGCAGCGATATGATCGAGGCCGTCGCCGTCTTTTGAGTCGGTGCTATACCTAGCATCGACGCCCTCAAGCACTAATTCCGTTGCAGACGATGCCTCGGCACCCACAGAGCCTCCAGACGAATCACGCCTCTCATTAGCTGGATAGTCTATGTCGCGCGCTGTTGGCTCGCCTATTTTTTTGTTTGGCTGCGTCAAATCAGCTTGCCCAACTGCGGTCGTCGAGTTGTCGGAGTCGTTCTGCAACGCTGCTCGTGCCCGCGCTACCATCGCGTCGATTTTCTGCATTCTGTCCTCCTCTCGTGCTCATACCGCGGCTCGGTTGCTGCGCGTCGCGCTGAAGTTTACGCGCCCACTCGGCCTTAACAAACTGAAGAAAAGTCGTATTCCATGACGCTTTAGCTTGCTGGCTATCGCGCCAGTATAAAACAAACTCTGCGACACGAGCATTAGCGAAGTCCGCATCGATTTCAGCGAGCTGCAGCGTTTCGTAAAAATCAGCGCTCGGGCTCCAGTTAGCGGGAATCGGGCGCGGCGTGTCGTCGAAGCCCTGCATCGCCGTGTAGCGTGCCCACTGCCTGCGAATATGCTCGATGAATCGCGTATTCCAAGGACCTGAACTCGCGCCGCGTTCCTCCCAATAGAGAACGAATTCGGGAATCGCATCTTCAATAAAGTGCGGATTCACGCCTGCGTTATGCAGTATCGACAGCGCTTGTGGACTTGGCCGCCACGAAGCAGACATCTCACTTGCCTGCTCGAACGCGCCGCGGCGGGTTTGCTCTTCTCGCCAGAGTTTGAGGACATGCTTATAGAACGCGTTCCCCCACGAAAACCGAGCCTGACCGCGATCACGCCAATACTGCACGAACTCGGGGACTGCATCGCGAAGAAAGTCTTCGGGGATATTGTGCTGCTGGCACTGTTTAATCCACGTAGCTTCAGGCTGCCAATTCGCAGGAATTAATGTCGCGCCGCCATTTGATTGCGCGTGCGGCGCTGGCGTGTTCGCAGAATAGCCATAAACGGGAAGACCCTGACGGGGCGTTGCTGTCTTGCTACCTACGACATTGCTGCCGTCTTCGGGATTCTGTGCGGTCGCAAAAGCGGTGGCAGGCGTTGATTTCGTGGTTTGCGCTGCCTTCACGCCGTCGTCGATTTCGAAGCGCTGCGCGTTTTGCGTTAAGCCTTCGGAGATTTTAAGCAATCCGAGCTCTCGAAGATTAGACTGTATTCGACGAATGTCTATTGGCGCCCAGAACGGCAAAACTCGCTGCAGCTGCTCAAGATCAAGTTCCACCCATCGCTGCTGTTCGGCACCTGGCTCTGCGAGGGCGTGTTGCATGGCAATGAGCTCACCCAGCACATGCAGCATCACGGTCTCTTCAAGCCCGATGGTGGCGGCGAGAGTAGGTGAGATGAGTAACGGTCTCTCAGGGATTAATGTGGAATTCATATTGCTGCTTTTACCACGCACAGTGAGGTAATCTATAGATGAGCTCAAGGATACGCCGTGAAGCGAAGCAGGTAAAAGACTTCTCGCGCTGTGCAGACACAAAGGTCGATTTACACAATGCATACACACGTTATCCAGCGCTTTATCGACTCTCACGCGCTGCCTCATCATTATGCAGAGGACGCGGAGCGCTGGTTTGTACCACTCAGCGATGAGCTAATGGCGGCGTTTAGTCGCTGCAACACAATGGGCAAATCGCCGTTTGTTTTGGGAATTAGCGGCTGCCAAGGCAGCGGTAAGTCTACGGCATGCGAACTTCTTGAGTCATTGTTGTCGGCCCAGGGTCTTGTCGTCGCCCGGCTATCGCTCGACGACTTCTACCTGAGTCAACAGAGGCGAAGAGTGCTTGCTAAGGCAGTACACCCGCTTTTCGCCACGCGCGGCGTGCCTGGTACGCATGATATAGATCTCGCACTCACTACCCTCGCAGCACTTCGTGACAACGATCGCTCGGACATTACCGCACTACCTCGATTCGACAAAACGACCGACAACCCGCTGCCTCGCGAAGAGTGGCCCATACTATCAGCTCGCCATAACCGCCCTCCTGCAGACATTGTACTACTCGAAGGCTGGTGTCTTGGCGCTACACCGCAGTCAGAATGCGAGCTCGCCGGCGCGTGTAACAGTTTAGAACGAGAGGAGGACCCGGAAGGGCTCTGGCGAGGATTTGTGAACAAGCAACTTGCTGGCGACTACCAAATTCTTTTCAGCCAACTCGATCGCCTGATCTTTCTGGCGGCGCCAAGCTTTAACTCTGTCTTGACCTGGCGAATTAGGCAGGAGTCTCGCCTACGCGCTCGTGAATTGCACTCGGCGCCTTTGGCGTCGGAATTAATGAATGAGGCTCAGGTCGAGCGGTTTGTTCAGCATTTCGAGAGGCTTACTGAGCACTGTCTCGCACTACTGCCTTCGATTGCCGACACCGTATTCGAGCTGGATACCAATCAACGGATTATCGATAGGCGCTAAAATCGCGCTCTCTCTATTACCTCAAACTAACGATGCCCGCTCAAGGCGCTTCTGGAAAATACGCCCTACCTACTAAGTTGCCGCTCCTATTGATGGCGATTGTTGTCGCATTTTGTCCAGCAGACTAGTAACCCAGACGCGCGCCACTAGCAGCGACAGGGCGATCGCAGCGATCTGACGCCACAGCGCAGTTTCGTCGCCATGACTCATCGCCGCCAGTTCAAGCTCCCAGCCGAATACACCATACAGCTGATTAAGCGCGAGGCCCAAAGCGATCGCTGTCGCGATAACACCAATTAGGTAAGCGATGAGCGAACGAATGCCGAGCTGCTCTTTAATCACCCCCATCGTTGCGATATTAGTCGCCGGTCCAGTGAGCATAAATACCAGCGCAGCACCCGGTGAAATACCAGCAAAAAGCAGACTCGCCGCAACTGGAGTCGATGCTGTGGCGCAGATATACATGGGCAGACCGATAATCACCATGACAAGCATTGCTACGACTCCGTCACCCCATTGCAAGAAAAACGACTGCGGGACATAAGCTGTCACCAATGTCGCGGCTACGAGGCCGATGCATAACCACTTGGCCGTGTCGGAAATCATTCTGCCGTAACCATACTGAAATGCTTGTACGAAGCGCTCGCCAAGGCTCGGCTGTGCGGCAACCACCGCAGACTCTTTCTTCATGCTGCAGCAGCTCTTCGGCGCTGGTGCGGTATCCACAGCCTGCTCCTCCGAGTCTAGACTGTTGACTAACACACCTGCCACAACCGCGCTGACTAACGCGCCAATTGGACGCGCGATGGCGAAAATCGGCCCCAGCATCGCGTAAGAAAACGCGATGGAGTCGACGCCCGTCTCAGGTGTCGCCACGAGGAACGACGCTGTCGCGCCTTTCGACGCTCCGGCCTTGCGCACGGCAAGCGCGGTGGGTATGACCCCACAAGAACACAGCGGCAATGGCGCGCCTATTAATGCGCCCTTGGTAATAGACAGCAGTCCGGGCTTGGCGAGCTGCTTCTGTACCCACTCGCTTGGAATAACCTGCTTAATGACACCCGCGATGAAATAGCCGAGCAGCAACCAAGGCGCGCTTTCGATTACGAGATTCCAGAATATGCTCAGAAAGGTACTCATGCAGTTTCCTCCTCAACGGGGACTTTGCCGGCATCAAGTGCTTCGATAATCGAACAGTGCACGGCACTGTCCATGCCGCCATCACAGCTTTTGAGCAGCAGTTGCAGACTCTGCCGGATCT
>Ga0181569_10004298_pt1 | contig 10976 bp, 11 predicted proteins | sample 101ome_19_FD_132452 | JGI IMG/M metagenome (GOLD analysis project Ga0181569, IMG submission 132452) | Coastal salt marsh microbial communities from the Groves Creek Marsh, Skidaway Island, Georgia - 101405AT metaG (megahit assembly) | ecosystem: Environmental > Aquatic > Marine > Intertidal... | reverse complement strand
AAGCCACCAAAGCACCACGGCAGCGAGCATCAACGTGGCGAAAATGACGTTTTGTGCGACCAATTCAGCGCGCGGCGAGCGTGAAAACGTGGCGATGAAGGTGAACAGGACCGCTGAAATCCCGCAGAGGGTTTCGGCCAGCTGTTCGATGACCGCCGGGTCCACCATGGAATTCCATCGGCGTCGCCCATTTGAACATGAGGGCGGGAGCGAACCTTTGTGAAGGGACGGGCTTTGTTTTTGCCATGGCCGGCGGCTCGTTCACCCTCCCGAAACCACGACCCAACGGGCCTCCCTATTATTCCCGCAACCAGGTGGCCAACGCCTTGCATCAGGTGGCCGTCTTGCTTGAACTTCAGGGCGCCAACGTGTTCCGGGTTCGATCCTACCAAAACGCATCCCGAATGCTGGGTTCCATCACCGAAGATTTCGGTGAACTGGTCTTGAGCGGGGCCATTTTTGATATGAAGGGCATTGGGAAAGGTCTCGGCACGGCGTTGACGCAAGCCATGACCGAAGGTCGCTGGCCCCAAGACTGGCACGACCTGCACGACAACACGCCCCCCGGCCTCATCGAGATGTTGGGCATTCCAGGACTCGGACCGAAACGCATCAAACTGATGGCCGAAGAACTGGGTGTGACCACCGTGGCCGAACTGAAAGAAGCGGCGTCAGAAGACCGCATCGCACCAATGAAAGGGTTCGGCAAAAAATCGCAGCAACGGATTCTGGACGGCATCGAATTGCTCTCACGGTTTCGAGCCCGCCGACGCCTCGACATCGGCCTGCGTTACGGCGAGGCGTTTCAGCGCAAAATTGCCGCCATCGACGGCGTGCACCGGGCCACGTTGGCGGGTTCCGCACGCCGACGCAAGGAAACCATCGGCGACCTCGATGTGGTGGTGTCGGTGGACGATGCCAACCACGACGCGGTCGCAGCAGCGATCCTCAACCTCAACGGCATCGCCGACGTGAAGGGTGCAGGCGACTCCAAGATCAGCCTCATCCTTGACACGACCATCTTCGACGAATCGTTTGCCGTGGGTCACATCGACCCCAACGTGCTTGATGCCATCGGTGGGGACGACTACGAGCAGATGGAGGCGGGTGGAACCATCGACGCCCAAGTCCGCCTCGTTCCTCCTCATGTTGAACCCTTCACCCTGGCGTACTTCACGGGCAGCAAAGAGCACAACATCGTGATGCGTCAACGGGCCATCGACCGGGGGTTGAAACTCAATGAATTCGGCCTCATCCCGGAAGCTGAGGCGGGCGAACTGAAAGGCATGGCGGCGGCCGCCTATTCCCTCAAAGCCAGCGAAGAGGCTGACATCTACGCCCATTTGGATTTGGCGTACGTGCCGCCCGAACTCCGCGAGGACACGGGCGAAATCGATGCTGCGGCCGCCCATGCCCTTCCCGAACTCATCGAGGTGGCCAACGTCAAGGGTTCCCTTCACAACCACACGACGCTCTCGGACGGCGAAGCCAGTCTTGAGCAAATGGCCGACACCGCTCGAAAAATGGGGTGGTCGTGGTTGGGCATCGCCGACCATTCGCCCACACTGAAGATCGCCAACGGTGCCAGCGCCGAAGACCTGCTGGCTCAGGGCCGCACCATCGCCACCTACAACCAACAGTGGGCTGATGAAGGCGTGGATTTCCGCTTGTTCCACGGGGTGGAATCCGACATCCTCCCGGGCGGTCGGCTCGACCACCCCGATGATGTGCTCGCTGAGCTGGACTACGTTGTGGCCAGCGTTCACGCCATGACCAAGTGGCGAGGGCGCGACGAAGTCGAAAACACGGAAGAATTGCTGAAGGTCATCGACCACCCCTCCACCACCGTGCTCGGCCACCCCACCGGTCGCATCCTCCAGGGCCGTGAAGGCTACGAGGTGGACCTGTTTGCCGTGCTTGAGCACATGGCCGACCACAACGAAGCCGGGCGGCTCAAAGCGATTGAACTCAACGCCAGCCCCTACCGACTCGACCTCGATTGGCGCTTGTGCAAGCACGCCAAAGGCCTCGGCGTTCCCGTCGCCATCAACCCCGATGCCCACTCCGTTCGCGGTCTCAGCGACATCGCTTACGGGGTGATGGCGGCACGGAAGGGATGGATTGAACCGGCCGACACCCTCAACGCGCTCTCGGGAGCGGAGTTGGCCGCACGGCTGGTGGCTTGAGGAAGCACACCTTCATGGCGGCCGGAGGGTTCAGCCCATCATGCGCACCCTGCGGACGTTCATCATGGGCGCCTCCATGGCGCTACCGGGCCTCTTTCTCGGCCTTCTCATTTGGATCCTCGCTGGCCAGCCCGCCGACGGTGCCTCGCCCGTGATCGAGGTCGTGGCCTGCAACCTCGTGCCGTTGACCTCCATTTTCCTGGGCCTCTTCTTCGGTTGGAAAACCGGTGAGGAATACAGCGCCAACTACGAGCCTCAGGGGTGAGGGCGATGAAGCGAGCGGAAAAGGCTGTCATCATCGCCCAGCAACTCGAGGAACTGTATCCTGAAATCCCCGTCCCGTTGGATCACAGCAACCCGTTTGAACTGCTTGTGGCGGTCCTCATGTCGGCGCAAACCACCGATTTGAAGGTCAACGAGGTGACCCCCGCCCTCTTCGCCAAGGCGAGCGACGCCGCCACGATGGCCACCCTTCCCGTGGAAACCATCCTCGCCGACATCCGTCAGGTGGGACTGGCGCCCACCAAGGCGAAGAACATCCGTCGCTTGTCGGAAATGCTGGTCGAACGCCACGGCGGCGAGGTCCCTGCCTCCTTCGAAGCCCTCGAGGCGCTTCCGGGCGTGGGCCACAAAACCGCCGGCGTGGTGATGGCTCAGGCCTTTGGGGTGCCGGCTTTTCCCATCGACACCCACATCCATCGGCTGGCAGCGCGTTGGGGCCTGTCCAACGGCACCACGGTCGAAAAAACCGAACGGGACCTCAAATCGGTGTTTCCCAAGGAGAAATGGAACGACCTCCACCTGCAGATCATCTTCTTCGGACGGGAACACTGCCCGGCCCGCTACCACGACTTGACCGCGTGCCCCATTTGCTCGTGGGCGGCGACCAAGAAGCGCATCCGAGAAGAGGCCAAGCGCTGATGGTCACAGCAACGAAAAGTTGCGACCGACGAGGCTCGTGACGAGGATGATCGAGGCGAGCACCATCGTGATGCGCAAGGCCACGTGGTGGGACGTGTCCTCGTGCGCCTCACGCGCAAAGGCGTAGGCAAGGAAAGCGATCGACCCTGTTTGCAACACGACGCTGAGCGCCGCAAAGAGGTCGACTTGGGTGGCATACGCGTCCAAATCGTCGACGAACTGCTCCGCCTCGGCTTCGTCGGTGAGGTCGTAATCGGCCGCCACCGGCACCGACGATTCCAACGGGAATTGCCCGAACAACGAGGCGACCACCAACAGACCCAGACCGAACATGAGCCAGCGTTGGAACCCGTACACAGCACCTTTGGTGGCCATCTTAGCTGGCGGTTGGTAAGGCGATGCTGCGGGTGCGGGCGGCAACAGGGGTTGCATGGCGTGTGTTCGGAAACCTGCGGTAAGAAGTTTCCTTCATCAGGTGTTGAAGACCGAGCGAGCGTTGTCCAAAATCACGGCGCTAAGGAGTGAGGCGAGGCCAGCGATCCACGTCAGCAGGACCATTTGACCCACGGCGCTCGTCCGTGTCCCGCCCCTCAAACGCGTGGCGATGGACGACACCGCTACCACTTGCATCAAAATCAACAGTGAAACGATGATTTTGAAGTAGCGAATGTTGTCCTCCACCGAAGAAGCATCTTCCATCACGGGCAATGCCACACCGGCCCCAAACTCCGAGAGAGCGCCAACATCGGTTCCCACCAAACCCTCTGCCACCCCTGCGACGGCTTCACCAAGTTGAACAACAATGGCTGTGGTGACGTTCAGCGTGGCGACGCTGGAGATCAGCAACCCCAGGGCGACGCCCCACATGGTGTTGGCCGAGAGGGCCCGGCGGTTGCGCAACGAGAGCAGGTTTCCAACGGAGCGGGATACCATTTCGGCGGTTTCAGCCGGTTGCCCCGACGATTGGGAGCCCTCGATGTAGATGCGCGTGTAGCGTGAAATGACGGCTGAATTGGTGTCGGCGGTGAAGTAATCCCACGCCCGGTCCGAATCGATGCGCGTGCTCAACCGCTTCTCAAGACGGTCGATGGAGTTGTCCAGCGGGCCAAAGTCAATCCCTCGAAGGGCCCGAATGGTCGCAGACGGTTCGGCCGACCGCGCCTGAGCCGTTCCTCCCAAAGCACGAATGAAATCCGGGTAGGTTTCATCGCGGCGCTGGATGTTGTGCTCTTCACGACGAACAAGGGTTGAGGGAATCAGAAACGCCGTGAACGGGACGGCGATGTACAGGAGGCCCCATTTGTCCCATTCGGAGGTAATAACGCTCCAAATCAACAGGAGGGTGAAGATGCTGATGACCAACAGACCGGCACTGACACCGGCGGATATCAGCAACGAGCGACGGAAATTGATGCGAAACGGTGTGTCCATTTCGTCACGAGCAAAGGTGAGGTCGTTGGGGATGGTGGCCCTGAACGCAAAAACGGCACCGATTTGAATGAACACGAACATCAAGGACGCCAACAAGATGTAACGCAGTCTTGAGGCGATTTCAATGGGCGTGTCCTCGGGTGTACCGACCTCAAACAACACCAGGTGAATACCGGCGATGACCAAGCCAAACAAACCGGCGGTGACCAACGAGACGTAGATTTCCTGAAGCGTGTCCACCGATTCAAGCCGGGTGTCGTACAGCGTGTTGTACTGCTCGGCGATGGTCTCCTGCTCAGAGCGCATGAATTCGTCGATGGGTTGACCCGCTTCGATGGAGAACGCCATGCGGTCGAGGAAATCGGACCACAGCGGGCTTGGGCTTTGATGGGCAACGATACGGGCTGCCTCGGGCAATGAGGTGTTCCACTTGTCAACAAGCGTTTCAATGCGTTTCACCTCGGTAGCCAGTTCACCGTAATCGCGCATCTGCTTCAGGATGTCGAAGATGGATTGAGCGCCCACTTCACCGATGGATAAAATCCCCATGCGGGTGATGAACATGTGCATCTCCGCTTCGATCATGTTCGCAGAACGGTGCACTTCGAGCACCGGGTACCCGCAGGCGGCCGCTGTGGCCATGGCCGTCAGCAGAACCGGGAGCAGCACGCCGGTCACACCGGAGAACAGGGCACCCTCCGTAAGCCCACCGGTGATGAACACCACGATGACGCCGACGAGGAAGGACACGATGGCAACGGGCAGTACGTAGAACAGGCCGAAGCGTGCAGGTGGCATCTCGAGCCGACGGAGGGCGATTTGCCAAGTCGGCATTCTCTCCATCTTGCTTCATCCCCTCACGAGTGGTTGACCCCGACCCAGGTGTCAATGGCCCGGTCGAAGTGCTCCCAACCGTTGGAATAGTACAGCCCGAGCAGGTCAAACACGTCGTCGTAGTGGGTCAAATCGCGGTCGGCCATGCGCTGAATGGCAGCGGCGCGACGAAGCATTTCGTCGTAGATGTCGCGCTTGTTGGCGAACCCGGCCATGGCAGCGATTTTGTTCTCCAGCAGGTGAGACTGGAACATACCTCGGAAGTAGTGCTTGTCCTTCACCGGGTCCCATTCAAACATACCACGGGTCAGCACACCGTCGCTGTGCTTGTTGTACCCAATGACTTCGTCAATACCGGTGACACGTCGGGCGATGCCACCACCGGGCGCTTCGACCACTTCCTGGAAAATGGCGAAATTGAGGTTGTCGAAGAAACGGATGGGGACGTTGATCGGGTCACCGGTGAACCGCTGAATCATTTTGACGATGGAGGAGGCGTGGAACGTGGCGATGACCGGGTGGCCGGTCTGCATGGCTTGGAAGGCCGTGGCCCCTTCGACACCGCGAATCTCACCGATGATGATGTAGCGTGGACGGCTTCGAAGGGCCGCCTTCAGCAGGTCGAACATTTCGACACGCGAGTCCTCGTTCTTGGCGTCGCGAGTCACCAACCGCTGCCAGATCTTGTGGCGAACCTTCACTTCGGGCGTGTCTTCTGCGGAGTAGATCTTGACGTTGTGGTCAATGAACGGCAGAATGGCATTGAGGGTTGTGGTTTTACCGGATGCGGTTTCACCCGACACGAGAACCGACATGCCGTACTCCAAACAAATCCAGATGTAGGCGGCTTGCTGCGCTGACATGGTGCCCCACTTGATGAGTTGAACCACCGAGATGGTTTCCTCAGCGAATTTACGGATGGTGAACGAGGGCCCGAGCATGGAGACGTCGTCGGAGAAAATGATGTTGATACGGGAGCCGTCGAGCAGAACACCGTCGATGATCGGTTTGTTGTCGGAGACCGGACGGCCGATGCGCTCGGACATGGCGCGCAGGTAGCGAGCAAGCAATTGTCGTTCACGGAACCGAATGTTCGAGGTGACCATACCGAACACCTTGTGATCCATGTGAATGTGCTTCAAACCAACGGAGTGAATGTCTTCCAACATCTCGTCGGAGAGCAGCGGTTCCAGCGGACCGTTTCGGATGAGGTCGCGGATGACGACGTAGGTCAACCGCTCGCGTTGCGCTTGCGTGACCGTGATGCGTTTGTCGTCCATACCGACCAACTCCCAGAGTCGACCTTGCCGACGCACGAGGGTGTTGGCTTCGGTGTCGAGGATGGTGTAGCGCTCGATCATTTGCTCAAGGATGGATTCGAACTCCGTGTCGGTGGTGAACGAAGGGGCTGAAGGGGCTTCCTGCAACAGGGTTTCCACCAGTTCACGGCGAATGTTTTCTTCTTCCTCGGTCAACTGCGGTTCCAAACCGAACCAGAGAATGGTACCGCCGCCCTCATCGTCGGCCGGTGGCTCGTAGATGTGAACGAAAATGGGTTCACGGGTGACGTAAATGAGGTTGAAGGGCCGTTCCTTCTTGGCGTCACGGTCCAAAGGACCGTAGTAGGTTGGCCGTGAGCCGTACTGCATTTCGAAGTCCCGCACCCATTCCGCCACGTGCGGATAGGCGGCCATGACGCCGTTGAGGTCACCTTTTGCGAAGCGGGATTCTTCAGCCATGGTTCAAACCTCCGAAATCAGCTCACCGCCGTGATGTCAACGATGAAGCCCATGCCGGGCTCAACGCGCCAGCCCACCGACGTTTGGATGGGGCCAGCGGCTCGCAAAAAGCGTGTGATGATGATGTTGCGCTTGAGTTCGCCACCGATCATGGCGTTTTCCAAATCCAGCACCACTTCGGCCGAAGCACGAAGCGTGTGCAGCAACCCGTGATCCATCTCTTCGGGGTCCGCACAGAGCATGAAAGAACGCCCTTCAGAGGCGACCTTTCGGAGTTGCTGGATGAGGGCGTATTGCTCGCTCTTGCTGATGCCCTCGGGCATTAACGAGCTGGCAGAGTCCAGAAGGATGACGTCGGCAGCGGGGACAGCGGGGCTGTTGAGGATCTCTTCAAGGGTCACGTCTTGGCGAGAATCGGCGACGGTCCCGTACCGGCTCAAGACCATCACTTGGCCCTTGCGAATGAACTCCGTCATGCCGTATCCGATGCTCTCCATCTGTTCTATCCAACCGCGTGTGGTCAACTCGGTCGTGATGACCAGGACCTTCACGCCGTTGTGCGCCATGCCGTGAACCAGGCGTTGAGCGATGAGCGATTTGCCCGCACCCACCTTGCCCTGGAGCAGGTACAACGAACGATTGGGCAACCTCAGCCCCATGGAGTCGGCCAAGGAGTCGGTTTCCACCTCAAAGGGGAAGCCATCTTCCACCGGTTTGTGAGCGATCAGGAACGGATTTTCCTCAAACGACATTCAGCCTTACCTCCGCTTGTGCAGTGACCGGTTCAACCACGCCGTCGATGGCCACGGATTGGCCGACAAAGTAAATCGAGGCGTCGTCGCCATCGGTGAAACCCGCTGCGGTCACCAGTTCAACCTCCAACAGCAAACCCGGCTCCCAATCCGCACCTGCGGGTAGGATGGTTTCTGTTTTTGAGGTGGGTGTGACGCCGTTCACAACGACTTCGTAGTCGGTGGTGCTCAGGTCGTGTTCGCCGGTGTTGATGAAGTACAAGGTCATGGTGTTGGTGGCGCTGTCAAAGTTGACCATTGCCAAATCGCCAGCAATATTCACGTCCACCTCACTGGACAAACCCGCCACCCGCTCTTGCTGTTGCAAGACTCGGACGGTTTCGCCCCATTGACCGATCAGGATGGCACTGGCGCTCCCAGATATCAGAAGCGCCGTGACCAGCATGATCATCGAAGAGGCACCACCGTCAGCCATGGGACATCACACCAATTCAATGGACGAGCTTCGTGCACCCGCCGTCAAACTCAACCGTTCGAAGCCGGTCACAGAAGCATCCAGCCACACCAACCTCAGGCTTTCTCCTGAGTACCAGTTCTCGGATGAGATGGTCGAGGTGTAGACCGATGAAAACCTGGTGGCGTCAAGCCCGTCCACGAACAACCATATGTCGTCGTGGGATATAGTGACGGAACCGGTGTTGGTCATGTTGGCGTACACGACGTCGCCCAAGGCAGCAGTGATGTCGCCAAGACCGTCGTTGCTGGCACAGGCTGTGCTGCACACGATGTCGATGCTCGGGGCGGCGCTGTAGTTTCCGTGGCTGGTGATCACCACGGATACAATGGCCCCTGAGCCGTCAACGGTGTACGTTCCTGTGAATCCACCGGTGTTGGTGGCTGATTTCAGCGTTCCATCGGTGTACCCCGAACCTGCGGCCGTGATCGTCAACGAGACCACCGCACCTTCCCAAATCTCGGCGTCGTTCAGCACAAAGGTGGGCATCGGTTGGTCCGCCTGTTCAATCCGATCCAATCCTGAATCGATCTGAAGCGTGATGGCTTGGTACGCCATCGAAAAAACCACCAGCATCGAAATGCCGACGATCAATCCTCCAACACCCACCGAGGCACCCATGTCACTCTTCACCCCGTGCTCCGCTCAGTTGTCGCCACGACGAAATCAGCGCCGAGAAGACCAAGAGTTGCCGATGCGGCAGGTGGTCATCGAGCGCCGTGTCGGCGTCGCCGGGTTCGGCCAGCTGAACGATGGCCAGCACGGCTTCGCCCTCGTGTTGGGTCAACATGCCCGATTCCATCGCTTTCTGCGTGAAGCTCACGGCAGCGAGGCCAGACATGTGGTCGAGCAACAAGGCCGCCACCGTCGGGGCGCCGGTGCTGTTTTGACCGGTTGAGCCGCTGGATCGTGGGGCGACCAAGAAGGGGTTTGCTGCCAAAGCCTGAGCTTCGTACAGTTCGACCAGTTGACCTTGATCGTCTTCCATCAATCGGTTGGTTCCACCGACTTCAACCACCTCACCGCTTGCGGTGATGATGCGGTCACCGGACCCACCTTCTGGGGCTTCGCCATCGACCGGATCGTCTTCGCTTGCGTGTTCGCCGTCACCCGTTGGGGCTGCTCTTGCGCCCTCCTCAAGGCGGACTTCGACCATCCGCAGCACGTCTTCAACCATGTCGAGGCGACTGCTGATCAAGCGCTCGATGCCCGAGGTGTCGACCGTGGCGGTTTGCGGGACAGCGGGTGCCTGGGGGGCCATCGTTGCTGCAACGCCCGGGACGCTTTGCTGGCTGTTGATGCGGGCCCGAGTTGGGCCGGGTGAAATCGTCCACGCATCCTCTTCCGTCAGCATTCCCTGTTCAGGGAACGGCACCTGTTCGATGGCCACGTTGGCCAAAATTTTCAGGCGCTCTTCGCTGAGGTGTTGGTCTGCGCTTTTGGTTCCACCGGAGTTTCCACTGAATGGCCATGCCATCCGAACATCCTCCTTGATGCCTGCACCCGAGGGTGCAAACACCACGGATCAGACCAGGGATTCTCCAGCGTTTCCTGGAACCTCGAACACTTCATAGGTCGTGCCCATGCCCTTCACGTGAAGGTGCATGGTGATCTCACCTGTGACGCAGTTCGTTGGGTTAAGGCTGAGCAAGAAGCCCTCAGCTGCCGTGATCGAAGTAGCAGCACCGCCATCGAGAGCCGTCAAGCCAACGTTTGCAGTTCCTCCGAGGAGTGTGTCAGAGTTTGCACCGCAGTGAAGCGTGACGATGATCTCCCCTTGGTCGATATCCGAACTTCCAGGGGAAGCAACCACCACAATGTTGTAGTCGCCACCCGTTTCAAGGTAGCCGCCAAGGATCTTGATTTTCCCTCGCATGCTGTTTTGCGTGTCATCACCGGTGTCTTGAGCGTTCTGCTGCAGTTTTTCACCCGTTTGGATGATCACAGCCGATGCCACGGCTGCTACAAGAATCAGTGCGATGAACACGATCATGGCACCAATACCGATGGCTGCAAAGTTGTCTTCTTTCATGTTTTGATTTTCTTTCATGTTGTTCACCTCAAACCACCAATTGACCTTGAGTGGAGCCTTCCAAGTTCAGCACTTCGTAGGTGGTCCCAGATCCGCCAGCTTGAATGTAAAGCGTCGTGTCCAGGGCCCCACAGTTCGTGAGCGTCAGGTCAATTGAGTAGATTTCATTTGGCTCAAAGCCAGCATCACCACTTCCGTCCAGGTTGACAACAGCGGACATATCGCCTTGATCAACCGCAGCAGCGGTGCACGTAGCAAGCCAAGCAACATTCGCTTCGTCAACCGAATCGCTACCCGGTGCCAGTTCAAGGGTCAGTGTGGTAACTGCTCCTGCGCCCTTGATAGCGTTGATGATGATGACCTTGGACGCAATGGCGTCCTTGGTGCCTTCACCGGCTTCTTGGGCGTTCTGTTGCAACTTCTCAGCCGTCTGAATGATGACGGCAGAGGCCACCGCAGCCACAAGAATCAGCGCAATGAAGACGATCATTGCACCAATACCGATGGCCGCGAGGTCATCGCGGTTTTCGTTTTTCATTTCGTTTTTCATGTTTTTCACCATTTTTT
>Ga0181569_10004296_pt1 | contig 10976 bp, 9 predicted proteins | sample 101ome_19_FD_132452 | JGI IMG/M metagenome (GOLD analysis project Ga0181569, IMG submission 132452) | Coastal salt marsh microbial communities from the Groves Creek Marsh, Skidaway Island, Georgia - 101405AT metaG (megahit assembly) | ecosystem: Environmental > Aquatic > Marine > Intertidal zone... | reverse complement strand
ATTTGACGCGCGTATTCTGCCGACTCTACTGACCTTTATCAATACTGTGCATTGCACAATTTTTTGAAAGACGTGTAAAATCAGGAACTTATTAAAGGACATAACAGGTGCTGTTACCGGGCGATAAGCTCGCCCGGGTAATCGGCCGAATATCCCTGTGATCAGCAGTTTTTAAAGTCAGTAAATGAGGAGACACCCTGTGGAAAGAGAATCCATGGAATTTGATATGGTCGTGGTCGGGGGCGGTCCCGCAGGTCTTTCGGCGGCAATACGCTTCGCCCAGATGGCAATTGAATCCGGCGAGGAACTTACCGTTTGTCTTGTCGAAAAAGGCTCAGAAATCGGTGCCCATATCCTCTCCGGCGCTGTCATAGAGACTCGCGCACTAGATGAACTGATTCCGGACTGGCAGGAACAGGGGGCACCGCTCAACAACCCTGTCACCGACGATATTTTCTATTACCTCACAGATGATCATCAAGGGATGAAACTGCCCAGCATCCTTGTGCCGTCGGGGCTGCACAACGACGGCAACTATGCGACCAGCCTTGGCAACCTGTGCCGCTGGCTCGGCGAAAAAGCGGAGGAACTGGGTGTTATGCTGTTCCCTGGATTCGCTGCGAGCGAAGTGCTTTACAGCGAGGATGGCTCCATCAAGGGCGTTGCCACAGGTGATATGGGCATCGGCATGGACGGAGAGCAGAAACCGGCTTACCAGCCCGGATATGAACTGCACGCCAAATACACCCTCTTTGCCGAAGGCTGCCGGGGGCATCTCGGCAAACAGCTGATTGAGAAGTTTAATCTGGATGCAGATTCCGACACTCAACACTATGGGATCGGTTTCAAGGAAATCTGGGAGATTGACCCCGCCAAGCACACACCGGGCAAGGTCATCCACACCATGGGCTGGCCACTCGACCACGGCCCAGGAGGCAGCCTGGGTGGCTCATATCTATACCATCTGGAGAACAACCAGGTCGCGCTTGGCCTCATCATCAATCTCGACTACAAAAACCCGCATCTGAGCCCTTTCGATGAATTCCAACGCTGGAAAGGCCACAAGTTCATCCGCGATTATCTCGAGGGTGGCAAGCGGGTTTCCTACGGTGCCCGTGCCGTTATCAAAGGAGGGCTCAACGCACTGCCAAAGCTGACGATGCCTGGCGGCCTGCTCGTCGGAGACGACGCGGGCTTCTTGAACAATCTGAAGCAGAAAGGCACCCATACAGCCATGAAGTCAGGCATGATGGCGGCCGAGGCCGTCTTTGATGCCATCAAGGGTGGCTCCACCGGCGGGCAGGAACTTGAAAGCTACGTTGAAAAATACAAGTCATCCTGGCTCTTCGAAGAATTGCATCAGGCCCGAAACACCACAGGCTGGATGCACAAGCTTGGCTTGCTGCTGGGTTCAGCCGCTATCTGGATTGAGCAGACTATTTTCCGCGGCAAACTACCCATCACACTGACCGACCCGGTGCCAGACCATGCGGGAATGAAACTGGCATCCAAGGCACGCAAAATTGATTATCCGAAACCTGATGGTGTCATCAGTTTTGACAAATTGTCTTCCGTGTTCCTGACCAACACCTATCACGAGGAAGATCAACCCTGCCACCTGCAGCTGACTGACCCCGGCATTCCCCTCAACTCGAACCTGCCGCTCTACGCTGAGCCAGCGCAGCGCTACTGCCCTGCCGGTGTCTACGAAATTGTTCAGGAGGAAGACGGTTCCAATAAGTTCCAGATCAATGCGCAGAACTGTATTCACTGTAAGACCTGCGATATCAAGGATCCGGCCCAGAATATCAACTGGGTGGTACCCGAAGGTACTGGCGGTCCCAACTACGGGAACATGTGATATTCAATCAACATCACGAAAGCGATACTGATACCGACAGCGACTTTCTATTTTTGCTGCCCGACAACATTTGAAAGTCGCTAAAGGGTATCCACCACAGATCCCCCATGTTGGGCGCATCCAATTACAGCGTCATGCAGGCAAAGTACGTCCCGCCTGACCAGACCCCTATCGCACCCTCGTGTTCTACCATCAGGTCTGCCAACTGGTAGTAGACATTGCGACTAACCCTTGCCTCCATACGGTCACGCACCATTACATAGGGCACCCACTCGTCGCCCTGCTGCGTCATCCTCAGCGGATGCTCCGCATCGACCATGACCTCCTCACCCATGTCGGTGGTCATCTGCAGCCACTGAGCTGTATCCAAGCCGCTGACAGACATCAGCAACGCCTGGAATGGCGCATCCTCAACCGTGATCCTGCATTTCTCGACAGGCGTCACGAGATAATAATCATCACCTTCACGCCGCAACACTGACCCAAACAAATGAACGAGACGCCGGCGCCTGATCGGCGTTCCCTGGTAAAGCCAAGTGCCATCCCGCTGGATGACCATGTCGATGTCCTTCTGGTTTGTCGGGTGCCAGAGGTGCACCGGCGGATTTTCCTTGCCAACGACCTTGTCCAGCTCAACCATCAGCGAATACGGCAGATCCTGCATAGCCAACGCATCCTGTTATACACTCCAGTTTATACGTTAACTGATTGCGAGCTGTATCTGGAAGATGGCGAGAACAATTAAACCGAAGCCCCTGACACCTGAAGGGTTCGCCCCATTTGGAGACGTCATCGAGACGGGAGCTTGGGTGGAGCAACGTATTATCAACGAAGGCTTCACGACCCGATTCCATGATCTCGCCAGGCTGGAACTGACGGCTACAGGGGGGCGCCCTGGCGTGAGCATATTTCGCTCAGCCCCTAGAAGCATGCCAATAACGCTCTCATTGATGGAGCGACATGTGCGATCAAGCCAGACTTTCGTGCCTCTCGACAACACGCCCTATATTGTCGCGGTCGCCGCAGCAGGGGACCTTAACCCGGGTGCCATTTGCGTATTTTTCGCGAGACCTGACCAGGGGGTGAATTACCACGCCGGCACATGGCATCACTACAGTCTCGCTCTGGGCGAACAATCGGATTTTCTCGTCATCGATCGCATTGCTGATGACGAGGACTGCGATGAGATCATGCTTGCCGAGAATGAACAGATCACGCTGGATCTGTCAGATATCCTATGATGGAACGTCCACTTCCAGCTTTCCTTATCAGCTACAGTGATTCCTCCTTCACGAATCCACATGAGGTCGTCCTGCCAGATGAGCCACCCGAATGTACGGGCAGCTTTACACACATGGGGGCAAAATACTGGGGCTTTGAAACCAGTCGACATCGCGCCATGTCGGTCGTAGAGGGCGAAGCGGCCTTTCAGTTTAACCACGACGCCTGTCACTGGTTCGAAATTGGTCTTTCGGCACCTGCCCGGGTCGAACGCCTGACTGTCAGCACCCGCTGGTTTACGGGCAACCAGGTACCCGCTGTCAGCATCCTGCTGCTGCATGGTGACCAATCCACGGAGGTCATCAGTCGCGCCCCGCTGCAGCCCGACCATGAGCACGTTTTCGAGATCAATCCAACCCTGGCGAGCCGCTGCGTGGTGATGTGCTATCACGAAGGCGGTATTGCCCGGGTCAATCTGTTCGGCCAGAGCGTGGACGAGACCGATCAAGAGAATCTGCTTGAAATGGCGACGATCAGCCATGTTTCCAACGAGCACTATGGTCGACCAGACGACGCGGTTGCCGGGAACAGGGGCATTGATTACATGTTTGGCTGGGAATCGGCACGCTCAGGGTTCGGCGAACAGGCTCTGTTTCATCTGGCTGAACCCGCGGTCATTCGCAGCATCGTCGTCGACACATATCTGCATCGACTGAATGCACCGCTCAGCTGTCACGTCTACTCACTGCAACTGTCCGCAGGTAACGACATCGAGACCTGCATGGCCCAACGCCCTCGCTGGGCCATCGAATTTGCGGATGGCCTTCGCATCCAACCTGAAAATTTTCAGGCGTACATGCAGCAACAGCGTTATCTGGATGAAGCGACAGCTGACCCTGGCAACTTCAGAATTTCGCTCCTGAACGAGTCGAACAGCCTGTGGCAACCAATCATCAGTTTTGGCAGACTGCGGGCTGATACCTGGCATCGTTTTGACGCACTGGAATATAACGGCGTGACGACCCACCTGCTCTACATGCACTTCCCGAATGGCGGAATACACGGGTTAAAGGCGTTTGCCTGATAGATTACAGCCGAGGGTACAGATGCGAAAAATCATTGCTGATCTACTGATCAGGCACCTGACCGAGGAAACCGAAAGACCACCCCAGGTCTCAGGGCTTGGCTATCACTGGGCAGACTTTATTCAACCGGGTGATGTCCTGCTGGTTGAGGGCACTACCCGCATCAGCACAGCGATCAAGTACCTGACCCAGTCAACCTGGTCTCATGCCGCCATGGTGGTCCATGCCTCCCCAGCAAAGATTATTGAAGCTGATGTCAAAAATGGCGTGGTTAAAACCGGCATCGACAAGTATCTCGGACAGAATGTGCGCATTTGTCGCCCCATTAACCTGACAACGGCGGAGATCACGGCTGTTATCGAGCACGCTGAATCGCACATCGGTGTCAGCTATGACATCAAAAACCTCGTCGATCTGGCTCGATACCTGCTGCCGACGCCACCGGTGCCTGCAAGGTATCGGCGCCAGATGCTGACGCTCGGCAGCGGTGACCCGACAGAGAAACTGATTTGCTCTTCACTGATCGCACGTTCTTTTCAGCATATCCGATATCCGATCCTGCCGATGCAGTGGTGGACTGAAGACCACACCTTAATGTCGCAGGTCCGACACTATTCACTTTTCATGCCCCGGGATTTTGACCTTTCACCTTATTTCAGCGTCGTCAAACCGACCGTCGAAGGTGGTTTTGATCACAAGTCTATGACCTGGGCAGAAGACCAAACCGAGGATCAACAACGATGATAAAAGGCTGGCAAGGCGAAGCGCTGAACACTGCACCGGACTCCGAGAATCGGATACATGGCGATGACATGGCGCAGCGATTCGGGTTCCAGGGCGGCCTGGTCCCCGGCGTAACGATATCTGCGTACCTGATCCAGCCTGCCGTGGCCGCCTGGGGCATGGATTTCCTGGATCGAGGCGCAGCGCACGTCCAGGTGACGTCTCCGCTGTACGACGAAGAGTCATTCCAGGTCGAGATCCTGGCGCAGGGGAACGCGCACTATGAAGCACAACTTGTCCGAGCAGGCAGCAGCATCAGTGCAAGCGCCGAAGTCAGCCTGCCCGAACTCGCTGCCAGCCCGCCTGCGCGCAATCACGACCCCATCGCTGCACCGGAATATGTAGGCCCGCCCGCCTCGATCGATACTCTCACCAGGCTTCAACAAGAGGGCTGCGTTGCTTATCGCTATCACTGGGGCGCAAAACATCGTATGCAGCACTATTTGAGAGACATGAGCCTGATGCCGGCACTCCTTACCGGAGATAATGCATATGCCAATATGAGTTATTTGCTTGGTATCTCTAACTGGATTCTTGCGGGCAATGCCTACATGAACCCCTGGATTCATCTCGAGACGACTTCTCAGAACTATCGGCCCGTACCGCAGGGTACTGATATCGTTGCCGAGATGTGCGTCGTGGAATTCTTCGAGAGGAAGGGACACGAATTCATTGATGTCGACGTCGCCCTCTTTGATGAATCCGACGATACCTGTCTCATGACGGTCAGACAGCGGGCTATTTACAGACTAAGAGGAAGTTAGCCGCCCAGAGCCTGGACGAGAGACAAGAAAAAAAGCGGCGACAAACAAGCGACAAGAGATGAATCGGTGCCGGCTGCGATTTATGATGCGTCTTCACCAAGAGCAAGAGCGACAATCAGGGCCAAGTATGACTGATCCAATCAACCGCTCCGTCGAGGAGCCTTCTGTATTCAGCCCTGCCGCACGCCAGTACGCACTTGGCGTCCTCGTGGTCGTCTACACGTTTAACTTTATCGACCGGCAGATACTTTCGATCCTGCTGGAGCCCATCAAACAGGACCTGGGTTTATCTGACTCGGCACTCGGCTTGCTGACCGGCTTCGCCTTCGCCCTGTTCTACGCCACCCTGGGCATTCCGATCGCCCGTTATGCTGACAAGGGGAATCGACGCAACCTGATCGCGCTAGCGCTGGCGATCTGGAGTGCGATGACAGCACTGTCAGGCCTCGCCCAGAACTTCTGGCAGCTGCTGGCAGCACGCATCGGGGTTGGCGTCGGCGAAGCCGGCTGCAGTCCGCCAGCGCATTCGATGATTGCCGACTACTTCCCCGCCCACAAACGCGCCACCGCGCTTGGCATCTATTCCCTCGGCATTCCAGTAGGCATTCTGTTCGGCTTTCTCGCTGGCGGCTGGCTCAACGAATTTTTCGGTTGGCGAGTGGCCTTCTTCGTGGTCGGTGTGCCTGGCATTCTTCTCGCTATCCTGGTTCGGTACACACTACGCGAACCGGCCCGGGGCATGGCAGAAGGACGTGTCGATCAGGTCGAACAGCCCGGGATCAAAGAAACGTTCCAATTCATGTGGCGCAAACGCTCCTTCAGGCACCTGGCTTTCGGTGGCGCCCTGACCGCCTTTGTCGGTTACGGTGTCGTAACCTGGGTACCTTCTTTCCTGATTCGCTCGCACGGTATGGAAACCGGAGAGGTTGGAACCTGGCTCGGACTTATCCTGGGCATTCCCGGCGGTATCGGCATTGCGCTGGGTGGTTACATGGCGGACAAATTAGGTGCCCGTGATACCCGCTGGTATCTGTGGATCGTTTCGGTGGCGCTGCTGGCGGGTGTACCCTTTGCTTTTGGCGTCTATCTGAGCGACAGCGCACTCGCAGCCCTCTTATTCCTGATCATGCCAATTGCGCTCGGTAACTTTTACCAGGCGACGACCTTCTCCCAGACTCAGGGCATCGCAACGTTGCGCATGCGCTCGGTCGCTGCGGCTGTGTTGCTGTTTATTCTCAATATCATCGGTCTTGGTGCAGGCCCACAGGCCGTGGGCATCGTCAGCGACTTACTGAATCCGACCTATGGCCAGGAATCACTACGCTACAGCCTGTTGATCTTCTCGTTTGTCAATATCTGGTCTGCTTACCATTACTACGTGGCAGGCAAATACCTGGAGGAAGAACTGGAAACGGACTAGCTGCGAGAGCTATCAGCTGGCCAGTATCTGCTGCAACAGATCTTCCTTGCGCGCGACCGGCAGAAAACTGGAACGAATACTATTGGCGACAAGTTGCTTCGCCTGGTCAATCTCAAGGCCGAGAGCTGCTTCCATCGCAGCGAAGTTATCCATCAGGTAGCCACCGAAATACGGCGGGTCGTCTGAGTTGACGCAGACGTTCAGCCCCTGGCCGAGCAGTGCCAGGATATTGTGATCAGCCATCGTGTTAAACACCCTGAGGCGCACATTCGACAGCGGACAGACAGTCAGCGGCATCTGTTCTCGAACCAGACGCTCTACCAGGGCCCCGTCCTCTAAACAGCGCACCCCATGGTCAATGCGCGAGACTTCGAGTGTGTCAAGTGCGCCCCAGATATATGCGGGTGGACCTTCTTCGCCCGCGTGAGCAACGCATTCAAAGCCCAGCCTCCGCGCTTCCGCAAACACCGCTGAAAACTCTTCTGGCGGGTTGCCGACTTCGCCGCTGTCAAGACCGACCGCGTGAATCATGTCGCGATAAGGTAATGACTGTTGGAGCGTGGCAAGCGCAGCTGACTCAGGCAAATGGCGCAGGAAACACATAATCAACAACGTCGACGTGCCCCACTCACTTGCTGCCTGCTGCCGGGCACGTTCAAAACCACTCATGAAGACGTCGAAATCAATACCGCGATCCGTATGGGTCTGCGGATCAAACATGATCTCGGCGTGCACGATGCCTTCATCCCGGCAGCGGCGCAGGTAGGCGATCATGAGCTCATAGAAATCGTCTTCATCCATCAGCACACCGGCGCCGAGGTAGTAAAGATCCAGAAAACTCTGCAGATCATCAAACTCATAGGCACGCGCAACGTCTTCAACATTGCTGTAGGGCAGTTCAACGCCATGTTTTTCCGCCAGTTGCATCAACATGGCAGGTTCCAGTGTGCCCTCAATATGCAGATGCAGCTCTGCTTTCGGCATGCTTCGGACCAAGTCCAGCAGATCACTCATTGGCGATACCAGGCACATTGTTTTCGTATTGCTCCCAGTTGTTGATGATTTCATCGACAACAACCGAGCCAACGAGATAGCCCGCTTCAACCGCAACTTCAAGACCGGCGTATTTGTAGCCCTTGGTCTCCTTCAACAGATTTTCAGCTGCTGACCGGCTGGGCGGCTGCATGGTGTAGTTGCTGCCGGTACGCAACACCATCATGCGATCTTTGTCGGCTCGGCCGATTTTGTCGAGCCAGCTCAGCGCCAGGTAGGAACCCGTGTCCTCCATAGCGGACGTTACCATGTTGCCTTTACCATCAGACCAATAGGCTACCAGCTGATTCGCCCAGTCATTCAGGATTGCACCGTGCCAAAAAGTGAGCGCCGCAATGTGATCGCCTTTCAATACATAGGGCTTCCCCTGTGCATTCGGGTGTTCGGTGTAAAGCACTTTCTCCCTCTCGACTGACGGATCGTCAGGAATTTCAACGTCCTTAGTAAGCTGATAAGCCCACTCCGTCAAATCAGGATTTAGCCGGTAAATCTCCCCCGTCGGTTCAGGCCGGTCAGGGTCAAAGGGTTTCATTGTGTAACGTGGAAAGTAACCAAAGGGCCAGTCATCAGGTATTTCTCTGGCATCAATCTCATGCCCGAGATCACCATCGACAAGATACTCGGCCCAGGCTGCAGAACCGACCGGGGCGTCCTCAGGGTCGATGCCGGCAATGCCAACGACCAGCCAGTAGGCATTACTCAGGTCAAACCGCTCATCCATACCGAGCGCCATCACGGCGGCTGACGACCGCGCTGTGCCAATGCCCGTTACCATGACAAGCAGGTCACTTTCCGGATCGTAATGCAGATCTTTCCAGCCATGGAACGGAATCACCTCGGTCAGGTTGCGCCTTTCTTTCCAGAGCTGGAATTCGCCGGGACGGTCTCCGGTGTCTTCACCAATCTCGAACATGGTAACGACCACAACTTTGACTGGACGCTTGGCATCACCGGTATTGGTTGCGCAGGATGCGAGTAGGGCCAGCAGCGCAATGAGGGAGAAATGCAGTTTATACACTGTATGTCCTTTGCTCCGTGATGGAAAAGTGAAGTTCGTTCAAGAAATGCAGGTGCCAAACAAAAAAGGGTGACCGAAGCCACCCTTTTCGTTCACAGTCGCAGCGGCAACAGATCAGAAACGATACTGCAGTCGCGCGTTGTAGTGACGTGGCAGCTCAGGCAGTACGATCGTGCCACCGAACAGGTTCGGGAAGTTGGAACGGAAGTACTCCTCATCTGTCAGGTTCTTACCGCTGACACTGAACAACCAGTTCTCGGTCTCATAAGAGAAACCCAGGTTAACCAGCGTGTAGGCTGGCAACTGGACTGCACCGGAATAGCCAGAGTCAACGCTGTCGACATCGATGATGCTGCCGTTGACTGTCCAGCCATTGCCGAAGTCATAGGTGCCTGTCATGGAGTAGATGTTTTCTGGCATACCCGCACGCTTTGAACCGCTGGCAATATTGCTGACATTGCCGCCCAGCGTACCGCCGTAAAGCAGTTCACAGGGGATGTTCGGCAAGTCATCGCAACCGATGAAGCTGAACCGATAACCAGATTGTGCTGTATTCAGGTTGGTCACTTCAATGTTGGAGTAACCAAAGGTCAGCAGCAGGTTTTCGTTCACGACCCAGCGTATCTCGACTTCAGCGCCTTCCGTCTCAGTCGACTGGTTGGTCACGATGGATTGCGATGAGAAGTCAGTACGCTCCTGCTTGTAGAAAGACACTGCGTAGTAGAGGCTGTTGTCGAGCAGACTGCCTTTGAAGCCAAACTCCTCAAGTTCAGATTCATCAAAAACACCGCCTGAACGGATATTGTTGGTGGTCGCCTCGGCGCCCTGACCAACAATCATCGTCGCCTGCGTGGAGGCTGTGACATATGGGATGAACGCGCCGTCATTGAAGTTGTAACTCAGGCTGACGGTCCATGATGTACCGTCAAAATCGTCGTCCGCCTCCAGCGCATTGCCGCAATCCGCCTCGTAGTCAGCAGCAGTTGCCGGCAAACAGAAATTGTTAGATGACGCAAACAGAAGCTTGTCGAAGTCCTGACGGCTCTCGGCATCAATCGTGTCATAACGAACACCCACGAGGGCGCTGAAACCGTTATCCCAGACGAAGTCACCCATAACAGCGAAACCCAGGTTGGTATATTCACCAATATAGATTTCGGTAAAGTCGTCATCGATCTGAGTTGCGAGCACGCGTTTGTCGTGGGCTGTGGAAGCTCCCGTCAGATCCCTGCGGTCGAAATACTCGTTAGTGTAGTCATCGCCGTGATCAAAGTCGGTATGGCGGATCGAAGGCGAGATCTGCGCGGCTGCGGTCATACCATCCATATCAAACGTTTTGGAGATCACCAGCTTGTCTTCGATCACCCACGTGTCATGGTACTGCGAGAAACCATAGGCATTCTCATTGAGATTGTCATAGGCTTCATAAAAGAATTGGTTCTTCCACTCCCAGTCGCTATCGGTATAGACGATCACGTCAAAATACAGAGTAACCACCTCGTTCTCCAAGGTATCTTCCGGCGCGACGAGCACGTCACTGCCCTTGATCGTCGACAGTCCGGGGTTGACCAGGTTCAAACGCGAGAAATCGCCAATCAGGATGGACAGCGTGTCTACTGTGTCCGGAGAATTTGGCAACAGCGAACCGCCGTTCGCGACCTGGCTGGTCAGGAAGTCGAAGCGGAAAGGGTTGTAGTCGGTGAAGCCGTCACCGTCGGTGTCAAACTCCTGGTGTGAAATTCGACCGTCGTTGTTGGCGTCCAGGGGCGCT
>Ga0181569_10004288_pt1 | contig 10989 bp, 9 predicted proteins | sample 101ome_19_FD_132452 | JGI IMG/M metagenome (GOLD analysis project Ga0181569, IMG submission 132452) | Coastal salt marsh microbial communities from the Groves Creek Marsh, Skidaway Island, Georgia - 101405AT metaG (megahit assembly) | ecosystem: Environmental > Aquatic > Marine > Intertidal zone... | reverse complement strand
CATTAAACGCTGATCATCGGCAAGATGGCTCGAAGAGAGTTCAATTAGTTTTAAGGCATACTGCAGTCCTTTGTCAGAGACTGGTTGTCCCTCAACAATCTGTTCGGAATCAGCAGCTGATGTCGTGAGGACTGGCAGCTTTTGAGCGAAGGCCCAAAGAGCATCTGATGCACATTGAAAAGCAATGCCATCTCGATCGACGAGAAGCCCTAATTCGCGATCACGTTCACGAATCCCAAGAGCAGGACAAGCAATCCAAGCCACTGGTTCGCGCTCAGCAACCTCAATTTTCAAGGTTCCCGGCAAACGGCGGCTCACTTTAGCCGACGTCAATTCCGGAAGTTGTTCTAAGGCAGCTCGAAGTTCATCCGCATCAATCGCAAAAATCGTCGCTTGGGGATCAAGACCTGCTTTTTTGACGATTCTTTCATGGGAAAGAAAGCGGGGTTCCTTCCCATCAAAGGTTTTTAAAGGCAGCTCATTGATCGTAAACTCCTCATTTTCGACAAAAAGTTTCTGCCAACCAAAATTTAAAATTGCTCCAACACCAACCATTAAAGCCACTAACAGGCTATATTTGACAGCTTTCGTCCCCACTTTGAGAAAATCGAGGAAGACAATTCTGGGAGAGCTCACTTTCAGAGAAAGCATTCTCTGACGAGATTTCTTGGTTCGACTTGATGTGTGGCGCTGTAACATGAATAAACCTAGGTACGGAGAGCAAGAGACAACTCGCAAATCCTTACACAAAGATCACCAAATAAATACCCTGCTTTGACTCCAGCCATTGGCAATAGGCTCGTTTCAGTCATTCCAGGAATAGTATTGGCTTCTAAAACATAAGGATTTCCTGACGAATTTAACAACACATCGACCCGCGAGTAAACCTCAATTCCTAGCGCATCATAAGCTTTTTTCGCCGCCTCTTTGACCCGCCTTTCTTCTTCCGCACTCAAAGAAGCTGGGCAAAGATACTGACTTCCACCGGATTTTCCGCTCAGCCAAGGATATTTGGTCTCCATATCATACCATTCACCCTCAGGAGGAATGATCTCAACAATCGGGAAAACCTCACCATCCAGGATTGCTACCGTTAGCTCCCGACCTTCAATAAACTCCTCAATCAAAAGGTCACTGTTGATCGCTGCCGCCGACTCGATCGCAGCTAGGGCATGAGCCTCCTCTTTAACCACTCGAATCCCGACACTGGACCCTTCCCGTGGAGGTTTAACCACAAAAGGCACCGGCATCTGAGGCAGACGAAGCTCTTGTGAACAATCTAAGATCTCCGAACCAGGAGTTGGAACTCCGTGCTTCACAAAACACTCTTTGCTCAAGTTTTTATCGAAGGCGAGTCGACTGCTCTGCTTTCCAGCCCCGGTATAGGCAACTCCGAGCCTCTCCAAATATTGCTGCAGTTCACCATCCTCGCCAAAAGTTCCGTGGATGATATTGAAGACAAGTCCTGTTGATTTTGGCAACTGAGGCTCGCGATCAACGACTTCAACTCCAACCGCGTTAAAACCTTGCTCACAGAGACTCTTCAACACCGCGGAACCCGAAGCTAGCGAAACCTCTCGCTCGGCGCCAGGCCCACCCATCAAGACCGCAATTTTCAGGTTTTTATCAAGACCTATCACGTCCGAAGTGTTGCTAGCAAAGTCGCAACTTTCAATTTTCATTTTTTCATTTTCAATCATTGCCAGTGAAGAAGCTTTATCGAGCAACTCCCAAGCATAGAGCCTTAATGATTTTTTTAGCTCTCTACGTTTTTTCGTTTAGCATCCTCAATCTAAGCGCGCACGGAGGGCATCTCATTCGTTTACCAAGCTTCACCCTTCTTGTCTTGCTTCTCACTCAAGTTCTCTTCCCACAATTTAAAATCTCCAAACCGGCCAACTTAGTTGCTGTCGTCCTCATCCTAGTCTATCCCTTTGTCCATACCCAGTTTATTTCCCCATGAAACTTCTCGCTTTCTTTTTGCTTCTCTGCTCCCCGCTTTTCTCCCAGCAGCGCCCCAATGTCGTCCTCGTGATGACCGACGATCAAGGTTATGGAGATTTAGGTTGCCATGGAAACCCAATCATCAAAACACCCTGCCTTGATCAACTCTATCGCGAATCAACTGTCCTGACGGATTATCATGTTGCTCCCACCTGTTCACCAACACGCTCAGCTCTCCTGACTGGTCATTGGACCAACCGTACCGGCGTCTGGCATACGATTCAAGGACGCTCAATGCTCAGAGAAAACGAAGTAACCATTGGGCAACACCTCAGTTCCATTTATGCCACTGGCATGTTTGGAAAGTGGCATCTTGGCGACAACTACCCCTACCGCCCTGAAGACCGAGGCTTCCATGAAGTCTACCGACACGGAGGCGGTGGAGTCGGGCAAACTCCGGACTTATGGGACAATTCTTATTTCGATGGTCACTACTTTCACAACGGTTCCATTGTTGAAGCAGATGGATTCTGCACCGATGTCTTTTTCCAACAGGCAAAAGAATTCATCAAAAAATCCGTTGCGAATCATGCTCCGTTTTTCGCTTACATCGCCCTCAATGCTCCGCACGGTCCATTACACGCACCCCAGAAGTATCTCGATCTCTACCAGGACCAAAAACCAAATCTTGCCGCTTTCTACGGGATGATCACCAATATCGACGAGAACGTGGGCTCAATCCGCTCACTTCTCAAAGAATTAGGTGTTGCTGATAACACCATTTTCATTTTCACCACAGATAATGGAACAGCCTCCGGAGCGAGCGTTTTCAACGCAGGAATGCGTGGTCAAAAAGGCTCTGAATATGATGGCGGACACCGGGTGCCGATGTTCGTTCACTGGCCGGCTGGCGGACTCGATAAACATCGCAAAATCGACACTCTTTGCCATGCTGTTGACGTCGTCCCAACTCTCCTTGAGGTCTGTGAAATCCCCAATGAGAGCAATGTGAAGTTTGATGGACTCTCTCTTAAGGATCTCATTGACCCTCAGGTTGAGGTCCAATGGCCCAACCGCTTCCTTGTTACTGATTCTCAACGGGTTATTGACCCCATCAAATGGAGAAAATCTGCGGTGATGTCACAGCGCTATCGCCTCGTGAATGGCAAAGAGCTTTATCAGATTCATTCTGACCCCGGTCAGAAAAAAGATCTTTCCGCGATTCACCCAGAGATCGTCAGCGAAATGAGAGCTTTCTATGAACAATGGTGGGCTGAACTTGAACCAACCTTTACCCAAACGACTGAAATTCACCTTGGTCACCCCAAGCACCCAAAAGTCACACTCACTGCACATGATTGGCTCAACACCAGCCCACCCTGGAATCAGGGGCACATCCGCAAGGCTGCTGGAGCAGAAACTAAAAAATTCGAAGGACATTGGGCCATTAAGGTGCTCAAAGAAGCAACCTATAAAATCTCTCTGCTTCGCTGGCCTGAAGAAGCAGCTCACCCAATTACCGCTCCCCTACCTGCAGGTCGCAACGTTCCCGGAGCAACCAAAGCCTTCCGAACCAATCAAGGAGCTGCTTTACCCATTACCTCCGCATCACTTCGAGTCAATGGGGACACCATTGCTTCTAAGGACGTTGGACAAAACGATGTGGCGATTTCCTTTATCACAAAACTTCCGAAAGGTTCTCACCAGCTGAGCCCAGTTTTTCATTCAAAAAAAGGTGAAACGGGTGCTTTCTATTGCATCGTAGAAAGTATTGAGCCTCAGTAGATTCGAGCCAAAGACGACATGCTTGCCTTTTCAACCTGCTGGAACAACTCGCGCCATACCGATGGTGAGGAGATGATTGATGAAATCCTCGAGCTCGGTTTTGACACTCTTGAGCTCTCGCATGGGATGACCATCGCAAAACTCCCGGGAATTCAGCGGGCATTTGATCAAGGGAAGTTTAACTGCGTTGGAGTTCACAATTATTTCCCTTCACCAACAGAGGTGATGATCGATGCTCCTGATGCCTATGAGTTTACCTCCAACAACCCAACCGAACGAAAAAGAGCTTATCGAGAGACATTAAAGACTCTGGAAATGGCCGAGCGTTTTCAAGCTCATTACGTCGTTCTGCATATGGGATCAGTTGCCAACATGCCCCATAAAAAATGGACGGGTGCACTCACCAATCAACTCGCCGCTGGCGAACAACTCTCTGAGCGCTACGCTGACGACAAATTAGAATGTGTCAAAAAACGAGAAAAATCTGGCCCCAAGTATTACGAGAGAGCTATTGAGATTCTAGAATTACTCGTTGAGCCTGCACGCAAAGCGGGAGTGATCCTCGCCGTAGAGTCTCGCTCAAGATACGAAGACGTTCCGGATGAGAGAGAAATGGTTGCCCTCCAAGAACACTTTAAGGACTGTCCACAAGTTGGCTATTGGCACGATTTTGGACTTGTTGGCCTCAAACACAATCTTGGCTTACTAGACCATGCTCAGTGGCTTCAAAAAATGGAACCTTACCTCATTGGTGCCCATCTTCACGATGTTCAGTGGCCCAAGAGAGACCACCGTGTTCCATTTACTGGAACCTTACCATACGAAGAGCTCTTAAAGTCTTTTAAACCAGGAATGCCATTTACGTGGGAACTTTCTCCCACTCGTAGAAGTGAGCAAATCCGGGAAGCAACGCAAATCTGGAAACAGAAATTTAGTTGGACGACCCAGTGAAAGCTCGATTTGAGCAATTGCACGCTTTCCAGTTCTCCATTTCGTGTTAGTTCTCAGGCGATGAAACACGAAACACTTTGCCTCCACGGGGGACACCAACCTGATTCGGATACTCACGCTCGTGCGGTGCCGGTTTACAAAAGCGCGGCATTTACTTTCAAAGACACCGAGCACGCAGCAAACCTTTTTGCCTTAAGGGAACTTGGAAACATCTATTCCCGCCTCATGAACCCGACAACAGATGTTCTTGAGAAGAGAATCTGCCTTCTGGAGGGAGCTCATGAGATGGCAGGCCTTGCCCATTCATCTGGAACAGCAGCCATTTTTAATTCGATCATCAATCTCGCTGAAGCCGGCGACAATATTGTTTCCGCGCGCAATCTTTACGGTGGGTCTTATACTCAATTTAATGACATTCTTCCTGCCCTGGGAATCGAGGTTCGCTTTGTCGATTCGCAAGACCCCGACAACTTCGCGAAAGCCATCGATGACAAGACACGGGCTCTCTTTTGTGAAACCGTCTCAAATCCAGCATTGGAAATCACCGACCTTGAGGCTGTCTCAGAAATCGCTCATGCTCATGGAGTTCCTCTGATCGTCGACGCGACCTGCTCCACCCCTTACCTGACTCGCCCCCTCGATCACGGCGCAGATATTGTCGTTCATTCTCTAACCAAATGGCTCGGAGGGCACGGGACTGGTCTCGGAGGCATTGTGATTGATTCAGGCCGTTTCAATTGGGCTGGCGGAAAGCATCCACTTTACGACAACCCTGACAGCTCATACCACGGACTCCGCTGGGGGCATGATCTTCCAGAAATGTTAGCGCCGCTAGCCTACATCCTGAGAATGAGAACAGTTCCCCTTCGAAACCTTGGTGCTTGCATTGCTCCTGAGAGCTCTTGGCAATTCCTACAAGGCATTGAAACTCTTCCACTACGGATGGAGCGCCACTGTCAAAACTCACTCGAAGTGGCAAAGCATCTCCAATCGCACCCTCAGGTCGAATGGGTTCGCTTCCCAGGCCTCGAGGATGATCCTGAGTTTGCCAAAAACGAAAAATACCTCCGAGCAAAAGGCGGCAGCGTTGTTGTCTTTGGAATCAAAGGAGGCGCGCAAGCGGGCTCGAAGTTTATTAATTCCCTCGAGTTACTCTCTCATGTTGCAAACCTTGGAGACGCGAAGTCTCTTGCCATTCACCCTGCGACAACCACTCATTCTCAGCTCACAGCTGAGCAACAACTTGCAGGTGGGATTAAGCCAGAATTAGTCAGGCTCTCAATTGGTATCGAGCATATCGACGACATTCTAGCAGATCTCGATCAGGCCCTCGCGAAAGCCAACTAACTTATGGAAGGCCTCCAACTCCCGCAAAAGTGCGGTGTCATTCTACTCAGTGACACCGTGCTTTTTCCTCATGGTGCCCTCCCCCTACATATCTTTGAACCCAGGTATCGCGCCATGCTCGCTGACGCCATTCAAGGAAACTGTTTTTTTTGTGTCGGAAACCTTCTAGAAGCTCGAGAGGGCGACCCTGATCAGAGACCTGCTTCCATCGGAACTCTCGGACTCATCAGAGCATCTCGCGAGGCAGAAAATGGCACCTCCAACGTGCTTCTTCACGGGGTCATGCGCGTGGTATTTGAAAGCTGGAGTGAGAATGAGGCTCCCTACCCCTACGCGACGATTCGTCCAATCCTCGATACAACGCTCTCTCAAGCCGAAGAGACCCAATACCTTCAACGATTACAGAATGCACTCAACGGCGCTCTTAGCGGGTTTCCTAAAGAGGTTACTGATCAACTCAATGAGATTATTGAGCAGGCAGGAGACTCGGCAACCGCATCGGATGCCATCGCCCAACAACTCATTCACGACCCCCAAGATCGCCAACGGCTCCTTGAAACCACTGAAGTCAGGAAGCGACTCGATTTTCTGATCCGATTTCTTGAGAGAGCGGACCCCAACAGCTCTCAATACCTTTGAGCTTAAATAGCTGCTAGCGCACCTGAAATCGCACCGATCACATAGGATGAGGGCTTGAAGTCCTGAATCAAAACTTCTGTGCGATCATCCCAAATCATCCTGACTTCTTTGACGTTAAAATTAGGCGTCTTATGCGGGGCAAAAAGGATGTCATCGTGCGTGCTATTCTCATGCTTTTTAAACATTCCTGGGACAATATCTCCCCCTAGGTGGTCGTCGCGCCCTGTTGCAAGGTGGCAAGTTCCTAAGACTTTCTCATCCTGAATGTCTTGATAGGAAACCGGGAGCACTTGAGTTCCAAACCCTAACTCACCAAGAGTGCCCGTCATCGGATCATCTTTGAGCCGCTGATTGTGAGCATCGATGGTTTCTTGATTACCCTCGATGAGGGTTGAGCGCACCACATCTCGATTAACAACATCTAGGACACCCAAGGTTCCATCTTCATATTTCATCGGGAATTGCCCCCTCGCGTCTTGAGGAACAAAATAAACCTCTCCGGCAGGCAAATTAGCGATATCTGGCTGATTTCCCCGACAAAGACCATGGGACTTTTGTGCCTCTTGGCCACCTAAGCCTAGCCACGCAGTTAAGATCTTTCCGTCTTCAAGTTCGAAATCAATTTCCACTTCGTTCGCGCGTGTGAGCGCTTGCCTCATCTTTTCTGCATCGTCCGAAACTTCCTGGTAATCAACTGCAAGCCCGGAAGAGAGAATCACGTCATTCATCCCATGCATCGTCGCGCCCCGAAAACCATGGATTTTACATTTTTCAGTGAGCGGAGCGGTTGCTGACCAAGTCGAAATACAAAGGATAATATCGTAGTGCGGGTAGATATCTTTTTCCAACGAAAGACAGGTTCCTTCGACATTCCAGACTTCATCCGACAAATCAAGATTCGAACCGTAGGTATAACGATACGCAAAGATGTCGCCACCTGACATTCCCAATTCGCTCATCACGCCATCATGCAAGCCGCGATAGAAATATTGATAAGCATTATTCTGAATCTCAAATTGATTCTCACTCACAAAAGAGTAGTCCTTCATCCACTTCTGCGGATCTTCAAAGTCGATCAAAATACAAACACGACATCCTGCTGTTGGCGAAAAAACGGTATCTAACAGACGGCTTAGATCAAATTTGGGAAACTCCCTACGTTCGGGATTGAGGAGGATTTCTTCACTGAGGTAGCTTGGTTGGATCATGTTACATCCACCCTACCCCGCGACTCTCAACCCGCAAGTGATCTTTTAAACTCCGAAACCTTGAGGACCATTTTGCTGAGTCCGCAGGTCTTCGAGAATCGAGCTCATGTCCTCTACGTCATTCCAAACATCATCTAACACATAAATGGGCGCTTCAGAGCGAACAGCCAGAGCAATGCAATCGCTCGGCCGAGCATCCAACTCCACGATCTTCCTTTCCATAACCTCATTCTCAGCGGTCATAAACAGCCTTGCAAAAAAAACATCATCCTCTCGCCGGACGATGACGACCCGGTTTATTTGAGCACCAAATGCTTCAATCGCTTGGTTAAACAAATCATGAGAAAGAGGCCGAGGAGCCTTTGCTCCAGACAAAACCGCGTTAATTGAAGCTCCGATTGAGGGATCGATGTAAAAGACGATTACTTTTTGGCCATCTCCAAGAAACACCGCGCACCCTGCCTGAGTTGGCAAAAGAGCAACCGGTTCAACTCGAATAAGCCCACTCACAATAAGACCGATGAACAAATCAAAAAAGAAATCCAGCCATAGGATCCTTAATAGACGTCACGCGCGTAGCGTTTTTCCTTCTTCATCTCCTTGAAGTAAGCGACGGCATCTTCGGAACTCATTGCTCCATGGGTTTCAGCGATTGTATGCAAGGCCTTGTCAACATCCTTAGCCATTCGAGAAGCATCTCCACAGACGTAGAAATAACCCCCATTCGAGATCCACTCCCAGAGTTCGGCACCTGACTCAAGCATGAGATCTTGCACATAAATCTTTTGTTCCTGATCTCGTGAGAAGGCCAAACTGAGCTGATGAATCACCCCTCTTTCCTGCATCTGGGTGAGTTCGTTGTCGTAAATAAAGTCTGTCGCGCGATGGGGATTTCCAAAAAACAACCAATTACGCCCAGCAGCTTTCGTCACTTCACGCTCTTCAAGGAAGGCTCGAAAAGGAGCAATCCCGGTTCCTGGACCAACCATAATCACGTCTTTTGACAGGTCTGTGGGAAGGCGGAAGGCCTTGTTACTATGAACAAACACTCCAGAAGCCGCCTCTCCAATTCGATCCGCAAGATAGGTCGAGCAAACCCCTCCCCGGTCTCTTCCATGGGAATGGTAGCGGACAATACCCACCGTCAAATGAACCTCTCCTGGGTGAGCATTCGGGCTTGAAGCAATCGAATAAAGGCGAGGTTGTAGCTTTTTAAGCACACTTACAAACTCTTCACCGTCGGAAAAGTCGGCAGGATGATCAATGATGAGATCGATGAGCTCTCTGCCCCAGCAGAAATCATCGATTTCCTCTCGTGAACCCGCTTCGACTAAAGCTTTCAAGTAGGGAGATCCAGAACGCTCGGACCACGACGCAAGAAGCTTTTTATTAAGACTACGGATATCATACGAAGTGATCAAAGCCTCCCTCAGAGGAGCCTCACCTCCCCCTGGAAGCGGAACATCATCTTTCGTGTTAAAAGGCAAGAGAGGCAACATTTCGTCGACCACCGATTCTGGATTGTAGGAGAGCACTCCCAGTGCATCACCCGTCTCATATTCGAGACCTGAACCCTCAAGAGACAGTTCGACATGGTAGGTTTCACGCTCTGAGCCCTCACTATTTAAGTCGTAGCGCTTGATCACTGGCGCAGGAAAGGGGCGTTTTTTGCCGAATGGCTCATCATCAACAACAGGAGTTTCACTAGCCGCAGAGGCCGCTCCTCCCATCGCTTCGAGAACTCCTGCCTGCCACTCTTTGAATGGATCATCAAAATCAACATCGCAGTCAATACGCTTAAAAAGACGAGTTGCTCCTAGGGACTCAAGGCGTTGATCAAAATCAATTCCACATTTACAGAAGTCTGGATATTCTGAATCCCCAAGCGCAAAAACGGAGTAACTCACCCCTTTGAGAGACGGCGCCGAATCTCCGAGCAGATACTCATAAAGATCAGCAGCATTATCAGGCGGCTCACCGTCACCATAAGTGCTGGTGATCATCAACAGGTTCTTCTCTTTTGGCAAACGGCTACGATCGTAAACCGCCATATCAAAAATTTCAGCTTCGTAATGACCGCTCTTCAACGATTTGAGTAATTTTTTGGCAACACCCTCAGAATTTCCAGTCTGACTCCCCCATAAAACCGTGACAGGGATCGCTGGACCCTGTTCTTTCTCCGTTTCGAGCTGACCCCCGAGAGTTTTGGTTAAAAAATCACTGAGCCATGCTCTTTGCTCAGCGGTAAATGGGGCATTTTCAGGAATGGTAATCTGAGAACTCATTGTGACGTATCCGCTAATAACGGCGGCACGGCACGATGACTTGAGACTGTGCTGCTTTCAAGTGCGTTTCGTGCTATTAATGGCACAATTTCGCAACAAAGGACCCAATCTCCCTCCTCTAGGATTACTGATGTTCGCTGGACAAACGATCTTTGTCTGTTTTTCTTAGGGTCGCTGATGAACGCTCTTTATCTTCAACGAGTCGTCCTAAGATCATTGACTTTCCTAAGCCTCACCACTCTGGTATCCCTTACTTGGGCCCAGGAGGTCTCTTCCATCACCTCACTGAAGGACAATCAATACCAGGCCGATATCCAAGACGCCTATCACCGGATTGACCCTAAAAATGACGGGTGGGATTCAGAAGTCAGAGGCAATCAATACGGAACTCAACTCAATAAGTTCGTCGAAAAACTGCTCCACGGCGAGGCTCTTGGCTCTCTCACCGAAGGATTTCAAGGCCATCAGATTCGGCCAAGCCTCCTCAACATCATTTTTGAGAATGCTGGAATGACAATCCGTCGCGGCAATCCGGATAAGGATTTTAAATCCATCGAGCATCTCCACTACAATTCCTCAAAAAAGCTAAAATCAAAAATCAAAATCACACGGATCGAACCAAATACTTGTGAAGCACTCATCACCTTCAAAGCCTCAGGGTTTCAAGTCAATACCTCGTGGCGATGCCAATGGACTGATGCAAGCCCACCAAAACTTAGATCCTTAAAGGTTCTCGAATACGAGGAAGTAGAGCAAATGGGCACCCCCCTCCTTTCGGAGATCACTGAAGCCGTTCTGGGTGACACAGCTGCCTACCGCGAGCAGCTTCT
>Ga0181569_10004287_pt1 | contig 10992 bp, 10 predicted proteins | sample 101ome_19_FD_132452 | JGI IMG/M metagenome (GOLD analysis project Ga0181569, IMG submission 132452) | Coastal salt marsh microbial communities from the Groves Creek Marsh, Skidaway Island, Georgia - 101405AT metaG (megahit assembly) | ecosystem: Environmental > Aquatic > Marine > Intertidal... | reverse complement strand
TGCAATCCCCGGTAAATCGGTATTCCAGCTCAGTGATCTCTCTACAGATTTCCCGGTAAGGACCGACACCACCAATGGTATGTCGGACGAGCCGTCAATGCTCTGGATATCACAGCATGCTCCGGATATGGTCAAGATTCGGTGTCTCCAGAAAAGCCAGCGTATCCATGAAACTCATGAAGTCCTGGCGATGGTCATCATTGAGGGTGAACACCACATATATGAGCAGGGCCGTCTTCCCAGGGGACTGTACATCGGATGAATCTATATAAAAAGCAGCAAAGTCGAGTATGGTGCAGTCAGCGAGTGCCAGTGTTGTAATGGTTTTCATGGAATACCCCCTGGCGGCGATAATCATTTATTGGTTGGGTAATGGCAAGGGGATCAGGGTTCTATGACTTCGTATCCCATTTTTTTGAGCTGGTTCAGCAGACCGTCTTCAAGAAGCAGTTCATTGAATTCCAGGACAGCAAAGGTCACCTCATTGTTTGCCAGGGCGTTCCTGGCAGCCTCAAGCCACATCTTCTCCAGTGAACCGGTGATGTCCTCATACATCTCACGCTCGGAGCTGTTGGCAATCAGCTGGGTACAGTCATCATCCTCATCACCGGGGAGTGGGATGAATTTGAATTCTTCTATATAGCCTTGCGCCCAGGTGGAAGCACGGTATTGCATCTCCCCGATATCCTCTTCCATGATGGATAACTGGCGCTCAAAACAGGACAGCTCTTTTTCCCAGGGCATGCTGTCGAGCATGGTTTCCACCCGGTTGGCCAGATCCCTGAATCCTCCCTTAAGCCGGGTTTCATAGGTCACTTCAGTGACAGTTATATTCCGGTTTCTACGCACCAGGCGCCGGATTTTTTTTCCTACATCCTTTGCCGGGGATAGCCCTGCAGCTTCCTCGATGTGATCCATCATGCGCCGACCAGCTACAAGCGGGCGCAACATATCGATGTCTTTTTCGCGGGGAAAATAGCGGGTTTTCAGTCGGGAATAACGGGCGTACAGATCAGCAGGCAGGACTTCTTCCAGGGTGGCCTTGTCTTCATTACGGGTCAGGCGTTTGCCCAATCGGGCACCCCTGAAAATATTGATGGGATTGAACATCACCAGCGGCGATACCGATACATCTGCATCTGGCATGGGAATGTATTCCTGGGCCTGGGCAATGACTGCTTCCACGCGTTCAGACTCCCAGAATATATTTTTTGGAATGGGGGAGAGCCAGGCAAAGATGTACAGGGTGTTGTCACCATTGATGACTCGCCACATGGGCGGTCCCGGTTGCTTCCCTGTCACCACAATTTCAACGGGTATGGCATCCTGGCCAGAGGCACAATACGATCCGGTGATCATCAGTAATGTGATGCTGAATAGTTGAAGAAGTTTCCAGAGCATGAATGGTACCTGTGGACCATGTCTTTTTAGGTTTGCTGGATTGCATCCGGGTACCGGCTATTGTCTTTTACCCGGTCAGATAATTCAAAGCCTTCGATAAGGGCTTAACGGGGGTTGATGTAAATCATTCCCACCCCGGGCGGTAAACGTGTTAAAACTGGATCAGGTTGTCAGGCAGACAGGAGACTATCGTGTTAGTAGGGGTACCCAAAGAAATCAAGAACAATGAGTTTCGTGCCGGCATGGTGCCTACCAGTCTGGTGGAACTTGTGCATCATGGCCATGAGGTGATTGTTGAAAGTGGCTTGGGGGCTGGTATCGGCGTCACTGACGGGGAATACGAACAGGCCGGTGCCCGGGTGGTTGCCAGTGGCAGTGAGATTTTTGACAGCGCCGAGATGATCGTCAAGGTCAAGGAGCCCCAGCCTCGCGAAATTGAACTGTTGAGCAAGGGGCAGGTGCTGTTTACCTATCTGCATCTGGCGCCAGACCTGGTCCAGACAGAAGGCCTGATGGCCTCTGGAGTCACCGCCATTGCCTACGAAACGGTTCATACACCTGACGGTGTGCTGCCCCTGCTGGCACCAATGAGTGAGGTGGCAGGCAGGCTGGCAGTCCAGGCCGGGGCCCATTGCCTGGAGAAGGAAAACGGCGGGGCCGGCATATTACTGGGTGGAGTGCCAGGAGTGGATTCGGCTGATGTGCTGATCATTGGTGGTGGCATCGTGGGTGAGAATGCGGCCTATATTGCCAAGGGCATGGGCGCCGAAGTAACTATTCTGGATAACAATGTTCCCCGTCTTCGCGAGCTGGATAATAAATTTGCCGGACGCGTGCATTGTGTGTTTTCAAACAGGGCGAGTATTGAGAAGTATGCTCTGGAAGCTGACCTGGTGGTTGGTGCCGTGCTGGTGGCCGGAGCGGCTGCGCCCAAACTGCTGACCAGGGATATTATCAGCCGGATGAAAACCGGCTCCGTGGTGGTGGATGTGGCCATTGATCAGGGGGGGTGTTTTGAAACCTCCCGGCCAACTACCCATTCGGACCCTACTTTCCTGGTGGATGATGTGGTGCATTACTGCGTGGCAAATATGCCGGGCGTGGTACCAAGGACTTCCTCGTTCGGGCTGAATAACGCAACGCTACCCTACATCCTGCGGCTTGCGGATGAGGGTTGGAAACAGGCGCTTTCCAATGATGAAGGATTCATGGCTGGCCTCAATGTGCATGCGGGGCACCTTTGCTGTGAAGCAGTTGCCAATGCCCATGGTCTGAACTTTTCAGAGCCTTCCCAGTTTCTGATCTAGTCAGGCAGCCAGGAAAACGCACTCGTGCAGTGATGGTCGCAGTTCGCCCACAGGGCAGCGTATAATCGCCGACTTAGTCAAAGATTGGATACCCTGTTGAGATTCCTCCATCCCAATGTACCACTGCTCGCCATTGCCCAGGCGCTGATGATGAGCAGCAATTCCCTGATGGTGGCCACTGCGGCCCTGGTTGGCTACAACCTGGCCGTCGACAAGTCCCTGGCGACTCTCCCATTGGCCATGCAGTTTATTGCAGTGATGTGTACCAGTATTCCTGCTGCCATGCTGATGGAGAAAATTGGTCGAAAAGCCGCCTTCCTGTTTGCCTGTGGCTTTGGCGTGGGGGGAGGGGTCCTGGCCAGTACGGCCATACTCAATCATCAGTTCTGGCTGTTTGTGGCGGGCACCACCCTGGTTGGTATTTTTAATGGCTTCGGTAATTATTTTCGCTTCACCGCCGCCGACAGTGTGGAGCCGGCCTATAAAAGCAAGGCTGTTTCCTACACCATGTTGGGTGGTGTCATCGCTGCTGTAGCAGGACCTACACTGGCCAGGGCTTCACGGGAGTGGATCAATGATGCTGAATTTGCTGGCAGTTACATGGCGGTGATATTTCTTTACCTGGCCAATTTTGTGATCCTGAGTTTCCTGAATATCGAGAAAAAGAGAAAAGGTGAGGACGAAAACCGGGACAGCGGCCGACCGCTTTTACAGATAGCCCTTCAGCCGGATTACATCGTGGCACTGGTATGCGGGATGTTTGGATACGGCATCATGACGTTCGTGATGACTGCCACGCCCCTGGCCATGGACCAGGCTGCCTTCCTGTTTGAGGATACTTCTGTGGTGATCCAGTGGCATGTTATGGCCATGTTTGCGCCCTCATTTTTTACGGGCACGCTTATCCAGCGTTTTGGTGTGCTTTCCATCATGGGGCTGGGTGCCATGGCGGGTGTGGGGTGCGTGATTATCAACCTGACAGGAACGGGTTTTATCCATTTCCTGGTGGCCCTGGTCCTTCTGGGGATCAGCTGGAATTTTCTTTTTGTCGGAGCGACGACTCTGCTGACACAGACTTACGAATCCAGTGAGCGCAACAAGGCCCAGGCCCTGAATGATTTCATTGTGTTTTCAACCGTGTCCCTGGGTTCCCTTTCCTCCGGTGCCTTGCAAAATGCCTATGGGTGGCAGGCCGTCAACAAAGGTGTGATCCCGTTCCTGGGCGCGATTTTCCTGGCCATCTTCTGGCTGTATCGCCGTCGCCAGAGGCGGGTGCTTTAACTGTCAAGCCATCCCTGTTTACTGTTAAGATGGAATTTACCCGGTTAGTAATGTCCAAGGATGTCAGGCCGGGTGGCCTTAAGTATTGAGCCAGACCGGTTTATCCCCGCATTGACGGAGGTTTAACATGGGAAACAGGCTATACAGTATTACTTTTCTGCTGACAGCATTTCTCCTGATGCTCATGCCGGCAGCAGCGCGATTGCAGGACGACAGCACAGGCCTGGTGCGGGTATTTGAAATCGATGGCGCCATCGGGCCTGCTACCAGTGACTACCTGGTCCGTGGTCTGGGTGATGCCCAGGCTGAAGGTGTGTACATGGCAATTATCACCATGGATACCCCCGGGGGCCTGGATACTGCCATGCGCGATATCATCCAGGCAATTCTTGAATCAGACATTCCCGTCGCAACATTTGTCTCTCCCCAGGGATCCCGGGCTGCCAGTGCCGGGACCTATATTCTTTATGCCAGTCATGTCGCTGCGATGGCACCGGCAACCAATCTTGGCGCTGCAACCCCTGTTCAGATCGGCATGCCCTCACTGCCTACTGACGCGCCGGAAGAGGAAGATGCCGGCCAGCCTGAGGGGACTACAGCCATGGAGAGAAAGATTCTCAATGATGCTACAGCCTACATCACCAGCCTGGCTGAATTGCGTGGGCGCAATGTGGAATGGGCTGTCTCCGCAGTCACTGACGCAGCCACATTGACAGCTACTCAAGCACGCGAGCGTAATGTCATTGATATTGTCGCCGAAGATATTCCGGCGCTGCTGGCCATGATGGATGGATTGGAGGTGCTGGTGAATGGTGAGCCTATGACCCTGTCCACTGAGGGCAGACAAATTCAGATGGATACACCAGACTGGCGTACGGAATTCCTGCGCGTTATTACCAACCCCAATCTTATTCTCATTCTCGGAATGCTCGGTGCCTATGGGCTGATTATCGAGTTCTACAATCCCGGATTCGGTTTTGCCGGCATTACCGGGGCTATCTGCCTGTTCCTGGCAGCCTATGGTCTGCAGTTGCTGCCGATAAATTACGCTGGCCTGGGCCTCATTATTTTTGGCCTCATTCTTATTCTCGCAGAAGCATTCATACCGAGTTTCGGGATCCTGGGAATCGGCGGCATCATCTCGTTTGTCATTGGTGGCATTATACTTGTGGATACCGAGCTGGGTGTATTCAGTGTCTCACTCCCGCTTCTGGCGGCAGTAACAATAGCGGCAGCTGCGCTGCTTGTCTGGACGATACGAATTTTCATGAAAGTCCGGCATCAGCCGGCGGTATCAGGAATAGATACTTTCATTGGTCATACCGGTGAGTGCCTGGATGATTTTGATAAAACCGGCATGGTAAAAGTTGATGGAGAAATATGGCAAGCGGTGACGGATACGCCGCTGGAAAAAGGGGACAGAATCCAGATCGAGTCAATTGATGGCCTGGAACTTGTCGTTAAAAAAACATAATACATATCGCCTCAGGCGATAACCGGAGGGACTCATGGCTCCATTTTTAATGTTCATTCTTATTCTCGTTAGCGCATTTCTGTTTGCCGCAATCAATGTATTGCGCGAGTACGAGAGAGCGGTCGTTTTTTTTCTGGGCAAGTACCAGACCGTCAAGGGACCAGGACTGATTATCATCATTCCCATTATTCAGCAGATGGTAAAGGTGGACCTGAGGACAGTGGTTTTTGATGTGCCAACCCAGGATGTTATCTCCCGGGATAACGTGTCGGTGAAGGTTAATGCGGTAATCTACTTTAAGGTAGTGGATCCGGAAAAAGCCATTATCAATGTCGAAAACTTTTTCGAAGCGACCAGTCAGCTGGCCCAGACCACACTGCGCTCCATCCTTGGGCAGCATGAACTGGATGAAATGCTGGCAAGCCGGGAGCAGCTGAATGTTGGTATCCAGAAAATTCTGGATGAACAGACCAATAGCTGGGGAATCAAGGTCTCCAATGTGGAGATCAAACATGTGGATCTTGATGAAAGCATGATCAGGGCGATTGCCAAGCAGGCGGAAGCCGAGCGTGAACGCCGTGCCAAAGTGATCCATGCCAGTGGAGAATTTGAGGCATCAGAGCAGCTGGTTGCCGCTGCACTCAAGCTGGGAGAAGCTCCCCATGCCCTGCAGTTACGGTATATGCAGACGCTGACTGAAATTTCCGGTGAAGGGAAATCCACCATTGTGTTCCCCTTACCTGTAGATCTTATCAGCAGCTTCATCAATAAAAATTCATCCTGAGGTCTCTTTGACCGGTATCAATCACAACTACCTCGGGTCCAAGTAGACTGAGTGTTTTAACGCATTTTTCAGAGTCTGGTCATGTTTGAAGCAGCGGAACTGGGTAGGAAAATTTCCAAGAAGGAGTTCAAGGCCATTGAGCCGGACCTGCACATGCGCCTGCTGGAAGTGCAGCAGGCACTCAAGGAGTCGAATACCGCAGTGGTTATTGTTGTTTCCGGCGTGGAGGGAGCAGGCAAGGGGGAAGTGGTCAACCGCCTGAGCGAATGGCTTGATACTCGGGATATTATTACCAATGCTTTCTGGGACGAGACGGATGAACAACGACTTCGCCCCGATTACTGGCGATTCTGGCGCACCCTGCCGGGCCGGGGTACGCTGGGTATCATGTTTGGCTCATGGTACACGCGACCAATCATAGATCGTGTCTACGACAATATTGATGACGGAGATTATGAGCAGGAATTGCGGCGCATTACCGAGTTCGAGCGTATGCTTGCCCACGATGATGTGCTGATTGTGAAATTCTGGTTTCACCTGCCACTGGATGGCGTCATTAAACAGATAAAAAAGGATGAGAAGGAAAAGAAAAAGAAGATCAAAAGTTCTCCACTGACCAAGGAGTTTTCAAGCCAGTATAAAAAATTTTCCAGTGTCTCGGAAAAAGCCATACGCACGACGGACAAGGGTTTTGCCCCCTGGCACCTGATTGAGTCCACGGACAGAAACTATCGGGATATCACGGTCGGGCAGGTCCTGTTGAATGCTATTGAGCAGAAGCTGGGTAACGGCAAGGTCAGGGAAGAGGATGAAGATATCCCGATTACCAGTTTTACTGACTCGCTTGCTGCCAATAAGGTGACCATTCTTGATCATGTCGATCTTTCCAGAACCATTGACCCCAAAGACTATAATCATGATCTTACCTATTATCAGGCTAGGCTGTCGAAGTTGGCGTGGGAAGCACATCACCAGCGTCGTTCCGTCGTCGCCATGTTTGAGGGCTGGGATGCTTCTGGAAAGGGCGGTGCAATTCGCCGTGTCACCCGAGCCATTGATGCCCGTCTGTACAAGGTGATTTCAGTCGCGGCGCCAACTGACGAGGAAAAGGCCCATCATTACCTCTGGCGATTCTGGCGCCATATTCCCCTGGCTGGTTACGTCTCTATCTACGACAGGTCCTGGTACGGCCGTGTACTGGTGGAACGGGTGGAAGAGTTTGCCAGGGAGGAGGAGTGGCAGCGCTCCTACAGCGAGATTAACCATTTTGAGGAGCAACTATGCGAAAGTGGCATCATCCTGCTCAAATTCTGGATTCATCTGGACAAGGATGAACAGCTCAGGCGCTTCAAGGAACGGGAGATCACTCCGTGGAAAGTGCACAAAATTACCGAGGAAGACTGGCGCAATCGGGACAAGTGGGATGACTACAAGGCCGCAGTCAATGATATGGTGGCCCATACCAGTACCGAATATGCGCCATGGACGCTGGTGCCGGGGAATGACAAGAAGTTTGCGCGGGTGGATATCCTGAAAACCATTTGCGAGGCGATGGAGAGAAATCTCAAGCCTGGGGAAAATAACAGTAATGATTAAATGTTTACTGATCTTCCGGTAACGGAATGAACTCCTCGTCTCCGTCTACTGATCCAAAGCGTCCCTCGCGCCAGTCCTTTTTCGCTTTTTCGATTCTCTCCCTGCGGCTGGACACAAAATTCCAGTACAGGTGACGCTCCCCCTCAAGCACGTCTCCGCCCAGAAGCATGAGTCGGACCGCATTGGTCGCCTTTATTTCCACCGAGAAACCTTCCTTCAGGACAATCATGGATCCCGCTGTAAAAGTTGTGCCGCCGACCTCCAGATCCCCGGAATAAATATACAGTGCCTTTTCCTGGGCAATATCCTCCGGGACAATAAAAGTTTTTCCTGCTGTTAGATTTATTTCCGCATACAGGGTAGTTGACTGGGCTTTGACCGGTGAAACCTGGCCAAACGCTTCTCCTACAATCAGTGAAATGCGTATACCGTCCTCATCGAACTGGGGAATCTGGTCAGCGGTGTAGTGGTATAAGGCGGCGTCACATTCCTCACTTTCACGAGGCAGTGCTACCCAGGCCTGTATCCCGCCCAGAGGGGCGTTCACGCCACGCTGGCTTTGTGGTGAGCGTTCTGAATGGACAATGCCGCTGCCAGCAGTCATCCAGTTCACTTCTCCGGGGCGGATAGTGAGTTCATAGCCAAGGGAGTCCCTGTGCTGGATTTCTCCTTCAAACAGCCAGGTAATGGTGGAGATACCAATATGGGGATGTGGGCGAACATCCATGGCAGTATCTCCATCAAATACGGTGGGGCCCATCTGGTCAAAAAAGATAAAAGGGCCAACCCGCTGTTTATCTGCCGCAGGGAGGGCTCGTTTAACCTCGAAGGCACCTATGTCCTTGGCCTTGGGTTTAAGTACGAGTGCCACCGGGTCGCAGCCGGTCTCCGGAATGCAGGTTGGTGATTCAGCCAGTTGCCAGCTCATCATTCAATCCTTTCTGTATCCTGTTAAACATGAATTAACTACGCTTGTAGCGGGAGATCAGATCCACAAGCTCGTTGAACTTTTCCTGCTGCTCTTCTGGATTGCCAGAATCGATGGCACTGGCGACGCAAGTCTGGCTATGATTTTTAAGGATCGCATCTTCCACCCGTGACAGGGCAGATTTAATTGCCTGCACCTGCTGGAGGATATCAAGGCTATGGCAGCGCCAAAGACCAGGGAGTTATTCGTCACGTTGCCAATCAGGAGGTTATAAAAATCCTCCTCGGTCAGATTCGTATTTAGGGATATCAGGTTGGCCGTAGTCAGGGCAATCTGCGCCAGGCTATCGAACTGCGCGGACACTCGCTGTGCATATAAATCCAGTTCTGCCAGTTCCTGTTCGCGGATATTGGCCGTTGCATATTCATAAATGCGGGACAGGGTAAAGCCCATCACCATGGCGGTGATGAGAATCAGGGGCAGGACGATGGACAGAATCAGTTTCCATCGAATTGAAATATACAGCTTGATACAAACTCCTGCGCAGGGCGCATGGCACGGAGGGCTATTTTACTCTGTATGGTGGTGGGCTGACTAATGGCTGTCCACAAGGGCGTGCAGGTTTGACTCCCGTCGCTTGATGAACGGGTAATCAACTATTGGATTTTCATTGCATAGCCGCCGGCGCAGCATGTCATGGGCAACAGCACATGTCATCACCCGGACCAGGTTGCGGGAGCGATTTACCAGTTTGATAAACTGAACCCAGCACTGTTCGCGATCGCACAGGGCGATGGCCACCAGACCGACAGGTTTTTCATCGGTACCGCCATCAGGGCCGGCGACACCGGTTGTTGCCAGGGCATAATCACTGCCCAGCCTGTTTAAAGCACCCGATGCCATCTCTACCGCGGTTTCCAGTGATACGGCACCATGGTTTTCAAGTGTTTCGGGATTGACGCCCAGAACCGAAACCTTGGCATCGTTGGAGTAGGTGGCCAACCCGCCAAGCAGGTAATTGGAAGAGCCGGCAAAATCCACGAGTTGACTGGTCAGCATTCCTCCTGTGCAGGATTCGGCAATGGCAAGCGTGGCTTCCTTCTCAAGCATCAGCGTATGGACTTCTTCGGCAATAGAGGGAAAACGTTCAGTGACAACAGCCGTGCCAAGTGTCTTTTTAACAAGGCAAATAAAATCAGGCTGGGCACTGATGGCCTGCTCTCCGCGGGCAAATATCTTGATTTCCACATGGGGCGGGGAGGGGCGATACCCCAGCGTTATGCCTTCAGGGATGGTTAAGGTATTGAGTTGATCCGCCAGAGTGGACTCGCCATGACCAATAGTAACCAGTTTGTGCAATTGAGTGGCCTGGGTCTGGCCGAAGTTTTCCCGGATAAAAGGCAGGAACTGTTCATCTACCATGCGCTTGAGCTCTACAGGCACTCCTGGTGTGAAGAATAGCCAGGCCTTGTTGAGTTTTATGCGGAAACCGGGAGCTGACCCCACCGGGTTATGAACCAGCACAGCACTTTTAGGTAACAGGCATTGCTTGTAATTACTGACCGGCATTTTCCAGCCACGCTGGCGTGACCATTCTTCCAGGTGCTCCCGCCAGCCGGTATCTTCCACCAGTTCCTCACCAAGTGCTTTGGCTGCCGCTTCGGCAGACAGATCATCAGTAGTGGGACCAAGCCCGCCATTTACCAGGATAACGTCTGCAAACTGGCTGCGATCCAGGAACGTGGATACCAGGTCTTCCATGCGATCGCCAACGGTAGTTTTACGCTGAAGCTCCAGACCGTTATCCATCAGGATGTTGGCAAACCATGCCGCATTGGTATCCACAATCTGGCCGGAAAGTACTTCTTCGCCTGTACAAATCAGTTCTATTTTCATGATATTGGTATTTCAGGAAATTCAGGCAGTGATAATAACGCAATTTGCCAGATGATTATTCACAACGATCAATGATGATTTGTTCTTCTTCCAGATACAGATTACATCCTGAGGCAATAGCCAATTGGTCCATGGTATCTGCCAGGGGTAGTCTGGACAGGTTAAGTGTAACCTCCCTGTCATGGGCGACACTGTCCAACACGACAAGTCCATCACCATGGGAACGGGTCAGGGTTGTATCGTTATCGGGATAGAGAGTTTGCGTCAGTGTGCCTGCTACGGCGATAAGCGATATATTTTCAACAGTAATCGAGTAATTGGCAGG
>Ga0181569_10004285_pt1 | contig 10997 bp, 8 predicted proteins | sample 101ome_19_FD_132452 | JGI IMG/M metagenome (GOLD analysis project Ga0181569, IMG submission 132452) | Coastal salt marsh microbial communities from the Groves Creek Marsh, Skidaway Island, Georgia - 101405AT metaG (megahit assembly) | ecosystem: Environmental > Aquatic > Marine > Intertidal zone... | reverse complement strand
GAGTTGGTCCGCCATTTTCTCCGAGAGCCACACGAGTCCTCGTGTGGCCTGAGAGAGTGGTTGAATATCTCCCCCACCTGCGACGACAGCGTCGACGAACACAGGGTTAGCCCGCGGTTCCACGGCAATCGGGCCCGCCGTGACTGCGCGGTGGCCACCTACGGTGGAGCCATATCGATCTTCGGAGTGCTGACCCATTACTATGCCTCTTCCCGCAGCGCGCGACGGGTCGTCTCAATATCGACGAGCTGTTGTTGAAGGCTGCGATAGTCCGGTGAGGAGGCATCGGTGCGCTGCAAAATTCCGAGAAGGTTTGCTTTCTTCCGCAACAGGTCCTTATCGAGCAGCGTCGCGGTGACCCCTTGAGCGAAGCGTCCGGCCTGCTCGGCCTTTTCCGGCAGCGGAAAGACCGAGAGTTGCTGAACAAAGACATGAAGGCTCTCGGGCACTTCCGCTTGGACCTTAGAGACCCAGTCGGGTGAGGCGAAGTCGTCGAAGGCGGAAAGAATTGCGTCACGCACGAGCGCGAGAGCACCGTGGGTGAACTCCGCCTGCAACACCTGCACCGCGCGCTCCTCACCCACGGCTTCTGGCTGTTGTAACAACACCATGAGGGCGTCGCGTTCAATCAACGTCACCGGATCCTGCTGGAGCGAGCTCAGTTGATACACCGGGGCAGACTCTGCTGGCGGCGCTTCCTGCAACACAGGAGCCTCTGTGACCGCCTGGGGCTTCTTCTGATACTCCCGCTGCACCTCACCGGGGTCCATTCCCAACCATCCAGCGAGCTCACGCACGTAGCCCTGGCGCACAATCGAATCCCGGATGGTGTGAACGACGCTCAGCGCGGCGCGGAGCGCCCGCGCTCGACCTTCGACCGTGTTGAGGTCTGTTCCCTCGAGCACGCGCTTAATCATGAACTCGTACATTGGCCGTTTAGTCTCAATGACCGCGCGCAACGCCTCATCACCGCGCTGGAGGCGGACGTCGTTGGGGTCGAGGCCTTCTGGGGGTACGGCGACAAAGGTTTGGGCGGCAAATTTTGACTGTTCGGCAAACGCCTTGGTCGCCGCTTTTTGCCCAGCCTCGTCTGGATCAAAAGTGAAGACCACTTCTCCACGCCCCTCATCGAGCGCTCCGTCAGAGTCTCCCAACACTCGCCGGATGACGGGGATGTGGTCAGCGCCAAACGCGGTCCCACAGGTCGCCACGGCGGTGTCAATTCCCGCGAGGTGGCAGGCCATCACATCGGTGTAGCCCTCCACGATGACAACTTGGCGCTTTTTCGCAATTGCCCGCTTCGCAAGGTCCAACCCGTAGAGGACCCGGGACTTGTGATAGACCGGCGTCTCCGGGGTGTTCAGATACTTGGGGCCTTTGTCGTCGTCAGACAGTCGCCTGGCGCCAAACCCAATGGTCTGGCCGGTAACGTCGCGAATGGGCCAGATCACGCGGTTGCGAAAGCGGTCGTAGACCCCTCGGTCACCCTGGCTCACCACGCCGGTAGCCACGAGCTCGGGGATTGTGTAGCCCTTCTGGGTGAGGTGTTTGGAGAGCGCGTCGAAAGAATCCGGGGCGAACCCCACGCCGAACTGCTCGGCAGCAAGCTGATCGAAGCCCTTCTCAGCGAGGAAAGTGCGGGCGTGCTGGGCGGGCGGCTCGTGCAATTTCTCACGAAAAAATGCTTCGGCCTCTTTGTTGACCTGGAGTAAGCGGGTGCGCTGCTGACCATCCTGCGCTGCCTCACCGTCTTCGTAGTGCAGCTGGTAGCCGAGCCTCTCGGCCAGTCGCTCGACTGTTTCGGAGAAGGAAAGCGCGTCCATCTTTTGGATGAAGGAAAAGACATCGCCCCCTTCGCCACAACCAAAGCAGTGATAGAAACCCGCCTGGGGGCGTACGTGAAAGCTGGGGGATTTTTCGTCGTGGAAGGGACACAAACCCTTCATCGACCCGACTCCGGCAGATTTCAGCGTCACATACTCCCCGACAACGTCGGCGATGTTTACCCGCTGGCGCACCTCGTCAATGTCGGAGCGCCGGATTCGTCCAGCCACCCCGCCAGTCTAGTTCGGGAGGGTGTCGCTCGATTCGAGCGCTCCCCCGGTTCTATGAGCCGACGACCCGATCATGCATGACGATGGCCGCCTGGTCCGTCAATGACGCTACTTGGTCAATCACGGCTCGGCGCCGACCCCACTCATCGTCGGAAGAGAGGAAATCTGCCGCGAAGACCGAGTCGAGGTGCTCTTCGCCCGATGCCCACAGCGCGTCGAGCAGTTCCACGAGTAGCTCCCGCTGACGTCGATAAATCGGCTGACGGGTTTCGTGGCTCATCACTGCCGACGCCACGATGCCTTTGAGGAGGGCAATTTCCGCTCGGGTATCTGAGGGGACAAGCAGTTCCACGCGGTATCGCTCGGGGGCGTCGGAAGGCACGTCCCGGGCTACCCGGGTGACGCTACTGGCGAAGCGACCAATCGCGCTGCTGGTGAAGTTCTTCAGCTGAGCGAAATGCATCCGCGAACCGTCAAAGTGGGAGGGCCAGGTGTCGAGTGCAGAGAGTCGGTAATAGGCCTGCTCAATGGCGTCAGAATCCAATGACTCTCCCGCCCAACTCACCGCAGAGTCGAGAACATGCTCGAGCCCACGCGCCCCCAAAAGCTCATCGGGGCGGATGTAGCCGCCGACGATGGCATCTTCAAAGTCGTGGACTGAATACGCAATGTCATCAGAGAGGTCCATCACTTGGGCTTCGATTGACACCGTGCGCTCGGGAATGCCTTGGCGAAGCCATTCAAAAACCTCTCGGTCTTCCTCATAGACCCCAAATTTCAGTCGGTCTTCACCCTCCACCACGCCATCGGCAATAAACCAGGGGTATTTGCTTGCTGCGTCCAAACTGGCGCGGGTGATGTTGAGTCCGCGAGAAGCCCCCTTCGAGTCGAAGACTTTGGGTTCTAGTCGAGTAAGAGCACGGAACGTCTGCGCGTTTCCCTCAAAGCCTCCCCATCCGCTCGCCCACCGAGCAATCGCCGTTTCGCCGTTGTGACCAAAAGGAGGATGACCTAGGTCGTGTGCAAGACAGGCGGCGTCGACGACGTCGGGGTCAAGCCCCAACGATTGACCCACTTCACGCCCCACCTGGGCCACCTCAAGGGAGTGGGTGAGGCGGTTGCGGGCAAAATCAACGCCCGCGGTGGGGCTGAGAACCTGGGTTTTTTGCGCCAACCGGCGAAAACCAGAAGAGTGGATGATCCGGCCACGGTCACGCTGAAAGTCTCCACGCGCCGAGGAGTGGTGGTCTGATACGAAGCGTTCGCGGTCAAACGGCCCATATTCGATGGGAGCGCTCACCCTAGCCTCCACTCGTGTCGAGTTCTGCTTCGAGCAGGGTGGAGCGCTGGCGTTCGCTCAGCTCTTGAGTATCCAGCCAGTGCTCCGGCAGCGCCGTGCGCTTGGGTGAACCGGCCCGGCCGCGGGGGCCTTCCACGTCTTCCCCTGGGTAACCCTGCTCGGAATCTAGTGTGCCCAAGAGGTCATCGATCTGCTGCAAGCTCTCCACAAGAGCCAGCTGAGCCCGCAAGTCACCGCCGATGGGGTATCCCTTGAAATACCACGCGACGTGCTTACGAATATCCCTACAGGCACGCGCCTCGTCACCGCCAAAAAACTCAATCAGGAGCTCCGCGTGCCGACGAAACGCCTGCCCTACCTCGACCAGGCCAGGGCGATAGCGGGTGTCTTCACCGCGGAATCCTGCCGCTAAGTCGCCAAAGAGCCACGGGCGGCCCAAACACCCACGACCGACCACCACGCCGTCGCAATCGGTTTGTTCCACCATGCGCAGAGCGTCTTCGGCAGACCAAATATCGCCGTTGCCGAGCACGGGAATCGACGAAATGGTTTCTTTGAGGGTGCCAATCGCGTCCCAGTCAGCGTGCCCCGAATAGAACTGGTCCGCGGTTCGGGCGTGGAGGGCAACAGCAGACACCCCTGCGCCCTCAGCGGCCTTTGCCGCCTCTAAATAGGTCAAATGGTCCGAGTCGATCCCCTTACGCATTTTCACCGTCACCGGAATCGAACCGGCTGAGGAGACAGCCCTCTCGACGATGGCGCGGAAGAGCTCGAGCTTCCACGGCAGCGCCGCTCCACCCCCCTTTTTGGTGACTTTCGGCACCGGACAGCCAAAGTTCAAATCGATGTGGTCGGCACGGTCTTCTGCGACCAACATCGTGACCGCCTCACCAATCGTTTTCGGATCCACTCCATAGAGCTGGATACTGCGGGGAGTCTCCGATTCGTGGTGGGTAATCAGTCTCATCGTGTTGTCGGTGTGCTCGACAAGCGCACGAGAGGTGATCATTTCGGACACGTACAACCCAGCACCGTATTCGCGGCAGAGTCGGCGAAAAGCGGTGTTGGTGATCCCCGCCATCGGGGCCAACACGACGGGCACGCCGAGGGGAATCGGCCCGATACTCAGCGTGTTCTCGGGTGTCTTCGGCTGCTCCAGCGTGTTTGTCGCCGACACGGCACTACGCTCCGACGAGGTGACCAGCGAGATAACTGGTGAGTTCTGCGAGGGGCACACGCTCTTGCGCCATCGTGTCGCGCTCACGCACCGTCACGGCCTTGTCCTCGAGTGAATCGAAGTCAACGGTGACGGCAAAGGGGGTGCCGATTTCGTCGTGGCGACGGTAACGACGGCCAATGGCGCCCGCATCGTCAAAGTCCACCATCCAGTTCGCGCGCAACTCCTGGGCGAGTTCTCGCGCCATCGGGGAGAGCTTCTCGTCGCGCGAGAGCGGCAACACCGCCACCTTGATGGGCGCGAGGCGGCGATCGAGCTTCAAGACCGTGCGGGTATCCACCCCGCCCTTCGCGTTGGGGGCTTCGTCTTCGGTGTAGGAGTCGACGAGGAAGGCCATCAGTGAGCGGGTCAGACCGGCCGCGGGTTCAATCACATACGGCGTCCAGCGGGTGTCTTTCGCCTGGTCAAAGAACGAGAGGTCCACGCCTGAGTGCTGCGAATGGGTCGAGAGGTCGAAGTCGGTGCGGTTGGCCACACCCTCCAACTCTCCGAATTCGCCCGACGAGAAACCAAAACGGTACTCGACGTCGACGGTGCGCTTGGAATAGTGCGAGAGCTTTTCTTGGGGGTGTTCATACAACCGCAAGTTCTCAGGGTCGATACCCAAGTCGACGTACCACTGGTAGCGGGTGTCGATCCAGTATTGGTGCCACTCTTCGTCGGTTCCTGGCTCAACGAAGAATTCCATCTCCATTTGCTCAAACTCGCGGGTGCGGAAGATGAAGTTTCCTGGCGTGATTTCGTTGCGGAAGCTTTTTCCCACCTGGGCGATACCAAACGGGGGCTTCATCCGTGAGGCCTGCATTACGTTTTGGAAGTTCACGAAAATGCCCTGAGCGGTCTCCGGTCGCAAATAGTGAAGTCCCGCCTCATCATCGACCGGACCCAAATAGGTCTTGAGCAACCCGCTAAAGGCGCGGGGTTCGGTCCACTGGCCTTTGGTGCCACAGTTGGGGCAGTTGATGCCGGCGAGGCCGCCTTCAGGTGAGCGGCCCTTCTTTTCTTCAAATTCTTCGATTAGGTGATCTTCACGAAAACGCTTGTGGCAGCTCGTGCACTCCACCAGCGGGTCGGAGAAGACTTCGACGTGTCCGCTCGCTTCCCACACCTGTTTGGGCAGAATGACGGAGGAGTCGATACCGACGACGTCGTCGCGCATTTGCACCATCGAGCGCCACCACTGGCGCTTGATGTTGTCTTTCAGGGCAGCACCCAAAGGCCCGTAATCCCAGGCGGATCGAGAACCGCCATAGATTTCACCGGCTTGGAAGACAAAACCACGGCGCTTCGCGAGCGCGATGACCTTGTCGAGCTTTGATTGTGCGGCCACACCCATTCCTTCCTGCGGGCTTTACACCCAGACAGACGCCTAGCCTATCGGCCAGGTTACGAGCCAGCGGGCAGCGGGGCGTCGATGGCGCCACCAAATCGGCGCTGCCTGCGCTGGTATTCGCCGATGGCCTCCCACAGCTGCACACGCGTCATATCGGGCCACAGGGTGTCCATGAACACCATTTCGGCGTAGGCGGCTTGCCACAGTTGGAAGTTGCTGGTGCGCTGTTCGCCGGAGCTGCGCACAAACAGGTCCACATCAGGCGCGTCTGGCACATACAGGTGCCGCTGGATGGTGGATTCGCGGATTCCGCTGGGTTTGAGCTTCCCCGCCTTCACTTCTTCGGCAAGATCTCGCACAGCGTCCACGATCTCGGCGCGCCCCCCATAGTTCACACACATCGAGAGCGTGAGCCCCTTATTAGTGCGGGTGCGCCTCTCTGCTTCCTGCAAATCAGCGATCACGCTGGTCCACAGCTTCGGCGCGCGGCCCGACCAGCGGATGCGCACTCCCCAGTGGTCGAGTTGGTCGCGTCGGCGGCGCAACACGTCGCGATTGAACCCCATCAAAAATCGCACTTCTTCGGGTGAGCGGTTCCAGTTTTCAGTGGAGAAGGCGTACACGGAGAGATGTGAGACCCCCGCTTGGATCGCGCCGGCGACGACGTCTAAGAGTGCTTGCTCCCCCGCTTTGTGCCCTTCGATACGGGAGAGTCCACGCTGGTTCGCCCAGCGGCCGTTGCCATCCATCACGATGGCGACGTGCTGGGGAATCTTGGCAGGGTCGAGGGTGGGCGGGTGTTGGCCCGTCCAATCCACTGGCAAAAACTCGCTCACCGGCCTGATTCCTCGATTCTCTCCCGCCTCACCCTAGAGACTTCTCCCAGTGCCCGCAGGCCCCTCTCGAGGTGGAACTGCACGAAGGCTTGAACCAAAGCGGAGGCTTCGTTGCGAATCTTCTCGCTAGAGGCTTCAGCCACTGCCCAGTCACCGTGTAAGAGTGCATCGAGCAGCTCAACGGTTTCGGGGCTGACAGTGGCGGAACCGGGTGGGGCAACTTCGGGAGAGACCATGCCTCCTAGTGCGGGCACAAAATGCCGATGGGGTCCGAGTTGCCCTGTTTGGGCGCAGTCGCGCACGCTCGGGGTCCACCCCGCGAGAGACAGGGCTCGCAACAGGTAGCTATCGACGATGAGGTTGTGGGGGTGCTCCCCCTCTGCCAACGCACGCAGGCCTCCCACCAACAGCAGGGTTTGATCGGTGGTCGCTTCGTGTTCGGTGAGTTTGTCGGCGGTTTCCACCATCGCCTGGGCGGACGCGAACGCGTCGTAGTTGGTGGCGAGCTTCGCGCCGTAACCGCCAATCAGCTCCACCTGCTGAACAATCGCGAGGGATTTCCCCGGCGACCACTGCACGTCGACCCACATGAACGGCTCCAAACGCGCACCGATACGACTCGAGGTCTTGCGCACCCCTTTGGCCACCGCGCGCACTTTGCCGTGTTGGCGGGTGAGCAGGGTCACAATGCGGTCGGATTCACCCAGCAAATGCCAGCGCAACACCACGGCGTGGTCGCGCAGGCTCGGCATAGCTACCAGTATGGCGAGCCCACACACCCCACCGGTGTGTTCTTAGCGAGTGGCGCCCACCAGTTCGGGAGTTTTCTGCTCCAGTCGAAGCGCCCGGTTCACTGCGGACACGATGGCTTTGAGCGACGCCGTCGAAATGTCGGGGTCAATACCCACACCCCAGAGGGTGCGACCATTCACGTCCAATTCCACATACGCTGCCGCTTTTGCGTCTCCGCTCGCTCCCATGGTGTGTTCGACGTAGTCAAAGAGGCGAATGTCAACACCGTCTCTCGAGAGAATGTCCAAGAACGCCGCAATCGGCCCGTTGCCTTCACCCGAGAACTCCCGCTCGTCGTCCCCATCACGCATGCGCACCTGCAGCGCAACGGCTCCACCCAACTCGGATTGTGTGGCGGTGGAGAAGATTTCGAACCGACCCCATTTGGCGTCGTGGTCTTCTACGGGCAGGTATTCGTCTTGGAAAATCGACCAGATTTCCTCACTCGAGACTTCGCCACCTTCAGTGTCGGTTTTGCGCTGAACGACCTGGCTGAATTCAATCTGCAGTCGACGCGGCAAATCCAAGTGGTGGTCGGTTTTGAGCAGGTAGGACACCCCACCCTTACCCGACTGCGAATTCACGCGGATGACGGCCTCATAGCTGCGGCCCACGTCCCTCGGGTCGATCGGCAGGTAGGGCACGCCCCACTCTAAATCGTCGAACGAAATTCCCTGGCGCTCAGCCTCTGCAGCCATCGCCTCGAAGCCCTTCTTGATGGCGTCTTGGTGGGAGCCAGAGAAGGCGGTGTAGCCGAGGTCACCCGCCCAGGCGCTGCGCTCGTGCACGGCCAACTGGTTGCAGTACTCCGCGGTGCGCTTGAGCTCATCGAGGTCACTCAGATCCAACTGCGGGTCAATCCCCTGGCTAAAGAGGTTCATTCCCAGTGCGATCAGGTCGACGTTTCCGGTGCGCTCGCCGTTTCCAAACAGACATCCTTCGATGCGGTCAGCGCCCGCCATGTAGCCCAACTCGGCGGCGGCAATCGCGGTGCCACGGTCGTTGTGGGGGTGAAGGCTGATGATCACGTTTTCGCGGTTGTTGAGGTTGCGCGACATCCACTCGATCGAATCGGCGTAGACGTTCGGAGTTGCCATCTCCACCGTGGCGGGCAAGTTGATGATCAGCTTGCGCTCCGGGGTGGGAACCAGCACCTCCATCACGCGGTTGCACACCTCGGCGGCGAATTCCAATTCGGTTCCGGTGTACGACTCGGGTGAGTACTCGTAGAAGATTTCGGTCTCTGGCACCATCGCTTCTGCTTCGACACACCAGCGCGCGCCCTGAAGGGCGATATCAATCACACCCTGCTTGTCGGTGTGGAACACCACGTCACGCTGCAACACGCTCGTCGAGTTGTACAGGTGCACGATTGCCCTCTTCGCACCCTTCAGCGACTCGTAGGTGCGCTTAATCAGGTGCTCTCTCGCCTGGGTCAGCACCTGAATGGTGACGTCCTCAGGGATCGCGCCCTCGTCGATGAGACTGCGGACGAAATCAAAATCGGTTTGGCTTGCCGAGGGGAAGCCCACCTCGATTTCTTTGAAGCCCATACGCACCAACATGTCGAACATGACGCGCTTGCGCTCGGGGCTCATCGGATCGATCAGAGCCTGGTTTCCATCGCGCAAATCCACCGCGCACCAGCGCGGGGCGTTCTCGATGCGCTTCGCCGGCCACGTGCGATCGGGCAGGTCGACCGAGATGATCTCGTGGTAGGGCCGATAGCGGTGTATCGGCAGAGAGCTGGGTTGTTGACGGTTTTCCATCGTGAATTCCTTCGTTTACTGACCAAGTGGTGGGGGTTTTAGGCCAGTAGGAAACTCCGCGGCGGGGGTGGCCTTAGAGCGAGGCCCCGACGCGGCGAGGAAGGAGGAGGTTAATTCCCACGTCACAAGGATACCACTGGGTTCGGCGGGACGCGAGGGCGGGTCTAAAAGCCCAATCTGCCCAGTTTTTTGGCGTCTCGCTGCCAGTCTTTTTGCACGGTGACGTGCAGGGAGAGGAAGATGCGGTGTTCCAGCTCTTTTTCGATTTCGGCGCGGGCTGCCGATCCGATTTCTTTGAGCCTCGAGCCGCCTTTGCCGATAATGATGCTCTTTTGGCTATCGCGCTCGACCACGAGGTTCGCAAACACGCGCTCCAACCCGTCTTCTCGAGTGTTGCGCTCTTCGATAGTGACCGCGAGCGAGTGGGGTAATTCATCGCGAATACCCTCCAGTGCAGCCTCACGAATCAATTCGGCGATGCGCGTATCTTCGTCATCGTCAAAACGGTTGTCATTGGGGTAGAGCTGTTCAGACTCGGGCATGAGGCCAATGAGTTCGCGCACCAACACGTCAAGCTGTTCTCCGGTGAGCGCGGAAATGGGGATCAGCAGGTCCCACTCCCCCAACTGATCGAGCTCAATGAGTCGCTCGGCGACTTGTTGTTTGCTTGCTTCGTCGACCTTGGTGACGATGGCAACTTTTTTGGGCCGGGGCGTATCCACAATGCTTTGGTAGATGAAGCGATCGCCCGGTCCTACCTTGTCGGTGGCAGGGATGCACAGCGCGATCACGTCGACATCGGCCAGTACTCCCGCGACCATGTCGTTCAGCCGCTCCCCCAGCAGCGTTCTGGGCTTGTGCACACCAGGAGTGTCAACGAGAACCAGTTGACCCTCTGGGCGGTGAACGATGCCGCGGATGGTGCGCCTCGTGGTTTGAGGTTTGGAGGAGGTAATGGCGACCTTTTCGCCCACCAAAGCGTTCGTGAGCGTGGACTTTCCCACATTGGGCCGGCCCACAATGCTCACAAATCCAGCGCGGTAGGGAGTCGCGGTCATGGCAGCATGATTTCGCCGGTGAGGGTTTGATCTAGCTCACGCCGGGAGCGCAGAGTCTCGGCGAGTTTCTCAGAGGGCTCCACCACGATCCAGGCCACCGCCGACTTTCGCCCGGTGGTTTTTTCGGCCGTGAGCACCAGGCCGTGTGCAGTGGCAGTGCTGTGAGATTCGGGGAAGCGGCCGAGGTGTTTCGTCATCAGACCACCGACCGTGTCGACGTCGTCTTCGTCAATGTCAATGTCGTAGAGGTCCGCCAAATCATCCACGGAATAACGGGTCGATAACCGGTAGACATCGGGTCGAATCTCGGTGATCTCACCCTCGTCGGTGTCGTATTCGTCGCTGATTTCCCCCACGAGCTCTTCCATGAGGTCTTCTAACGTCACGAGCCCCGCGACACCTCCGTATTCGTCGACGACAATCGCGAGGTGGTTGCGCTCTGTCTGCAAAAAACGCAGGGTGTCATCGGCTTTTTTGCTCTCGGGAATGAACAGCGCGGGCTTCGCGAGCGTCGCGACCGTGGTGGTGGCCATTTTTCGCGGTGTTTGGTGTTGCACACTTGCCACATCTCGCAGGTAGACGACCCCCAGAATGTCGTCAGCGTCTTTACCCAACACG
>Ga0181569_10004279_pt1 | contig 11003 bp, 13 predicted proteins | sample 101ome_19_FD_132452 | JGI IMG/M metagenome (GOLD analysis project Ga0181569, IMG submission 132452) | Coastal salt marsh microbial communities from the Groves Creek Marsh, Skidaway Island, Georgia - 101405AT metaG (megahit assembly) | ecosystem: Environmental > Aquatic > Marine > Intertidal... | reverse complement strand
TTCCTAAGAAACAGCTCCTCAACCACCTCTTTGAAGGCGGGCAACATGCCTGCGTGATGTGAGGCAAAGCCTCTCTCAAGTGACTCCAGCCATTCGAAATAGCCAAGTGTGTCTAGATCCTCATCAGAGATGGAGGAGCAGCGCGCCTCCACCAAGGACCTAATCTCTTGCTGCTCCTCTTTAGTGGTGAGTCTTATCCCTGAGCGCCTGCAATTAATCACCGCCTGGTCACAGCCAGCCCTAGAAAAAATAAAGAAGATTGCAGGTAGCAGCTGAAGGTCATCAAGTTTTTCAACTATTTCTGGCTTGTCGAGTCGGGGGAAATTTCTGTGGTTGGGCCCGGATCGGCCATCCCCTCTCCCCTTTCCATACTTCCCCCTGCTCCTGATAGGCGAACGAGCTCGAGCCTGATGTTTCTGAGTCAGCTCAGGATTCACCCGGAGCTGATCACTTCCATTTTCAAATAGTTCCAGAAGCTCGTCTCCAAACAGCACGTGCTGATGCAGGGGCACGGGGCGATGCTCAGAGACGATGATTTCGGTGTTTCCCCTGACCTCCTTTAGCCAGGCTCCAAACTCCTCAGCATTTGACACGGTTGCTGAGAGCGATACCACCCTGACGTATTTTGGGAGATGAAGAATAACCTCTTCCCAAACGGCTCCCCGGAATCGATCAGCTAGGTAGTGAACCTCGTCCATGACAACAAACCCAAGATCTTTCAAGGAAGTAGAGGTTGCGTAGATCATGTTCCTAAGCACCTCTGTGGTCATGACCACAATCTGCGCCTCGGAATTGTTGTTGTTATCGCCAGTGAGGAGCCCCACTCGCTCTTTGCCGTAGCGCTTGACTAGTTCCGCAAACTTTTGATTGCTCAGGGCTTTTATCGGAGTGGTGTAGAAGACCTTTTGGCCTGATGCCAGGGCTAGGTGAATTGCAAACTCACCGACGATAGTTTTACCAGCACCGGTTGGAGCTGCCACCAGCACCCCGTGCCCACTCTCAAGGGACCTACAGGCACTCTCCTGAAAGTCATCTAGCGGAAAAGCAAGCTCCGCGCTGAACAGCTCAAACTCTGGAAACTTAGCTTTGCTCTTAGCTTTTTTGTAACGTTCCGCCGGGCTTGGCTCAGTCGAGCTCGAGGTCATCAGAGCCCACCAACTTAGAAAGCTTGCGCTCCCTGCGCTTATCGTTGGCCATCGCAATTCCGATCGCCGAGAAATACAGGGCACTCAGGGGCGCCATAAGAAGGAACATCGTCATTGGTTCTGCAGTCGGCGTCGCGAGAGCTGAGACCACAGCGATGATAAACACCGCTAGTCGCCAAGACTTTAGGATTCCGCGGCCGGTGGCGAGTCCCGCAAAGTTCAATAGCACCAGCACAACCGGCATCACAAACGCAATACCAAAGATGAGCAGGATCCTGATTGCAAACAGGATGTATTCGCTGGCATTGATCACGTTAGAGCTACCCTCGGGAGTGAAGCCGATAAGAACCACGACGAAGCCAGGCAGCGAGGTCCAGGCCAGTGCGGTGCCGGCAAGGAAAAGGGGCACTGCCGCAACGGTGAATCCGGTCGCGTAGCGCTTTTCCTTTTGCTTCAGTCCCGGAGCAATAAATGCCCAGAAGTTCCAAAGCCAGACGGGCGAGGTGAGTATTACCCCAAGAAAGATTGAGATTTGAATTCGTAGGTCAAAAGCCGAGACTACGGTCCCAAAGTTGACAATGGCCTCGATGCCTCGTCTTTCGGTGACCTCAATCAGGGGTTCTTGCAGAATCTTGAATACGGGGTCGAAGAGAAACCAGCCGACCACGGAGCCAGCCAGAATGAAACCCGCCGACCATGAAAGACGTGTTCTAAGCTCCCTTAGGTGGGAGCCAAGACTCATTCGGCGCTCTTTGTCTTTGCGCCGAGCCATTAGTCCTTCTTCTTCTCGCTCTCGCTAGCTTCGTTGGCGACCTCTGTGGCCTCGCCGTTCTTGTCGATTTCCTTCTTGAAAATTCGCATCGACTGAGCAGCGCTCTTTGCTAGAGCCGGAAGCTTCGGTGCTCCCCATAGCAACAGGACGATTGCAAGAATGATGATCCATTCCCAGCCTTGAAGTCTCATGCCTACCTCTTATCTATTTCGATCTCTCGAATCCGCTGCACCAGTCTACGCTGTCGCGCTTCGGCTTTACGAGCTCTTGCACGTTTGAGAGCTTGCCTCTCTCCAATAACTCTAATCAGGTCAGACCTATCTGTTGGGCTTGCAGGGGTCGGATCGTTATGTTCGGCAGTAGCGATATCTGAGAGCAAGCTCTTGGCCTTCTCAACCTCGCGCTTGAGCGCCCTGACGGCCAGGTAGATTCGGTAGCCACTCAGTCCTAGGGCGTAGAGGCCGCCAAGCACTGCAATCCAAATCAAGATTGTTTTGAAGTCCATTACTCCTCGTCACCTGGTGTTGCAGCTCCAGAGATTGCACGATTGGCAAAGTCCCGGACTGCAGCCCGGGCGCTCTCCGGTGCAATTACTTTCACCATCCCACCATACTTCGCCACGTGCCTTCCGAGTGCCGCCAAGTTTCCAACCCGGATCGTGCCCCGAACCTCGTCTCCCACCTGCCTAGGCTCCGAGGCGACTGGAAAGTTCCAGAAGACCTCCGCGGCCTCGGCGCTCGCAGAAATCTCTACGAGTTGCTCCTGAGCAGATTCCCCAAAGACATCCTCGGGAATCTTCAGCGCTTTGGTGCTCTCGGGAATCTCGCTGTCGGTTAGCTCAATGCTTTGGATTCGATCCAGCCTGAACGCTCTTAGCTCTTTGCTGGTGCGGCAGTAGCCGCGGAGGTAGTGGCGGCGCCCGATGAAATCAATTCTGAGCGGGTCAATGGTTCTTGAGGACTTCACGCCGGTCTGATTGATGTATTCACAGCTAACCGCGAGCTGTCGACCTAGGGCCTGTTGAAGCTTTTCAATCTGCTCCGATAGTCGTGTTGGGGTTTGGTTAGTAACCGCCGCGGGTGAGCTCTCTCTGATCAAAGTCCTCAGAGCTTGAAGCTCAGCATCGGCAGCAAACTGCGGAATAGCCGCGAGGTAGTCAAGTCCAATGGCTATTGAACTCAATTGCCGCTTCGAGAGTGCCGGAGGCTCACCCAGTGGAGACATGCCTTGAGAGATTGAAACGTAGCCATTGTCAAGCTCCTCCAGGTCAACATAAAAGTGTGTCTCGTAGTTCTTTAGGTCCTCGCTGTTGGCAACCGCTAAGACTGCCTTCTTTACCGCAGCCTCGCTTACCTCGAATAACTCACCGAGCTCACTAACCTTTTGGTCGCCATCGCGCAGCACGGTTCCGACTATTGAGAGCGCGAGGTTGAATAGCTCAACACCGTCCATTTCCTGTTTAGGCATGTGCGCTGACCACCGCCTCAAAGCCGGCACGAACACGATCCGCCAGAGTGCTAGGACTGAGCACCTTGAGATCAGCCCCGAATTCCATCAGGTCCTCAGCAAGTAATGCTTCGTCCATAAAACTTATGGTCACCTGCTCCGACTCGGCGCCAAAGTGCCACCAAGCTTCGCTGTCTGGAACCACCTCTATGACGGCCTTATTTGCGTTGGCGTATTCCACGAGATCATTCTCAGCGGACTCAACTTCATCTGCGGTGGCAGGCGTAAAGCCGACCTCAGTGTCCCTGATCTTGCTGACAATTCTTCGAAGCAGGTAATTCTTGATACCGCGGCGGTCTCTGGCGAGTAGCACCCACTCCCCCTCAATGAGTCGAAGTTTTAGCGGATCAACCTCTCTGACTGTTTGGCTGCCATCACTTTTTCGATACTCAAAGATGACTGTGGTGCAGGCGCTAATCGCGTCCGCGAGAGGCCCAAAAGACTCATGCCGGGCAATCAGCCTCGGTGAGATGTGCTGTAGCTGGCGGTCAATCTCCACCATTCCGCGGGACTTGAGCCTCGTGAGGCCGCTTCTTGCGGCACTGCCAAAGATTTGGGTATTCCAAGATCTCGCCGCAAGTTCAACAAGTCCTAGCTGTTTGGGGCTTAGCTCAAAGTCCTTTGGCCAGCTAAAGGTCCCCTTAGCAATTAGGTAGCGAGCGCTCTCGCCGTCATCGAACGAGTCGTTATTGCGAACCTCGAGCTGCACGCCCATGTTTCGAAGGGCTTTTTTATCCCTGTCGAACATTTTCTCAAGCGCATCGCCGCCTCTGGACTCGCTGTATGCGGGGACGGCATCGAATAGGTCCTGCTTACTTAGCCCAACGACTGGGGAGGCCATGAGGCAGCAGGTAAGTGTGAAAAGGCGCTCAGCGGGAGATTGCTTTGCCACCTTGCCCCCTTGGTTAGACCTAGTCTTTGCCCAGCACGTCGATTACGAATATCAGGGTAGAACGTGGAGGGATAGAGCCCTGAGCTGAATCGCCGTATCCAAGATCTGGTGGGATAACCGCAATTACCTGGGACCCTACCTTCACTCCCTCAAGGGCCTGCACAAAACCCTCGATCAGGGAGTTAGAGGAAATGGTGAAGCTTGCTGGAGAAATTCGGTCCCAGGAGCTGTCAAACTGCTCTCCCTCCCAGGTCCAACCCGAGTAGTGGACTACGACCTGGTCACCTACCTCGATTGGCTCTCCAGACCCCTCAATCAAAACAGTTCTGCGGAATTCAGTTGGAGCATCTTCAGCGGGAATCTGAATACCTGGTTGACCTTGAGGAGCGAGGATGACCGTGGGCATTCCAGCTTCGGCGGACCTGGCATCTCCAACCGCTCTGGGCAGGAATGCATCGAGGATGTCAAAAACAAATACGATGCCATGCTCTGCATCGATGCCCAGCGCCGGAATCCCTGCGGATTCGTGTGCAGCCTCGGGGTCAAGCAAAACGGCAACCCTGGAGCCAACCTGAACTCCGGTCAGAGCCTTGCAAAAGTCGGGGCTGTTGCCCTGAACAAGATCCTGGAAAATGTAATCGTCGGTTGTGAAATCACTCGCCTGGAACTGCTCTCCGGTTGCGGCGTTGAAACCCGCGTAGTGAAGAGACACTCTCTGACCTCCAACGATGGCGCCGCCTGAACCCTCAATAATCACCTTGGTTTCGACGCCAGTCCCAAACAGTGGATAAGGGAAACTCACCAGGGGCTGCTCCCCCAGCTCACCAGCGGCCGCAATCAAATCTGCAGCATCCCCAGTCGAGTGGACCTCACAGTTGTTTTCGAGCATTGTGGACATTGCCGCGTAGCCCTCGGGCTCGGTCTCAGCTGCGGCACACCCTGCTACGAGCAGTACGGGCGCAACAAGTGCCAGGAGTTTTTTCAATGGGTTCCCTTCGATTCTCTAATTCTTCCGCTTATCGGTCTCAGCCGTGACCTTTCTCACGGTCTTTCTCAGCTTTTTCTCACCAATTGGTCTAACCCCCATGGCCTCTGGAAGCCATGAGTCCATGTCGTCGTCGGTGAACTCTGCCTTGTTTATCCTGCGCGATCTAAAGTCGGGGAGCTCGGTGTCATCAGCTAGCCTTCGGGCGGTCATCAAGAATCCGGTGTGCCCAATCATGCGATGCTCAGGACGCACCGCAAGACCCTCGAGGTGCCAAGGCCGAACGGTTGTTTCAAAGGCATTTGGGTCGGTGAAGCCTCCTAGAGACTTAATCTCCTCAACGGTTCTACTTAGTTGAGTGACCGTTGCAACATAGACAATCAGCACTCCTCCGGGTCTCAGTGCTGTGTGGACGGCCGCAATGCACTCCCAGGGAGCCAGCATGTCCAGAACCGCTCTGTCCGCAGTTTTAGGCTTTAGCGCCATTGGCAGCTCTTCCTGCAACTTGCCAATTTTTACAGTCCAATTTTTTGGCTCACGATCTAAGAAGTTTGCAACGTTTGCCTTTGCGATTTGCGCAAACTCATCTCGGACCTCGAAGGAATGCAAGTGGCCTTTGTCGCCAATTGCACGCAGCAAATATGCCGATAGCGCACCTGATCCAACCCCAGCTTCAATAACCGTTGCCCCGGGAAATATATCGCCCTCAACCACAATCTGAGCCGCATCCTTCGGATAGATGATTTGGGCCCCCCTTGGCATCGACAAGACGTAATCGGAGAGCAGGGGCTTTAGAACCAGGTATTTGTCACCATTGCGGTTCTCAATTACAGAGCCAGAGGGCAGGCCAATTATTTGGTCGTGGTGAATGTCTCCCTTGTGGGTTCCTAATTTGCCACCCGTCTCCAGAACGATCGTGTTCATCTTGCCCTTGGGGCCAGTCAACTGAGCGCGGTCTCCAGCCTTGAAAATCTCAGTCATATATTCTCAATTCGCTTAGGTTCTCGCTGGACAGGCCGACCAAGGTGTCAATTATCCTTCTGTCGCTCCCCTCTTGAAGCTCAACTAAGTTTCTCACTCCAATAGCGTGGGTGCCAGCGGCTGCAGCGCTATTCAGTCCAGTAACGGAGTCCTCAAAAGCGATGCAGTCGCTTGGATCAACTCCTAATTTTTGGGCGGCGGTCAAATACGGCTCGGGGTGCGGCTTTCCAAGGCGAACATCATCTCCCGCAACAACCACATCAAAGGCTTTGAAGGGAAGGAACTCGGCGACCGCAAGTGCCATGCGACGCATGGACATAGTCACAAGCGCGGTCTTTACTCCGGCCTGCTTCAGATCCATGAGAAGCTCAAGCGCTCCAGGACGCCACGGAAGCACTGCCTTTAGCTGCTCAATGACCTCATCCGTTAGGTGGTCGATGATCTCCTGAACGCTCTTGTCCTCAATTCCAAACTTGCGCTTGATTAGATCCGATGAGTCATAGAGAGAGGAGCCGATCACGCCCTTCTCGTCCTCGTCTGTCCATACAGCGCCGTATTGGTTTGCAAGCCGGTTTTGACTAACTGACCAGTAGTGCTCTGAGTCCACCAGGGTCCCGTCCATGTCCCAAAGCACGGCAAGAGGGAAAGCGTTTTTTGACATTGCGGCAAGTCTAGTTTGACGGGTGAATTAGAGTTTTCACCTAGAACAAAAGGAGCTAGATGCTATCCGGTCGAATCCTGGTCGTGGCTTTTGAGGGTTGGAATGATGCCACGGAGGCAGCCTCGGGAGCGGTAAAGGCAATAGCCGAGCAGATTCAGGCCGTCACCTTAGACGCCGTAGATCCCGAGGACTACTACGACTTTCAGTTTTCAAGGCCGATGCTAGAACTCGACGAAGAGGGCAACCGCACACTCAGCTGGCCCGGAACTGAGCTAATGCAGGCATCAAGTGAGAAGACGGCAAAGATTCCAGCACTGGACGACCTCTATCTCCTCGTGGGGACAGAACCATCCAGGAGGTGGCTGAGCTTCGCGGGCGAGGTTCTCGAAATGGTCCAGGACCGAGAGATTGATTACGTAATCATGCTCGGTGCCATGCTCGCTGATGTTCCACACACCAGACCGATGCAGGTATTTCGATCATCGCAAAACTCCGCTCTGCGTCAGCTATTTCAATTGGAGCCGTCGCGCTACGAGGGTCCGGTTGGCATTCTCACCGTGCTTTCACAGGCCTTTGAGGCCGAGGGTATCCCGGTGCTTTCGCTTTGGGGTTCGGTCCCCCACTATGTTCACAACACATCAAACCCTAAGGCTGCAATCAGCTTCCTATCCGAGCTCACTTCGGTAACACCTTTCGCCTTCGAATCTGACACGTTGACCGAACTGGCATTCGAGTGGGAGCGCTCAATAGACGAAATGGCAGAGTCTGATGAGGAGATGGCGGCGTATGTCTCTCAGCTGGAGACCAGTCGTGACGAACTGGACTCGCAACAGGCATCCGGAGACGCGCTTGCAAAGGAATTTGAGCGCTATTTGAGGCAGCGACCTGACGCCTCTGGTGATCAGGGCTAAATAGAACCCAGTGCTAGCCCAATAAGCAAAAGCGAGCCAACCATCACTCGCCAGAGCACAAACGGGAGGAATGAGCCTCGCTCTAGATATCTAAGTAGCCATGCGATCACTGCGTACCCCGAAACGAAACTGACTACCGTCGCCGTGATGGTCGCGAACAGCAAGTCCTGCGGCAGATCCCCAAAGGAGCTGACAAACTGCAGTCCACCGGCGGCTAGGACCGCAGGTATGGCGAGTAAGAAGCTGTAGCGCGCGGCTGCTTCGCGAGTGAAACCCAGAAGAAGGCCAACCGTGATTGAGCCGCCCGATCTTGAAACTCCGGGAATCAGCGCTAGTGCCTGACCCAGTCCAAAAGCGATTCCAGATCCAACTCCAAGTTCGGCAAGCGGTTTTCGCTTTTTGCCAATGAAGTCAGCCAGTCCGAGAAGAAGCCCAAAGACAATCAATGTGACTCCGATAACCCAAAGCTGCCTCACATCGTTTTCAACCTGTTCCCTGAACAGAACACCTAAGACAGCAATGGGCAGAGTTCCAATGATGATCAGCCAACCCATGCGGGCCTCCCCCGGTTGTTTTGACCAACTTTGGAAACCTGACGAGAACCAGGCGGAAAGAATCGAAACAATTGTCCTGAAGAAGTAGCTGACAACAGCCAGTTCGGTGCCAATCTGAATCGTTGCAATGAAAGCAGTGAGCTGCGGCTTAGTGAGCTCGCTTAGCCCCATAAGCTCCTGAGCTATTTGGACGTGAGCTGAGGACGATATCGGTAAAAACTCTGTGAGTCCTTGGATAAGTCCTAGCAGTACGGCTTCAAGAAAACTCACTGCTCTTCGGCCTGCTCAAAAGGCAAATACTCCCCATAGGTCTCCTGCAGTGCCTCCTCGTAACCCAAGAAGGCCTCCTCGAGCTGATCGTAGGCATGGTTGAGCGCCTCATCGCTGCCCTCGCGCTTCGTGGCGGAGGCATCCAGGTGCCGCTCTAGCGCGGAAACCAACCTCTGCAAGGCAACTGCTGGATCCTCATGCATAGCTAAAAGCTATCGTGAAGGCCAAAGCTTTCCAAGTATCCCCGCTGTTTCTGGGTCAGCTTTCGTGGTAGATTTCATCTCTGAGTCCGGGTGGCGGAATGGTAGACGCGCTAGCTTGAGGTGCTAGTCCTTGCATAGAGGGTGGGGGTTCAAGTCCCCCCTCGGACACAACAATTGACTCAGTTAGACTCTCTCAGTGACAGATTCCCTAAGCCCAGCTATTAGCTACTCGGTCGATCGCGCTCGTGAACTTCTGGCAGACAAAGCCGTCCTGGTAATCTCTGGTGCTGGAATCTCAACCGATAGCGGAATTCCTGACTATCGCGGTGAAGGAAGAGTCCAGAAGCACCCTCTCACCTTTGATGAGTTCATGGGCTCAAAAGCCAATCAAGCCCGCTACTGGGCCCGCAGCTACGTGGGATGGAATCGCATAGCCAATGCAAGTCCAAATGCAGGCCATCAGGCGATTGCTGATGCCGAAAAGCAGGGACTAATTGCATCGGTCATAACCCAGAACGTTGACGGTCTTCACCAAAAGGCCGGATCAAGATCCGTGCTTGAACTCCACGGCAGGTTGGATCGAGTTCTTTGCGTGGGCTGCGGCGACAGCTTCTCTAGGTGGGAGATGGATGAGCGCATCGCCGAGGCCAACCCAGATGTGATTAGGGACTTCAGCGTGGAGTTTTCACCGGATGGCGATGCTGAGGTTGAGGTCCCCGAAGGTTTTAGTGTTCCCGACTGCTCGGTTTGCGGCTCTCACTACAAGCCCGACGTGGTCTTTTTTGGTGAGCAGGTTCCTAAACCTCGCGTTGCAGACGCCGAGTCGCGGGTCGCATCGGCCGAGGCAATCTTGGTTGCCGGGAGCTCACTCACCGTGAATTCTGGACTGCGACTGGTCAAGCGCGCAGTAGCGGATGAAAAGCCTGTGGTTATTGTGAATCTTGGTTCCACCAGGGCAGACGATCTTGCGAATGTGCGCATCAATGGCTCCACCACTGAATTGCTGGGAGCCATTTTTGGCTAAGGAAACCATCCTCGGCCTATTCAGGCACGGTCAGACCGACTGGAATATCGATCTAAGGCTTCAGGGAACAGCCGACATTCCAATGAACGAGTCAGGAATTCAACAGGTCCGAACCGCTGCCATGCACCTTTCCAACGATTGGGATGTTGTTCTGTCCTCCCCTTTGGAGCGAGCAATGCACAGCGCGAAAATTCTTGCCGAGCAAATCGGTGCCGATGAGGTCATTGAGGAGCAAATGCTTCTCGAGCGCGCCTTTGGTATTGGTGAGGGAATGCTTTATTCAGAGTGGCAAGAGAAGTTCTCGCAGCTGGATGAGATCCCTGGTTCTGAGTCGACGAAGTCGGTATCTCAACGTGCTCGTTTGCTCCTGGATGAGGTGGACGCTCGTTATGCCGGCGCTCGCGTGCTGGCCGTAAGTCACGGCGCACTTATCCGCTTTGTCCTCTCAGAGGTCACCGACGGAGAGATTCCGCCGAAGGGTGAACGTCTTGAGAACGCCTCTTTGCATGTACTGCGATCTGGTGAGAGTTGGACCCTAGACGCCTGGGCCCCGAAGCCCCTCGGGGCCGGCTAGTTCCTCACATAGCTCGATGAACAGCTGAGCGCTATCCTCCCAGGTGAAGAATTCGGCCTGAGAGCGCCCCAGATCGCTATGTAGCTTCCAATCTCTTTTATTGCTAAGACGTTTAACCTGCTCCGAAAATGCGATTGCATCGGTGGCTGCAAACCTCAGTCCAGCGGAGCCTGCCACCTCCTCAAAGATTGGGATGTCACTGAGTATCACCGGACAGCCCCTCTCCATGGCCTCCACCACCGGGATACCAAACCCTTCATCCTTGGACGCGCTAACCAAGGCCTTCGCCGCGTGCAACCATTCGTGGTACTCATCCTTGGTTACCCCGTTTTCAAACCTTACGTTTGCCCCAAGCTCATCAGCTAGTGCCTGAAGCTCTGCCCTTCGCTCCGAAGTAATTCTGCTGAGAAGAACAAGGGTCTGATCCGGCAGATAGCACATGCCTCTGATGAGAGTTTCGACGTTTTTATAGCCAATGAAGCTGCCCATGTAGACAAGGAACTTCGAATCGTGGCGATTAGCTTT
>Ga0181569_10004276_pt1 | contig 11005 bp, 9 predicted proteins | sample 101ome_19_FD_132452 | JGI IMG/M metagenome (GOLD analysis project Ga0181569, IMG submission 132452) | Coastal salt marsh microbial communities from the Groves Creek Marsh, Skidaway Island, Georgia - 101405AT metaG (megahit assembly) | ecosystem: Environmental > Aquatic > Marine > Intertidal zone... | reverse complement strand
TAGCTTCTATTTGAGATTCCCAAAGTTTACCATCATGCTCAACTAAATCACCAAAATCGTAACGAGAAAGCCTTTGCCATGGGTTGGAGTGCTCAATGTTAATCGAAGAAGAACTAGTTAACATATCTGACTCAACAGAAACATCTCTAACCCAACTCATAACCGGAGCAGCACCAACTGGTTGAGTGTTAATTCCAGATTGGATATTTTGGTCAATTATGTAGTCTACTACTTTAAGGTTATCAAATTCATCGACAGTTTGATTATATTTTTGTCCTGAAACATAAAATGAGGGATCAGTAATTTTGACATCATCATTAGAAACTGAATTTGAAGATCTGCCCCAAACACCGTCAGCATTTAATTCCATTGGTTTAAGATAACCAGTCATCGGAAGAAGTGCATCCGTAGTATCTTGATAATTTTGAAAACTATAATTTCCCCCAGAGTTAGTGAGGCCCGTAAGATCAAATACTTGTTGATTTGATAAGTTGAACACTAAGTCTCCGTTATTATAAAATTCATCATAAGCGTCCCGCCAAATTATTTCTTGATTGGCTTGTTGTAAATTAGTCCAATCTGAAGGCACAGCGGATTCATACTCATCTCGAAACTGAAGGGAGGCTTTGCTGTCTAAGACAAGTTCAAATTGATTTTGATCGAAGCTTGATGCACCCGATTTGTAAACATCCTGTCTGATAATTTCCTGATCGGCCTCTGACAAATCTTGAAAACTTAAACCTGGAAACCTAATTTCAGTTTGCTTTGCAATTTTTTCTTCAACTTGCTCAGGAAAATATGTGTTTGGTTTCCAATGCGTGTAGTAATCTACGGAAGCATGATATGACTGATTTACAGCACCATTCAAAACAAGATCACCATTGTTAGATATTGTAGCACTGATGCTTGCATTCTCATTTCTTGAAGAGTTATCACCCTCTCCACCACGAACAAAGCCACGATACCAAGGGAAGTCAGGATCAGGATTTGAAGGATCTACGGGCAATCTAGGAGATTGATCAAGTGTCCCTTGATCCTCATTTATTAAACTTTCCACCACTTCTAAAATCTTACTAGTGGTTAATCCGTCTTTCGTGGCCTCAACGACATATTCGCGACCATTCAATTTGAAAACGACATATTCACCTTCTGATAAGATTCGATTACCATCCGCACTTGCTTCGCCAACTAAACTATCATTTAAAGAAATGGATGTTTTGTTAAATTGACCAAGCAGGACTTCAGAATTACCAAATTTTGGATTTAGCTCATTACCGGCAAACAAAGCCGTTCCCCTGTGGGAAGAATTCACACGGTTTAAGGCTTCTTCAACTAATTCATTTATTTCATGCCCATAGGTTTCAGCCGCTGACTGGTTAAGTTCCGTACCAGCGACGCGAGCAATTTCCAATGCTCGTTGATTAAGTTGGCGTAAATGATCAATGTTAAGATGCCCGGCATTCAGAAACTCTTTAGCCTGAGAAGAGTTTCTTTTATATTGTGAGATATTTGATTTTTCAGACTCTAGATTGATTAATCTACCAACTTTTAAACCATCATCTTCTGGAAGTTTTAACTTTTGGCCTGAAGAAATTTGCTGATCGAGCTCAAATCTTTTGAGTTCTAAATCTCGAATTGTACGAGTTACGCTGTCAGAAACACTGAGATTGGGTATACGCATTATTTAATCAATCCCATTACAACCAATTCAAGCATTCTGTCGAGAGTATTTAGCACTCTTGAGGAAGCTTGAAATGATCGTTGAAATTGCATCAAATCTGCCACCTCTTCGTCAATCGATACGGAACTAACTGCTCTTCTTTGATCTAACAAAAGATTCTCGAGAGATTTTTGGTGCTCTAAATTATCAGAAAGATCACCCATCTCGTTGCCTAAATCGGCATTCATAACTGAAATTGCATCAGTGAAATCGCCATCACTTAACTTGGAGATTTCAAAAGCAATATCATTTGCCCCTTCAGGAAGAAGTTCTGAACTTTTAACATTATCGATTGAAAGATTATCATCTATTCTTAACGCAGATGCAAGGTTCCATTCATTTGACAAAACAGCATCGAAGGAAAAGTTATCCCCTTGCACATACATTTCACTACCGTTTTCGATCCGAAAAGGTATGCTTTCATATCCACGTAATAAAAATCTCCCATCATCGTTATCCGGATTACTTGGCGTGAGTATATTGTCTTCGCCGGGGTAAGAGGGGTCATAATCAATAGTGGCATGCTGCATTCTTCTAGCCGAAGCATAGAAATTTGACTGCACACCCACCTGATCAATTTGTAGCCCAAAATTATCTCCATCTCTAAACCAAGCAATGCCAGCTTCTTCAAGATCCCAACCTTGTTCAAGTTCTTTAGGCAGAATATTACTACTCTGAACGATGGTGAATGTTTCACTCTCCGCATATGGAACAGTCATATTCACTTCCTCATCAAAAACCTTCAGTTCACCATTCCCTTCTTTACCAAACAAGCCATAGGTTTCTTCGATGAATGTATTTGCACCTCGTACCGGACGGGAAAGAAATGCATCAAAACCAAATAGATAACCTCCAGGTTCATCTGTAGGGTTGTAAATCTTGTTAACTTCCTGAACAAAATCAGTAACCAATGAATTTAAACTATTTCTGTATTTATCGATAGCGTTATGTTGTGCATCTTGATATCCAGCTAATGCACCGGCTTTTAGGTTAAGTTCAGTTGCCACACCCACTGCTTGATCCTCCAGAAATATTGACCCATCACTTGGCAAACCAGACCCTTGGTTCACGATCTTAAAGTCAACAATTTCCCCACCCTTGATAACTGCTTCTGCAATTCCTAAATTAAGTTCTTTCCATGGACCAAATGAAGTGTTGTGTCCAACAGGGGCATCACTTCTAATAATTTTAGTTAAATCCCCATCCAATGTCTGTGCATTAAACTCTACAATATAATCACTCCACTGTGCATCCAATGGATCAAAAGCAGCAATTTCTTCAGGAGTGGTAATGCTGAGATTGTATGAACTTGTATCGGCGTCATAGGGTGCATCCTGAACCAAGAAATGCGTGTCATTGTGAGTGTAAATCTGACCGATATTTAAAGTCAATTGATCCGCAGCAAGATCTAGGGTTTGGATTGATGAGTCTATTTTAGCATTAACTTTAACGAAATCACTGGAGGATTCGGGATTAAATTCGAGCGATAAATATTTGCTATGTAATGGATTTGTTTCATCAATAGCCCCAATATCAGTAACTGACATAAAATAGGAATTATTAAAATTGAATACATCTCCCTTTAGTATCTCGTCACCATCAGCGAGAGGAAAGACTCTACTTTGATCAGTGGCTGGATCATTTGTTGGTAGTGTATTCCCCAAAACTAAAACTTTTCCACTAATAGCTGAAGCGTCATCTAAATCGAGGGTGACGACATCACCTGCTACTATTCCTTGATCAAAATTAAAGTCGATCCCTTTGGGCAATTCGGAAAGAGCTTGAAAATAATTATCCCCAAACTTGAAAACATCTCTAGCAGCAAAATTACGACTACTCTCAGCCCTAGCCTGCCCCGCTCCGTCCAATGACTGATCCACCACAGGACCAGCATCTTCAATTGCCTGATAGTAATTACCTTCATAGTAAATCTGATCACCCTTACTGAAATTCTCCAGGTCAGAAAATTTTCTTCTAGTTTCCTCAACTTTACCATTAGGCCAATCATTGATCTCCATGAACTGGTCGTTGCCGTTAGGATCAATACCCGCTATAGTATCCTCTAAAGCTTGCCATAAACCCAAAGTCCCATCTTCCTTAGCGTAATAGAAAACATCGCCGGACTTTCTTGCTGAATTTTCTATCGTAACATTTGCTAAATCACTCAGTAATGTAGCACCCCCTGTTGCGGCTGCCACATCATCACCAAGGTCAACAGGTTGTCCTGCTGGATTCGCATTAGCTTGATCAATGACTAGTGCCTGATCTCCCAAATCAACATTATCCTGATCTGATAGAACAGGTTTTGGAGGCAAAAAGGATAGTAATAATGGCGCGTCTGAGTCGTCATAAAGATTGCCTCCATCCAAAATTTCTATTTTCCCAAGCTTACCATCGGAATCAACCTTTGCTCTTACTATCGCATCTTTGCCAGATGGATTTAGCTTGGCTTTCTCACCAGCTGATAAGGATGCAATAAGTGCGGGATCTGTTTGGCCTTGTAGTAATAAATCTTTTTCAAATAAAGATTCTCCCACTGTTATATTTTGCCCCCAATCATCTGTTAAAGTTTTAGGGCCGGTTGGATCAAGTAAATTTACTTTCCGCCCATCCTTAGCATCTATAAAAACATTAAGGAAGCCCGAAGACTTGCCGCTTGTGGGATCAATATCTTCTTCCAAAGAAAAATTCATGTAGGATGATAATTCTTCCAAAAGTGCTTGCCTGCGATCCCTGTATACGACCGCTTTTCCGTTATCCTGAAGTTCAAACCTCCTGATTTGTTTGTTTACTTCATGTAGTTTCTCGAGGGTATTGTTAACGAGATCGATAGAGCGATTAATCGTATTGGAAAGATCAATTTCGATTTGATCTAAATTCGACCCTGTTTCATTGAATCGATTAACCAAGGTCTCAATTTTGTTGAGAACTTCTTGCTTAGTTGTTTCATCATTAGGGGCCACAGATAACTCGTGAAAAGAATTGAAAAAATCGTTGATCGCACGAGATAGACTACCAGGAGCCAAAATGCTTTCGTGATCCTCATCTAATCCAGAGTTCACACTCGAATTAGTAAGAGTTTCACCCATTGCTGCCTGCAACAATTGTAAAATTTCTTGCTGTGCTTCAAGAGCAGCTGTCTCGCCAACCTCAACGATAACCCTGTTATCCAAAAGTTGGCTTCTTGCATGATCAAGACCACCGGTTTCCAGACCTGATGTCTGCAAACCACCCTGTGAGGTATACATGACGCCCTCCTTGGCCAAAACTCTTTGACGGGCATAATTCTCGTCATTTACATGGGCTAAATTCTGGCCTGCAATTTCAGCAGTCCTAGCATGATAGCGAAGAGCTTCACTGTTTTTGCTAATTTCTCCGAGTAATGACATAATTTAAATCAAATTCAATACTATGCACTTTCGTTCAAACTAGAACGATCACTAGCCAAACGATTCAAATTACCCTTAGCATCATATGTCTGAGTGCTTCCCGAAGGGTCAGCCATGAGAAGCAATTGATCGGTTACCTCTGAAAGTCTATTTAAAAGTCGTTGATTCTGTTCAACCTTTCTACGTACTTGAGTAATTAGAGAGTTAATTTCTTCAATGATACTTACGAACATCGGTTGGGTAACATCAGGAAAATGAGAGACAATCTCACTTAATGATGATGAATCAGACTTCCCGTAGGTTTCCGCAAGACTTGTAACAAATCCTTGACGTTTTTTTAAAAGAATTTGACTTGCTTCCATTTGAGTCTGCACGGATTGATTAAGTTCCATCAAGCTTTCAGACCGACGATTCAAAATACTTTGCTGCTGAGCATTCAGTAATCCAATAAGTCCACCATATTCTTGCAACTCATCACGAAGAATCTCAAGTAATTCCTCCCAAGTGAACGAGAGTCCTGATATTTTCTGGCTTGTGAGATTAACCATTTTACTTACCTGGTTGGCCTTCTTTTATCGACGAAGCACTGACTGTAGGATCTTTTATATCATTCTGAGACAATTGCTGTTGAAGAATATTTGAAACGCCAAACCCACCCCCACTAGCGACACTCTCCGAAATTGCATCAGTGAAAAAATGTCGGTACATTCTATTGGCATTACCATCGTCGCTGAAGACACCCTTGATCATGGGCTTAAGGGCTTCCTTAAGAAATTGCTTAACCAAAACAGCTTCAAATTGTTGACTGACTGCTGCATTTTTCTGCTGCTGAGTAGCATGCTTAGAATGGGCCATCTCCATGAGCATGGAAGTGTCCATTCCCACATAACCTTTGTCGGTGTTCGAAATATCCATCTTAATTGATTACAAGTTCGGCCTGCAAGGCACCTGCATTTTTAATAGATTGCAATATTGAAGTCATCTCTCGAGTTGTAAGTCCAAGCTTGTTCAAGGCTGAGGCTAGATCATTAACTGTTGAAGTCCCTTCAGGGTCTAATTCATCGATTGTGTCAAACCTGCCAATCTCTTCAATTAACTCAGCATTTTCTCCTTCAAGAATAGTAGTTGCACCCTGCGAAAAAGGAAGAGGTTGGCTAACACCTGTCGTTGGATTGAGAAAAATGGTAATATTACTGTTACTTACCGCAACTGGGGATATCCTAACATTTTGAGTCGCCACAATTGTACCTGTTCTCTCATTGATAATAACCCTTGCAGGAACATCAGGTTTCACATCAATGTCTCCTATAGCAGCTATAAAATTTGTAATTTGTCCACGATACTGGACAGGGACTTCTACATTCACCAAACCAGAATCTTTCGCCAATGAAGTTGCAGGGAAAAGGTTATTGATCGCATCAGCCATCTTAACAGCAGTGGCAGAGTCTGGTGAACGTAAAAGAAGATCAACAGAGGTGCCTTGTAAAACTTTAGACTGAATTTCAACTTCAACGATGCCTCCATTGCTTACAATACCAACAGTTGGATGATTAACTTGCACATTGGCACCGCCAGCATTACCGGCAGACATTCCACCGACTGATACAGGTCCCTGTGCTACTGAGTAAGCGATTTTGTTATCAGGACCGAACAGAGGTGTCTGAAGTAATATTCCACCTTGGAGCGAATCGGCATTTCCGATAGAGGAGACGGTAACATCCATCCTCGTACCTTCCTTGGCAAATGGGCCAATGTCAGCAGTTACCATAACCGCAGCAATGTTTCTGGACTTATCTGCTTTGTCTGCTCGAATCCCAAAATTTTCTAAGGCATTCAGTATGCCGAGCTCCGTATACTCAATTCTTGAATCCCCCTGTCCGTTAAGACCCGTTACAATACCATAGCCACGTAGTTGATTGCTTCTACTACCGCGAACATCTGTCAAATCTTTGATTCTTGCAGCTTCAGAAAAAGTGCAAGCAAAACATAGAAAAGTTAAGAAAATGGAATATCTCATTTATCAAAAAGGATTTAGAACTGAAGCGATTTTTTGATACCAAGATTCTTTCTGTGCATCATTTAAGCTTCCTTTGGAAACAAACTCGATTTGGGCATCCGCAATGTATTGAGATGAGACGATATTTTTATATCTCAAACCATCTTTGAAACCAAAACCAATGTCTTCAACTCTAACCATTCCTTTAAGTACCGCATAGTAGCTTTCACCTGAAAAAGTAACCATTCTTGCACCCTCCAAAACCAAAACGTCATTAGGCAATACATCAATCACAACAACACTGACCCTACCCTTTAAATCCTGAGTGTTTGCAATTGAACCACCACCCTGATTAGAACTTTCAGTCTCAATCTGGGTGCCTGGCAAACCACCATTGTGCTTGCCCATTCCACTATTGGCAAAGAGAAACTGTTGAACAGCATTCTCGATTTGAGACTGCCTGCTCCTTACCGAGTTTTGTGAAGCTGCCAATGAAGAACTCTCGGCTACATCAATCGTGATTAAATCACCAACTTGATAAGCTCTTTTCCCGGCAAAAAGCCCCCTCTTTGCAGAATTACTTTTGTTCCAAAGTGATGCTGCATCTACTAGTACAAAAGAGGTTAAGGATATAAATATAATCAGAGACTTTACCATGGTATTAAAGATTTACTTTTACGCTGTTTTTATTAAGGACTTTGGCAAAAAATTCTTTATCGGAAGAGATATTTCTAATTTTAATGACTCCACCCTGAACTCCATCATCCAAGGAAACACCTTTCATTGTGATAAAAATTCCTCCACCGGAGGCAAATACATCAACCACATCGCCTCGACGCACAAGATTAACCTTGGAAAGGTTACTCCATTTTAAGGGAGATCCAATACTGACTGCAGAAGACATCTGATACCCCTCCAAAGATGTATTCGCTGGGATCGCATCCGCATAGCCCCTAAGAATATCAATAGGTTTTGTGGTAAAATGAGATAGTTCAGGAACCTGCCCCCGGGAGATAGGTTCGCGCAGAACCATAACATCAACCACATGAGAAAGCCTAAATGGTTCACCAAATTTACCGATCAGTTTGCCTTCATCCCAAAGCTCAAATCGAATAAATGAACTAGGAGCAAGTTCATCAGGCATGCAATCGACTATCTTGAGTATAAAATTCGAACTTAGCTTAACAGGATTCCATGCACGGGTTGCCTGAGCCTTTATAGTACCATTGCACTGGTAACGATGAAGAATCGCTTCGCCCATCTTCGCCTCCAAAAAATCTTGGTCCAAGAAAAATTTCCTGGAATAGTTTTTTTCTTCAGAACGGATGGTAGGGGACACATGAGAGTGCGAAGGAGAAACAAAAGCATTAATAACAATAGAATCATTGGACGATTCATCATTAAGCTCAATAGGGCTAATGAAACGAGAAACATCCCCCAAGCAAGAGAGGAAAGGTAAACCTAAAATTAACCTAAGCATCAATTTATCTCTTAAGTTGGTTAACACGCGAAAGCATGTCGTCCGAGGTCTGAATTGATTTGGAATTAATTTCGTAAGCTCTTTGAGCAATGATCATATTCACCATTTCTTCAACGACATTGACATTAGACATCTCCAAATAGCCTTGCTGCAAAACTCCAAAGCCGTTTTCGCCGGGTGCACCAATTTCAGGGGGACCACTAGCTTCGGTCTCAATATACAAATTACCTCCTAAGGCTTTTAAACCTGAAGAATTGGGGAAACGCACGAGCTCGAGCTGCCCAATAATCTGAGTACCATCAGCAGTTTCAACTGAAACTTCACCGGTTGGAGAAACGAAAACGTTAGTCACTTCGGGATCAATTTGTAAACCAGCAGCCAATGGCAGAGCGTCTGCAGTGGTGATCTGCCCATCTGGACCAACTTTAAATGCACCGTCTCTTGTGTAAGCTTCAGTACCATCAGGTCTTTCCACTTGAAAGAAACCAACACCATCAATAGCCACATCCATTTTTTCGCTTGTCTGCGTGAGTTGCCCCTGGGTGAAAATTTTAGCTGTTGAAACAACTTTTGTTCCGTTACCCATTTCGACACCTGTTGGGATGACATTTCCAGCACCGGTTTGACCACCAGATTGCCGAGGATTTTGGTAAAGCAAATCTTGAAATTCTATTTTGTTCTTCTTAAACCCTGTCGTGTTAACATTGGCTATATTATTGGAAATAACATTAAGATTAAGTTGTTGGGCTTGCATGCCCGTCGCACCAGAGTAAAGAGATAAGTTCATTTATTTATTAGGTTGTTTGGCCAAGTGTTCCAATTGCTTTGCCGATATTTTGATCAAAAGTTTGAATCATTTTTTGGTTAGCTTCATGTGCACGGGAAACTTCGATTAAGCTAATCATTTCTTCAATTGCAGAAACATTACTCTGCTCAATGTAACCCTGCATTATAGTAAAATTTTCCGGATCCGACTGGGCAGGTTCTACATTTTCTTCCTTCGCGATGAAACCACCACCTACCTTCTGCAAATCATTCAGGGGATCCTCAAATGAAAAAACACCTATTTGGCCAACAACTTGGTCGTTTTGAAAGACTTGCCCTTCTTTGTCTATTGTAAGAGTTCCTCCATCAGGAACAACTTGTATGTTATTACCACCAACATCAGAAAACTCATGCCCCATACTATTCACCAAAACGCCTTCAGAGTTGGTGTAGAACTGGCCGTCTCGAGAATAAACTGCATCACCATTTTGATTAAGTAGAGCAAAAAAGCCATCACCTCTAAGTGCAAGATCCTGGGGATTGTTAGTCTCTCTCATTTCGCCATCAACAAAATCAATTTGATTTTTCATAACAGGAAATGAGCCAGGCATTTCATTGCGTAACCTATCGTGGGTGCTTCTCGCAATCTCTCCACCCTCAACAGCTTCAAAACTTACGGCAACTTTCTTGAAACCTGCGACATGGCTGGCGGCAATATTGTTAGCAACAACATTTTGATACTGTTCTAATCCGCGAAGTGCAGAAGCGTTTTCATAGAGAGATAAATTCACAGGTAAGGCATAGCAAATACCATGCCACTATAAACTTAGGTTCAGTAGTCGCAGGCGATACGAAGAATCTTCCCGTCCAGCATTGTAATAATGATTTCACTGGGAACGCCATCCACAGACACTACCTCAACGCGAGGAGAATCTTTCTCTTCGTAAATGACTTGAGTGGAAGTTTCGGACTCATTAGTAGCAGTGGAATCTTCCGGTGACATGGTTTTTTTAGCTAAATCCATCAAAGACCCCAATGATTTAAAATCAGATGAGTAATCTTTGTCACCGCGATTAGCTTCAAAACCTCTACCACTTAAATAGCTATCCATAACTCAATAAAGCAAGTTCAGTGCCTACTTCTCATCAAACCCGTCTAAGTCTTCTGCACTGATATCAAGAACGAGACTTAATTCGACTCGACGATTCTTAATTGGCTGATTGGGGAATCTCTTGTCATTGGGTTTCGTAAACCCATGACCAGTAATACTCTCTAATTTCCCCTCCAAGTCATCCGCTGAATAATAATTTAACGCTTGATTAACCTCCTGCCCCTGCAGAAGGGACATTGTCCATGAATCCTCACCATTTGAGCCAAGACTCTCATCCAATTTGTTTGTATGAGAGTCAATTTTGTAAACTAAAATATGCTGGGCCAACAGCCATGACATTCTTTGAATTACCTTCCGACCAAAATCGGAAAGTTTGGGAGAGGAATTGATAAACATAGGTTTCTCATCTCCATGAAGAAGCGTAATCTTTATGCCATCAGAAGTTGCATCAATTTGCACGACAGAATCATCAATTTCATGAAGTCGAAGTCGTTCATACCAATCCTGGGCGATTCTATGTAAAACATCTATGTCGATAGAGGTA
>Ga0181569_10004264_pt1 | contig 11022 bp, 9 predicted proteins | sample 101ome_19_FD_132452 | JGI IMG/M metagenome (GOLD analysis project Ga0181569, IMG submission 132452) | Coastal salt marsh microbial communities from the Groves Creek Marsh, Skidaway Island, Georgia - 101405AT metaG (megahit assembly) | ecosystem: Environmental > Aquatic > Marine > Intertidal zone... | reverse complement strand
GTTGAGCCAGTTATCAGATTACGTTGATCTCAATGTGACTGAAAATGAAAACGGCACCGTTGTTGTACGAATATCTGGCCCCGCTAACAGATCTACATTAGTGGACACTGTCAGACAAAGACAGCTTGGTATTCAAAAGCATAGTCTTAATAGTAATGTTCAGGGTTTGGTAGTGGACACCTACAGTAGTCCAACCTTCATCGGCATCCCTAAATCCGGTGTGCTGGCAGGACTAATGCAGTTGGATAATGAGGTCACTCAGCGACTCACTGATGAGTTGAATATTTTCGCAAAAAACTTTGTAGAGAGTATCAATACCCATCATCGCTCTGGACTTGACCTCACGAACAACTTAGGTCAAGACATGTTCCAAATTGCACCCAATTATATTGTGAAAAATATGGGGGGTGTGACTGATGATAGCTTTTTGATAACAGGAATGCCCACAGAAGAGATTAATCCATTTTCAATAAAGGCTGCAGACAAAAATTATTGGGAAATAAAAGATTTAATGACAGACTCAATCGCTGTGGTTAAATCCAAAATGACAGAGAATCGACAATTTATTGACTATAAAGGGCTATCAGTTCAATTACCACCGGCTATTTCGGAGGGAGCTGTTTACTTAGTTAGCCGTGAAAAGGAAACGGCGCAGGAATTAGTATTCAACCTAGACGACCCGCGAAAAATTGCTGCAGCGGCGCGTCTGCACGTCAAAGAGTCTCCCACAAACAGTGATAGGATCGAAGTCAGTATCAATTATTCAGGCAATCGAGCCGAAGTGCCTGTTTTGAAAGGACTGGATGTAAGGGATCTTGAGGGTAGGAATGTTCTACAAACTGTTAGAACAAACGGCACGGATCCGAGTCTTTCTGTACCCCCTCAATTTGGCGATTTTAATTTTACGCTGATGGGTTCACTGGAAGAGGCGCTGAATATTCAGGTTCTGAACAACGACTTTATAAAGCTTGCGGGATCTGAGGCTCTAACAGGCAATCAACTTACCGATATCATTAACAGTAAAATATACGGCAACAAACGCTTTGTAGATGCAAGTGCAGACCCCTTTCCAGGTAAGGACCTATACATAGGAGCAAAAGCTAACTTTGAGCTCCTGACAGAGCGTGCGAATGCACAGGTAACTGGGGGTAGAATTTCAGCTGGAGCCATAAAGCTGAACGGACATGACCTTACACAACTTGATTTGCAGATCTCAGATACGAATCATCCAAAAGCGATAGCGTCCTGGATAAACGCGAACTCTACAGCAAACAATCTTGGAGTATCAGCCTCAGCAATAAATAAAATACGTGTTGAGCCAGAAGGTATAGATTTCACGAAAAACCTGAGTCTTAATGGAACAGCCATTAATCAATCCATTGATCTGAAGGATCTCGTCAGGAATATTAATACTAAGACTGATCAAACAGGTGTGAGAGCCTACCTGAACAACGAGCAAAAGCTAATTCTCACCAATGACTTTGGACAGGAAGGAGCGTCTATTGAAGTGTCAGGTAGCGCACTTGGCATAGCACAGAGCATTTTTACAGGTCAAATTGAGTTCAAGAGTTCTGAAGAAATAAATTTCACACTGGGCGCTAATGGAAGCAGTATCGATTTTGCACGCATAGGCCTGCCCATTACAGTCAGTGGAACCAATGCCACTGATAATTCACTGCATTTTTATGTAGCAAATTCAGCAGGGGCCATGGAAGTTGGTATGAAGGTGGGCAGGTCGTTACCGCCACCGGAGCCGCAGGTAGAATCACCCTTTACATTGGAATTTGTGGAAGACAATGGTGGTTTATGCTACCAGATTAAAGATACAGCTACCTGCACCACAGTGCTAGAGCAAGTCTATGTGCCAGCTACAGAAATTCTATTTGGAAAGCTTGAGATTAAGTTTGATATAGATCCAAAAGCCGGAGATCTTTTTACTTTCAGCAAAAACGTAGATGCTTTTGGCGATAATAGAAATCTTAGAATGCTAAGCGCCACTGAGAATGAAGAAATATATAACGGTTTCTCAGCCAGAACATACTATTCAAACATGGTAAATAAAGTTGGTAGCGTAGTTGATCTGGCTAAATTAAATAAAGATGCGGCCGATATACTTTATGACGAGAACCGTGTTAAGAAGTCCTCCTTGTCAGGAGTGAATTTGGACCAGGAGGCTGCAGAATTGATGCGGTATCAGCAGGCCTTTCAAGCCTCAGCTCAATTAATCCAGGTCTCAACAAAGCTTTTTGACGCCATTATTTCAGCAAGTTAGGTGGCTCATGAAAATTTCTACAAATGAATATTTTCAAAAAATGGCAGGTTACATCACCGATCAGCAGTCGAATATTGCTGAAAGTCAGCTTAAGTTATCAAAGGGGGATTCTCTATCTTCTGCGAGCGAGAATACCAGGGTTGCCACTGCTTCCCTTTCTCTTAAGTCCGCTATAGAAAGGCAAGAGGGGTACGTATCAAACTTGCAGCTGCTGGATATGAAGCTTAATGAAACTGAAGTGTTGGCAATAACCGCACGAGATCAGTTGACCAGGATCAAAGAGATATTAATTCGTTCAGCGAATGAAACCTACAGTGATCAAGACCGGGTAGTGATGGGCTACGAGATTGGTCAGATCAAAGATAACCTGTTGTCTATGATGAACAGCACAGACTCATCAGGAAGCTATATCTTTTCAGGAATTAAAAATCGCACCAAACCCTTCCAAAAGAATGAGGAGGGCATTATTGAATTCCAGGGAGATAACTCGGCGGTAAATATCCAGGTTGGCCCAGGGCAGTCCATGCGATCCAATTCAAACTCCCAAGATATTTTTCCAAACTTTAGGCGGGATGGTTCTGAAGCAGTAGTGGAAGTGTTTGCAGCAATAGAGTCCATGGAAGCCGCTGTGACGGGTAGTAATATTGCAGCTATACGAACTGGTCTATCTGATATTGACGTTATAGCTAATAGTGTCGACTCCTTTATAGTCAGTGTCGGGACGCGCAGAAAAATCATAGAGTCGCGTATTGACGTCGCAGAAGAGCGAAAGCTAGCAATGACAAAACTTTACTCAAACTATAGGGATCTCGACTACGGTAAAACAGTATCCAGTCTCTCATCTCAGGTGCTTGCTTTGGAAGCGGCACAGAGCAGCATCGCTAAAGTGAGTCAGCTCACCTTATTTAACTACATAAGGTAAGTTCTCATGGCAATAGATACCTCTAACAATGACTCAGCTGCTGTCATAAAGTCTCTAAGCATGGGCTCCGGAGTTGACATTCAGGCCCTGGCGAAAAATCTCTCGGAAGCAGAGAATCAGGCAAAAGTCGATAGGGTTAACCAAAAAAAAACGCAGTCTGAACTTAATATCTCAGGACTTGGGACGCTTAAATCTGCAGTTGGCAGCTTGAAAACACAGCTAGAATTGATGCGTAATCGGTCTGGTCTAGTGTTTAATAAAGTGAATAGTTCAGATCCTGCTATGACAGTATCGACTTCGGGATTGGGGGCGCCAGCGGGAAATTACGCTATCACAGTCCAGCAACACGCCAAGCCTCAGCAAAGTTCTTTTGAAATTAATTCAGAGACCGATATTTCGAACATAGGCGCTCTAAGTATTGTTGTTGGCGGAAATACTTACAACCTTACTAGCGAGAGCTCCGGAGCCGAATTAGTGTCTAGCATTAACGATGCAGATATAGGGGTTACAGCCCAGTTAATCAACAGCAAAGAACAAACCGGTGGCACCTTGGTTGATAAATGGGTCATAACTCTTCAGGGTAGCAATGGAACAAAGAATAACTTTACAGTAAGTGGCCAAGACAGTTCCTCAAATCCCTTGATCGTTACTACAAACCAAGCCGCCCAAGATGCAATCTTGGACATCAATGGAATGGATGTGTACCGCTCGGATAACATAGCGGACGACATTTTGCTAAACAGCTCCCTAGATTATCGCAATGTTAAGGCTGGTGATACGGTGAAGCTAATAAGCACAACAAGTTACGATTCAGTCAAAGACTTGCTGTCCACATTTGTCAGCACTTACAACGATTTAATGACAGTGTTTGGGACTCTGGAAGGCCCCCTTGATGAAGATGAGCCTTTAGCGGGGTCATTAGCAAGGGAGCGAAGTTTGATTTCCTCACTTAAAAGCCAGCTGTCTGGAATGCTGGACACCACCGCCGGGACCTCTTCTGGATCTTTAAATACTTTGCGAGATCTAGGGCTAAACTTCAGCATGGATGGAACCCTCCAAATTGAGGAAAAAATATTTAGCGCAAAAATGGAAGACTCACCTGATGACGTTGTAAACCTGCTTACGGCTAATTTAGATAATCAGTCGGAATATACTGCAGCAGAGGACAGGGGATTGTTGTTACAGATATCCATTAACCTTGATAATTTGATCGGCGGGCAAGGTGTTTTAACATCAAAGTTGAGGTCTGAAGAAAAAAATATTGCTGACTATGAAGATCAGTTAATTGCTTTGGAAGAGCGTTTGCAGAGAAGTTATCAGCGCTATATTGAACAGTTTGCCGCTATGGAAAGCTTTGTTCAGCGGTCTAAGGAGATGGGAAAATATCTGGAAAATCAGTTCAAGGCAATGCAGAATTCTAATGACTAAGCTGTAAAGATATAGGGTGGATTGGAGATGTCAGAAACACAAGGCGCAAAGAAAGATTGTAAGCACTGCAAGTTGATTCGATATTTTCTTTACGCGATAGTTCCTATCCTCATTATGTTTTTGACTGGGACAGAGCTTGATGGATTAAAAGGGATTATGCTCACTGATCTAACTTCATGGTTGATCGGTGTGGGTTTTGTGCTGTTAGTGTTTTGGAAGGCGTGGAATGAATTCTGGCGATGATACAGGAATCAGCCTTGACTGCCGTGTTTGTAAACACTACGTCGTAACCTGGGACCCTCGATGGCCTCACGGATGCACGGCGATGGGCTTTAGGTCTCAGGTTTTTCCAAGCGTGGAGGTGAGGAATGCAGACGGCACCGACTGCCTGTCGTTCTCGGACAAACGAGTCAACACCAAAGAGGAGCTGAAGAGGGCTCTCTTCAGGGGCAGGCACATTGACAGCGAGTGCTGATCACTCATCACTTATAAGTAGGAAGGGATGCTCCAGCGTCCGAAGTTCTCGGCAGTTAATACTGCCATTTTGTGTGTAGTAGACGCAGCGGAACATGTCGTTGTGGAGTGTGCGGGTAGAGGTCCAGTGGTTGTCGATTTCTAGCCCCAGAAAAACTTGCGGGTTAAGTGTTGGGCTATCACAGTCGCCTTCCGTGAGGTCATCCAGTTCGGCGTTGGTTGGCAGGCGCCAAGACGAGCCTGTCTGCTGGGAAAATTCCTCAGCGTAGGCTGTGGCATCCTCCCAGCTGAGGTGTAGGGGTAACCCCTGGCAACGGCTAGACTGGAAAGACATGCCGGCAGGACATCGGTACCAGGTGGTCTGAGACTTTACGTGTCCGGCGAGCCCACTAGAATTTAAGCTGTAACCTGGCCGGTCAGCGACCCCAAAGTAGTCATTGCAGCTCGCTGGTGGGTCAAGGTCGCCGCAGGCGCTTAGGGCAAAGACCAAGCTGCATAGCATCGCCTTAGCGCTGGGCGGGGGAAGTAAGAATTTAAAAGTAAACATAGGTTGGCACCTTGTTTATTACTTACAATGAGTATTTTATTAGGGCTACATTACGTTTCACTGTAGTGGTAGGCGTTTTGATAGTCAACGCATTAACGTAAACGAATGCACTGAACGTATTGAAAACTTTCGAGTATAGGAGAAGGTAATGGATTTAGCGACAATTGTTGGTCTCTTGGGAGCCTTTGGCCTGATAGCCGCATCGATCTCGCAGCCTGCAGCGTTTGTGGACGTGCCCTCAATGCTCATTGTGGTTGCCGGTTCAATCAGCGTGGTTCTGTTTCGTTCATCGCTCTCTGAGTTTCTGAGCGCTGTTTCAGTTCTGGGTAAAACATTTAAGAACAAAATTGACAAGCCAGAGGAGCTCATCCTGCGTCTAGTAGAGCTGGCGACCATAGCCAGGAAAGACGGCATGATCGCCTTGGAGGGGCAGGACATTCCCAATACATTCCTTGCCAAGGGCATCTCAATGCTGGTTGATGGCTCTGATGGCGACACCATCAAAAAATCTTTGAATCAGGACCTAGCTTCAATGAAATCTCGCCACACGAAGGGGGCCGATATTTTTTCAGCGATGGGTGAGGTGGCTCCAGCGATGGGTATGATTGGTACTCTGATCGGTTTGGTGCAGATGCTGGGCAACATGTCGGACCCCAAGGCGATAGGTCCGGCGATGGCGGTCGCCTTGCTGACGACACTCTACGGTGCGATCTTGGCCAACGTTATCTGTTTGCCGGTACAGATGAAGCTGCGCAACGCCTCGGACTTTGAGGCTGCAAACTGCGAGTTGATCATAGAGGGTGTACTTTTTATTCAGTCTGGCGGTAACCCAAGGGTCCTTGCAGACTACCTGGCGGCGTTCGTATCACCTAAAGAGCGAAAGAAGCTCGAGGCTGCGGCCTAAAGCTGACCGCTCAAAGGAGGCCTCAGCATGGCCGATGAAGAACTCGAGCAAACCAACGAAGAGCAGGACCCCGCTCTCGAAGCCGGCGAAGCTCAAGCTGAAAAGGGCCCAGGTGAGCAGGCCCAGGGTAGCGGGGGGGGCGATGACGCTCCTTCCGGACCCGACTGCCCGCCCTGCAAGGGCGGTGCCCCGGCGTGGATGGCCACCTTTGCCGACATGGCAACCTTGCTTATGGCATTCTTTGTCCTGCTTCTCTCATTCTCTGACGTAGAATTGCCTAAGTTTGAGCAGATGAACGGGGCTATCAAGCAAGCCTTTGGCGTCAAGCGCATTATCCCGGAGATCTCAATCCCCATGGCGAGGAGCCTTATCGTAGAGAATTTTTCGCCGGCACTGGCAGAGAGAACTGTGATACCAAACCCCAGACAGATGCCACTTGACCCGAGCAAGGAAAACCTTATCAGGCGCACTAAAGAAAAACCAGACAAGTACCCAATTCAGGATGAACTTAAAACTGTTCAGGCGGCGCTAGCGGAAGAGATCGAGCGTGGTGACGTTAGTGTAAAAATCCGGGACGACAAGATTATTGTCGATATGTCTGCACAGGCAAGCGCAACAGGACCTGGAGGCAGCGGTCAAGAACAAAATACTGCTGGAAATATCCAGCAGAGAATGGTGGACCTTGCCTCCAAGGTGGCCCAGGTTCAAGGAGAAGTCTCACGAGAGGTGAATTTGTTTCTGAACTCTGCAGACCAGTCCCAAGGCATTGAGCAGGAGGATGCCCAGACCCAGGGCCAGATGGCTCAGGGCAGGGCGGCCGTTAATGATCTCTACAACGAGATCAGCAGCAACCTGCAGGGAGAGATTCAGCAGGGACTGGTCGAGGTCGAGAAAGACGGTAACGATGTCATCATTCGTCTTGCTAGCCAAGGCTCGTTTGTCTCCGGTAGCGCAGACCTAAGCGAAACCTTTGGGCCGCTCCTGAGGCGGGTGGGTGGGCCACTGGCGAGTGAGGGTCGCAACCTAAGGATCGAAGGACACACAGACAACATCCCCATCGCGTTCAGTCAGCGCTTTAATTCTAACTGGGATCTGTCTGCAGCGAGGTCTGCCTCGGTCGCAGACTTCTTTAACCGCGAGCTAGGGATAGGCAGCGATCTCATGAAGGTTGCAGGATTTGCCGACACGCGCCCACTGGGAAGCAACAACACGGCAGAGGGAAGGGCCCGAAACCGTCGCATTGAGATAATCGTCGAGGGTAACTGAGATGGCTGACGAAGAACTCGAAAGTGTCGACGAACAGGTAGAGTCCGCCGAAGCTGACGCCGTTGTAGAAGAGGAGCTTCAGTTAGCGGAGCAGGAGCCGCTGGAGGAGGAACCCATTGGCGAGTGCCCCCCCTGCAAGTCAGGTGCCCCGGCGTGGATGGCGACTTTTGCCGACATGGCGACCCTGCTGATGGCATTCTTTGTGCTGTTGCTGTCCTTCGCGCACGTAAACGTGCCCAAGTACAAGGAAGTCAGCGGTTCGATGAAGACCAAGTTCGGAGTGCAGACGGTCATTCCCGACATGGAGCCACCAAAGGCCAGGAACATAGTGGTTACTCAGTACATGTCGGCTAAAGCCGAACCAACGGCGATGCAGACAGTGCAGGAGCAGCGGACGGACGAGCCCCAGCCCGAGGACGAAGAGTTAAAGTTTGACACGGGCGACGGCGAAACCGACGTCAGTCAGGCAGTAGAGACCCTGCAGGAGCAGCTTGCCCAGCAGATCGCCGAGGGTAAGGTCCGTGTCACGACTGAGAACAACATGGTCAAGGTCGAGGTCCTCGAGAGTATGAAGGAGGGCGCTCAGCAGGGACAAAACTCGGGCTCCTCGCCGGGCCAAATTTCGCAAGATCGTATCGAGATCTACGCGGCGGTGGCACAGGCACAAACACGGACCACCTCGCAAATCCAGATCACCGACAGCGCTCTGACCAGAACGGCTCAGGGCCAGGTCTCAGGCTCTTCCTCCGAGGGGGCGTCTGCTGAGGATGTCTCTCAGAGCCGCTACGAGCAGATCCGGGCGAGCCTGTCGCAGCAGATCAATCAGGGCCTAGCTCAAGTAGAAAAGGAGGGGGACAAGGTCATTATCCGGCTCGCTGAGCAGGGATCCTTTGAGAGCGGCCAGGCAGAGCTTCAGCGTGACATTATGGGCCTGCTTAACGAGGTAGGCGCCTCACTCACGGGTGACGTGGGGCTCGTCTCCATCGAGGGCCACACGGACAACATTCCGCTAGCTTTCAGCGACAGGTTCAAGAGCAACTGGGACCTCTCGGCAGCCAGAGCCGCCGCCGTTGCTGACTACTTACTCAATGGGGACTTTGTCCAGCCCGGTAAAGTCAATGTGATTGGTTACGCCGACACCAAGCCGATCGCCGACAATGTAAGTATTACCGGCAGGGCCCAGAACCGTCGTATAGAGATAATCGTGAACAATTAAGCGATCGAATGGATTTTGGAGTAACCTGCCAGGCGCAAAGTGAAAACTCGCTATACCATCTGTCAGCTACCTTGCGATCTCAGATTGGGCAGTTGTCCAGGCCCTGCTGGAGGCAAATTTCAACCATCTTGTCGGCTTCGGCAGCTTGCTCATCTTCCAGCTGAAGCACAGCGATAGCTCTCACGCTGTCGCCCTCCTCCTGCCCCATCCTCATAGTAAGCTGGGACCATAAGTACGAGCTGAAGGCGTCAGACTTCCTGTCCTCGGCGCCGTCACCAGAGAGCAGCATAAAAGAAAGCATCAGCATCGAGTCTGCGTAACCTTTCTTGGCGCCCATAGTGAACCACTTCCGAGCCTCTCGGTAGTCTAGCTCCACGCCCTCACCCTCATAGTAGGCGAGGCCCATCATGTACTCGCTGGCGTCTAGTCCTTGATCAGCAGACTGCCTGAACCAGCGAACAGCCTCGCGCGGGTTGGTCTGGACCCCGTACCCGTTGTAGTACAACAGGCCCACGTTATGCTGAGCCTGAGGCAGGTCCTGCTCTGCGGCCTTGCGATACCAGCTCATGGCTGTCTGATAGTTCTGGCTCACACCAAGCCCCTCCTCGTACATGTGGCCGAGGTTATTCTGTGCCTCTGCCGAGCCGGCCTCTGCCAGAGGCAGCCACGCCCTGATCGCGGTGGCGAAGTGGCCACGATCTTTTGCAGCTAGTCCCGCGTCGAAGGAGAGTTCCCCCTGAGCCAGAGCGCCAAAGGTGGATGTTGTGAGGGCAAGTGTCATGGCAACGAGGAGGTGTTTCATGGACGGCTCCGTGTAATTTTGGCGTTTGACTAAAGTTTTTTAGGGCGGTAACCGACCTACAGATTAGCTGATATTGATGTCAAGGCCAATGCCTAAAAACCTGCTTAATTCTCAGAAAAAAAATTAAAGCTCAAGAATCACCATCCGACTTTACTGATGAAGGCCCTAAAGTGTGAGACGGCCTCGCTTTATGACCATAAATAATTTATAGGGCTGTCTTGCCCCAAACTGGAGATAAACGATGACTGCAATTAATACCAATAACGCATCGGTACTTGCTGCCAATGCACTAAAAGTGAATGAACGTAAGATGTCGACCGCGATGGAGCGCCTGTCGACGGGACTCAGAATCAACTCTGCAAAGGACGACGCCGCCGGTTTGGCAATCACTAAGAAGCTTAACGCTCAAGTCACTGGTCTGCGTCAAGCCTCACGCAACGCTAACGACGGCATCTCAATGCTCCAGACTTTTGACGGCGCCTCAAAGGAAATCAGCACGCTCCTGAACCGTATGCGTGACCTGACCGTGCAGGCAGCCAATGGCACTTATTCAACCGACGATATTGCGAGCCTGGGTGAAGAATATACCGCATTGCGCACGGAGATTGGTAGGATCATTGACGCGACCCAGTGGAATGGCATGGCTAAGATGGATCAGGGAGGCACGATAAATCTTCATATTGGGGCCAACTCAGGATCTTCAGAAACAATGGCGCTGAGCATCATGGATTGGGATACTGGATCCTCAACTTCTCTAACCGTTGCAGAAACAACTGCTCATGCAAATGGTCAAGCAGAGGTCCAAAAGATAACTCTAGCGGGCATGTCTTCAGGCGACACCCTGACTATAGCTTACACCAACCCTGCTGGAGCCAGACAGTCATATACCTTCACAGCGGCACAAAATTTAACCGCTGCACAGGTGGAAACTGCTATTGTTGCTGCGCAAACCGCCGCTACTAATGCCGGCTCTTCAATCCTCCCGGGCTTCACAATTTCGGCAGATGGTAATGCTGACGCATTAGTTCTCACTTATGGTACCGATGATGTTGAGGTTTATGAGGTAACTGCAACGATAAATAGTGGAACTGGCGCTGCTGTACCAAATGATTGGAGTAGTCGTACCATAAGTGACCTGGATACAAGAATCAGCGCTGTTACTGCTGAGCGAGCTAAGTACGGTGCCTACAT
>Ga0181569_10004251_pt1 | contig 11038 bp, 10 predicted proteins | sample 101ome_19_FD_132452 | JGI IMG/M metagenome (GOLD analysis project Ga0181569, IMG submission 132452) | Coastal salt marsh microbial communities from the Groves Creek Marsh, Skidaway Island, Georgia - 101405AT metaG (megahit assembly) | ecosystem: Environmental > Aquatic > Marine > Intertidal... | reverse complement strand
TGGTGGACGCTGGGGGATTTGAACCCCCGGCCTTCTGGTTGCAAACCAGACGCTCTTCCAACTGAGCTAAGCGCCCTTGTATGCCGAGCGGTGAGCCACTCCCTTTTGAGCCTTCACCTGTATGGGCCAGCGATGAGGGTGGCGAGTACGCCTTCAAACGCAGTCAATGGTCGCATCGCGGTCAGGCCCTACCCCGACACTCGTACAGGGTACACCAACGAGCGTCTCAAGTTTGGCGATGTAGTGTTGTGCGGCCATGGGAAGCACGGAGATGCCCTTCCCCGATTCGTTGGCATGAACCGCCATCGCCAGCCACTCAGAAAGGGAAAGCGCCGGGAACCCCGGCATGGAGATGTAGATGGGTTTGCACCGGGCCAGCGCCGAAGCCGTCGATGGAAGTTCCGTGATTTCCCTCCCGTCAAGTTCGTAGGCCACACAAATCTTCAGTTCATCCAATCCACCCAAGACATCCAATTTGGTGAGGGCCAATCCAGTGAACCCGTTGATGCGCTGAGCATGGCGCATGACCACGGCATCAAACCATCCGCAACGTCGCTTGCGTCCGGTGGTCGTGCCGAATTCATGGCCAACTGTGCCCATGTGTTCGCCTGCCTCGTCGTCAAGTTCCGTCGGCATGGCGCCGTGGCCAACACGGGTGATGTAGGCCTTTGTGATACCGATGACGTCCTCGACATGCCCGGGGTGAATGCCTGCTCCGTGGGTGGCGTTGCCTCGAGAAGTCACCGAGGAGGTGACGAAAGGAAAGGTGCCTTGGTCGATGTCCAACAAGCAACCTTGTGCACCTTCAAGGATAACATGCTCGCCGAGTTTGAGCGCATTGTCGAGCATGAGTCCGGTGTTGCCGATGGATGACGCATAGGTCTCGTGAATCCAAGCGATGTCGGATGCCAGGCCTTCCTCGGTCACCCGTTCGCTGGACCCCGCAGCATCCAACGAAGCGTTCATTCGAGCGACCGTTGATGCAGTCCATTCAGCGTCGCCTAGCACTTCGGCAACATCCCCGAATCGGAGACCGACCCGGTTGATCTTGTCCGCATAGGTTGGACCAATGCCCCTGCCCGTGGTACCAATTTTTGTGTCAAGAGAATCCATGAAGCGGTGATAGGGCAGAATGATGTGGGCACGTTCGCTGATGAACAAACGCTCGCCTCGTGGGTCTTCCCCCGATGATTCCATCCAACCGGTCAGCTCCTTATCGAGCACCCACGGGTCAATGACCATCCCGTCGCCCAGAACCAAATGACATTCCTTGCGGGTAATACCCGAAGGCAAGAGATGGAATTTGAGGATTTGATCACCGAGAACCACCGTGTGACCTGCGTTGTTTCCACCTTGGAATCGAGCCACCCACGTCGCCTGTTCTGCGAGACGGTCAACGAGTTTGCCCTTGCCTTCGTCGCCCCATTGGGCTCCCAAAATCACCGTTGCTGGCATGTTCTTCCTCATCCATCGGGCAAAGCAGACCGTCTTTGAACTCTGTGCTGGAAGAGATTGAGAAGTTCCGCCACCAACAACGAACAATTGGGTCTGCTGAGGAACGATGGTTTATAACAAGACAAACGAACCTAACACCACATAGGCGAAGGTGTTCCATCCGAAAACCGCTATCATGAGAAGAACCAAGTGTGTGCAAAGAAACCTCGGATTTATATAACACAATGAACCACTACTAAACAAGGAGTTGAGAAGATGAAGCAACGAAATGACGCAACGGAAAGCAGCGAACCCTCCAAACCCACGCCACGTCAAGGATTCGGAGCGGAGCGACCCTCACGGAGAGTCTTGGAGGGACACACCCGTCCTTGCGAGGACTGTGGCGCTGTGAACTGGGATTTTGACACCTCTCGCGGCGAGATCACCTGCGAAGATTGTGGATTGGTCGTCGAGGAGAACGTGCCCGATCCCGGCGCAGAGTGGACCAACCGAGACAACGGCGAAGACCGTTCCCGTGTCGGCCGCCCCATGACCTACACCCTGGCAGACAAAGGCCTCAACACGACCATCGATGTACGCGACCTCAACACGGGGACCGCATCACGCCACGGGATGAGCTCCCAAGCACGCCGTGATTGGCGCCGTCGCAGAGTCATCGACGAGCGGTCTAAAACACGGAAGAGCCGTGAGCGGAACTTGGTGAAAGCCAACCAATTCATCCGGGACCGCTCAGGCCTCCCCTCATCCATGCAAGAAGAAGCAGCCCGCCTCTATCGTCGCTTGTCTGGAGAAGGATTTGTCACGGGACGCTCCATCGCAGGCGTGACCGCAGCGTGTACCTACCTTGTTGCTCGACAGGAAGAACTCCCACGCCAGATCCCCGAGATTGCAGAGGCGTTTGACATCACCGAGAAGGACCTCTCGAGACTGATCCGTCAAGTTTCACGTCGCCTGAACATGCACAAAATCACCGGACCGGATGAGTATTTTGACAAGTTCATCTCCGACTTGGGCCTTGAGCCCAGTATCCGAGCACCCCTTGACGAATTGTGGTCCACCATCAAACCCCACGACGACGTTTGGCAAGGCAAGAAGCCGATGGGCGTGGCGGCCGCTCTGATTTACAAATCATCCAACGAGGCAGGTACGCCACGCACTCAATCCGAAGTCTGTGCTGTGGCCAATGTGTCTGAAGTGACCCTTCGGGGCCTTCTTCGGCTGTTTGACGACCTTCTCGAGAAGATTCGCCACTATCAGAATCTTCAGTGAGCGACCCAACCTTGATGAACGAGCCTCGTAACGGTGTCTACATGGGCTTCAAAGCGAAGGCACGCAAGCATCGCAAAGACGCTGGTGAAGATGAAAAGAAAGTGACGAAAACCGCAAAGGAAGGCGAATTGCCATGCGGCGTCCGGGACTGCGAGAAATTTGCTGACAAGTCCATGGGCGGTCGCTCCCTTTCCATTGACGACGCCATCGATATGTGGGGCTCCAGTGGCTATGAAGCGAGAAAGGGCCGCGTTCGTGTGTGCAAGTCGTGCTATCGGAAGTGGAAGAAGGAAAGCAAAACTGACGACATGTACTGAGGTTCACTTTCACTTTTCCTCTATGGGTCTGGGTAACGAAGGAGTACCTCCTGCACACCTCACCAACCATGAACCAACGAACCATTGTTCGTAGCTTAACCACACAAGACGGGACGCTCGTTGCCATGAACGACGGCATGATCGTCTGGAAACCACGGGAAGGGCGCCCTGCACGCACCACGATTGACGATTTACCCACGGTGTTGTTGGCCCTCAAGGGACCGATGGGACCTGTTGACGCTGTGGCTCTTGGCACTGCCAAAGGAGAAGTTCACGTGTTCACGCTCCCGAGGATGGAAACCATCGCACGGTTCAAACTTGAATCCGGAAGCATCCGTGCGTTGCATTTGGTATCGGAGGGCAGCATGCACTTCGTCGCAGGAACCCAACACGGGGCCGTGTGGTCGCTTCGTGAGGACCAACAGGAACGCTGTCAACTTCTATTTTCCATTGAAGGCCCGGTCTCAAGCCTCCACATCGAGGGTGACACCGTCCATGTACGAAGCGGATGGTACCACCACGAGCGTACATGGGATGGGCAACACCATCACGTGAACAACACCGCCGATACCTTCCAAGTCAAGCGCTTCAAGCGTTTGGACCGAAGTTGCCTCCTCCCCAATGCAGCCTAAACCTGTTCTTGCTCCTCAAGAGGCCATGGCGAAGATGGCGTCAACCAGAGTGCCGTTGGTGCGGGACGTTGCCATGACGAAGGAGGCAGACCATCGTTCTCCGCCGCTTCTTCAAAAAACGCGAGATGACGATCGAGGACTTCCATCACGTGGGATGCGCCACGAATGGCGGGCCCTTGAAGCGGTACAATAGACCGTAGACCGAGAGATTTCATCGCTTTGAAACTGGAGATGATGTCCATCAAGGACCCACCCGGCAAGTCCCATCTCGTTGGCCTGTCTGCCCGGGGGAGAAGTGCCCCAACGACAAGGGTCGAGAGGTGCGGGATATGGTACCCCATCCCCTCTGAAGCATGACCTGGCAGAGCGATGGCTTGTATTTCCCCCTCACCGAGCGGAAATACTTCATGGTCTGAAACTGGGTTCGTGCTCGTACGGGGCATGTCGGAATCGTACCGATTGGCCCAAGTGGTGAAGAAATCGCCCGTTTCAAGGGCCGCCTGGCCATCAGGATGGATGTGAACAGGCATGTCGTGAAACGAGGTTGAGAGATGAAAAGCCCCACCGGAAACGGGGAATCGGCGGGAGGTGAGCAGCAGCCGGTCGGGAACGGCGTCTTCCAGCAACCCTTGAACGCGCTCAACCTGCAAGGATTGATACCATGAGGTACCTGAGTCAATGAGCACATGACCTAGCGAACCTGAGACGAGCACGATGTTCCCATCGTGATGAATTCCGGGAAGACGCGTCACCTTCACGCCTCGCTCACGGCAGCCCCGCCTTTGAAGATACCCAAACGTGGTGGTTGCGATTAAATAGGGGGATTTTGTCGCCCGCTACATGGCACGATTCCCCGAAGCAGAGGCTCGTATGCTTCACCGCAAGATTTGCATGCGCTGCAACGCGCGAAATGCGGTTCGCGCAGTTCGCTGTCGCAAGTGCAGTTACAAGGGTCTTCGACCAAAGAACATTGAGCGCAAGGGCAACTGATTGACTCAATTCATCCACGCCATCAGCAAGGTGGTTGGATCTCCAATCAACACCAGCGGGAGCACGGCTGGAAGCAAAAACACCAACAGCGGCATTTTGTGGCTGACCCAAACGTTGGAAACACCGGCTTGACGCAATCGTTCAACATGTTCCGCAAGCGCTTGATCGGTCGGTGTCTGGCGAGGCGCACGCGCATGGTGGACCACCTTGACCTCACCGTCGGGCATTTCCATCAAATCCGAGAGCAACCACACATGGCGTTGTTGAACCTCATCAAGAGAAAGCATCGATGCGTGCCACGCAAGACGGAGGTCGCTTAACGAGGCAAGATGCCCCCGTTTGATGTTCAAAGCCAACATGATGAATGGAATAGCGAGGAACGCAAGGCCACCCCAAATCAGCAAGGCGACACTTACAGGAAGCGCGACGACGATGGGATCACCGAGGCCTTCGAAGGGGAGAGGAACGGTCCACCACGAGGGAAAGACCAGGGTGACCCACATCAACGCCTTGGCATCGGCTCCCCCGTGAAGCAAACGTAAGCGCCAAGCAAGGTCAATGAAGAAGATGACCAACAGCACCGAGGCGGTTTTCCACCACAAGATGCCGAGCGGGTCGCCTTCACCGAGCAACACATCCATTGGGGTAGTCGTTTGGTAAAACAGGGCACCTGCAACAACTCCCGTGGCCCCGAGGGCATACCAAACGAGGAAGACACGGTCCATCCAAGATCCGTCGAGTGCATCTCGCAGCGTTGCCCGACCAACCACGGAAACACTCGCATAGGCAACGACTGCCGCTGCGGTGAGGTAAATGGTCCAGTCTGCACCTTGTACCATCAAGTCAAGCGCCCAGAGAAAAACGGCTGGCTTGGCCCAAACGATCCAATGTTCGTTGGGAACACGGCGGTCGTTGTGGTCCATCCAAGCAGCCCAGCCCATCCCAAGAAGCAAAACAGCGGTTCGAGTCCACCCCAAAATGGCCTCGTTGGTCGCCTCCATAGACCAACCATAACGGCCATCAACTTAAAGACGGCCACCGATTAGGGAAAATTGCGTGCTTCCGGGTGAGTCCTATGAATATCGAAGAGCGATTAGAACAAGTTGCATCCGTCATCAACCAAATTGATGACCCGAAGGTCCCTCGAAACATCCGACGTCAAGCCAAAGAAGCCTGCGACAACTGGCTCTTGAACAAGGACAAGAAATTGGATGTCCGCATCGCTATGGCTCAATCTAAATTGGAAGAACTGTACGAGGACCCAAACATCCCGCCAGAATTCGGCACGTTGATCCTCACCATCAACACCGAATTGGAGCGAATCCTCACCGAAGTGCTTTGATTCATTCTTCCTCTTCTGCTGCATCGAGTGCAAACACGAGCTTCCCGAGGAACAAGCGTTCTTTCACGCTGAGTTTCCCTTCGGTGACGATTTCCTCAAATTGCTGACTCCAGGTTTCTTGTTGGGCCAAGTTATCAATGCCCACACGAATCAAGGCGATCTGGTCAACACTCAGTCGACCACGTCGCAGGGAATATTCTGCTGCGATGCGTGCAGAAATCAATTTGACATCCTCATCGGTGTACCCCAAGACGGTTTGCAAGTCGCGGAGCATGCGCTCCTCATAGGCCGTGATACGGCCGTCCTTGATGGCTTCACGCCAAGCCTCCTCAAGGGTTGGAGCGCGCTCCGATAGCAAGATGGCAAGCGGACGCGTGGCATCGATGTTTTCCAGAACAATCTTGAGGATGACAACCAAGGGAATGGAGAGAATCATGCCTACGATGCCCCAGACCCAGAACGAAAAGGCCGTGACCACCAACAGCAACACCGGAGAAATGTCAAGGGCGCGGCCGGCCCATCGGGTCTCGATGATATTGCCCCAGAGCTGCTGATTACCGAGCAGAAGGACTGAGAGAATGATCAGCATCGTTGGGTCCAAGAGAATGAAACCGAGGAGAAGTGGAGGAATGGTGGCGAGCAGGGAACCGATGTAGGGCACGTAGTTGAGCAGGAACGTCAGCAGGGCCCATGTGAACCACAGGTCGATACCAAATGCCAACATGATGATTCCAGCACAAACACCTGTGCCAAGTCCAACACCCGTCTTGACAACAACATAGGTGTTGACGCTCGCTTCGATTTGATCACGAATCATGTGGACACGTTCACTTGCTCCACCCGGATAAGCACGTTCAATACGACCTGGTAGCAAACTTGCTTCAAAGATGATGAAGAGCAAAAAGAACAGTACGGTTACACCCGTGATAAAGAAGACACCAACGCTGGACAGCAGCACGCCCATCGCATCGGTCAACCCGGATCCTTCTGACAACAGGCCCATACTGTTGAGGTCCTCATCGAGGGTGCCGTTGACCGTGGCTCCTGAGTCAAGAATGCTCTTGCCGAGCAAAGGCATGCCTTTGACATCGGACCATCGGCCGTTCAGTTTCTCGGTGTATTCGTCCATGCGTTGGTCATCATCGAGGAAGTTTGCAGTTTGCTGGTAGGCGAAAAATCCTGCACTCAAGACGATGAGAATCGCCAACATAAGCATCGTGATGTAAGATAGCATCAACGGGAAGCCTTTCTTGGAAAGAAAATCTGCCCCCGGTTTCAAGACAAAATACATGCCGAGTGCAATGAAAAGTGGCTGGAGGACATCGATGAGCTGAATGAGCCAAACGGTCACCAACGTCATGATGATGGCCGCGTGCGAGAGAACGGTGAGACGGTTGCGGAACTGCTGTGTGTTCCAAGATGGCCCGTCTTCCATGACCTTCGGTGAAGCCATGACCTCTTCAAGACTTCTCAACAACAACTGGCGCCGTTTCAACAGGCAGTTCAGGGAGCCCGGGGAGACGGAGGGTGAGGAGGGCTGAAATTACCATCAGCAAGCCGCACAGGTGAAACGCCGTGTGATAGTCAAAGGGATACGTGCCTGAAACGGTCCACTCCCAAACAAGGCCACCGGAGAGGGGTCCAAAAATACGGGCGAAGGCACCCAGTGACTCTTGAGCCCCCATCACGACGCCCAAATCGTACCCTTCCTCCCTTGCAATCCGAGTAAGATAGGTGCTCGAAGAAGGTTGGAAAATGCCGTTACCAATGGCAATGCAACTGCAAACCAGGAGCATTTGTATCCAGGCCATCGAAGCCTGCGTGTAGGGAATCAGCACCAACCCAAGTCCTGTGACGAAAATGGAGGCTGGAATCAATCGTCGTGTTCCAAATTTTCTCGTCAGGGGGCCAATCAACACCGCTTGGGTGAAGATGCCAAGCAAACCGATCATAGCGAAGACTCGCCCGTTGTCTTGCTCAGAAAACCCAAGACCTCCCAGGCCAACATCCATTTCGGTGTAAAGAATGAAGACGGCGTGCATGACCGTGAACCCAAAGATGAACAGCATGGATACCCAAATCATGGCCCCAATGCTTGCAGTACGAAGCATGGCCACAGAATTTCTCGCCATCCCCGTCATGTGCTTGCCCCAAGAGGTGTGATGTTGCACAGGTTTTCTGTCCTCTGCTGCAATGGATTCTGGGAGTTTGAAGTAGGCCAACACCAAGGAGCCCGCAGAGAGCGCACTCGCAATCACACAGGGTAGCAGGTAGGGATAGGTGTCAAAGACCGTGCCAACAAACAAGCCCCAACGGTCGGCTGGGTTGGAAAATTCGCCTCCGATGAACGGGCCAATGGTGAACCCCAACCCAAACGCTGCACCAATCAGACCCATTCGTGTGGCGAGTTGTTTTGGCGTGCTGACATCACCAATGTATGCTCTGGCAACGGCGATGTTTCCGTTGAACACGCCAGCAAAGAATCGCATGGCCAACGCAAACAAGAGCGTGTTTGCGAAGCCAAAAGCGGTGAAGAATACAGTGTTCCCAATCAACCCCACCATCAACACAGGACGGCGCCCGATGCGGTCCGATAGTGACCCCCAGAACGGTGAGGACAGAAATTGGGCTGCTGAATAAGCGGTCATCAGCAACCCGACCCACAAGCCAATTTGCGTGACGTTTTGGCCAGCAGCGAGGTCCTTGACCAAATAGGTCAGGAAGGGGATGATGATTCCGAAACCGATCATATCTATGACCGTGACGAGGAACAAGACCAACAAGGCCCCCTTTCCAGCATCCTTAACCGGCTCACTCACGCTCTCACCAGCGTTGGGTCATCTCAAGCCTTTTTGTATTCAACCACGATAATCCCAAGTGGGAGGCTAATTCTTGGAGGATTAGACCAACGAGATTTTGCTCTGGACGTCGGGTGTTAAACGGTCAATCACCGCTTCAAGGCGCTCCACGAGACTTGCTTTCTGTTCGTGCTTGATAAGCGCATACATCATCACTTCGTCAAGTGTGTCAACTGCCACAACCTCAACCATCTCTTCGAAGCGGTCGTCGAGCAGGACATCCTGCATGTTTGCACGTGGAACGACGATGGTCTTGACACCCGAGCGAGCGGCCGCCTCGATCTTTGCCGTCACGCCACCAATGGGCAGAACCTCACCTCGAACAGAGAGCGAGCCTGTCATGGCGAGGTCTTGACGAATGGGGATGTTCTCCAGAGCAGAAATGATGGCTGTCGCAATGGTGATGGAGGCTGAGTCACCATCCACGCCGTGTGTATCAACGAACTGAATGTGAATGTCGTAGTCTGAAATGTCCTTGCCCGTCAATTTCTTGATCACAGCGCTGACGTTGGTCACGCTCTCTTTGGCCAGGTCTGAAAGACCACCGGTTGCGTGGATTTTACCGCCTCCACCTTGTGAGGGCGTCACCAGTGCTTCAACAGGTAACATGATGCCGCTGAAGTCGGAGAGACCGGAGTTGGCACCCAGGACCGCCAACCCGTTGACTCGCCCGACACGCTCTCCGCTGTTGACCAGCATGGCGTAGTCTTGGCGTCGTTCAATCATACGGTCGGCCACTTGCTGTTCAAGCGGCTTGGCGATGTTTCGAGCACCGAGCACGTGTTCTGCAGAGGTGAACGGTGCGCCGGCTTCAACGGCGAGGTCACCTGCAATTCGCACGAGACCACCGAGTTCACGGAGGCGGAGAGACAGCTTGCCACGGCGACCGGCTCGACGTTGGGCTTCTCGCAAGATGATGGCGACGGCGCTCTTGTCAAAATGAGGTATTTCGCGCACCGTGTCTTGGTCTCGCAAGACTTCTTGAGCGATGAAACGAATCAAACGGCGCCGATTCCGAGAGGTGTCGGGCATTTCCGAGTTCACATAGACCTCGTATCCATAACCACGGATACGGCTTCGGAGGGCCGGGTGCATGCCCTGAATGGCATCGAGGTTCCCCGCTGCGATGAGAATGAAGTCACAAGGTACGGGCTCGGTCTTGGTCAGCGCACCTGAAGACCGCTCCGAGCGACCGGAGATGGGGAACGCACGGTCTTGCATGGCGGTCAGCAAAGCCTGTTGCTCTTCCAAACGAAGGAGGTTGATTTCGTCGATGTAGAGCACACCCTTGTGCGCTCGGTGAATCGCTCCGGGCTCAACACGGTCGTGTGCAGGTGTTTCCATACCACCCGATTGGAACGGGTCGTGGCGTACATCGCCAAGCAACGAGCCTGAAAGCGTGGCGGTTGCGTCAACAAACGGAGGCAATTCGTTGAGGTCGTGTTTAACAAGCACCTTGGGAATACGGCTGTCGTCAACGGCCCCCAAACGGCTACGGATAAACATGTAACCGAAAACGAGCAAGAAACCTCCGAAAAGGAGCGTGAACAAATCCCCGCTTTGAAGAGCGGCAATCAGCAAGAGGAAACCGATGGCAGCAAAGGCGATGAACAGCATTCGTTGAGACTTTTCGCGTTGCTGGCGGATGGCCTCTTTCTGAACCTTGACGATGCGTTCAGCACGCCCTGCGGGTACCGTTCGAACACGAGGAACGTTTTCGTCGTCCTCGTTGGGGTAGACCAAGACATCTTCAAGAGCGTCTTTCGGAAGCAAGTCCGTCATCGACTTGGCGAGCATTGACTTGCCAGTTCCCGGATCGCCAATCATCAACATGTGCCGACGTTGCTCTGCGGCCTTCTTGATAACGACCGATCCTGCTTCTTGACCGATGACTTGGTCGACCAGTCGGTCGGGTATGGGGACATCGGCAGTGGATTCAAAATCCACGGAGGCAATCCATTCCTCAACCGACGCCGAGAGAACCTCGTCAGCCCCCGTGGGTTCTGGAGACCAAACGGTGACGGTTTCTCCCTCAGGCACGGCCTCAACCGCAACGGTCTCTTCCGTTGGAACCTCTGTGGGCTCCTCAGAAACATCCGCTGCGTCTTCGGGCACGATTCTTCCTCTCCTCACTCCCCTTTAGGGCTATGCTTTTGCCATAACCCCTGTCAAGGG
>Ga0181569_10004241_pt1 | contig 11051 bp, 6 predicted proteins | sample 101ome_19_FD_132452 | JGI IMG/M metagenome (GOLD analysis project Ga0181569, IMG submission 132452) | Coastal salt marsh microbial communities from the Groves Creek Marsh, Skidaway Island, Georgia - 101405AT metaG (megahit assembly) | ecosystem: Environmental > Aquatic > Marine > Intertidal zone... | reverse complement strand
TTCTTCTTTTTTTTATTATCTTTACAGGGCCATTACAGCCCTGGTGAATTTTATAAAAATTAACTAGCAAATGCAAGCAATTTTTTCATTCCATATTCTTAGGAAGAAAGTACTGTGATCTTCTCCAGCATTAAACTTATAAGGATTACCAAAGTTAGGTCCATCTTTGTTGTAGAGTGACCCCTCATACTGACGGTTTGTTGATCGTATACAACGAGAGTACAACTTTGTTGTATTTTCTGTGTCACCTATTAGGCAGGGTACAAGGTTTTTGTAAATTCCAGGACCAGTTGTTTTCCAATTTGCCATTGGGTAATTTGAAGAGTCACAAAGGTGGCATAAAAGAGTTGCTGCAGTACAAACAGTACCTCCACATTGAGAACACATAGTTGAATCGTGACAAATTATTCTAATAGAATTACAAAGTTTTAGGCAAGACCCATAGTAACAAGTATTTATGTTGCAGACGTTAAATCCTGGGAACATTTTTTGATTGTTCTCACAGAATACATAACAATGCCCTATGATGCCTACATCACTTCCAAATGGATCATAAGTTTTTGTCCCATCCATTAGCCATGTAAACACATTTTTGTAGAAAGTACTACTTCTCCAACCAATACATTCAAAGGGGCAATTATAAGGGAGTCTTGAAACAACATCATCTAAGAACCAAGAACCTACACATTTATTACAACAGTAAACTTTTGATTGGAACTCAGGGCAAGCTAAGGTACAATTACATCCAAAATACTCAGAGCAGCAGTACCCAGAAAATTGGACACAACAATTTAATGCACCAGTTCTAGCTATACATGCTCCATCAAAAGCTAGAATTATTCCACCACAATCTCCACCATAATTATCTGTAAAGTTAGGAGACCCATAGTGCATAACATCTATGCCTTTGGTAAACGAACATTCAAAGCAACCATATCCCCTTGATCCCAAATAGCTGGCAAAGCAAGCATAGTGACTAGCAGGATTGTCTCCTTCACAAGCACAAACTCTACAGTCGTAATAATTCATTACTTCTTTTGTTGAAGGCCATAAAACGTTTACTTTTGAAACACAACAATTTGTTAAGTCAAAACAAATAGCCCCTATCCAATAAAGTCTATTAGTCTGAAGAGAAGTAGTACATGCAGGAAGGCCAAACCCACCTATAAATACAAAATGATCATTAGTGGGGTTGATATAAAAACCATAAGTTTCTGAAGTAGATGCAGAAGTTAGATTCCAGTCATCACAAAGATACATCTGACCAACAGTTCTGCTTGCAAATGGATTAAATCCTTCACAGTACCTAGCTAAACTCATCTCAGAACAACCAGTTATTGCTGTAATACAGTCAGCAATACAACACCAGGGAGTAGCTGTGTTAGTGTTAATGTAGTGACAGAAATTTGTACCTCCATTACAAAGACTTAAGCAAGAAATTATGCATGAAGGAGACCTAAAATGTAGATTTAACCAATCTCCAAAATAACCCTCCCCACACATAATTTTTTCAAAATTGAAATGACATTCAAAAGTATTTGTAGCTTCACAGTAGACACTAATAATTGGAAGCTGACTGCAAGCAGTACCGAATGGACAATACTTACCAATCATGTAGTGTCTGTCTACATCTGTACAAGAAGTTACCATTCCTGACATATGGTTTTTTAGATGTGGAGTGTATCCTGCATCTTCTGCAAAAGCAGAATAACTACATCTATGTGGTGCTTGGCTTTGAGAAAAAAATTCAGATCTTGCACAACTTCCTAAACCCATACAACAGAAGAATTTACTATTACATACCCCTAATCCATCACAATGTCCTAGTGGATCTGTACCATAAGTACATCCTTTACAGCATTGCCACCAAAGGAAACATTTCCAACCTTCATAAACATAGTTTTGAACATCACAGGTTATTCTATTAACTTTAGTTTGCATAAGAGCAAAAGTATCAGTATAACAAGATGTACAACCAGTTGAAGTGTACCATACTTTGTTTTGTATACAACATACACAAAGATGTTTAAAGATACTTATATCACAACCATTACTATTATACATCCAAGCACTACAGCATTTAACACTTGGAATATGTTTACATGTATTAGTATTACCTAGGTGCACAAGACTCATTATTGCCATAGGGCAACATGTCATATCTGGTTTATAAATACATGCACCACAGCAATTATACACTTCATAAGTGTACATGGCTTTATTATATGTATTTGGAAAAGAACCAGAAGGTAGATCTGTTCTAGATGTTGTAAAGAAAAGAGTACATCTTAAGGAATAACAGCAATTTTGGGTTGAAAAACAAGGAATACATCCAAAAGTAAAACAAGGTATAAACTTCCAACAATGATTCAGACCAGCAGCATCAATACCACTTTGACATTGGAGATTACAACAAGGTAGCACCCAAGCTACATCACAAACTTCTTCATCGTTTGTGTACATTGCAGAGTTTGTGCAGACAATAAAACAGGCAGGACAACATGCCTTAATGCAGTAACCCACTGGTCTACACCAATAAGGCATAGCATAACCTATCGTTGGCCCCCATTCAGTACTTGGTCCATAAGATGGGTGATACCACATCCCTTCTTTAACAAAATGTCTATTTCCATTACAGCATATTGGTTCAATTTCCAGACCTATTCGTCCAGATTTAATCATACCACCTTTAGAAGTTACGTATGCTTCATGCCAAAAACAAGTTTGTACACAAGTTAGAAGAGCTTGTAAATGAAAGTTAGAACTTTTACCTTTAAAATACAAAGAACCGTCAGGCATTACTTGTCTTCTACCATGATCATATTCACAGTTACAGCATACATGTGGTCCAAAATGTTCTGGACCTATCTTTGAAGATCTACTGGTAGTGCCAGCAAGTAACTGACTACAGCTATAGCCACAACAGAACTGTGCACAACAGCTCGGTCCACCTCCACCTTTTCTAAAAAGATGTGTAATAAAATTAGAACATGGTTTAGTTACTTTAAAAGCACCATCATTATCGTAACAATAACTTACACAGTGAGATAAACTCCTTCCATGAGCAGCTACATTTGGGCACCTGTCATAAAAAGCTTGTCTAATTTCAGTTAAACAACAAGTAGAAGTTTTACAATAAATTTCGGCATTACCAATAACACCATAAGTCCAAGTTGGACTTCCAAAATCGTCTGGATCTGCTGTAGTGGCACCAGAAGTAACCCAATCAGTTCCATTATAAGAAAGTAATGCACCAAGGTCAGTATCAAAATATAGAGATCCAGTTGCAGGAGTACCAGGTCTACTTGCAGTATTACCACTAGGAGAATCTAATCTAGTACTTGCTGTGATACAACACGAAGTCACACAACAGGCACAGACGTTCCTGCTGTTATCAATCACTGTAGTGCCATTAACTTTATATGCCATTTATATTCTCCGTCCTAAGACTATCGTGAATCAAACCCATTCAGTCCCATTATAAGCTACTAGCTTCCCTAGATCTGTATCAAAAAATATGTGACCTGTGTTTGGGGATGCAGGTCTTTGTGCTGTCGTACCAGAAGGTGCAGTAAGGACGTTAGCTGTCACTATCGTTCCCTGTACTGAAGGTGTTTGAGATACAATATTCTTACTGTTATTAATAACATTTGTGCCATTAACCTTTAGAGCCATTTTCTAATTCCTGTACTTTACCTTGTAGACACTTCACAGTTTCAATGAGTACACCCACCAAGCCATTATAGTTGACTGATTTGTATCCATCGTCATCTGTTGTAACAAGTTCTGGAAATGCTTTTTCTACCTCTTGAGCAACAACACCCATTGTGTACTTACCTGAATCTTTCCAGTTGTAGTTCACACCTCTGATCTGACCGATCTTGCAGTAAGCATTCTCTACTGGAGTGATGTTCTCTTTGCATCTGCAGTCAGAAGTAGTATCAATGTGAGGAGCTACGACACAAGTTGTACCACAGATAATTGGAGAATAAATACAAGTACCAGCACACACACAAGTAGCAACCCTCGTTGCAGCCGTAGAACAAAGTGTAGCACCTTTTATACATCCTGTCCCACATATTTTTGTCCCTCTTACACAATTTGACCCACATACTATTGGAGACATAAGACAAGTAACAGCACAACCACATGTTCCTATATGTGTGTTAGCTCCTGAACATAAAGTGCCTGTAGAATTTATAAATGCTCCTCGTACCATCATAAATGCATCAATACAGCAAGCAGAACAAATATTACATACTGAATGTATATGCTCTCCTGTGAGGCAAGTAGTACCACATACTATTGGAGAGGCTACACAAGTTCCCCCACAGACAATAGGAGACATAGCACAGACACCTGCACAAACACAAGTTCCTACTAACGTCTTGGCAGTTGAGCAAAGAGTTTGGCTTTCTACACAGGCATTACCACAGATGTATGGTGCTTTAAAGCAGCAAGTAGCACAAACACATCTAAATACTACATCGTCTGTTGTACCTACTGCTTGTCCGATAGCAACTGTGTTAGCATTGACTGTAACACCTGTTCCTGCTCCTACAGCAAAGGTAGTACCATCTAGTGTTAGACCATTACCTGCATCGTAGACAGCAGTCTCAGCTACGACAGTAAAGCTAATGTTAGTTGTACCAAATGTAATTGTACCTGATGTGTTCATCACGTACAGTTCACCAGCACCAGTGTCACCTTCTTTTACGAAGAATGCATCACCTTCACCTAGTGCATCCTGATCTGAAGCACCATAGCTGTCAGCATCTGTAGCACGAGTAAGAACCCAGTTAGTTGAAGCTGAACCAGTGTTGGTAACTGTGTAAACACCATTCTCGTAGCCATTGGTTTGGCTGTAGATAAGAACACGATCATTTGTGTTTAGGGTTACACCATCAATAACTAGGGCAGCTTGTGTACCTGCATTAGTAAGGGTAGCACCTACACCAGATGAACCATTGTCATAAGTAGCATTCAAGTTACCTGCTGTATCTGGTGATTCAACACGTACTGGGTCATGGTAGTGGATACCAGCAGCAGCAATCGTGTCAACGTACTCTTTAGTTGCAAGTTGGCAAGCCTGAGTTGGGTTTCCTGCTACACAGACAGAATTAAAGCAAACATTGTTTGACGTGCCTACAGCCTGTCCAATAGAAATAGAACCAAGACTGCTATTATAAGTTACCCCTGTTTGACCACAAACAGCATTTCTTGCTCTTGTATCAGTGTAGTACTGGTTAGTAGCACCTTCAGAAAGATTATCTGTATCATGATTACTAATGTCACTCACAGTACCTGTAACATCTCCAGTAACGTTACCTGTTAGATTACCTGTTACGTTACCTGTTACGTTACCTGTTAGTGGTCCATAAAAGTTTGCTGCACAAATACTGGCAGCATTAGTAATATTCTGACTGTTTGCATTAAGTGCTCCACCTAAAACAGGAGAAGAGTCTTCTTGTAGACATGTAAGAGCATCACCTAGTGTAAATGCTGCAGAAGACCAATCAGACCCATTATATACTTTTAGGGCATTGTCTGTGGTGTTGTAGTATAATGCACCAGTTAGAATAGGATCACCATCGTTGTCTGCACTAGGATCTGATGTTTTATCACCAAGGTATCTGTCATCAAAGTCATCGTAAGAAGTAGCTGCATTTGTTGCTGAAGTAGCAGCAGCAGTAGCTGAGTTAGAAGCATTTGTTTCAGATGTAGCAGCATTGGTCTCTGAGGTAGCTGCATTTGTAGCAGAGGTAGCTGCTGCAGTTGCAGAACCTAGGATACTGTCAACATATGTCTTAGTAGTTAGATCAGCAGCATTAGTAGGTGTATAAGTTGTAGTAATTTTGTTGGCACCCATATCAAGAGTACCAGTAAGAGTACCACCAGTGCAAGCTAATCTTGTATCACGTTGTGTGTCTGTGTATGTTTTGTTAGAAGCATGACCACCTACTGTTGGGTTTGGAACATTGCAAAAAACGTTTCCAGCCATGTTGATAAAACCAGAAATGGTTGCACCACCAGAGCAGCTAACTCTGGTATCTCTTTGTGTATCAACATAACACTTATTAGTAAGAGTGTCATTTGTTGCAGGGGTAGCTGTAGAAGTAGCTTTGTTAGCACCAAGGGTGATGTCCCCTGTCATAGTGCCACCAGAAGTATTTAGCTTAGTGCCTAAACAAGTTGTAACAGAAGAATAGAATGCAGCATCGTCATTAATAGCTGCAGCTAGTTCATTAAGTGTATCAAGGGCACCTGGGGCACCACCAATCAGGTTAGTGATCTGTGTATCAACGTAGCACTTGTTGGCTGCATCTCCATCAGCAGTTGGGTCTGCAACAGAAGTAATCTTAGCAGAGCCTAGATCAATACCTGCTGTACCTGTCATGTTAATGTCACAGAAAGTAGAAGTACCTACTGAAATTACATTACCAATTAAATCACCAGTTACATTGCCTGTGACATTACCTGTTACATCTCCAGTCAGATCACCAGTTACGTCACCTGTAACATTACCTGTCACATCCCCTGTAAGATCTCCAGTTACATCTCCAGTAACGTTACCAGTTAGGTTACCTGTTACATTACCTGTAACGTTACCTGTAACTGCACCTGTGACTGGACCTACAAAACTAGTACCAGTGATTGTTGTACCTGTTATAGGACAAGCCGTACTAGCACCAATAGTAGTGCCATCAATAGCACCCCCATTGATATCGACTGTAGCAAAAGTACCCTGTCCTGTCGTGCTAAGTGTAGTAAAGCTACCAGCAGCAGCAGTGGTGGCACCAATAACAGTATTGTCAATATTACCTGCATTAATATCTACAGTGGCTAAAGTTGCTGTTCCTGTTCCACAAATATTAGGAGCACATAAAGTATCTGATAGAGTTGTTACACCTGTAACACCAAGTGTCCCTGCAAAAGTACTGTTACCTGTAACTGCAGAAGTGCCGCCGACAGTAGTATTACCAGATAAAAATAGATTTTTAAATCTGTTTGTAGTTGTTACACCAAGGTCAATGTCATCATCTGTTACAGGAACAACAGCACCGTCTTGAACTCGTAACTGTTCAGTTGCTGTTGAAGATACTTCTGTAAAAAAGCTGACCCTGTTGTTAGTAGTATCAATACAAACATAATTCTTTTTATCTGAGTCTGCAATCAGAGGTACAAAAGCACCCTCTATTGAAGATCCATCGTGAGAGTGTCCTCCTGAGCAACAGAATGCACTACTAATACAATTAAATTCTGTAGCTACTGGAGCAGCTTTAACAACTGCACCTGCAACAATGTCAGCAGAACTTTGCCTACAATAACCTGCCATTATAATCTATCCCCCACTCCAAACGTAACAACAATGCCTTGAACACTGTGTGACGAGTTAGTGTCATTTGTAACGTATCTAAAAGAAACTGATTTACCTGAACCTGAAACATTTACCCTTTGAACAGGAGATGGGTTACCACTCCAAATCGTTGTGTTAGAAGGCTCGTCATATATTGCCTCGTTGTAGTAGGCTGCTGCACCTTCGTTTGTAAGAATAAAGTTACTTGGATTAAGAATGGTAATATCATCATAATCGTAGATTACTGACATTATAATCTCGTTATTACCTTCCGACCTAAGATAAGTAGCAACAGAATGAATAATCTTACGTTGCTCTGGATCTTGCATGTGCAAGAATGGTGTTTGGTAGATGCTTACAATATTAGCCCCACCAAAATTATTTCCTTGTTCTTGTCTATGAACATTACCAAACTTGTCACCATGAATAACAAACTCGTATTGTCCAATATAACCACTGTCAGCACATGTAGCTTCAATACCTAGTAGCTGACCAAATTCAAATCCGATATTACCTTGTTGACCTAGACGTAAGCCACCAACTAGACCATTAGCATTATCTATATCATAAAAAAGTCTAAACTGTGATTTACTTCTAATAATAACTGACGACAAAGCATCAAGATCTTGCTCTAAAACTACATCAGTAAATAAAGACTGAATGTTTTTAGTAATTGTTTCTAGATTAACATCCCCAATCTTATCTGTACCGCCAATAGGTCTAATACCATCTTGAGATAAGAATAAAAGATCTCCACCTATTTCAATAACACTATCAGTTGCAAGACAACCTAAGTCATCTGTAACATGTGAAAGTGTAAAGTCTTCTTTAACAAAACCTGTAAATTTTTTAATATTTGTAATTCCAAAAACATAAAGTGCTTCACGAAATACTTTTAAAGCTACAATATCAAAGCCTACATTAAAAACATCAGCATCATCACCTGAATAACTAAGCTCATCCGATATAGAGCTGACATATAAGTTATAAGGTTCTGAGGGATCTCCTGCTAAAAAACTACGGCTGTTGTAAATAGTAGATAATTTAGGGGCTGAAGGAGCTGCTGAATCAGTAATCTGTTTATAATTTGTACCATCATAAGTAGCAGTGGGATTTACACCATCAGAAATAATTACTTTTTTAACACCATTAAGTTCATAGTAAACAAATCTAACTTTAGTTACCCCTGTCATAGTAGGGGTGCTAGTTCTATATAAACCTGTTCCAGAGCCTACTTCAACATCTCCAGTAGTTGCTCCATCAACAGCTATTTGAGTAATGGTATTAAAGTATTTTGTACTGCTTACCGTAGTGGCATTTGGACCTGTTACAGTTTCTGTTTGTGCAAGTCCTAAATCATCTGTGCCAGTTATGGTAAATTCTACCCCAGATTCATCTGCTGCAGCATAGAATGTAACTAATCTAGGTTGTTCTGCAGCTGAGGTAGTAAAGTTGACAGATCCAGAATCTGCAAGTGTACCATCTATAGTTAAGTTACCAGCACCACTTGGAGTTTGTGCTGTAGCAACTCCATCCCTGTCGTTTGCTACTACATCTGTAGTAATAGCTACCCAAGCTTCTGTAGCATTATCCCAGTAATGTAGATAGTCATTTCCACTAGAAGGTGCACGAGCAGCTAATATACCATCATTAATATCATTTGCTACTGCAACACCTAAAACTGAACCTGTTCCTGGAACTGTTCCATAATCGTTACTAAAACCACTAACACGTCTGTAACCACCAGTAATAGATGGTTCATAATTTATCAATGCAATAGCAGAACCAGGTTGTGTTTCACCTTGTGATAACACATCTCTGTTTAGGTTTAGACCACCTTGAGAAAAGACTTTGTAGGAAGCTAAATTATCGGGCATTAGACAATAGTGCTCATAGTATTACTGAACGATTTATTTCTTTGAATAACTGTAGATCTAATATCTAACGGATCATCCATAAGAATACGTCTCATAGAACGAATACCTTCTTGAAGGCTTTGTTGGTGAAGTGCAGCACTTTGATCATTTGATCTAAATCGCATCATGTACATCATTGCACCATCAATAATGACATGGTTAAATCTGTCAGGGATAACTGCTATATCATCATATGCTGTTAAATCTGAAGGAAATGTCCAATATACATACTCTATTTCGTAAGCATCGTTTGGAACAGGAGTCACACCAAACTTACTTTCGTATGTTTGATAAACTCTTTGTGGAGCAGATATACCAGATCCAGAATCACTTTGATCATCTATTCCACGATATCTTTGAGTATACTCTTCAAAAGAAATAGTTGGCAAATAGCTAGGTGTATTACTTGCAGAGCCTAATTCTTTAATATAAAAAGTATCCCAGTCAACCGTAGCAAAATCTGCAGGAAAGCTATAAAGCCTAGTACCTGCAGTCAATGTCTGTGTGTATGTAGTTTTAAGAAAAGGCCACTCCTGACCTGTCTGTAGGATATTTCTAATGGAGTTATTTACTGCTTGTTTAGCTAGTGCTTGTACGTTACGTACTGTAGAAAAGCCATCTCCTGTAGTATCAAGAGTGACTTCATTTAGTCTAGTAAGTAGTTGGTTTACCAACGCAACGTAAGTAGCCATTACAAAAATCCTTCAGATAGCCTAAAGGGGCCAGTTGCCCAGCCCCTCTAGTTTAGTTCAGTTAAACTTGATCACGTGCAACTTCTGCTGCACCTTTACCATCAACGTCCATTACCAAAGCCCAGACACGCAGTTTACCTGCAGTAGCTGTACCTGTTAGGGTGTCGATTGTAAGATCTAGAGTATCTTCTGCACCGATATATGCTACTCCTGGTACTGAAGGAGCAACATCGCCAACTGATTTACCAGCCATTGCATATGCTACAACGAACTCGTCATCATCAGCACCTGTACCAATGTCGAAAGTCAAAGCTGTAGCACCAGTAAGTGCTTCAGTAACTTCAACACCAGCAGCTAGGATAACTGTTTGTGCAGGAAGAGTAGCAACTGTGTTTGCACCAGCAGCCAATGCTGTTGCTTCAAGTTCTACTGAGATTGTACGCATTCCGTTAGGTGTCATAATTCAATCCCCCCTTACGCCAAGTTATATTTAGCTGTAGTGATTGCTTCTGGACGAAGAATCTTACGGCCATATAGGTGCATACCACGGACGATGTCAGCAAAGCTGTCTGGGTCACGGTATGTTTCAGTCTTACTGATCTGCTCTGCAGTTGCTACTGCTGAGTCATGACCTGCAACGATAACACCATAGTTGGCGTTCTGGTTAGCTGTACCAGTTGTTGCAGGGCCAGTACCTACTGAAGGTAGGTTGCTTGAGCTGTATACACGGAAACCGTGGAAGTTGTTCAAGACTAGACCGTTACGTAGAGCACCTGATTCACCGTAATCAGCATTTAGGAAACGTGAATCTTCGTCACGAAGGATTTCCATAAATACTGGATCAACGACAATCCATCTACCTTGAGTGTCAACTTGTTGTTGGTCAAGTAGACGACCCATACGAGCCACTAGCATTGCTGGTGAAATCGTAGCAGTTGGAAGTGCTGTTGCACCTGGTAGACGAGCTGCGATTGGGATTGAGTGGTCACCTGCAGAAGAAGTTGTAATGTTACCAAAGTCACCCTTCTTCAACTTCATTGAAGATAGCAATTCGTCTGAACCTGCAGTTGTTACTGCTTTAGTACC
>Ga0181569_10004240_pt1 | contig 11052 bp, 11 predicted proteins | sample 101ome_19_FD_132452 | JGI IMG/M metagenome (GOLD analysis project Ga0181569, IMG submission 132452) | Coastal salt marsh microbial communities from the Groves Creek Marsh, Skidaway Island, Georgia - 101405AT metaG (megahit assembly) | ecosystem: Environmental > Aquatic > Marine > Intertidal... | reverse complement strand
TTGATCTACTAAGATAGTGATGAAACCATTAATTTTGTTATATTTAATCGCATTTGAGATCAAGTTATCTAAAAGTTTTGAGATTTTTACCTTGTCAATGAACAAGCTTGTATTTTCTTTGATTTCGAGATCTAAACTCACTTTCTTTGCACTTGCCAATGAATTGAAATAATCTATTCTCTCCATTGCTAGGTTTTTTATATCCACAAGTTCATCATTGGAGATAATTTTATTTCCAAGTGTAAGATATGTCAAATCTTGGTATATGTTTGAGATTGTTTTAGCACCAATATCTATACGATTTATTTTTTTTAATAACTTTGAATCTAAAACACTTTTATCTATCATTTCTATATTTGTGACAATTGTACTCACAGGGGTGTTGAGTTCATGCGTTGTATCTTTTATAAAACGATCTAAAAGTTCAATCGCATCTCTCATTGGTTTTAAAAACAAACGAAGCAAAATATATCCAACACCCATCATAAATACAAATGCTAGAGATACAAATAAAATAATAGTTTTTTTAGTTTGCTCGAGCCATATACCATCATCTTTGATTTGAATAATGATATATTTTGCACCTAAATAATATGACTCAGGAATATTTACGAGATGTATCATCTTTTTCTCAAGATATAAAATCTTATGCACATCAAGCTCTATAGAGGAAGTAGAAAAAATCAGTTTTCTCTCATTGTCATATATAGCAGAATCATACTGTTGACTTCTGGGATATGTCTGCCGCTTATCAAAATCTCGGTGAAGTTTCTTTAGTTCTTGTATTAACTCTTTAGAGTACTCCTGGAGAAGAGGTTTCTTTTCTTGTAGCATCAAGTTCTTTTGTGCATCATAGTACATAAATGAAAACACACTAACGATAACGAGTGTTAAAAGAATATATAAAACAGCAAATCTAAAAAGTGTCTTCTTCTCGCTATTTAGAAAATCTGTATCCAAGCTTTTTGATACTGACAATCTTTTCCTTTCCTATAATCTTTCTAAGGTTTTTAATGTATGTTCTTAAAGCATTTTCACTTGGTGTTTCATCATATGACCATAATGTTTCATATATTACTTCATGAACTACTAATTCATTTTCATGCTGTAAAAACATCTTCAACAGTAAAGATTCTTTAGAATTAAGTTGTTTAGCTTCGCCTTGAACATACAACAGGTTTGAGTCTGTATCATACTCTATATTTTCATCGATTGTAAGCCGGGATGTAGAACTATGAAAAAATCCTCTTTTTACAATGGTTTCCACACGTAATAAAAGCTCTTTTAGCGCAAAAGGTTTTCGAATATAATCATCACAACCACTATCATATCCAGTTTCTAAAGAATCCATAGAGTTAAGTGAAGTTATATATATTGCAGGAGTTTCAACACCCTCTTTGCGTTTTTGTTTCAATAACTCAAAACCATTTAAAAAGGGGACATTTACATCCAACAAAAAAAGATCAAACTTTTGTTCATATATCAAGTCCGAAGCAGCTTCACCATCATACGCAGGTAAAACTTCATAGCCATTATCTTCTAAAAATTCAACCACTGTTTCACTCAATGTCATATCATCTTCTAAGAGTAAAATTTTTGCTTTCATAGCTATTTTTCTAACTGCTTTTTGTTTTTGTTGTACATTTTTCTTTCAGCTTTACTCATGTTTGCTACTCTTGATTGTAGCTCTTCTCTAAATTTCTTTTGATCTTCAGCTTTAACATATCCCATAATTGAAATTAACTCTTGCGTACTCATCTCAGAAAAATTTTCACCACATAGAGAAGAGGAAATAATAAACAATGTAACGATTAAAAAAAATATCTTTTGCATAAACTCTCTTTGTTTGTTCTAAAGCGATTATACTATAAAAAAGTGTAGGGATTGTGTAGCATCTCTCGTAGAAAAGAGATTGCTCCAGCAAAAAATTACCGGAGCGAATTGATATATACGCTAAGCGGATAGACGTAAGGATCAACCTCCTCTATCATTAAGCATTATATTCAACCTCACCATGTGAGAGAATCTCTTGTTTTGATCTACCTTTGGGCATCTAACAGTCTTCATAACGTGTCCTTTTCTAAGAAACATCTTAGAATGTGTTTCGAAGCGGCTGTCTCAAGTCCGCTTGTCAGTTTTAAACAACGAAAATTGTGTGATCCATAAAAATTCTAGCAAAAAGTGTTCACAAATTATTTTTTAATTGAAGTTTTTTTAATCAATTCATACATTTTATAAAAAAACCTACTAAGAGGAGCAGCTCAATTTTATATTTTTTGACTTTACAGGAGTTGATTTGCAAAGATACTCAAGACTGTGATGCTCTTCACATGGCGAAAGTGCTACTGTTAAAAGATCATGAACCATTGAAAAATCATTCTCTTGCGCTTTGTCAATTGCCTCTTGAAGAATAAAGTTTTTCAATATATACTTTGGATTTGTTTGTAACATTTTAAGATGTCTTTGCTCATTTGAGAGTGATTCTTTATCGAGCCTTTCATCATACATATCCAACCATTTTGAGAGTTTTTCTCTATAAACGGCGATATCTAGTATCTGACTTTTATTCCCATCATATCGTGAAAGTTTTCGAAAAAATAGATTAAAATCAATAATTGCATCTTCCAATGCTGCTAATAGAAGCGTTACCAACCCCTTATCTGCTGAATCTTTTGCATATAAGCCTAATCTTTTTCTCATTCTATGCAGATATTCATCTTCATATGCTTCGTAATATACATCATCTAAAATAATTTCTGCAGCTTCATGATCTAAAATTGGGGACATAGCAACTGAAAGTCTTTCAAGATTCCAATATCCAATCCCAATTTGGCTCTTAAAACTATACCTACCCTCTTTATCTGTGTGATTACATACATAATAGGACTCATAATCATCCAAAAAAGCAAAAGGACCATAATCAATTGTTCTACCATCTATCGACATATTATCTGTATTCATGACACCATGATTGAACCCAAGACTTATCCATGAGGCTATTGTTTGAGCAGTATTTCTAACAATCTCAGCATACATCTTCAAATAAGATGCTTCTTCACCGATTAAATGGGGAAATGATTCTTCTAAAACATAATCAGCTAACTCTCGCATCATTTGAGGTTCACGTTCAACATTAAAAAATTCAAATGTTCCAAATCGAATCCAAGTTGGTGAAAGTCGTAGTACTATGGCACCTTTTTCCCATTGTTCACGCCTTACATCTGTTTGACTCCCAATAAGTGCCAAAGCCCTTGTAGTTTGAACCCCTAAACCATGCATAGCTTCACTCATCAGGTACTCTCGTATACTTGATCGCAAAACTGCTCTTCCATCACCTAGCCTTGAATAAAGTGTGAGTCCAGAACCCTTAAGCTGTAAATTTTGTCCCCGTACTTTTCCTAAATTTATAGCACGTCCATCTCCTAAACGAGGAACAAAGTATCCAAATTGATGTCCAGCATAACACATTGCAAAGCTCTCAGATCCAGATAACTTTTTTTCACCATTGACTATAGCTACTAGCTCCTCGTCTTGATATAAATCTTCATCAACTCCCAAAAGTTTTGCGGCATCTTGACTTGCAGAAATCAAAAAAGGCTCTTCAAGTGGAGTTGGTTCAACTCTATCGTAGAACAGGTCTTGATGTTTAAGATAGGGAACTTCTAAGTGTAACTGTGAAAATTTCATACTTGATTTTTATCAAGTATGAGTTTAAACAAAGGTAGTTTTTTCAATCCATTTTTTTTTATAGAGTTCACTTTAAGAAAATAAATCTACAATTATTTCATGAATCAAAAAATCCAAACAATTTTTCATTACCATGAAACAACGAAACATTCACAGCAAAGATATGCTCGATCTTTAGGTTATATGGATTGGGCTACTCAACCAAATCCATTTCGAGAATACAATGGAGCAAAAAAACTTGAACTCCCAATTGCCCTGGACAATGCCACACCACCGTATCATCTCTTAGATTCAGATCTTCCATCTGCGCCATTATGCAAAGAGTCTCTTTCACAATTAATGCAGTTTTCAATGGGTATAGCTGCTTGGAAAGAATCTGGACCAAGTAGCTGGGCAGTTCGGTGTAATGCTTCTAGTGGTAATCTTCATCCTACAGAAGCATATCTCATTACACCACCTTTATTTGATGAGCAAGAAAACCAATCAAGTGTCATGCACTACACTTCATACAATCATGGCCTTGAAATACTAGCCTCTTTTGATACAGATTTTTTTAACAGAATTCCACAAGGAAGTTTCTTACTTGTACTTTCAAGCATATCGTGGCGTGAAGTGTGGAAATATGGTGAAAGAGCATTTAGATATGTACATTTGGATACTGGACATGCATGGCAGTCTGTAAATGTTTCAGCAAAAATGCTAGGATGGAATAGTGTCCGGCTCGATTCACTTCACAATGATGATATCAACACACTCATAGGTGTCGCACAATCAAAACGATTTTTTGAAACAGAATTGGGAGATATAGTTTTACTCATTTCACCGCAAACAAATCCAGGTGCTATAAAAATTGATACTCTCTTAGGGGATATCCCTTTACAATTTGATGGTATCGCAAATAAATTAAGTCCAGTGATGCAAAGCTGGGACATCGTCCCAGCTATTGAACAGGCAACTCATTCCAAACAACTAGCTCAAACAGATTCCAAAATACAAAAAACATCTAAAGAACCTACACTTGAATCAAAAGATGTTGTACTGCGAAGACGAAGTGTTCACGTCATGGATCCTAAAACATCAGATATCAACCAAGAACAATTTCATACAATTCTTCGAAGTGTGGCTCATTCACTTGATGCAAAACAAACTGCAGTTCATTTATGTTTAATGGTCCATAGAGTTAAGGAATATGAACAAGGACTCTACATACTTGTACGAAATACCCAAGATCTAGCCGAACTACAAAACCTTTTAGATCATGATTTTTTATGGGAAACAACAAACTTTGAGAACCTTTACTTTCTCCAAAAAAAAGATTACAAGGCATTGTCAAAGACAATCAGTTGCTCACAAGACATAGCAAGTGATGGAGCTTTTAGCTTAGGGATGCTTTGTAGATTTTCTAAAGAGATTCAAGAATTTGGACCACATAGATACAAAGAGTTGTACTGGGAATGTGGCATGATAGGGCAGCAACTTTACCTTGAAGCAACCTCACTAGGATTATCCGGGACAGGCATAGGATGCTTTTTGGACGATATGATGCATAACTTACTAGGATTGCAATCAAATCAATACCAAATTCTTTACCATTTTACGGTTGGTCGAGGATACGTGGACAGTCGTATTTTAACAAAATCTGCATACTCTAGAGAAATATAGGAGTTATTATGAAACTACTTTACATATTTTTGTTTGCTACAATTCTTACAGCACAATCTTCATACGAGAGTTATTCAAAAGGGAAGATAGATATGCATGGAGGAAAAGAATACCGTTACGATAGCTTCGAATCGGGAGTTCATCAAAAAAACTCCCAAAATCTTTCAAATTTTCTAAGTAAAAGATTAACTTCTAAAGAAGATGAAAAGAAAAGAAGCTCAGCTAAATCTTTAGAGTTTGAAGAAAAGAAAGTTAATAACTAGCTTTTACAAGCTATATACTTCGGCTGTTCTACTCCGCCATTTAAGCACTTATAATATTCAACAAGTTTTTCAAATTGCTTTTTATTTAGTATTTTTCTTATATTTGCACGGCATAGAGTTTTCTTATGCATTATCTCTCTTCTGAGTTGTAACATTTTTTCAGACTTTTTTAAAACATCTTCATCTGATGATAAAGCTTCATCATGTAGCTTTTTCTCTTCAGCTAATACTTGTTTTACTAATTTATCAACTACTGGTCTATTGTCAAACGAGTAAAACAAAATTGCTTCAAATTGCTTTTCTGTTAATTCAAGTTCTTTTTTATACTTCAACACGATTCGTGTTAAATTTGGTAAAGGATTTGTATGTAGCAAATTTTTTTCATACTCTACTTTTGATTGTTTTTGTGCAAATGTCAAGGTAACTAATGACATCATGACTAAGATTATAATTGATTTCATATGCTCTCCATAATTTGTCTCTGAAGAATTCTATCAAAGAAAAACTAAGACAATTCTTTAATAATATTTTTTTTAGTTATTTTATATTAATAAATATATATATTTTATTTATAATAAATATAATTATATTATATAATACATTAAATTTTAGTTAAATCATCTTTTTAATGTCTTGAATATGTCATATTTCATAGTTTTTATTATTAAATATTTAATTAAATGATGAAAAATAGTTACATAATGAAACAAACTAGGAACAAATTCACTAAAATTAATATTTTCTATTTAGAAGTATTTACATTTTAGTTGAAATAATTTACAATTTCCTCGTTATTATGATTTAAAATGTTATTTTTTAATTGAAATATAATAAAGATCATATCTATTCATATTTAGGAGAATTAAATGAAGTTATTTGGTAAAGCTTTACTAGTGTTAGGATTAATGGTTGGTGCTGTTTCTGTATCTGCATCAGAAATGGGTAGTGTAAACAAAGGAAAATACTATTTCCAAAAGCAAATCAAAGATGCTTGTGGTAAACGTGGTGATGTTGTTGCTAAAATGCACACACAAGATGAATGGCAAGAAATCAAAAACAAAGGTATGATCGGAAACGAGATTGCAAAAATTTGTCCAAAAGTTGATCCAGGTTTTTTAATTGCAATGTATACAAAACACTATGCTGCATTCTTATATGAGTTTGCAAGTGATAGTGGAAATGAAGTTGGTAGAAACTTCGACGACTGTGCTTTCTAAGTCATAGTAAAACAATTCAATAGCTTTATCTTTACCCCTTGGGTAAAGCTATAATCTAATCTCAATTCTCTGAAAAAATCCTCAAAATATATCGATAAATCAATCCACCAAACATTGTGCTAAAGAAAAAAGATGTAAAATAGTGTTAAGAAGATAAACTTTTTAAGGAGTTTGTCATGTTTAAAAAACCTTCACTTATTACTCGAATTGTTATTGGCAAAACGCTTGGTTTAGTTTTTGGAATTATAGGATTTTTCTCTTTACCCTACTTCTATCCAGATCTCTCACTTATGTTTCAATGGGCGATTTTATTATGGTATGTAACACTCGGCGCTCTTGTGGGAGTTTTTGGTGTTTTAAACTATCATCCCATTTTAAAATTACCATTACCTTGGTGGTTTCGTTCAGCCTTTTTAGGTGGATGGATGAACTTTATACTTGTACTATTTACCTATGATGAATTTAAAGAAATGATGCTGTACACCTTTGGAGAAAATGGATTGTTTACTTCACCATTTTGGATTATAGGGGATGGGATTATTGCAGCTCTAATTATTGGGTACTTTGCTACAAAAATTGGAGGGGAAGGAAGAAGCACTATTGAAGAACAATAATGCTTTATTGTAAGGAATCTATATAATGCTTACTTGATTTTTTCCACAATTGAATCAGCTGAAAAACCAAATTTTTCAAACAATTCTCCAGCAGGTGCTGAGGCGCCAAAGCTATCCATAGCTATCACATTCTCAGCAAACCTATACCATTCCATACCACGTGCAGCTTCAATAGCAACCACTTTAGAATCAGGTTTTACAATACTGTCTATATAAGATTGATCCTGCTCAACAAAAAGATCAAAACATGGAACCGAAACAACATTTACAGCTAGATCTATACTGTTTAATTTTTCTTTCGCTTGAAGAGCTAAATCGACTTCTGAACCAGATGCCATCAATGTAATCGATGCACTCTCATCAGAAGCTAAAAGATATCCACCTTTACTCACTTCACCTTTCACAGGAGCTGGAATAATATTTAAATTTTGACGAGAACATACAAAAGCAGATGGTGAAGTTTTCATCTCTAAAGCAGTTTTCCATGCTTGAACATTTTCATTTCCATCAGCTGGTCTCCATACATAAAAGTTAGGAAGTGCACGGAACTGTGAAAGATGTTCGATTGGTTGGTGTGTTGGACCATCTTCACCAACTCCTATAGAGTCATGTGTCCAAATAAAAAACTGTTGAATCCCTGTAAGTGCCGCTATACGTGCAGCTGGTTTAAGATAATCTGAAAAAACAAAAAATGTAGCTGAAAAAGGTATAAGCGGTCCATACAATGCCATAGCATTAACAATTGAACTCATTGCATGCTCACGAATCCCAAAGTAGATGTTTCTTCCCTTTGGAAACACACCCATATCTTTTAAATCAGTCTTATTTGATGGCGAAAGATCTGCAGAACCACCTAAAAAGCTTGGGACACCTTTAGCAATTGCGTTCATAATTTTTCCGTTTGTTGAACGTGTCGCTTCAGCTTTTTCAAAAGATGGATAATCGATTTTTGAAAAATCAGCATTTTGTAATGCTTCTAAAGCTTCATTTTGTTCCATTAAAGGAAGAGTTTTTTGACGGTGTATCCATTCTCTTTCTAAAAGATCTCCCTCTTCAATCGCTGCACGAAATCGTACCATTACATCATCATCAACATAAAAACTTTTCTTAGGATCAAACCCAGCAGCCTCTTTAGCTTTTGCTATAACGTCATCTCCAAGCGGTGCGCCATGAGAATGATGAGAACCTTCTAATTCCCCTGCACCCTTAGCTATTATAGTATTTGCGATGATAATAGTAGGTTTTGTGTTTGCTTTTGCTTGAGTAAGTGCACTGTCAATCGCATCAAAATCATGACCATCACACTCTAAAACATCCCAGCCTTGGGATTCAAAACGTTTTGATATATTCTCAGATATGCTTAAATCTGTTGATCCCTCTATAGTGATGCGATTTGAATCATATATAAGAATCAAATTGTCAAGTTTGTTATGTCCGGCAATAGAACAAGCTTCATAAGAAATTCCCTCTTCTAAATCTCCATCTCCACACAAACAATATACGTTATGATCAATAAGACTTGCAGTTTCAGAATTTACTTGAGCTCCTACAAATTTTGATGCCATAGAAAAACCAACAGCATTAGCAATACCTTGTCCCAAAGGCCCTGTAGTTATCTCAACACCTTTTGTGTGTCCATACTCAGGATGTCCTGGAGTTAGTGAATCTAATTGACGAAAATTTTTTAGATCATCAATCTCTAAACCATATCCCCAAAGGTAATACAATGAGTAAATGAGACCTGTCCCATGACCACCTGAAAACACAAGTCTGTCTCTGTTTAAAAAGTCTGGATTTTTAGGATTATGATTTAAATGTTCACTCAGAACTACAGCTATATCTGCAAGACCCATAGGTGCACCTGGATGCCCTGAGTTTGCTTTTTGCACCATATCTGCTGCTAAAAATCTAATAGTGTCTGCCATTTTTTGACGCATTTGGTTGCTCATATATTATGTCCTATGTCTGTTGATATATTTTGTAAGTAAAGATGAAAGGCTATTTCGTAATCTTTCATCAAAATTATTCAGCTCATTTATGAGCTCGTCCGCCAAACTATTTGCTTCTTTCATACTCTTCTCTAAGCCTATCAAAGTAACAAAACTGTTTTTATCCTCATCATTGTTGGTTAACTTTCCTGCTTCTTCTGAACTTTGTGTTACATCCAAAATATCATCTTGAATTTGAAATAATAAACCAAGCTTTATCCCAAAACCATACAAATCATTTTCTACACTCTCTTCGCCAACAATAATTGCTCCCATCTTAAGTGAAGCAGCGATTAGTTTAGCAGTTTTGTTTGTATGCAGGATTTTTACATCTTCAATTTTTAGTGGAGAGTTTTCAAAATGACAATCAATTGCTTGTCCCAAAACCATACCATTCAAACCGCCATTGCTTGCAAGTTCTCGGATAAGTTTAACTCTTGTGTTATCGGAAAATGGAGCATTACTTAAAACTTCAAATGCATAAGTATTAAGAGCATCTCCCACCAAGATAGCCGTTACCTCATCAAACAAAACATGTAATGTTGGATTTCCCCTTCGTAGGGGGGAATCATCCATAGCTGGAAGATCATCATGTATCAAAGAGTATGTATGTAGAAGTTCAATCGCATACGCAGCATGCATTGCTCCATCTTCCATAAGAGAATTATATGCATTTACTACACCAAGCAAAAGCGCTGGACGAAACCTTTTTCCACCCGCTTCAAGCATAACTTGAAGCGCTTTTTCGTAATGGGGATGAATCGACTCAGACTTTGGAAGATGAGCTAATAAAAAATTCTCAAATTTTTGCATAAATAATTATAATACCCTACTTGTTAAATAGCTATTAAGCTAGAGTTCAAAAACCGGCTTATTTTTGATAACATTTTTTGTTGGATCAGGAATCTCAACAAGTTCTGCATCTTTACAAGAATAGATTCTTGGAGTTAACTCTAAAGTTGAGTTTGGTGAAATCATAATATCGTACACAGTACCTTGTTCAGTAGTTTTACAAAATACAAGATTTTTAGATGTATTTTTATAAACATATCCATAAAAACCACCTTCGTAAAATGAAATTTTGTCTGTTACTGTTTGATTATTTACTGAAACACTCGTCTCAGGTACACTCACATTTACTGTCGGTGCTTGCTGTGCTGGCAAGTTATTTACGATTGTTGTTTCTTTTTGATTACTTAGCACGATTTCATTATAAATCATGTATAAAAAATAACAAAAAACGACTGCTGCAGCAACAAGTATCAAACGAAATATAATGTTGACAATATTGTTTGTTGTCATTATTTTTTTATTTTCTCTAAGAATATTATTGTGATATGCTAAAAGCTCATTATTCTTTTTCAATAATTGACTCACAGTTACTTCCTTGTGAGCGACAATATCTGATTTTTCCTCATTCACTTCAACTATATCTATATCTATAGCTTCTACTTCTGTTTCTTTTTCTTTCATAATATAATTCTCTTGTTTTAAATTTTTAAAATGTTTGAAGCGCCTATTGTACTAAATTACTGGTTAAAAGCTGGTTAAACTCTTATTTGGAAAGGGTATAAAACTTTTTTAGACCTCGTCTTGCTTTAGTGTCTACAACATACGAAAT
>Ga0181569_10004232_pt1 | contig 11069 bp, 8 predicted proteins | sample 101ome_19_FD_132452 | JGI IMG/M metagenome (GOLD analysis project Ga0181569, IMG submission 132452) | Coastal salt marsh microbial communities from the Groves Creek Marsh, Skidaway Island, Georgia - 101405AT metaG (megahit assembly) | ecosystem: Environmental > Aquatic > Marine > Intertidal zone... | reverse complement strand
TTGAATGCGGGTCGCACTACCTTGCAGCATTATCCCCCATTGTTCCTGTGGGTGGCTATGGATTGTACCAACCGCATTCGGCGCAATACGTACAACTGATAACATCGCCTGATCACCCGGAAAAATACGGGTCGTTAGCCCTTCGCTTAGGGTTCGGGCAATGCCCTGGTCCATGGCATCAATATTAAAAAAGTTAGTATCTTTTTGGCTCATAGTAACCTCTAAAACGGCTGATAGATATCTTGATAGCGGTATCTTCAACGATATGAATAAAGCCATTTATTGACTTCAAAAATTGGTAGTACAGTTATTGTGGCGCCGCTGGAATGATGAAATCAAGCAGAAAAAACAAAGTCAACAAAGTGACAAAGGCCTGCTAGCCTCACCTCAGATTTCATGATGTGATTTTGCGAAATTTACAATCCAGTTATGTTGGGTCAAATGGTCCAAGTACAGTTCAATAGAGCGTTTGATAAAAAATCGGTTGAATTTTTAATTATGTAATAATATAACATTATATAATTAAGAGATGTGTTAGAACACGTCCAATTAAAAGGGTTCAACCAACAGCTAGCTCGCGACATTAAAAAAGGTCAGGCAATGATGGCAAAAGGACTGATAAAGCATTCGATTGTGATCTCGAAATCTTTTTGGGGTTCCAAATTTTTTGGACTCTGCAGGTTATGTGGGCTGGGCCTATTGATAATATGGGCTAATTCTGCTGCCATGGCTTCGCAAAATCGTCTATCTGTGGTTGCTTCGATAAAACCAATTCATTCATTAGTCTCTGCGGTGATGGGCGATATTGGCACGCCACAATTGCTGCTTAAGACGCCGTCATCAGCGCATCATTTTACCCTAAAACCGTCACAAGCTCGTAGCTTGCAGGCAGCAGATATCGTCTTTTGGGTTGGCCCTACGATGGAACAGCCACTAACAAAAGCACTGGCGACGCTTGCGCCACACGCCCAAACGACACCGCTGATCGACGCTTCTGGTTTGGTGCTATTTGAATTTAATAACCCTCTGCCTGCTCACAAAAAGCCCAACCATGACACACATAATGATCGTGACGAACATGCCAAACATACCAACCGCGGTGACCAAGATGATCATGCGAGCCATGGAATTAATCCGCATATCTGGCTTGATCCGCAAAATGCTCAGGTAATGCTTCGGGAGATCTCATCGCGGCTTGGCAAGGCCGATCCAGAAAATGCCGAGATCTATGCCGCGAATGCTGATCAGATGTCGGTGCGTCTTGCAGGCCGATATTGCAAGGCAGCTGGCACCATATTCAGCGTCAAGATTTCTTGTGCTACATGACGCGCATATTTATTTTGAGCGCCGGTTTGGGTTAAGTAATCATGGGGTGATAACAAGTGAGCCGGACATAATGCCAACTGCTTCGCGGATAAAGGCGCTCCGCTCAGAGCTTGACGAGCACCAAACCGACTGTATTTTTGCAGAACCGTTTTTAGGGCAAAAAGCCGTAGACCTGATTGCCGAAGGCAGCAAAGTTCGGATCAGCACTTTGGATCCGGTTGCGAGCAACTTGCCTGCTAGCGATGAGCTCTACCCAACTCTTTTGAATAGCTATGCCGATGCGATGGAATCTTGTTTTCGCGCCAATTAGTTTTTGAGTGCCTAGCTTAGCGTTGGTCAGCAATAATCATATCAGCCGCTTTTTCGGCAATCATGATTGTTGGCGCATTCGTATTGCCCGACACCAGCGTTGGCATGATGGATGCGTCAACTACGCGTAACCCCGAAAGTCCGTAAACACGAAGTCTCGCATCAACGACATCCCCCGACTTTGGATCAGGCCCCATGCGGCAGGTTGAGACGGGATGATACAAGGTCACGCCAGTTTCACGCGCATAGGCTAGCAGCGCATCATCGGTATCAAGGTCTTTACCCGGGCGTATTTCTGCCTCGACGAGTGGCGACATATGATCACTTTCCATAATTACCCGCGCAATTTTCATTCCGGCAACGTGCACACGGCAATCTTCATCGGTGCTTAGATAATTCTGCCTGATCGCAGGTGCGGTCATCGGGTCGGATGATTTGATATGCACTGAGCCACGGCTTTCTGGCCGCAGCTGGCAAGGACCAAAAGTCATGCCTGGAAATTTATCAAAGACACGTTTTGCCGGGTTAGCAAAGCTGGCATTAGCAATGTGATATTGGATGTCTGGACTAGTAAGACCATCACGCGATCGAACAAACCCACTAAGCGCACCGGCTGGCAGGCTAAGAAGGCCGCGACGTGTTAAGCTATAGCGGATAATCTCGGCTGCTAGCCCAAGTCCATGTGCACGGTTGTTAAGCGAAATGTTTCGTCGCAAACGCCATGATAAGCGGGAGATATAATGATCGGCTAAATGACTGCCCACCCCCGGTAACTCATGGCAAACATTGATGCCATGGCGCGTGATATGGTCGGGCGCGCCAATTCCAGATAATTCGAGAATTTGCGGCGACTGAATTGTGCCTGCTGACAGGATAACTTCGCGTCCCACCTTCAAATTATGCGCTTTACCATGACGGTTAAAATTAACCCCATCAACACGTTCTCCGCATAGGCTGATAGATGTAATATGCGCGTGCGTGATAACTCTAAGGTTAGGCCGCTTCCGCGCAGGTTGCAGGTAGGCTTTTTTGGCAGAAAAGCGGAGTCCGTTTTTCTGGGTCACCTGATAATAGCCAAACCCATCCTGACTAGCTCCATTATAGTCCTTGTTACGCGGATAACCTAGCTTTTCGGCTGCATCAATCAGCATATCAAGGGCTTCATAGCGACTGCGTACCGGGGCGACATTCAAGGGCCCGCCAATGCCGTGGATTTTGCTGTCAAAATCCATATCACCATTTGCCAATGCCTCACAATGCTCTGCCTTGCGGAAATAAGGCAGCACATCATCATATGACCAGCCACGATTACCGCGTTGGGCCCAGCCATCATAATCGGCTGACTGCCCCCGCACATAAAGCATTGCGTTAATAGCAGATGATCCACCAAGCACTTTACCGCGCGGGATTGCAATACGGCGGTTTCCGCTGCTTTCTTCAGGCTCTGTCTCAAACATCCAATTCATTGCCGGATTAACCATCGTTTTGATATAGCCTGCTGGGATATGAATAAGTGGGTTACGGTCTTCGCCACCGGCCTCAAGAAGCACAACATGACAAGTCGGATCCTCGCTTAAACGTGCAGCCAGCACGCAGCCAGCGGACCCACCGCCAATGACTATATAGTCGGGTTGATAATGATCAAATGCCATTTTAGTTGCCCTTCAAATAAGATTGTTCAGTCCTCGTATGATAAGCGTGAAACCACCGCAAGCCAGTGCAAAATGAACAAAATGACGAAAGGTTTTTTCAGAGATGCGTTGGCGTGTCAAATGCCCCGCTTGTTGTCCGGCGATAGTTGGAATAATCATGGTAGCTGATAACAAGAGGCTATCACCAACAGGAAACCCAGCATGAGAAATACCTAGCCACAAAGCGATATAGCCGAGCGATAGAAACACGCCAAGCAACATCGCAAGCTCGTCTTTGCTTACGCGCATCATCATAAATAACTGTACGCTGGGAAAAGAATACATGCTGGTAAAACTGCCCAGAATGCCTGATGTGATGCCTGCTGGAATAATTAGCCGTTTGAGGCTTTGAACTTTTATGGTTCGTTGCCGAAATTGGGGCAGTGGAAAGCTGGATAAGATAGAGTGAAGAGAAATAAGCAGTCCAATCAAAATGCCAAGTGAATGACTATCAACCGTTACCATAATGGGCGCCCCTATTAGCATTATTAGGGTAGCGGCGCCAACAAGTGGCCAAAATTGTCTCAAAATGCGCCAATGCGCTCGATTGAGCCAGATTTGTTGAATGTTGGCCACAATAATTGGTAAGGCAAGAACAGCAACAGTTTCGGGGAGTGACAGTGCAAATAGCATAATGGGTGTAGCAATCAGCGGTAAACCAAATCCTAATGCGCCCTTAACAAAACAGCCTAGAAGAACTGCAGTTAGCACGATTATGAAATCAGCTGAAATTAGAGTCTCGATAATCATCGTGTCATATCCTGAAATACGCAATGGCTGGGATTTTGTTCAGCTTGAAGACATGATGTTGAGCCAGTCTTGTCCCCAATTTCCAACAATCATGTCAGAGGATCAAGCCACCAATCGCATTTCAAGAGCAAGCAGATTAGACAATCTATGGATAGTCCAGGATTAAAGGGATTGTCGACTTAAAAAAATATGCGTACCGTCGACAGGCTTTAGAAGCGTGGGTTGCGGCGTCAAAGGCCGAGCGTCTTTTGAGGCCAGCGGGCGCTCATGTGAGCAGATTTAATAGGCAAGTGTAGGTTCAATCAAAGCCAGCAGGCCTAGGGTTTTTTTATGTTTAGAAATCTTCATTCCTGGGTGTTTATCCCCACATCCTTCATTCAAGAATTGGGCTGTGATGAGCTTTGATGTAATAATGCTCATCATCGCTGGTGCGCTTGCTGGTGGTTTTGCCAATGGCCTTGCTGGGTTTGGTACTGGCCTTTTTGCGCTCGGGTGGTGGCTAGCGGCAATGCCGCCATTAGATGCGGTTGTCACGGTTGTGATCATGTCGTTGGTTGGTGGTTTGCAGGGCTTGTACGCCGTTCGCAACGCCATTGATAAAGTCGAACAAATACGATTTTTAGCACCGGCATTGGTTGGTATTGTCATAGGTTATTTGCTCTTGGATGCGGTGAATGTCACGATGCTGAAACTCCTGGTAGCAAGCCTACTTATTTTGTTTGGTGGTTTTTTTACCTTTCGCAAAACCTTGCCAAAATTAACCAAACGTTATCTTGTGGCCGATATGCTTGTTGGGTTTATTGGTGGTCTCTTTGGTATGATGGCTGGAATGTCCGGAGCGATTTTAACCATGGGATGCTCACTTTATGACTGGTCAAAGGCGCGTCGACGCGCATTGGTACAGCCTTTCAATATGATCGTCTTGGGAACGGTGCTGGTTTTGATGGCCTGGCGCGGGTCAATCGGCCAGCATATCTGGCTGATTGTTGCGGTGGCCTTTCCATTTTCGATTATTGGCACGCAAACTGGCATTTTTATGTTTCGCTGGTTAAATGATCAGCAGTTTCAGCGGTTGCTGATATGGTTGATTCTTGCATCGGGTCTTGTTCTTGCAGGACGCGAATTAACTGCTATCATGGTTTCGAGGTAGTTTATTAATTGCGTCATTCCAATGTGTAAAAATTAGTTTCAAGGGTGTTGTGATGACTGAAATGCCGATGGGAAGCCGCGATGATGTTCTAGCTGGAGCTGGCACTGGTGGCACGACTAGCTCGCCAGTTGCATTTCCCATTCCGGCTGATGAGCTTGGTAATGTCTCGATTACCCCCGACGGTGCCTTTGAGGCGGGAAGTTATCAAACATTTGTACTGACCTACACGGCGGGTAAATTTGGCATTGATGACTCTGGATCAATGCGCGTTTGTTTTCGGTTTGCTAGTGATCAAACCCGGCCACAATTTGAAGATCCAGAGGGGCCAAACTACACGACTATTGAGGCGTCAAACAATGCCGTTCTTACGTATCATTATGATCCAAAGGGCAATGTGCGCCCGTGGGATAGAACGCTTTATGTGAAAGTTGTGCGCGGGTTCTTGCGTGAAGGTGATCAAATTACCATCACTTTTGGTGATCGGTCGGGTGGCTCGCCGGGGATGCGGTTGCAGACATTCTGTGAAGAGAGTTATGAGTTCCACGTATTGGTTGATCCGATTGCTACCTATTGTTATCAGCCGATGCCTATTCAACCAGTGATTAAAATTATTCCAGGGAAGCCTGATCGTTATTTGGCGGTCGCACCAACCATCCGTGCAGTGAATGAGGTGTTTTCAATTAAATTCAAGGGTGAGGACAAATGGGGTAATCCATCAGATCAGTGCGATATTGTTTTATATCCACGATCCAGTCATCCTATTAAGGGGCTGCCCGAGAGTGTTAGCCTGAAGCCAGGGTCTTTTTCCGGAGAAATTGCAGGCCTTTTTGTTGCAGAGGCAGCTGATCTTTATGTAGATTTTCTGGATTGGGCAGGTACGGTAATGTGCCGGACAAACCCAATACGGATTGAGGATCATCCATTATCCAGACATTTTTGGGGTGACCTTCATGGCCAGTCGGAAGAAACCATAGGCACTGGCAGCGCTGAGGCCTATTTCAGGTTTGCCCGTGATTATGCGTTTGTTGATGCCACAGGACATCAGGGCAATGATTTTCAGATTACTGGTGATTTCTGGGCTCAGCTCGACCACCTATGCGATGCGTTTAACGAGGATGGAAAATTTGTTGCCATCCCGGGCTATGAATGGTCTGGCAATACTGGCCTTGGTGGTGACCGCAATATCTATTTCCCAACTGAAGGGCGAACCATTCGCCGGTCTTCGCACGCGCTGGTCAGCGATCATTCTGACATAGACACAGACTGTAATTCAGCTGGCGAGTTATTTGCCGCCTTTGCTGAGTATGGTGAGGACGATGTTGTCGTTTACGCACACTGTGGTGGCCGTTATGCAGATATTGAACTGGCCCATGACGGACGGTTTGAAAAATCCATGGAAATTCACTCAAGTTGGGGTAGTTTTGAATGGCTGGTTCAAGATGCCTTTCGACTTGGATACCGCGTTGGCATAGTTGCTAATTCGGATGGGCACAAGGGGCGGCCTGGCGCCAGTTATCCGGGTGCAGCATTGTTTGGTGCGGTTGGTGGGCTGACATGCTTTTTGACTGATAAATTAAGCCGTGGGGCGATTTTAGATGCGATCCGAAAACGTCACCATTACGCGACTACTGGCGGTGAAAATGGCCGACCACTCATCACACTTAACGTAGATTTTCCACAAGGCGGCACAAAATTTCATGACGACCCCCGCCATGGACGTGACAAAGGTACAGCCGCAAATCAGGCAATCATGGGAGATATAGTTCATCTGCCGGCAGGTGGTGCATCACTCAAGGTTGATATACGCGCTAGTGTGGCAATCGAACGTGTTGATATCTTTAATGGTCTAAACTTGATTGAAACCATTCGCCCTTATGCAAAGGAAGACCTTGGCAGTCGTATTCGTGTTATTTGGGAAGGTGCAGAATATCGTGGCCGTTTCCGGCAGGTAATCTGGGATGGATCAGCTTTTTTGTCCGAAAATGAAATTATTTCGGCGAGCCCAATTAATTTTTTTAATAAAGATAAAACGCTGAACCAGCCATCACCAGTTGAATTGAATTGGCGCGCTTTGACTACGGGAAATATTGGTGGGTTTGATATGATGCTTGCCGATCCTTACAGAGGTACGCTTAAGATCGAAACACCATTGATCAAGGCTGGTGTGCCGCTGGAGGATATCGGTTTTGAGGATGAGGTTTTTGACAATAGCGGCGTGTTGCCACGCTACCTTAAGCTATTTCGGCTGCCGACAGTTAACCCGCACAAGACCTTACAGTTTGAGCGCGTGCTCTTTCTTGATGGTAATCGAGATAATCCAATCTTTGTTCGTGTAACTCTGGAAGATGGTACCTTGTGCTGGACAAGCCCAATCTACCTCTATCGCTAGAGTATAACTCTAGCGCTAATGATTCTCACTTCCATATGTACAGCGCCGCAAATACTCAGTTACTTCGGTGCGGGTGCCGAACTTTGATAATGTGCTGGCGTGAATCGGGTGGCGCATACAGATGGAGATTGAGTGTCCCATTTTTTTACAGATTTCACGGAACATCAGTGAATAGCCCAATGTGACGCTGACCCTGCGTGCCATCTGGTATAATAGTGTATTCCGTCCATCAAAATAAAATGGAATTGTTGTTGTGTTGGGAACTTGTGCCAACTTTGCCGCAAAAGTTTTCCACTCGGCATCAATAGCGTTACCAATGAAGTTGGGCGCCAGAGAAATCGCTCCAGCTGGAAAAATAATCACCGCGCCACCATCCTTCAGGTGCTTTGTAGCGTCAGCACGGGTTTTCAAATTGCTAGCAAGTGCGGCTTCAGTTTCATCAAAATCAATTGGCAGAATCTTGTCCATAACTGCGGGTGCCTGGCGCAGAACCCGATGTGTGATGATCTTATAGTCATGCCTTACATTAGCCATTAACGCGCACAACGCTAAACCATCAATCACCCCATATGGATGGTTTGCAATCGCCAGGACCCGTCCGGTAGCCGGAATTGAGGCGGGAATACCGCCGATAGTGCTTCGCGTTAGACTAATTGAAATATCCAGCCGTTGAAGGGCATCAGACCAGAAATTTTGGGTTGGTAAATCTTCATTAACATAATCAAAATACAATTTACGGATACGAGGCTGCCCGGTAATTTTCTCAATTGACCTGATAAGATGGTTTGAAATTGCACCCATTTCTCCGCTTGAAAACGAAAATATAGGATGCGCATCGGTTGGGTGAGAGGCATTCGGTCGCATGCTCAGAGGATTCCCCTGGAAACCTAATTAATCTAACCAAAAGATAGCATTTTTAAGACGCTATGGAAGTAACATTCTCTCTTTTGGTATCAAAATTTGAAACAGTCCAGACTTAATTCTGCGAAGAGCGCACTTTGGCAACTGAAATCTAACATTGATGACTGCGTTGCTTAAAGTTTAAGTGGGGCTTTATATGGTATTTTCTAGAGAGGGTTGCAGCATGAAACGCGACATCATCACAAGTTGCGGATTGGCTGTCCAGCAATCATTGCCTCAACTGCTTCTAGTGTTTCGCCGTAAAAAATTTCCATGGTCTCACGCGTGACATAGCCTATATGAGGGGTCATCAAAAGATTGGGTGTTGCACGCAAAGGATCATCCGAGGGCACAGGTTCGAGATCATAGACATCAATCGCCGCGCCAGCGATTTGTCCGGTGGCAAGTGCATTGGTCAATGCCTGCATATCTATGATAGGGGCGCGTGAGGTATTAACCAAATACGCCTCGGGTTTCATCATTGCCAACTCTTTTGCAGCGACTAGATGGCGAACCCGGTCAGATAATTTTAGATGAATTGAGATGAAATCTGAAGTTTTGAAGAGGGTGCTTCGATCAACATAGGAAACACCTACCTCATTACATCGCTCAACAGTTAGGTTCTGAGACCATGCCTGAACATTCATGCCAAAAGCCTTAGCGTAATGAGCAAGCTGTTCTCCAAGTCTGCCAAGGCCCAAGATGCCTAGTTTCGTCCCACGAAGATCACGCCCGAGATGTGTTTGCCAGCCGCCATTGCGCATTGAAGTCGCGCTGGCAAAAAGCTGTCGGGCCTGCATTGTAATCAAGCTAAAGGCGAGTTCAGACGTAGCATGGCCGGGTGAGCTGGTTCCACTTACCATGATGCTCCGGGCTTTGGCCGCATCAATGTCCAGTGCCGCATTTCGCATACCGCTGGTCACAATTCCCTTTAGGTTTGGGAGCTTATCCATCAAAGCAGCAGTAATGGGGGTGCGCTCGCGCATCATGCAAATGATGTCATAGGGCTGCAAGCGTGCAACAAGCGGATCGCCTCTGACAGTGTCATGAAATACGTCAATCTGGACATTTGCACCAAGTTGGCTCCAGTCACAGCTGGATAACGCACAATCAAGCCAGTCATCTAAAATTGCCAATTTCATTTTTCAAATCCCTATCTTTAATTCGGTGACTTTGTGTTAGTTGGAATGAGATTTCGTTTTTGAGCATAAGCAACGAGACAGGGCAGGCTGATGAATACTAGCATCACTCTTATAGTGTGATGAAACGCAACAAAGGCGACATCAAATCCGAATATCAATGCCAGCAAAGTCACTTCATAGAGGCCGCCTGGAACAAAGGCGAGAAGCATCATTATGAAATCAATCTCAGTCAAGGCCGCGATTACATAAGCAGTGCCGCCATAGGTCAGCAATATAATTACAGAATTGACCGTTGCATCCCGTATATAGCCGGATAGTTCGATAAACGGTACTCGTGCCAGCCGCCCGCCGACCGAGCTGCCTCTGACTATCTGAGCGATAATAACAAACTCACTAATCCGCGGTAACTCGACCCACCCAAGGATATGAAGTAACGAGCTAAAGATCAGAGGTCCGACCAGATGCGGCATTGGGATTCGCAGCAGTTGTGCCAATGGTAAGCTGAATGTAGCAATCGCAAAAAATGATAGCAGATCTTTTGTTTCGACAGTGTACATGCTTGGCATTGCTAACAGTGCCGTATTTGATGCCGCAACGGCTGCTTGGCCCTCCACCAATGCCAGAAGCAAAGGGGTAGAGCAAAACACCAGTGCTACACGTACCAGATGAAAAAGTGCGACTACATAGTCTTTTTCCACCAGATCGCGGCTCATCGCAGTAACCTCTGCCTGACCTCCTGGAATGCAGCTCAAAAGAGCCATAACAAAGCTGTATTTGCGCACTCGAATCAGATAGGTAAGTCCGGCTAAGGTCGCGAGAACTGTCGCAAAAATCATTGCCGCAACAGTAATACTAGCCGAACCTATATGTGCTAGAATATCAGGCCGGAAATTGGCTCCGATCAATGTTCCAAGCCCAAGAATAACCGGCACATGAAGCCAGCGCGGTATGCCAACATGGGTTTGAATTAGTGGCACTGCTGCGCCAATAGTCCAGACGCCAAAGAGGCTACCAAGCAGGAAAGGTGCAGGCAAACCGATAAACTGAAACGCGTACCCGGTGCCAAAGGCAATCGATGTGGTTACAATGATATTTTGGATATCCGACATCACGGGCCGCATGGAAACTCCTTTAGGGGTAGGTGATGTTCGGGCGGTTTAAGCCCTTCATATGAAGTCCGGTTTCATAACATCTGGATGGTAAGCAGGCTAATCCATATTTTCCTTATGCCCAGATGCGATGATTTGCAGGCGTGCCTTGACAGCATTTTGTAAATGCGCATGGGCCGCCAGCTTGGCAGCAGCTGGATCATTTGTTTGAATTGCGTAATTTATCGCATCATGCTCGACACCGATTTCACGCACACGTGCGCTCAGGCTATAAGCAGTGGGGCCAAGCAGGACCATCAGTGT
>Ga0181569_10004228_pt1 | contig 11073 bp, 9 predicted proteins | sample 101ome_19_FD_132452 | JGI IMG/M metagenome (GOLD analysis project Ga0181569, IMG submission 132452) | Coastal salt marsh microbial communities from the Groves Creek Marsh, Skidaway Island, Georgia - 101405AT metaG (megahit assembly) | ecosystem: Environmental > Aquatic > Marine > Intertidal zone... | reverse complement strand
TTAGAAAAGATTTTAGTATCACTTCTCCCACCTATAGCTACAGGGACATTTTCAAGTGATGGGTCTAAAGTTCTCGCAGCACTAACAAAGAAGCAGTCTATATCTATGTGAATTTTCATACTGCTAATTGTAAAGTTTTACTTCACCAAAATTTGAAAACATAGCAAAATGCTAAAAAAGTTTTTGGAAGTGCCCCTTATAGAGTTTATTTATTCTTGTTACAATTTGAACATGAAATATATATTGTTTGTATTAGTTTTTTTGTTAAGTGCCTGTAGTGTAAAGAATTATGAGACAACTCAGCCAAAACTTGTTTTTATAAAGTCCCCTAAGATAAAATTTGCAGATATTGGGTATTTGAGAAACACTGACTCATCTATTGAACTTGAGATGTTCATGGCGGGTCATGCTATTGAGAAAATCAGTATCAATCATCTTATATGTGTACGTGCAGGATGTATGACAAAGAGTGGATTTAATCAAGAGTATTTGAATCATTCATATCCAGATGATATACTTCAAAATATATTTTTGGGTCGAGAGATTTTTGATGGAAAATCAAAACTTATTCAAGAGGATGGGTTTGTTCAAAAAATTTATACTCCAGAAGTTAATATAAGCTATAAAGTTAATTCAAAACAGATATTTTTTAAAGATACAAAAAATAAAATACTTATCAAATTAAAAGATACAAAATAAAAAATAGGTAAATATGCTTTTTTAGGCGACTAGCTTGAAAATTATCAATATGACGTGAAATTAGGAGATCAGATGGGAAAAGAAAGTACAAAGTTTGTAGGTGCACATACGAGTGCAAGTGGTGGTGTATTTAATGCAATTAACCATGCTGAGGAGATTGGAGCACGTGCATTTGCTCTTTTTACTAAAAATCAAAAAAGATGGGATGCAAAGCCTTTTGATGCTAAAACTTTAGATACATGGTTTGATGGTTTAGAGAAAAGTGGGATTCAGCCAAAGCATATTTTGCCACATGATTCGTACTTAATTAACCTTGGAAACCCTGATCCTGAAAAATTGGAAAAAAGTAGAGTGGCGTTTATAGATGAGTTAGAGCGCTGTGAGGTTTTAGGTTTGGATCGTTTAAATTTTCACCCAGGAAGTCACTTAGTCAAATTTAAAGCAGCTGAGAAAAGAGATCCAGAGTTTGTTGAAAAAGTTGAGAATGAGTGCTTAGATCTGATTGCAGAGTCAATAAATATAGCGCTTGATAAAACTTCAAATGTAAAAGCTGTGATAGAAAACACCGCAGGACAAGGCTCAAATCTTGGGTATAAATTTGAGCATCTTGCAAGAATTATTGATCAAGTAGAAGATAAGTCTCGTGTAGGAGTTTGTATAGATACTTGCCACATGTTTACAGCCGGTTATGATATAAGAACGCGTGAAGCTTATGACAAAACGTGGGGAGAGTTTGATACAATAGTTGGCTCAAAATACCTCATGGGAATGCATATAAACGATTCTAAACCACCTTTGGGGAGTCGGGTCGATAGACACCACTCTTTGGGACAAGGTGAAATAGGTTTGGATGCTTTTAGATTCATAATGAATGATAGTAGAATGGATGATATCCCTTTAGTTTTAGAAACTATTGATGAGTCGATTTGGAAAGATGAGATAGAACTACTCTACTCATTTGTAGAGTAGTTCTATGCAGAGTTTGTTTAATTTTCTTTCAGAAGAAAATATTGAAAAAACAAGTATTTTTGAACATTTAAAATGCTCAGTCCAAGAGGGGATTATTTTACAATATATTGCTAGAAAATATATGAAAGGCCAGGATGACTTGTTGATTTTAGATCTTTTACAAGATCTTTTTTCTGAAGATATATATGAGTATATTGGCCATCTTGAAGAGGTAAAAAATTTACTTGAGCTTGGTTGGCTCTATCAGCAAAGTTTTACCCCTATAAAAATTTCTGAAGTGGCATCTATAGAGCTTTTAAACTCCTCTGTAGGGCTTTCACCATCTTTCTTGAAACTTTTACAGATGGGAACACTTGATTCTGATCTACCAGATATTAAGCCTTACAGGGATCATTTAGAATATTTGCAAGATCAATTTTTTCGTATCGAGCTGTATCAAAAAATGAATACGATTCGTCAAGATGTTCATGAGCATGCACTTGGTGTTGATAGAACGCGAAATAAACTCAATCTTCTCGAAAAAAGAATTGAAGAGAGAGTGAATCAAACATCTGAAAAATTAGTTCTTGATAAGTTTTTTAAACAAAAAAAGATGGAAGCAAAAGAGCAAGTAATTTTCATAGCACTACTTCGAGAAGAGTATAGTGCGACAGATGTTTCGCTTCGGGAGATGAATACACTCATTGAACTTATATCTTTGGATGAGTATGAAAGGATAAAGAACCGTTCACTTTTAGAGGATGGATCAAATCTCTTAAGCAATGGAATCATTGATTATGAAGAGATGCTCAATCCTTTTGGTGGAATATCCCGTGCATTTTACATAGTTGATGAGGTACTTCAAAGTATAATTCATCCTCAAAAAAATAAAAAAGTGAGACGTTTAAAACTAAATGCACTTATAGAAGAGCAAGATATTTTTGAACTTATTGAACCTGAGACATCACTAGAAGATGTAGTTTTGAACCAAGAGACTCAAGATACACTTCAAAACCTTTTACGTCAAGTTGATAAAGAGGTAACATCTCGTTTGGTTGAATGGGGTATAAAAGATAAAAAGCATGGGATTGATGCAAGAATAATTTTTTATGGTGCAGCTGGAACAGGTAAGACTATGACAGCATACTCTTTAGCAAAATCACTAAAGCGTCAAGTTTTGGCATTTGATTGTTCGAAAATTCTTTCGATGTATGTTGGTGAAAGTGAAAAAAATGTACGTAAAATTTTCGATACATTTTATGATCTGTGTGATAAAACAAAATCAGAACCAATACTTCTACTTAATGAAGCAGATCAGTTTTTAGGATCCAGGTCTAGTGGAAACATTACTGGTTCAGATCAGATGCACAATCAGATGCAAAACATATTTTTAGAACAGATTGAAAATTTCAGAGGGATGCTTATAGCGACTACTAATTTATTGGAAAATATAGATAAAGCATTTTCAAGAAGATTTAACTACAAGATAGAGTTTAAAAAACCTGACAAAGAGCAAAGAGTTGAACTTTGGAAAAAAATGCTGCCTCAAAATGCTCCATACGATAAAGACTTGGACGTTCAAGAGTTAGCTTCTTACTCTTTAACAGGTGGTCAAATTAACCTTATTGTAAAAAATACTGCGTACAAAGTGGCAGTTCGTGAAGAGGCTCTATTTCAGCAAAAAGATTTTTTAGCTGAAATCTCAAAAGAGAAAGATGGAAACTTCGACAGTGAAAAATCGATGGGCTTTCTTAGCAAGTAAGAGACATAATGAATTCTAAAGAGTGATAAATTTTTTTAGAAACATTTCATTGTGTTACAATTTTCTACATTTACAAACCTTCAAAAAAAATGGTGTTGCGATTAGTGACATCAATAAACGCTTTTTTTTACTAATAACTTTTGTTTAATACTCTTTTGGCTATAGTGCAAGTAACTGTTTTTTCCTATAATTTTCGGGGTCCTCTAAACTCCACAAATGACGGGAAAACAAATATATAAAGAGCAGATTCTTAGGAGTCTGATTCTGTAAAATGAAGGATAGGTTATATGGAACATATTGCTACAGCAAATCCGTATTTTGGTGTATTTGTGCTTTTTGTACTTACATTTGGTGCATTTACAGCAACGACAATAATTGCTCGTCTGGCGTCTCGTGCGCTTGCTGCTAAAGATAGCGAGAAAATCAAGCTATCAGTATACGAATGTGGACCTGAGGTAACAAGACAACCAAATAGAGTTTCACCACAGTTTTATCTTTTTGCACTTTTATTTTTACTTTTTGATGTTGAAATCGTGTTCATGTTTCCATGGGCAGTTGATTTTAAACTTCTAGGATGGTTCGGTTTTGCTGAAATGTTGATGTTCATACTTTTATTGACAATCGGTTTTATATATGCATGGAAAAAAGGAGCGCTTGAATGGCACAGCATAAAGTAAATTATACACAAGATGGCGGTTTACCAGTAGCACTTACAAGTATAGATAAGATTGTAAACTGGGGACGTTCAAATTCACTATGGGCATTGACATATGGTCTTGCTTGTTGTGGTATTGAGATGATGGCTTCAGGTGCATCAAGATTTGACTTTGACCGTTTTGGTACGATCTTTAGAGCTTCTCCACGTCAAGCAGATGTTATGATTGTAGCTGGAACGCTTACAAAAAAACACTCAGAGTTTATCAAACGTTTATATGATCAAATGACTGAACCTCGTTGGGTTATAAGCATGGGTTCTTGTGCAAACACTGGTGGTATGTTTAACACATATGCAACAGTTCAAGGGTGTGATCGTATAATCCCTGTTGATCTCTACCTTCCTGGATGTGCTCCAAGACCAGAAACTTTACAATATGGTGTAATGCTTCTTCAAAAGAAAATTCGTGCGAACAAAGCTTCAAAAGCTCAAAAAGCAAAAAGGTTGATGTAGATGAGAGCATATACACCCAAAGACAATGTACAAGCTAAAGCATACTATACAGATAGGTACTATGTTTCACCTCAAGTTTCAAAAGAAGAAGTTTCAACTGATGCTGTATTTGAGAGTGATTTAGCAGCTATTTCTGCAAAATTTGAAGTTAAAGAGTCTTATCTTCAAAAAGGTCAGATGGTTGTTTACATTAATGCTAATGATATCTACGGTGTTTTAGAACTTATGAGAGATGAGCTTGAGTATACACAACTTTCAGAGATGAGTGCAATTGATTGGCTTGCTAAAGATGACACATTTGAAATTTTTTACCAAATGTTGAGTATGAGTAAGCGTAAGCGTATTCGTGTGAAATATTTCATTAAAAATGGTGAAGCAGTTGATTCTGTTGAAAAACTTTTCCGTTCAGCTGATTGGTCAGAGCGTGAAATGTATGACATGTTTGGCATTGAAGCAAATAACCATCCATTTATGAAACGTATCTTAATGCCATATGACTGGCAAGGACACCCACTTCTTAAGACCTATCCGCTTGAGGGTGATGAGTTTGCTGCATGGTATGAAGTTGATAAGATTTATGGAAAAGAAGCACGTGATATCATAGGTCCAGAGCTTCGTGATACCTCAAGAGTTGATAGATACGATTCAGAGCGTTTTGCACTTTTAGGACATGAGGTGCCTAAAGGGACAAAGATTACAGATGAAAAAATCCCAACTGAGCAGTCATATCAAGAAGATGGTGGCGTGTTTATGGTAAGTAAATTTGACAAGAAGACATCAAAAATTATTGATGATCCTCAAAGATAAGGTGGTAAAGAATGGCACAAGTAAAAAATAGATTAACACCATTTTTTGAGAATATTACATTTGATAGAGAAGATAATGAGCTAGTTTTAAACTTTGGTCCTCAGCACCCTTCAGCTCACGGACAGTTACGTTTGATGCTTCATTTACAACAAGAACAAATTGTAAAAGCTCATCCAGATGTTGGGTATCTTCACCGTGGTATGGAGAAAATGGCTGAAAACATGATCTACAATGAGTTCATGCCTACAACAGACCGTATGGATTACATTGCATCATCATCAAACAACTATGGTTTTGCATTAGCTGTTGAGAGATTGATTGGTCTTGAAGTTCCTCGTCGTGCAAAAGTAATTAGAATGATGCTTTTAGAGATCAACCGTTTGATGTCACACCTTTTCTGGTTAGCAACAACTGCGCTTGATATTGGTGCGATGACAATATTTTTATACGCATTTAGAGAGCGTGAGTATCTTATGGATATTATTGAAGGGTATTGTGGTGCTCGTTTGACGCATGCTGCAATTCGTATAGGTGGTGTTCCTTTAGATATTCAAGATGATTTTTTACATCAACTAAGAGTGTTTTTAAACAAGCTTCCGCAAAATATTAAAGATTATGAAGATCTTCTAGATTCTAACCGTATCTGGAGAATGAGAATGGAAGGTGTTGGAACTATCTCTACTGAGATGGCACTCTCTTGGGGATGTACAGGGCCTATGCTCAGAGCTTCAGGTGTAGCATGGGATCTTCGTAAAGAAGAGCCTTATGAGCTTTATGATGAAGTTGAATTTAATGTACCATATTCTGATGTAGGAGATAACTTCGCACGTTATAGAATCTATATGGAAGAGATGAGAGAATCTGCAAAGATTCTTTATCAAACAATAGAGATGTATGAAAAGTGTGTGAAAAATGGTGAAACAGAGCTTATGGCTCATGCGCCAAAATATATCTCAGCTCCTAAAATAGATATTATGACACAAAACTACTCTTTAATGCAGCATTTTGTACTTGTAACTCAAGGTATGAGACCACCTGTTGGTGAAGTGTATGTAGCGACTGAATCACCAAAAGGTGAACTTGGTTATTACATTAATTCTCAAGGTGGACCATATCCGTATAGATTAAAACTTCGTGCGCCATCGTTCTGGCATACAGGTATTTTGACAGATCTTTTACCAGGTCACTATATCCCGGATGTTGTTTCTATTATTGGTACTACAAACATTGTATTTGGTGAGGTAGATAGATAATGAAAAGATATGATTTAAGACATTTAAAAGAGAATTTTGAACCTCGTATGAAAGAGATTTTAGGTGAACATAAAGCAGGTGAAGTTGCTATATTTTTGTTTGAAATAGGTGATTTTAGTTCTGTGCAAAAATCTGCAGATTTAGTTAAAGAGTGCGGATATGAACTACTAAACTCTTTAAAGTTTAACGAAGTCGACTGGACTGTCGTCACTAAAAGATAGGGATTTATTATGAGTAAAGTCTATTTTTCTACTTGGAATGGTGAACTAGTAAACAATATTGGTAAACCTGAAGCAGAGTGGGAAGAATCAGCTTACAACTTACCAGCAACATATGATGACCATCGTGACTCAAAAGCTTTTATAGGTTGGGATGGTGTCTCACTTTTTAGTGAAGATGTAGATGTTATTCGTCTAGCTATGGAATACGCTGCACAATATCAAGTCTATTCTGAAGCATGTGGAAGATGTGCTCCAGGAAGATGGGGTGGTCAGATTTTATATGATCAACTTGATAAGATTGCTCGCGGTGAAGGTGCTGTAGCTGATTTGGATCACTTAAAAGAGATCGGTAAAACTATGCAGGTAACATCAAAGTGTGAGATTGGAAAGACTGTTCCAAATCCTATACTTGATTTAATGACACATTTTGAAGATGAATTTTTAGATTGTATCAACAATCAAAAACCTTCGAAACATTATGATGCAGATGCGAGTTACATTGCAAAAATAACTGCACCATGTACAGATGCGTGTCCTGCTCATGTTGATATCCCTGGATATATTGAGGGTGTAAGAGATTTGCGTTTTGATGATTCTTTGATTGCAACACGTCAAACTATGCCACTAGCTCATACTTGTGGCCGTGTGTGTCCGCACCCGTGTGAAGATGCATGTCGTCGTACAAATCTTGATGAGCCAATTTCAATCATGGCACTAAAGCGTTTAGGTGCTGATTGGGAAACTGATCACGGGTATGACTTTTTCCATCCACTTGAAAAGAAACCAAGTAATGGGAAAAAAGTTGCTGTTATTGGAGCTGGTCCAGCTGGTTTAACAACTGCTTACTACTTAGCTGCAGAGGGCGTAGAAGTTGACTGTTATGAAGCTCTTCCAGTTTTAGGTGGTGAAGTAACAGTTGGTGTTCCTGAATATCGTATGCCTTGGAAGAAATATCTTGAAGATATAGAATGTGTGCGTGATATGGGTGTTAATTTTATTTTAAATCATAAAGTTACAGCTGATGAGATGCGTCAATTTGAAAATGATTATGATGCAACTATGATTGCTTCTGGAACACGTATCTCTAAAAAAGTTCGTTGTGATAATGAGCGTCCAGAGATTCAGGGTTATTGGGGTGCGATAGATTTCCTTGATTGGGTTAATCTGTATGAGAAGTTTGATATCAAAACTCCAGAATCAGTTGTAAAACAACAAATGTTACCGACGGATCACGTGGATTTGACTGGAAAAGTTGTTGCATGTGTTGGTGGTGGTTTTACATCTATGGACGTTGTACGTTGTTCAATTCGTGCTGGGGCAAAACGTGTTATAATGATTTATCGTCGTGATGAGAAAACTATCATTAGAAATACAACATATGAAGAGTATCATGAAGCTGTTGAAGAGGGAGTAGAATTTATTTTTCACTCAGCTGTAAACAGAATGATTGATGAAAATGATGTACTCAAAGCACTTGAAGTAGATAAGTTTGAACTTGTTCCAGATCCTGATGGTGGGAGAGCGCAACTTGTAAAAATTGAAGGTGCAAGTGAGATTATCGAAGTAGACTATCTTATCCCTGCAGTTTCACAAAGTGCTGACTTTTCACATTTACCAGAAGAGTGGGAATTGGAGATGACTTCTTGGGCATCACTAAAAACAAATGGTAAAGATTATATGACATCACGTAAAGGTATTTTCGCAGCTGGTGATTGTGAATATGGTCCTATGACAATTGTAAACGCTGTTGGTCAAGCAAAAAGAGCAGCGTCTGTGATGAGTCGTTATGTCTTAACAGGTGAAGTGGGTCGTACTGAAGAAGAGATCATGGAAGATCACTTGATGAAACTTAGAGTGTACGACAAAAAAGAAAAAATTGTTGGTTGGATGCCAGGTGTTCCTCGTGAGCATGCTGAAGTTGTTGATGTTGAAAATAGAAAACATAACAATGTTGAAGTGAACCTTGGGTTTACACAAGATCAAGCAATGGCTGAAGCAGATCGTTGTATGCGATGTTATTATATTGCTATGGTTCAGGCTTAGAGGGAGGTGCAGATGAGTAAAACTATTAACTTTACAATTGATGGTATATCTGTTGAAGCTCACAAGGGTGAAACGATTTTACAAGTTGCACGCAAGAATGATATTTATATCCCAACTATGTGTTATATCTCAAAGACTTCACCGTGTGCATCGTGTCGTTTATGTTCTGTAGAAGTTGAAGGACATGATGGAGTTGTTCTTTCTTGTAATACTCCACCAACTGAGGGTGTAAATATCATTACAAATTCTGTAGAGCTTGAAAAAGAGCGAACAAACATAATGAAGCTGTACGATGTGAACCATCCGTTAGAGTGTGGTGTATGTGATAAGTCTGGTGAATGTGATCTTCAAAATAAAACTCTTGAGTTTAATGTTGGACAACAAGACTTTTCTGCTAAAGATAAGTCACGTTCAATTGATCATTGGGGATTGATTAACTACGATCCATCATTGTGCATATTGTGTGAAAAGTGTGTTCACGTATGTAATGAAGCGATAGGTGATGATGCAATTGAAGTGAAGTTTGGTGGATATAGTTCAACAATAATTCCTAAAAATGCAGAACAACTTGATTGTACATACTGTGGAGAGTGTATTGCAGTGTGTCCAGTTGGAGCACTCATAAGCTCTGATTTTCAATACTCTGCAAATGCATGGGAACTTACAAGAATTCCTGCAACATGTGCACATTGTTCAGGTGGATGTTCTTTAGAATATGAAGTAAAAGAAGCTGGAATCTCAAGAGATGCTGATATTTACAGAGTAAAAAACAACTATGAGTACACAAACCTTTGTGGTGCTGGTCGTTTTGGATTTGATTTTCATAATAAAGCACAAAAAAATGAGCTTGATTTTCATAAAGCTATTGTCGCAATTCAAGAAGCAAAAGCAATCCGTTTTTCCTCTATGATAACAAATGAAGAAGCGTATATGCTTGAAGAGCTTAAAGAGAAGTTTGGTATAAAACTTTTCAACGAAGACGCTAGACTTTATGCTGAGTTTATGGATGCATACAGTTCTATAAGTGGGAAAAAACATTACAATGGATCATTGGATGCAATCAAAGAATCTGAAGCGGCGATTGTTATTGGAAGCAGAATTGCAACAGATAATCCAGCGGTGCGTTATGCATTGACAACCGCTTCTCGTCATAATGGTTGTAAAATTGTATATGCACATCCAATTGAAGATGAATTGATGCAAAATACAGTAACACAAAATATGAAATATGAAGTGGGAACTGAAGAGGGTGTTATTGCACTCTTAGCAAACGCTATCTTAGAAAATGTAGAGATTACAAAAAAAGATAGAGCATTTTTTGATGGCTTAGATTTGGGTTACTTGAGTGCTGAGAGCAATATTGGTGAAGAAGAGTTTACTTTCATGATGAAATCGTTTACTCGTGCGAAAAAGCGTTCACTTATTATTGGTTCAGATCTTATTGCTCATGAGAAAGCACAAAATATTGCTAAAGTTGCTGCGCTTATAGAAAAATATACTGAATTTTCAGTAGTTGTTGTACCATCTCAAGTAAATACATTAGGAGTTTCGTTAATTAATTCTTTAGATAAAGATGAAGAGTTAGCTGATAATGTTGTGGGCTACAACGATAGAGGTAACTTTGTTATTTCATCATTAGATTTTGCAAACTTAGCTGTACCTGCTTTGAATCAGCAAGAGGGAACATTTGTAACGATTGACAAAAGAGTTGTCCCAACAAATGTAGCACTTCCTTTTGATGGATACACACTATGTGATCTTTTAGGTGCTGTTGGAATAAACCATAAAAATACTATTGATTGTACAAAAGAATTAGATACTGAACTTGGTTTTAAAACTGTAGAGTTTGATGATTTAGAGAACTTCTTAACAGATAAAGGCGAGGATGTTCGCGGATATCTTCTAGAGAATGTTAAGTGTAAAATGGATGGGAAGCTTGATACTGTAGATGAGTTACCTGAATTTAATGGTGCGGTTGTGTATCACGTAAATCCTGTTTTACAGTTCAATGCGTACACAAATAAAACCAAACAGCTTGAACGTGACACTTCTTTGAGAGGTTCTGCACAATTTGCTCAAGCAGCAAAAATATCTGATGGAGATAGAGTGGAGATTCAGTATGGATCAAATACTTTAACAAGAGAATTTAAATTGGATGATAGCCTAAAAGGT
>Ga0181569_10004225_pt1 | contig 11076 bp, 10 predicted proteins | sample 101ome_19_FD_132452 | JGI IMG/M metagenome (GOLD analysis project Ga0181569, IMG submission 132452) | Coastal salt marsh microbial communities from the Groves Creek Marsh, Skidaway Island, Georgia - 101405AT metaG (megahit assembly) | ecosystem: Environmental > Aquatic > Marine > Intertidal... | reverse complement strand
TTTTTCTAATTAGGCTATTGATATTTGCTTTTGATAAATATCTGGCGATAAAAAATAATAATGCAAAAAAACATAAAATAGGTTGAAGATAAAACTGGTCTGGCGCTTTCCATGCAGGAGGCTGCTTTTTCATTTCTTTTCTAATAGCACGATAACTTTGACCATTAATGTATAGGCCGCCAATTTCCTTAGCTAATTTTTCTAGGTATTCACTATCAAGTTTAGACATATAGCGATCAGTTGCGCCACTAGCTACTTTGTTATCCCTTACACCTATATTAGATTCCGATATCTGTGCAATTCCTGGTTGAAGAGCAAAGCTATCATTCGACCAGTACCCAATAAGTTGATTTTTATTATCATATTTTGGTATTGGTGCTCCTTCATCAGAGCCTATTCCAACAAATAACCAATCATTACCCCCCTGAAATTGCTCAAGATCTCTTTTATTAAAAACATGAAGTTTTGGCGCTTCTTCTCCATCAGTAAAATAAATTACTTGAGCCGATTCGGGAAAACTTCGAATAAGTCTCGCTAAATTAACTACAGATTCTCTAATTCTGGTGTTGCCTGACCAAGTGGCTCTCCAATCAAGTTTGCTAATAGTTGTGTTGATATTACTAAAGTTCTCACATACCTCTATAGGGGAGTAGGTTGCTGAAACAGAGACTCCAGCAAACATGCCTATGCTGACTTTAGTGCCGCACGGAAAGTCTTCTACTAAACGACTCATGATGTGTTTGGTATAGTCTAATCGAGATACCGTTTTTTGATTAATCTTCATATCTTCTGTATTCATACTTTGAGAAATGTCTGCAATCAAAATATAGTTATAAAGGGATTGTTTCACTGGTATAGAGGGATTGATTAAGGCGAGCACCATTAAAAGAAAGCTGACCAGGAGAAAAAAGTCACTTTTTTTCTCAAAATGTTTTTTAAATTTATTAAACAAAATCATGGTAAACCGATAGGAATATTACCCATAATTAAACCTGGAGCATCAGAGTCTCCAACCCCAGGAGTTGGGTCAGGAGGTAACATGGTAAGTAGTCTATCTAGGTTATGTTTTGCGTCCCAATAATAAGGACCGAATTTTAATGACTGTCGATAGGCTTTATTGGCTTGTTGAAACAAATATTCTGCCTCATCTCTGACAGACATGCTTGTGCCATTAATAATCAAACCTCGCGTAAAGAAGATATTACCTATATTGTATTGGAGTGCGGATTTTTGGTCATCGTCAGCTTCTTTCATAAGTGCGTTAAATAAAATGGTTGACTCTTTAAAGATTTCTTTTTTGGCTAACCAATAAGCTGTGGCGTATCTAGCTTCAAAGCTTTGTTCAAAAAATGATGGGGTTTCACCATTTAACACTTCATTATTAAATTTATTAGCTTGGTAAAGATTAAAAAGATTAAAAAAGATGAATAAGGCGCTAGACACTAAAGTAGCCAAAGCAATCCTTGTGATATATTTAGCTGTGAAAAATTGATTTAATTTGTTCATAATTTTATTTTTTTAACTCAATTAGTTTAAGTAAGAATAGTACAAATGTCATTAAAAACGCACCAATTAGAAAATGAAGAGAGTAATTGGAGCCAGGAATTACTTCCTCATAAAAAATTTGTTTTTTTTCTTTCAGGTTAATATCTTTGATCGCCTTTTCAAGTGATGCAGGATCTTCAGCTTCATAAGCCTGAAAAGGTGATCTGAAAGTTTTAAAATATTCAAAAAGTTCTATTTGAGGTGGCGGTTGTGTTTCGTCTCTTATTTTAAGATTTTCATCAAAGATACTTATTCCGCCTGGTTGTCTTAATACAATCCAATACAAACCGATATCAAATCGATCAAACCAATCTCTAATTTTTTGTTGGGTTGGCGCATCAATTCTTCCGGCTCCATCCGATAATAGAATGACTGCTCGAGAGCCTGAGTCTTCGACCTTAGCAAAGAGTTCTGAGACGCTAGAAAGTCCAGCACCAATATTTGTTTGGAATAGAGCATTACCAGCTGTTGCATTTACCGCGCCAGTAATTGCGCTCTTATTTTGAGTTAGAGGCAAAACAAACATTGCTGAGTTGCTGAAGGTTATAACTCCAATCATGTCATTTTTTCTTGACTCAACAAAATTGATAATAAGCCTAGCTGCTGCTGCTGATTTAGTCTCCCCAACACCTTCATTATCTAATTGGGTTGAACCTGAAAAAGGGTCGTCCATGGAAGCGCTTCTATCTAATACAAGACCTATTTGAGATCCAATTCCTACTTTAGTGACTGTTTCTTGCGGCATTTGAGGGGATGCAAAATAAAGAATTAAAAAAAGGATAATCAAGCTATTAAAAACTTTTATTAAGATGGAGAGAAATAATGATGATGAATCATCAGGTATTAACTTGTTCCAAGAATAAAAGTTTTTTGATATGACTTTAAAAATAAAAGGTACAAATATTAATGGGATTAAGATCAGAAAAAAAGGGTTCAAAAAAAACATATTTATATTTTTATTAATTTAATGTCTGCATTTTTAACAGGAATGTTCTTTTCGCACAAATGAAGATGGAAGCAGAAAAAAATTAACCAATCCCTAATTTCTTCACTTTCTTGCATTTTTTTTGTAAACAATTTTTGATTAGAAATTTTAAAAAATAAAACAAGTTCTTTTTCAATTAGCTTAAAAGATGAATTTTTTAAATACAGATCTTTGATATTTTTTTCAAAAATACTCATTTCAGAATAATTATTTATTTGGCTATGAATTGATTTGATCATCTCATCAAGCTTAATTTTTTTATCTTTTTTTAATGTTCTATATAGCGGTAAAAATGTCTTTTTAAATCCAGGAAGAATAGTGAATTTTGTGTATATATATAAAAGAATACATAGAGACAAAATAAAGACAGCGCTACTGATGAAAATTTTATTTAAGTATTGTTGATGTTCTATTAAAATTGGTCCTCTTAAGCCACTCATATCCTCTTGGACTTTAATATCGCCAAATATAGCAATGGGGGATACAGCAATGGTTAGTTCAGGTATTCTTAATTTTAATACTTCTTCAGAATTTCTTTTATTAACGACTCTATAGTAATCAGCAGTTACAAATGCAGGTTTGGCTACTACATTGTTAGTAAATATTTGATAGGTCAGAAGTAAGTCTAATTCATTTTTGTTAATTTTCTTGTCGATATCTTGGAGCGTAATGCCAAGTAATTGCCCCCTAAAGCGTTTTTCATAGCCTACAATTGGTAAAGATTCTTCGATAAGCGCATATGGTTCATGGACTATTAATTTGATGTGTCTTTGAACCAAATCACCCACGTGATAACCAACTTTTTGATCAGGTTCTGTTATTGATAGTGAATAAAATTTCTCATCAAGGTCAGGATACTTTTTTGGGTCTTCAAAGGCAAATGCTAAATTTGCAATTAAAATTAATAGAATAAATCTAAGCATGGTAATACTCATTAAAGTAGTGAGTCATATCATCTGGATTGAATTCACCCTCAACAAAAAAAGGCGGGGCATCAAAACTATTAAATAATTTGATCAGATGTTTTTTTCTTTGATTAAATTCAGTAATAATATTTTTGATCAGTTTCTTTCGCAGAAGAATTGTCCTCTCTTCAAATGTTTCAGGGTCGGTGAATGTAGTAATACCAAATTTGGGTAAATTAGAATATTCATTTTTATCCCATAGAATAATTGGAACAACGGTATGTTTTCTTGTGTTATTCAAAAACATAGTGATTTGCTCATTTGGTATATGAAAATCAGAAATAAAGAAAATTAAAGTATGGTCTTTCGGAAGGTATTGGTGAAGTTTTGAAATCCCATGTGATCCTTTATTGTGATTTTTTTCTGAAGTAATTTTTTTAATCAAACTTTCTGTAAGATATGGCCTGTAAGACAAAGGTGCGATCCACTCATCATTTACAGTATCGTGAAAGCCAACCAGCCCAATCGCATCTCTGTTATGATAAGCAGAGTTTTTAATAATTTCAGCAATCTCTGCTGCGCGTTCTAACTTGCTTGCTTGACCAAAGGTCATACTTGCTGATAAATCATTAAAAATCATAATTGGTGTAGCACTTCTTTGATTAAATATTCGAACATAAACTTGATCCATTGGATCCCTCATTGTCATTCGCAAATCGATCCTTCTCGGATCTGGATAATCAAGAAGATTTGAGTGACCAGCAAATTCAATTCCCATTCCCCTCTGATCTGATTTATGACTTCCAGGATGAATGGCTTTAGATTTCCAATTGATATGATAATTAAAAAACTCGACAGACATTAATGCGCACTAACCTTGTTTATTATTTCAGTAGTTAATTCTCTTGAAATTTCAGTTCTTCTTAAATCATATACTGGATTAAAAACTAATCTGTGCGCAATAGTTTCATGAAAAATTTGATGAATATCTTCTGGCAGAACAGACGATCGATTATTCATCCACGCATTAACCCGAGCACATTTCATCATCATACTAATTCCTCGAGGACTGGAGCCAGAAACAATAAGCCTGCTGATATCAATGTCTGAAATTTTAATATTAAAGTCTTGGGGTTTTATTGTTGCCTTCCATAAATTCAAAGCATATTTTTCCAACTCTTTAGTTGCATCGATATTTTCTTGAATTTCAGCAGCTACATGATTTAACTGATCAAAGCTCAATTGATCTGTTTTGACTTTAGTTATTAGTTCGTCAGCGTTGTGAAATTTTGTATCAAAAATCAAATCAGTCATTAAGCCATCGTTATTTGGAATGACGATTGGAATTTCCATCATAAATCGATCCCTTGCAGCAGATGGTATTTCAAATGTCTCTTCTTTTTCTACCTGATTTCGATCTGCAAAAACAATTAAATGAGGAAAATGAAATTCTTGATTAAATGCTGAAAGAGTTTTCTCAGCCATGATTCTTAGCATGAGTGAGTGAACTTGGGGCCTCGCTCGATTAATTTCATTAAAGAAAAATATACTTAAATCTTCACCAGATCTTAGAACAGGACCCTTGTCAACATGGGGTTTGCCATCATCACCTAAGTAAGTATGATAGATTAGGTCATTAGGCATTAAGTCAATGGTCCCTTCAATCCTTTCATAACCACCACCAATACCTCGAGCAACAGCACGAAGCATTGTTGTTTTTCCAACCCCAACATCCCCTTCTAAAAGAACATGTCCGCGAGCAAATATTGAGATAAGAATGAGGCGTATCGGATTTTCTTGACCTAGGATAACTTCATTAATTTGTTTTTCAAGGGTTGTTGCGCTTTTTAACCAGTCAGCGAGATTTTTTTTTGCCATTACTTGATCTTTCTATGTAACTAAAGGTTTATGAATTAATCATTAAACTATTTTTATTGTTTATAATAATGAATTCTTATTAGAATTAAATATAACATGACCACGAAAAATAGCTATTCATACGATGAACTAATTGAGTGTGGGCAGGGTAAAATGTTTGGCCCTGGCAATGCTCAACTTCCTTTACCACCGATGTTAATGTTTGATCGAATTATTGAGATCAACGATAATCAAGGTGAATTTAAAAAAGGATTCATCCACGCTGAAATGGATATCATTCCAGATCTTTGGTTCTTTAAATGTCATTTTGAAAATGATCCTGTAATGCCAGGATGTCTTGGATTGGATGCGATGTGGCAGTTAGTTGGCTTCTTTCTTGGTTGGAAGGGTGGAGAGGGGAAAGGTAGAGCCCTTGGTAGCGGTGAAGTTAAATTTACTGGTCAGGTTCTTCCGAACGCAAAAAAAATTTCATATTTAATCAATTTAAAACGTGTGATTATGAGAAAATTGGTGATGGGTATTGCAGATGCTAAAATGTTAGTCGATGGACGTGTAATTTATGAAGCGAATGATCTAAAAGTCGGTTTATTTAAGACAACAGAAAATTTTTAAGGAAATTGTTTGAGAAGAGTAGTTATTACTGGATTAGGGATTGTCTCAAGTTTAGGAAATAATCAGTCCGAAGTTAAAGATAGTCTTTATCATGGCAAATCAGGGATTACCTTTCAGCCTGAATATGCGGAAAGAGGTCTTCGTTCGCAGGTTGCCGGATCAGTTAGCATAAATTACGAAGAATTAATTGATCGCAAACTTCTTCGCTTTATGGCCAAAGGCCATGCCTATGCATGGATTGCTATGCAGGAGGCTATCAAAGATGCTCAACTAAGTGAAGACTTGATATCTAATACAATGACAGGTTTGATTGTTGGGGCAGGTGGTACATCAACCGAATCTATGCTCCATGGAACAGAAGTCCTGGCTGAAAAAGGAATCAGACGAGTCGGCCCTTATATGGTAACTAAAACAATGTCTAATGGTGTTGCAGCTTGTTTAGCCACTGGTGCAAAAATCAAAGGAATAAATTACTCTATAAGCTCAGCTTGTTCCACCAGCGCTCATTGTATTGGTAATGCAGTTGAGCAAATTCAGCTTGGTAAACAAGATATTGTTTTTGCAGGAGGGGCGGAAGAAGAACATTGGACCATGAGTTATCTATTTGATGCAATGGGAGCCATGTCATCAAAGTTTAATGATGCACCTGAAACCGCGTCAAGAACTTATGATAAAGATAGAGATGGATTTGTAATTTCCGGCGGTGCAGGAATTTTAGTTTTAGAAGAATATGAACATGCAATAAAAAGGGGCGCGACTATTTATGCGGAGGTGACTGGTTATGGAGCAACTTCAGATGGTCACGACATGGTTGCTCCAAGTGGAGAAGGTGCTGAGCGATCAATGATTATGGCATTAGGAAATATTGATAAAGTTGATTATATAAATACACACGGCACAAGTACACCAGTTGGCGATATAGTTGAAATTAATGCAATTAAAAATGTTTTTGCTTCAGGAAGATTTGGAGATATCCCATTAATTGCTTCAACTAAGTCATTATCAGGTCATGCCTTGGGCGCAGCTGGGGTTAATGAAGCTATTTATTCTCTTATCATGATGAAAAATAATTTTATTGCCGCCTCGGCAAATGTGGACAATATTGATGAAAATATACAGGATGTAACAATTGTAACTAGATTAATTGAAAATAAAGAAATTAACACGGTTATGTCAAATAGCTTTGGATTTGGCGGCACTAATGCAACCCTGCTTTTATCAAAAATTAATTAAGAACTACAATTAAAGCAGCTTCCCTTAATTCTGACATAGTAATATTGTAAGTTCGATAACCACTTTCAAGTTTCATAAACTCTATTCCGATTTGCATCGAGATAATCTCTTTATATTTCTCGACACGAGTAAATTCAATATTGTCTTTAGATGCAACAATAATTAGCTCAAGATTTCTTTTTTTATGAATATCTATAATTAATTGAGTTACATCTAGTGAGGATAAATTCGCAATACTTAAAACTTCATTGGGTAAAACAATTATAGATTGACTATACTTTTTATTATTAATTTTTAAACAATTTTCTTCGTAGGCACTGATATAATTAAGTTCTTTATCAGTCATTTCATGAAATTTCATAATCTGATAATTTGTTGATAATTTTATTTATTATATAGTTTTTAAAGTGAAAAAAATTCAAAAATCTAATAAGCTTGATGACGTTTGTTATGACATTCGTGGGCCTGTGTTGGGTCATGCAAAGCAAATGGAGGAGTCAGGCCATAAGATCATAAAAATGAACATTGGCAATCCAGCTGCATTCGGATTTGAGGCACCTGATGAAATTACCCAAGATGTTATCAGAAATATGTCTCAAGCATCTGGTTATACTGAAAGCCACGGTTTTTTTGCACCAAGAAAATCAATCATGCATTATGCGCAAGAAAAATATATAAAAGATGTCGATGTGGATGACATTATCATTGGTAATGGTGTTTCAGAATTAATTGTTATGGCGATGCAGGGTTTAATCAACAACGAAGATGAAGTCCTTATTCCGATGCCAGACTATCCACTTTGGACAGCTGCAGTTAAGCTTGCCGGTGGAAAACCAGTTCATTATTTATGTGATGAAAAACAAAAATGGTATCCAGATTTAAATGACATTAAATCTAAAGTGACATCAAAGACAAAAGCAATAGTGGTTATTAATCCAAACAATCCAACTGGAGCTTTGTATCCAGATGAGATTTTGCAAGGGATTATTCAAATTGCTAGAGAGAAAAATCTGATTATTATGGCAGATGAGATTTACGATAAGGTTCTTTATGATGGAAAAAAACATACTTCAATTGCATCATTAGCTGACGATATAGTTTTTTTAACTTTTAACGGTTTATCCAAAAATTATAGAGCATGTGGATATCGTGCTGGGTGGCTCATTTTGTCAGGAGATAAAAAAAATGCAACAGATTATTTTGAAGGATTAAATATGCTTGCATCAATGAGACTGTGTTCGAATGTACCAGGTCAATTAGCAATTCAAACTGCTCTAGGCGGCTATCAAAGTATTAATGATCTTGTTGCTCCTGAGGGGAGGTTGTCGAGACAAAGAGATTTAGCGTATGATCTCGTGTCACAAATTCCTGGAGTAAGCTGTGTGAAACCTGATGCTGCTATGTACTTATTTCCAAGGCTTGATCCAAAAAAATACAAAATTGATAATGATCAAGAGCTTATTTTGAAGATTCTAATTGATACAAAAGTGCTTTTGGTTCAGGGAAGCGGTTTTAATTGGTGTGATACAAATCACTTTAGAGTTGTCTTTTTGCCTGATGAAGATAATTTAAAAGTGGCGTTTACAAGATTGAATGAATTTTTTACAGGAATTGTCAAACAATGAGTAAGTTTAGAATAGGAATTTTGGGTTTTGGAACTGTTGGCTCTGGGGTCTTTAATGTTTTGCGGGAAAATCATGATGAAATTCTTTCTAAAACAGGTATAGATTTTGAAATTGTATCCATATTAGATCTAGATCATGAAAAAATTATAAGCGTTGCTAAAGATAAAAAAATGATAGCAAAAGACATTGATGATTTAATCAATTCATCTGATGTGGTGCTTGAATTGATTGGTGGAACTAGAATTGCTTTTGACTTTGCTAAAAAAGCTTTAAATGCTAAGAAGCATTTGGTTACAGCCAATAAAGCTCTAATTGCTCTGCATGGGACTGAGCTTTTTAATTTAGCAAAAGAAAATAATGTCTCAATCCTCTATGAAGCCTCAGTAGCAGGTGGAATTCCAATTATTAAAGTATTACGTGAAGGCGTGGTTTCAAATAAGGTGGAATGGGTGGCTGGGATTTTGAATGGAACGACCAATTACATACTTACTGAAATGAAAAATAATGGGCTTTCATTTGAAACAGCATTATCTCAGGCGCAATCATTAGGTTATGCTGAGGCCGACCCAACTTTTGATATTGAAGGGATTGATGCAGCTCACAAGATTACAATTATTGCATCAATTGCTTTTGGTGTTGCATTAAACTATAACGACGTATTTGTTGAAGGTATCAGTAATCTTCAATTAAAAGATGTGGCTTATGCTGAAGAGCTTGGCTACAGAATCAAGTTGATAGGCTTGGCAAAGAAAGTAAATCAAGATATTGAGGTGAGAGTGCATCCGACCTTGATCTCTGAAACGCAGCTAGTTGCAAATGTAGACGGGCCGATGAATGCAGTCTTGGTAATGGGTAACATGTTGGGTCCGACTCTTTATTACGGTGCTGGAGCAGGGTCTGATCCAACAGCGAGTGCAGTATTGTCTGATGTCATTGATTTGGCACGCTCAATTTCCAAAGGAAATAAAGTATTTCATATCCCTTCCTTTGGTTATGAAGATTCAAGTTTATCCTCATTGAAGTTTAAAAAAATAAATCAGATAAGTTCTGGATATTACATTAGAGCTAATTTTATTGATGCAGCAGGAGTGCTTGCAAAAATAACATCTTTATTTGCTGATAAAAATATTTCAATTGATGAGATGCATCAAAAAATGCTGAAAAAAAATCAAACAGAAAATGATGTCATTATTGTAGTCAAGAATGCTCAAGAAAAAGAAATTAATGGCATTATTGATGACATTCAAAAAATGCAATCAAATGTTGGAAATGTTGTCAAAATAAGACTTGAAGAGCTAATAAAATGAAGTATATCTCTACGCGTGGACAAGCACCAAAAATAAATTTTAGTGAGACCTTAATTACCGGATTAGCCTCTGATGGTGGATTGTATTTACCAGAAAATTACCCTAACTTATCAACAGACAATCTTGAGGAGTTTCGAAATCTATCATATTCCGATTTAGCTTTTGCAATCATGAAATTATTTATTGATGATGATGACATTCCTCATGATGATCTAAGAAATATTATTAATAAAACATATACCAAAGAAATATTTTCCTATACTCGTGACAATCAAGATTCAAGCGATATTACTCCATTAACAAAAGTAGATAATCATTTATATCTTCTTTCATTATCTAATGGTCCAACATTAGCTTTTAAAGATATTGCAATGCAATTTCTTGGAAATATTTTTGAATATCTTTTACATAAAAAAAATAAGACATTAAATATATTGGGAGCTACTTCCGGAGATACAGGCTCTGCTGCCGAATATGCCATGATTGGTAAAAAGGGCGTAAACGTATTTATGTTATCACCTCGTGGAAAAATGAGTCCATTTCAAACTGCTCAAATGTACAGTTTGCAAGATAATAATATTTTTAATATATCTATCGATGGTTTTTTTGATGACTGTCAGGATATTGTTAAAGGAGTTTCCAATGACCTTGATTTTAAGAATCAGAATCAAATTGGCGCAGTTAACTCAATTAACTGGGGAAGGATTATTGCTCAAGTGGTCTATTATTTTAAGGGGTATTTTTCCTCAACAAATGCCTCTAATGAAGTGATTGACGTTACAGTTCCATCAGGTAATTTTGGTAACATCTGTGCTGGACATATATCTAGAATGATGGGGTTGCCAATAAGAAAACTTGTTGTCGCAACAAATGAAAATAATGTTCTTGATGAGTTTTTCAAAACTGGTGTGTATAAACCAAGAACATCAGATGACACATATCATACATCCAGTCCTTCAATGGATATTTCCAAGGCATCAAATTTT
>Ga0181569_10004210_pt1 | contig 11097 bp, 3 predicted proteins | sample 101ome_19_FD_132452 | JGI IMG/M metagenome (GOLD analysis project Ga0181569, IMG submission 132452) | Coastal salt marsh microbial communities from the Groves Creek Marsh, Skidaway Island, Georgia - 101405AT metaG (megahit assembly) | ecosystem: Environmental > Aquatic > Marine > Intertidal zone... | reverse complement strand
TGGTCGAAGAACTTGAAAAAGTAAGTGATCATCAGGTTCCGGATATGAAGGCCGTCGACATCCGCATCTGTAGCCAGAATCACCTTTTCATAACGGAGGTCCTTGATGGTGTTCTCAATCCCAAGACTGCACATGAGATTATACATTTCATCATTCTTGTAGACCGCATCGCGCTTGAGATCCCAGACATTCAAAGGCTTACCCTTCAGGGTAAAAATGGCCTGACGGTTGACGTCACGACAACTGACAATCGATCCGGCAGCGGACACCCCCTCGGTGATGAAGACCATGGTGTCGAGCCCCTTACCCTTATCCATGTTGAAGTGCTTCTTGCAGTCCTTAAGTTGGGGGATACGCAGACTAACGGCTTTGGCACGTTCCCGAGCCAATTTTTTGACGGCCATGAGTTCTTTGCGCAGCTTGCGTGTGTCTTCGACCTTGGCCATCAGCTGGTCAGCTACCTTCTTGTCCTGATGAAGCAGGTGTAGCACTTCCTCACGAACTTTACTGACTAGCTCCGAGCGAATTTCGGTATTCCCTAGCTTGTTCTTGGTCTGGGATTCGAACATGGGCTCCTGCAGTCGAATGGCGACCGCGCCAACCATGCATTCCCTTACGTCATCCCCATCGTATTTACCCTTGGCATACTCGTTGACTGCCTTGAGCAAGCCCTCACGGAAAGCGCTCAAGTGCGTGCCACCGTCGGAGGTGTATTGTCCATTAACAAAAGAAAAAAAGGTTTCGCCCGAACGCCCGACACTGTGCGTGAAACAGAACTCCAGTGTCTTTGAGCTGAAATAGAGTGGTGGATAGATGGCGTCTTCCTCCACTTCCTCCCTGATCAGATCCAAAAGTCCCTTGCGAGAGAAAAAGGTTGTCCCATTGTAAATGAGTTTGAGTCCAGAGTTGAGGTAGCTGTAGTGCTTGAGCCGCTTTTCAATCAAATCCTCGCGCAGCTGCAGCTTCTTGAAAATGGATGTGTCTGGCTCGAAGCACACATAGGTGCCATTGGGTTCATCCTTGCAGGTCCCTTTCTTTTGAGTCAGGAGCTTGCCCTTGGAGAAAGAGGCTGATGCGTAAGCCCCATCCCTGTGCGACTTAACATCAAAGGATTGGGATAGAGCGTTGACCGCCTTGGTGCCGACCCCATTGAGCCCAACGCTGAACTGGAAAACATCGTCGTTGTATTTGGCTCCCGTGTTGATGGTGGAAACACAGTCGACCACTTTACCCAAGGGGATGCCACGACCGTAATCGCGGACACTGAAACGATTTCCCTCGATCTGGATATGGACTTCCTGCCCGAAGCCCATGATGTATTCGTCAATGGCGTTGTCGATGACTTCTTTGAGCAGGATATAGGCACCATCATCATAATGGGCCCCATCGCCTATGCGACCGATGTACATCCCCGTGCGAAGCCGGATGTGCTCGAGCGAGGATAAGGTCTTGATCTTGCTTTCGTCGTAATTGTGCTTGGATGCAGCCATAATGCTACGGTGTCATGATACATGGAAACTCATCTGCCCGATTGATAGGCAAACAAGCTAGGGACTCTCCCATCCTAAGAAGCTACGACGGTTGGGGTAACGACGACACTGTGTTACGACATGAACGGCTTAAACCAGACCTGACCTGTTAAGGTCGGGGATCTGCCCGGGCACCAGTCCGAACGACAAGGGTGCTTGTTGCAGATGGCCTTTTGATAACAAACCTCTGGCATTCTTCCACTCTTTTCGCCAAAAAAGTGATCATGCAGACCACCTTGCCTTATTTTCCGAGGGTTCCCTCTCATGTCGTGGGTTCATGCTTCATCTGGTTGGGGTTGCTGCTCTTCGCTGGCCCCCGGGCCGAGGCTGAAGCGAAGGCCCCAGCCAAGGTGGTCCTGATAGCCGGTCCTATTACCGGGCATCCCAAGGAAACCCACGAATATGAAAAAGCGGTAACGCTCATCAAGCATTGCCTGGAGAGCTCCCCCAACGTCCCCTCGATGCAGGTTTCAGCCCATTATCAGGGTTGGCCACAGGATCCGGAGGTCCTCGAACAGGCTGATGTCATCCTGCTGGTCTCTGATGGCAGTGATCACGATGAGACCATGCATCCCCTTTACCGAGACGATCACTTCGATGCACTGCGTCAGGCCATGAATCGGGGATGTGGTCTCATGCTGCTTCACTGGTCCACCTTTCATCCATCCCGCTTTCATGACCAGATCACTGAATGGGTGGGAGGGTATTTTGATTACGAAACGGGCCCTGAACCGCGCAGGTGGTTTTCTCGCATCCAGACTTGGGAGGATCGTGTACACCTGGCCAGTCCAGGGCACCCTGTTCTGGAAGGGGTTCAGCCCTTTGATTTAAAAGACGAGTATTATTATCACCTGCGTTTTCGACCTGCCGATTCGCGACTGCAGCACATTTTGCAGGTCGAACCTCCAGGTGAAGAGGGGGGTTCATACACTGTCGCCTGGGCGGTGGAGCGAGAGCAGGGTGCGCGGGGTTTCGGTTTCACAGGTGGGCATTTTCACGACAGCTGGTGGTTACCTGATTTTCGCAGGATGCTGCTCAATGCTGTGCTCTGGACCGCAGGTTGCGAGGTCCCCAAGGGGGGGGTTCAGAGTGAACTCGCTCCTCGGCAGCAAGTCATGATTCTGACTGGACACCAGCACCCTGCTCACGTGTGGAAGGAGACGACCCTGGCCTTGATGCATGCCATGGAACTGGATCCTCGTTGTCAGGTCTCGGTCAGTGAACAGCCCGAAGAGTGGCTGCTTGGTCACCCAGATCTCGGAGCCTATGATCTGCTTGTGATGAATTACTGCAACTGGGAAAGGCCCGGTTGGGATACTCAGGCGCGTCAACGGCTGGATACCTATGTTCGGGAAGGAGGGGGGTTGGCAGTGATTCATTTTGGCAACGGAGCCTTTCATCGTTCCCTACCCGGAGCCGCTGATTCAGACTGGCCGGGTTACCGTAAGCTGGTCAGGCGAGTCTGGGATCACGATGGTTCCAGTGGACATGATCCCTACGGGGCATTCGAAGTGCTTGTCTCCCCGGTGCTGCATCCTATCACCGCAGGACTGAAATCTTTCACCACTGAAGATGAACTTTACTACCATCAGGCAGGTGAGGAACCCATCCAGGCCCTGGTTCATGCTTTATCCACCACAACGGGTCGCTATGAGCCTCTGGCCTGGGCTTATCAAGTCGGGGAAGGTCGGGTCTTTCAGACATTGCTTGGGCATGCTGCCACTTCCATTGACCACGCAGCTAACCTGATTCAGCGGGGATGTACTTGGGCCGCAGGCCGAGTGCCGTTGACCTTTGATCCTCCAGCCCTGCTTGCCGAACAAGCTATCCCTCGACAGGGAGACTCCTGGAGGCCATGACACCCATCTGGAAGGTGAGCAAGATTGTCATCAGTTGTTGGAACGAATCCTGGTGGCTGTTCTCACCGTCTGCATGGCTCAAAGGAGTCGTAGCAGCCTGATAAGACATTGGCTTTAGCGATTCTAAACCTTTTTAGGGGCTTCGTGCCATGGGCGCTAGAGATTGACAGCTCGCAGGCCTCATCACAACGTCTTGAATTGATGTTTGGTCATGATGGGATGGATGAGGGCTGTTGGCCCCTTAATCAGGTTTGGCCCTCCGGCAGCCGCATGGGCTTGAATCGGCGCCTCATCGGAGGGATGCTTTTGCTGATCTGGCAGTTAGCCGTATCGGGCGCCAACATGGGGGAGGGGTTGATTGCCTACTGGCCGCTGGACACTTTGCATGCCGGCCTGACGCCTGATGCGGTTGGTTCTCATGATCTGAAGGCAAGTAACTTAACCCAAGAGAGCGTGGTCCTAGGTCGCCACGACCGTGCCTTTTCCTTTCGAAGCGATCAGCAGACTTTGCTTTGGCGTGTGCATGAACCTGGCCAAGCCCTCCCCATCAACCAGTATCCTTCTTTTAGTCTTTCCATGTGGGTCAAGGTGCAGGGACGTGGGCAGCATGATCTGCGTCTCTTTTCTGAGGGCAATACCCTCGATAGCAACCCGCTTTTCAACCTTGGAACGCACAGCGGAGGTATCGATGATCGTTTGGATGTCTACATTCGTCAGAGTGGTTGGCCGACCTTCGGGCATGCTTATTCCAATCAACAACCCCTAGATGGTCAATGGCATCACTTGGCCTGGGTTCAGCAAGAAGGGGCTCGCAGGCTTTATGTCGATGGCAAGCTTGATACCATGGTGCTCGATCCGCAGCCACCAGGGCCATGGCGTTTGGATAACACAAGCCTGGGAGGCATTCTACGCAGTCAGCCATCGCATTGGATGACTGGACTGCTTGATGATGTGGCATTGTGGCGTCGACCCTTGGCTGAGCAGGAAATCCTTGAGTTGGCCCAACACTCGGTTGGGGATCTGCTCGGGGAGGGTTCAAAAACCGATTCAATTTCTCTCTCGAACTACTTGGTGCCAAGAACTCAGAATCCGGGAACGGCTGTTGCCAGCATCTTGGTGGAGGGAGTGGATGCTTCGGCTTCCTGGACCCCAACTCTGTCAATCGGTCAGGGTGATGACCACAACGGCCTCTTCATTATACAAGCTCAAGAGCTGATCTTGAATACCCCGCTCAATTTGTTCAGCGAGGGGCAGCTGTTGAGTGTTCGCCTGAGTATGGCCAGTCCTGAAGGCATCAGTATCCAGAGAAGTTTCACCATCATGGTCATTGGGGAAAATGCCCTTAGCGACTCAGTCAGGATTCAAGAATTCATGGCCGACAATCAGGGTAATCATCTTGATGGCGATGGCCGCCCAACCGATTGGGTCGAGCTCTACAATCCGCTTTCGGTTCCGGTTGCGCTGGATGGATACTATTTGAGTGATGATCCAGATCACCTCAGCAAGTGGCCGCTACCATCGATTCAGCTTGGTGCGGGGGAGTTTCTCCTGCTCTACGGCGGAGCTCCAATCGTTGATGGAGTCGTGCAGACTGATTACCGCGATGCTGCGGGTTATTACCACCTTGGATTTAACCTCAATGCTGATGGGGAGTTTTTGGGATTACTGCTTCCTGACGGACGATTGATTGGGTTTGATCCTCGAGAGGGGTATCCTCCTCAGCAAGAAAATGTCTCTTATGGCCTAGATGCCTCGGGTCTTTGGTCCTTTCAATCTCGGCCTACCCCTGGAGCGACCAACCTAGGAGGCATCCAGGGTTGGGTGGGTGACACGACTTTTTCGGTGGATCGTGGATTCTTTGATGCACCTTTCGAGGTCGTTCTATCCACAAGCTCTGGTGAAGGGGCCACCATTCATTATACCCTGGATGGGAGTTTGCCCACACTGAGCCATGGTTTGGTCTATGAGTCACCCCTATTGATTGACACCACCACCACCCTCAGGGCCATGGCATTTCGAGACGGTTGGGAGCCTACCAACGTAGACACTCAAACCTACCTCTTTGTTGACCAGGTAGCTCGCCAACCAGCAGATCCTCCGGGGTGGCCCACTAACTGGGGAAGCAATGATGAGGTGGATCGTCAGGATGGGGCGGGTAATGGGATAGTTCCTGCAGACTATGAGATGGACCCAAGGGTGGTGGATGCGACGCTCCCTGGGTATGGAGTCCGAGAAGCCTTACTGGATATTCCCAGCATTTCCATTGTGATGGATCAGGATGCATTCATTGAACCAGGTCGAGGCATCTATGCTCTGCCGCAGTCTCGCATTGAGGCATCCTGCTCGGTGGAATTGCTCCACCCGGACGGTCGCCGAGGCTTCCAGGAAGATTGCAAGATCGAGGTGCATGGCAACTCCAGTCGGCGCCCCTGGCGCATGCAGAAACATTCCTTAAGACTGACTTTTTCTGGAGAGGTGGGCGTGCGATCGCTCGACTACCCGCTCTTTGAAGATTCGCATGTGACCCGGTTCAATCAACTCGTTCTGCGAGCTTGTTTCACTGATAGCTGGGGTCTGGTCAGCTGGGGAAGCAGTCGCTATCGCCCTAACGATTCGCAATACATCCGAGATGTCTGGATGAAGCAATCACTGCAAGACATGGGGCAGCCCTCAAGCCATGGAAGGTTTGTGCATCTCTATGTCAATGGCCTTTACTTTGGTTTGCATGACTTGACCGAACGTCTGGGAGCAGACTTTTTTGCCGATCATCTTGGTGGTGCTCCCGAGGATTGGGAAATAAACGCCGACTTCAGTAGCCCGGGGCCTCGCTGGAACCAGATGCGTTCCTTGGATGCCAGTAGTGATCAGGGCCTAACCCAATTGAGTGACTATGTTGATCTGACCAACCTTGCTGATTACTTCATTCTTCATTTCTATGCGGATGCTGAGGATTGGCCTCATCACAATGGGTATGCAGCTGCCAACCCGATCTCAGGGGATGGCCGGTATCGATTCTTCGTCTGGGATCAGGAAATTGTGTTAGATAAGTTCACCTGGAATCGTTACGACCGCAGTGATGGCGTGGGCGCACTTTTTCAACAATGCCGGGCCAATGAGGATTTTCGAAGGTTGTTTGCCGACCGCGTTCACAAGCATCTTATGCAGGGAGGGGCACTCAGTCTGGAAGCTAGCCAGGAACGATACGAACGACTGGCCCATGAAATCGATAAAGCCATCGTCGCCGAATCAGCTCGATGGGGAGACACTCAAGCTTCCACGCCCTATGGTAATGCCGTGGAGCAGCCGAGACCTCTGGATGCTCTTGACCATGACAACTTTCCGCCTGCACCCCATGCGCCCAATGTCTTTTTTACTCGAGAAGATGCCTGGTTGGTTGAGAAGGACAATGTGGTGAGTCATTATCTTCCCACCCTACATGATGCTTCCAGTAGTCATGGCTTCCTTCGCGAACTTCGTGCTGCCCAGCTTTATCCTTCAATTGATGCCCCAAGTTTTTCTCTCAAGCCAGGTCCCGTCCATGTCGGCGATCAGCTCGCAATGCAGGCATCCTCAGGGATCATTTACTACAGTCTTGATGGATCGGATCCCTGGCAGCCTGCTCCACTAGAGGAACGAATCATGATTGAGGATGGGGCCGAAGTTTGGGCCTGGGTGGCAGAAGATGATCGATATGGTCTAGCCTGGACCCAAGCCGGTTTCATGATGGATGAGGACTGGATTTCAGGTCGAACAGGGGTCGGCTATGAAGTGAGCCCTTCGGATTACAAGGGATTTGTAGGCCTGGATGTGGGGCACATGCGCCTTGCCCAGGCAGGGGTGTACTCACGCGTTGCGTTCAACATCGACGACTCTAGTTGGCTGGAGAGTCAGGTCAGTCTCAACCTTTTCATGCGCTATGATGATGGCTTTGTTGCCTACCTGAATGGCCACGAGGTAGCCCGAGCCAATGCACCGCTGGGGTCGGTGGCATGGAATGCCCTTGCCCGTGCCTCACATGATGATGGCGCGGCCAGTCAGTTCGAGCGCTTTGATATCAGTGAGCATCACAACAAGCTCCTGGAGGGCCTTAATTGGCTGACAATCCATGGGTTGAATGTCTCCCTGACCAGTAGTGATTTTTTGATGACCCCCAAGTTGGTGGCAAGCCGCATGGATAGCCTGGTTATTCCCCAGGAACTGGCACACTATGAACAGCCCCTCGTGCTGGATCACCCAGTGCATCTCAAGGCACGGGCTTTTCATCAAGGCCAATGGTCTGCCTTGGCTGAGGCTACATACACCCCTGGGGGCTTGCCTCAACCGGGAAGCCTTGTCATCAGTGAGCTGCACTACCACCCTTCCGAAGCTGAGCAGTCTGAATTCATTGAGTTACTCAATGTCAGTCAGCAATCTTTGGTGATGGATGGTCTACGCTTCACCCAAGGTGTTGCCTTTACTTTCCCGGCAGCCACCGTGCTGCCACCAGGCAAACGCCTGGTGCTGATGGCTACCCCGTTAACAGGAGAGGCCCTTCCGCCAGCAGTGATGGTTATGGGGCCGTTTGAAGATGGCAGCAGACTTTCCAATGGTGGTGAGAGGATCACGCTGAGCGATGCCGCAGGAGTCACGTTGCTCAGCTTGGAATATGGTGATCAATCCCCATGGCCCGAAGAGGCCGATGGCGGGGGGCATAGTTTGGTTCTCCGAGATCCTTTCAATGCAGGCGACCTCAGTGATCCGCAGGCATGGGTAGCCAGTTTAAAACCTGGGGGCTCTCCAGGGATGATGGATTGGGCAGAAAGCGGATCAGTTCAGGCGGCTGATGAAGATGGCGATGGGATCCCTGCTTTGGGAGAGCCATTTCATGGTACCAGTGACCAGGTCAGACAGCAACCTGGTGAGGTTTTTTGGATCCTAAGGGATCATCCGGTAGACTCAGTACCTGGGTCAGACGCATCGTTGGTTCTTCAGATCATGCATGATCCCACCTCCCAAAGGTTTGAGATTGGGGTTGAAATATCTCATGATCTTGGCGATTGGGAAACCTTGGTTGAAAGCGTTCAAAGTTACCCATCGCTTCCTTCAGAGGATGGTCGTGAGATCATTTCAGTGCCCCTACCTGACGGAGAAGCAGGGCATGTACAGAGGTTTTTTAGATTGGTCTACGAACTGACTCCATGACCCTTGAATGGTCTAGCTTTACTGCTTGAACCCTCAAAGCCTCTGAGTGGATCATCTTGAAGAATGATGCAGGCGTCGCAAAAGCCGAATCAGGAAAGTCTCTCTGGATTGATTGAGCGGGTTACCTTCTTTAATGAGGAGACAGGTTTTGTGGTGCTGCGTGTGAAGGCAAGGGGACGCAAAGACCTGCTGAGTGTTGTGGGTAAGGTGGTTTCAGCCAACGCAGGGGAATGGATTCAAGCCGAAGGGAGCTGGCAGCGAGATCGAGATCACGGCCTACAGTTCAAGGCTGATCGGCTGGTCTGCATGCCACCCACCAATATCGAGGGTATTGAGAAATATCTTGCCAGCGGGATGATCAAAGGCATTGGTCCAGTCTATGCTAAGAAGCTTGTGGCCAAGTTTGGTGACCAAGTTTTTGACATCATCGAACACGCTTCGGCCAGGCTTGAGACGATAGAGGGAATCGGTCCAGGCAGACGTCGCTTGATCAAGGAAGCATGGCAGGAGCAAAAAGTTATTCGAGATATCATGGTATTTCTTCACTCCAATGGAGTGAGCACCAGCCGTGCGGTCCGAATCTACAAGACCTATGGTGAGGAATCTATCGAGAAGCTTCAGCACAACCCTTACATCCTGGCGCGAGACATCCGTGGCATTGGTTTTAAGATTGCCGATCAGATTGCTCAGAAACTGGGGATACCTCCAGACTCACTTCATCGTTCGCAAGCTGGTCTTGCGCATTCTCTGCTCGTGGCTACCGGCCAGGGTCATTGTGGCTTACCAGAATCCCTGTTAATCGAAGAAACCACTAACTTGCTGGAGGTTCCCTGCGAAGTGGTCGAATCGGGTTTACGCCAGGCCCTGGCTGATCGTGCGGTGCTTCGGGAAATGCTTTGGGAAAAACCCTTTATTTTTCTCCCCGCACTCAAGGAGGCTGAAGAGGGTATTGCCCGTCGGGCCAGGCGCATGGCTCGTGAACCGGTGAGTTATCCTCCCATTGATGTAGGCCGAGCCCTCGATTGGCTGGCGACGCAATCCAAGCTTTCTCTGGCAGCCTCCCAAATCATGGCAGTCAGGAGTGCCTTGACTCACCGACTCATGATCCTGACCGGGGGCCCCGGTGTGGGCAAGACCACCATTCTTTGCTCCATCTTGAAAATCCTTCATGCCAAAAAAGTGAGTTTTGCTCTCACTGCCCCCACTGGAAGGGCAGCCAAGCGCCTTGCCGAATCGACAGGGCATCCAGCCAAAACCATTCATCGTTTGCTTGAGATGAATCCCCACACGGGCCGCTTCGTGCATGATGAACATCACCCCCTGGATATTCAGCTATTAGTTGTTGATGAGTGTTCCATGGTGGACATACCGCTGATGCATCAGCTGTGGCGGGCCTTGCCTCCTAAAGCTCACCTGCTGCTGGTTGGGGATGTGGATCAGTTGCCCTCGGTGGGGCCTGGATCGGTGCTGAAAGACCTGATGAACTGTGGTCTGATTACAGTGGTCAGATTGGTTGAGATATTCCGCCAAGCTTCCACCAGCCAAATCATCACCAATGCCCATCGCATGAATCAGGGAGAAATGCCACTACCAGAAGAGGGAGGCGAAGGTGACTTCTATTTCATGGAGCGAGAAGAGCCTGAACAAATCCTCAGTGCCATACTCAATATGATTACCCGACGTATCCCAGCGCGATTCAAGCTCGATCCTTTGATGGATGTGCAAGTGCTGTGCCCCATGAACCGAGGTAGCCTGGGAGTCAGGGAAATGAACCAGATGCTTCAGGCTCATCTTAATCCTCTCAAACCATCTGAGGTTTATGTCGAGAAATTTGGTTCGCAGTTTCGTCTCAAAGATAAGGTGATCCAGACAGAGAACAACTATGACAAGGATGTGTTCAATGGAGATATCGGTCAGGTATGTGCCATCGACCCAACCGAGAAAGAAGTCACTGTAAGGTTTGATCAGCGACGGGTCGTTTATGATTTTGGGGAACTCGACGAGCTATCCCTTGCTTATGCGATCACCATTCATAAATCCCAGGGATCGGAATTCCCAGTAGTCGTCATGCCCATCGCCACCCAGCAGTTCCTGCTTCTCCAACGGAACTTGATCTATACGGGAATCACCCGCGGCAAGCAGTTGGTTTTGGTAGTCGGACAGAAAAAAGCATTGCGTATGGCAGTGCAGAATGCGACCTCTTCCCGACGCTATTCAGGACTCATGCCCAGGTTGCTTGAGGGACAAGTCCCTGAAGGGATGAGCCAGGAGTGATGCGTCCATTAGTCTTCCTCTGGGGGGAGGAATACCACTTTCAGTCCTGACTGATCGCCACTCGATGCGTGCATTTGATCAAGCAGGCTTCCTGCGGGTGAGGCCTGGCTTTTGGGTGGTTCGGATTGGGCGGTGGGTCCGCACTCAGTAGGGCCATTCTCAAGTGCCTTTTCATGCGATTCAATCGCACTGCGAAGAGCATCCTCAACCATTGTCGTGCAATGGATCTTGGTTGGGGGCAGGGGACCCAGATC
>Ga0181569_10004207_pt1 | contig 11099 bp, 15 predicted proteins | sample 101ome_19_FD_132452 | JGI IMG/M metagenome (GOLD analysis project Ga0181569, IMG submission 132452) | Coastal salt marsh microbial communities from the Groves Creek Marsh, Skidaway Island, Georgia - 101405AT metaG (megahit assembly) | ecosystem: Environmental > Aquatic > Marine > Intertidal... | reverse complement strand
TCCAAAACCACAAATTTTGAAATTAGTAGAACTCTTCGTGAGGAAATCCAAGAACCAGGAACAATTGTGGGTAGGAGTGCGGCTGTATTAATCGCAAAGGGTGAGAGTCCCAGATCTTCGCAAGAGATCGAGGGCATTCATCAGGCGGTTGTCAATGCCATTGGTGTTCGTTTTGACCAGGTTGATTTGGCGACCCATGTCACGGTTCATGAAGTTGATTTTCTTCCTGCTGTTGTCGGACCTGCTGGTGAAACGCTCAACCAATTTCAGCAAGTTTTGGACAATTATGGCCCACATCTCAAAAATTTGCTGGGGGTGGTCATTGCTCTCGCCATTTTCTTTGTGTTTTTAAGAATGCTTAAGAAATTTAAACCCAATGAAGCTGAGGTCGAAATTCTAAATGAAGACGACCAGAGATTGTTAAGTGGAACCAAGTCCTTAGGTGCAGGGCTTACACCCGAACTGCTCAACGACTTAATCCAAGAAAAACCCGATAATGTTGGGACTGCCTTAAAGAGATACTTGGAAACTGGAACCACTCGTTAAATCATTCACCACCCTAGCTTTTATTTCACATGGACGAGATTGAAGAAGAAGAAAGTGTAGCAGATCGCTATTCTCGTTTATCTCGACACGAAAAGCTAGCGTTGCTCATGATTGCTCTAGGTCCTGATGCTTCGTCCACCTTACTTAAACGTTTTGAACAAAAAGATGCGGATAGCATTTGTAAAAAGATTGCTGAATTACCCCTCGTCAATCAGGAACTCAAAGATTGTGTACTCGATGAATTCTCGGAAATTATCGAAGCGAGTGTTAATTCCAATCTCGGTGGACTGACCTTTGCTCGAAAGGCTTTGGAATTAGCCCATGGAGATTTCAAGGCGAATAATATTCTAAACCGAATTTCTCCTGTTCGAGACACCCTTGAATTCATGGAGGATATTAAGGAAATGGATTCCGGCCAAATTTACAATGTTATGAGATTTGAGCAACCTCAGACCATTGCATTTATCCTTTCCAACCTGGAGGCAGACAAGGCCTCAGAGGTTCTATTGATGATGCCTCCCAATATTCAAGAGCAAGTTATTGAGAGAGTAGGTGCGATGGAAACCACTCCTCTTGCACAAGTGGAGTTGGTTGCAAATACATTAGGTGCCAGAATAGGTCAGAAAGGCCAATCTCCCAGAGTGGTTTCAGGCGGGGTCAAGGTTGCGGCTGATTTATTAAACTGGTTTGATAAGCAACAAAGCAAAGAACTTCTCAAGAGCATCGAGAAAAGGAACCCAAAACTTGGAGGCTCCATCAGGCAAAGAATGTTCCGCTTTGAAGATATTGTCAGATTGAGCCCTGGTGATATCTCGAAGATTACCAAAGAAGTGGATCAGGATGACTTAGTCATTGCGATGAAGAATGCATCGGCTGAACTTAAGAAAGCGATTTATGCTACAATGTCCAAAAGAGCGGTTGAAGCTCTGGAGGAGCAATTGGGTTTTTTGGGTCCCAAAAGACTTTCGGAAATTGAGTCTGCCCAGGATCGGGTAATTCAAATCATTCGTGAACTCGAAGAAGATGAGGAAATAATCCTTGATACCGGAGGTAGCGACATTGTCGTTCAATAAAGAAATTTTTTTCAAAGAAGTTCCTGTCGGTTTTCGCGTGAAGTCGATTGATTCTCCTCCTGTCAGTGTAGTCCAAGTGGATGAAGCAATTCGAACTTCTGTTGATCAAAATCAGCATGAAGCTGAAACTTTTTTTCGAAATGAGATTAATACGCTCAGAGATGAATATGCTGCCAGGCAAGTGGAAATTCTTACTCAAATTAATGAAAAAGCGGATGAAACCCTCAACCAGCTCAATATAAATTTACCATCGCTTGTTATGGAAATCGTGGGCAAAATATTGCCCGGGATCACACTCGAATCTGACAATATTGAGCAGGTTGTGCGGTCTATGTTAAATGAGTTTTCCGATAAAGATGAAGCTTTGGAAGTTTATCTTTGTCCTGATGATTTAAACCTTCTTAAAGCTCTTGGAAAGAGTGCTCCAGAATCAGGGGAGGATGTCCTTTCCGAATCCGAAGAGGATGGTTTTGCCAGTGCGATCGCCGGAATCTTTGATAATTTGGATGGAGAGGATGCCCTTTTGCCAGATTTGCCTAAAGTCAAGTTCTTTGAAGACTCCAGTTTATCTTCCGGTGATTGTCAGGTTAAAAGTAGATTTGGTTTATTAGACGGTAGGATTTCAACCAAAATTAAGAAGATTTCGGAGGAAATTTCAGGTCATGGTTAATTCTTTGGCCGATCGTTTTTCTCTCTTGGGAAGTGGTTTACGCAATGTTCGTACTTTCGACAAAGTTGGAGTAGTCCAGCGAGTCATTGGTCTTGTCATTGAGTCGGAGGGTCCGGAAACCTCTATTGGTCAAGTCTGTACTATTTGTTCCGAGAGGTCCGAGGAAGAAATTGAAGCCCAGGTAATCGGGTTTAGGGAGAATGTTGTTTTATTAATGGCTTTAAGTAGCGTTCATTTGATCCATCCTGGGTGTAAAGTCATTTCTCGTAGAAATTCTAATGATGTACCTTATGGATCTTGTTTGCTGGGTAGAGTAATCGATGGCATGGGTAGACCGATTGATGGCAAGGGTCCCCTTATGGCTCCCAGTAGAAATGGCTTTTTTACTGACCCGCCTAACCCCCTTGCACGAACCTTAATTAAAGACACCTTTGCTACTGGAATCAAAGCCATCGACAGCTTTGTTCCCATGGGAATGGGGCAGCGTATGGGAATTTTTGCGGGTAGTGGAGTGGGTAAATCTATCTTGTTAGGAATGATAGCCAGAGGATCTGACTCCGAAGTCAATGTCATCTCTTTAGTGGGGGAACGGGGAAGAGAATTGAGGGAATTTATTGAGGGAGATCTGGGGGAAGAAGGTATGAGAAAATCTGTCGTGGTTGTCTCCACTTCCGACCAACCCGCACCCATGCGCATCCGAGCATCGATTCTTGCTACTGCGATTGCTGAAGGGTTTCGCGACGATGGTAAAAATGTTTTATTGTTGATGGATTCTTTGACTCGTTTTGCTATGGCTCAAAGAGAAATTGGTCTTGCATCCGGTGAACCCCCTGCATCCCGAGGTTATGTGCCCTCTGTTTTTTCTCTACTTCCAAAATTATTGGAACGAACTGGAACAAGCGAATTAGGTGCGATTACCGCTATTTACACGGTTTTGGTGGAAGGTGATGACATGAACGAACCGGTTGCTGATGCAGTTCGGGGGTTCTTAGACGGACACATCGTCCTTTCTCGAAAACTCGCAAATGCAAACCATTTTCCTGCAGTTGATGTTCTGAGGAGTGTCAGTCGTCTCGATCGTGCCGTTTGTTCCGAAGAAGAAATGTCCCTTATCTCTGAAGCTCGAGATTTGCTGGCGGTATACAATCAGAATGAAGACATGATCAATGTGGGGGCTTATGTAAAAAATAGTAATCCCAAAATAGACCGAGCCATTGATAAAAACTCGGGGATTCAAAATTTCCTTCGCCAAAAGTTCGACACGCTCTCCTCGAGAGATGAATCGTTTTCGCAACTTAGAAAAGTTCTGCAATGAGAGCATTTCACTTTAAGTTAGGCGCACTCTTGAAGCTCAAAGAGAACCACCGTGAACAAGCCTTGCTCAAGTTGGTTTCATCCATCAAACAAGTCACTCAGTCCAAAGAGCAATATCAAAAAACTTTGGATAATTATCACAGGATTCTTCAGTTAATTGAGACACAGCAACAAGCCAAGTTCAGTATGTATGAAATTAAGTCACTACAAGATAGTCTTGAAAATGAGAAGCAATCCCTTGTGAAATCTGAGCAAAAGCTAAATCATCACAAAGGTATTCATCAATCTCGCCAAAAGATATTTCAAAAAAAAGACTCTGAATTTAAAGCTTTGTTGCGTCTAAAAGATAGGCAAAAGGAGCTACATTTTGAAGAAGAAACTCTAAAAGAACAAAAGGAACTCGAAGATATAATTGCTGCAAGGTTTAGCTTCCATTCTCAAAACTCTAGTTATTGAAATCATGAAATTATCATCATCCATTATAGTTTTAATCGCCGTTTTGATGTCCGTTGCAAGTGCTGGGGTTATGTTATTTCTTAACTTTGATGCTCTTTTTAAGCCCGTTCCTATTGTGAAGGCCGAATTTTCAAGTGTGGAGTTTGATGCGGATGATACGAGTTACTCTCCTGCAGAAACTCATTCGATGAACCAACTTTCAAAAGAACTTTCCCTCTTAAAAGAAAAATTACTAGAGAATGAAAAAGAACTTGATGCCCGTGAATCCGCACTAGCGATGGACTTGGAATCACTTGAAAGACAGAAAAGAGAACTCAATCGAATCCAAGATGATCTAACACAAAAGCTTGCTGAATTTGAGGCAAGGAAAGGTAAAGATCTAAGCGAGGAAAAACTGAAGGAATATAAAGATACAGCTAAAAGATGGGTCGAGATGGGACCTGAGGTTGCAAGTGTAGAGATTCAAAACTGGAGGCAGAAGAGAAGATTTGAAGAAGCTTTAAGCATTTTTGAAACATTAAAAGCAGAGGATAAAGCACCCATAATTGCATTCATGCTAAATAGTGATGAAGATGAACTGATTGAACTTGCAGATGCTTTGGCTATGAGAGACCGAGGTTTGTTGCCAAGTGTGAGCGTGGATTAATTTAAGGTGTCTGAAATTACTCTCAATCACTTATATTCTGGTACTCAGAATAAAGGTCATCAAAGTATTGGGGCCAATGGTTCATTTTGGTTGCCTCCAAAAATGCAGCCAGCAAATTTCGAATCCAGTCTAAGGAATTTTGCTAATAAAGGTCGTCAAGATCCTGCCCAAAATAACACCAATGTGGTTGAAAATAAGAAAGGTTCATCTACCAGTTCCCGCTCTCTTATTGAATCGAAAACTTCTGCTGTTAACCCAGAGAAAGTGCCCCCTTCATTAAAATCAACCAAGCACAGCCCTACATTAAATCCTGGCATGATTCCTGTATCTAAAAGCACGGCTCGCCATCCATGGGTTTCTAGTCATCCTGCAGTCAATTCAAATTCAGGTTCTGGGTCTTCACCGTTTGTTAATATTTCCTCCAACCTATCGCTTCCAGTCCTGCCATTAGGCATGCCTAAGCCCGATCCTGTTGTGTCGGTTAATAAGTTTGGAACTTCACCCAGTGCCCAATTTAGTCAACGCTCGGTTCATAGTGGCACAACAAATGCTTCTTATCTTGGCAGTAACCATCAAAAGACTCCTCTTACTTCAACCGATGCTGAATTTCCTCTTGTTTCCCTTTCAGAAGATCAAGCCTTTGATCTTATCAAAAGTACATTTTCTGATGGGTTTTCTTTTGCTGTTAACCAGAAGGGGATCATCCGTTTTGCTTTTAATTTGGAAAATGGTAGCTCGGTTTCCGTTCGAATTGAAAATCAAAAGGATGATTTTAAAGTTTGCTTCATATCAGAGTGTTCTGAGTCCCTTAGGTATTTATCCAACCAATTTTCTTCCATGGAGTTGGAGGGAACCCATTCGGTAGGCAAGAGCTTCACTCCGATGTTTTTCACTTCATACAAAGAAATGGATAACCAACTTACCAACAAACCCAATCATGATTGAACAAATTTCCAGTATGCCTTCATCGGTTAATCTTTCAAATTCTCCCCGTGAAGTTTCGTCTGGTAGTCAGTTGCAGATGGATGACTTTCTTCAACTTCTGACCAGCCAAATCACCAACCAAGATCCCTTGGAACCTATGAAAGATACTGAATTTATCTCTCAGATGGCTAATATTGCATCCTTGGAGCAAATGGAACAGTTTTCAAAAGGTTTTTCTAAGTTTGCGGATTCTCAAGTTGACCTACTTGCCCAATCTTACCTGGGTAATCAAGTAGAGATTTTTTCCGAAGGTAATACTTTTTCAGGTATCGTTGAGGCAGTTAACCGTAACGATGATGGATCCTCGAGTGTTGTAGTGGACGGGAAGTCTTACGATCCTTCATTAATCAAACGGGTAGAGTTAAGCACTAAGCAATAATGCAGTTATGATTTCTTCACTTCAAAATGGCATTACTGCTCTTAAATCTTTCACCGAAGGTTTACAAGTAATCAGCAATAATATCGCCAATGTAAATTCTCTTGGCTACAAGTCCACCCGGGCAAATTACACTGATACCTTTTACCGCCACAAAAATGACCCTAGTTTTGTCATCGCAGGTGGTGCGGATAATTCAACTCAGGATTTTGGCGGGGGTGTGAAGGTTGGTTCTCTATCCTCAAATTTCAACCAAGGTGTTGTCGAAAACACCGGCCTCGATCTTGACCTTGCTATTGAAGGAGAGGCTTTACCTAATGCGGGTGGTTTTTTTGAAGTTGCGGACCCAATTACTGGAGATACCTTTTTCACTCGGACGGGGGCGTTTGAAGCTAAGTCAGACGGATTGATCGTAACTCGCGACGAGTTTTCGTATCAATTGCTTGATGTGGATGGCAATCCCATTTCTATGGCTTTAGAAGAAGGAGAAGATTTGCTTGCTCGTAGAATCGAGGAAGATGGAACTTTAAGCGTGATTGTTTCCAAGGATAATGAGGACTCGGTGCGTACAATGGGTCAACTCAAGTTATCCAATTTTCATGCACCTCAATATTTGCGGCGAGTGGGTAATGGTTATTTTTCCAATGGTGGTGCTAATGAAAATTTCGCCGACCTTATTGATAATCCCGTGCCTGCTAGCGGCACTAACGGAAAGATTAAGCAATTTGCCCTCGAATTATCCAATGTAGACCTTACTAATGAATTCGCAATGATGATCAGTCATCAAAGATCATTTCAGGCTGGATCTAGGGTGGTAACCACATCCGATGCTATTCTAAATGAAGCTGTAAATTTAAAGCGTTAACCTTAAACTTTTGATATCCTAATGAGTGCTGATCAAATAGACGAAATATCCCCAAATCAAGCCTCTGGTAAATCCAGTGGTGGAAACTTAGTTCCAGCTCTTATAGCGATCATACTTGCTCCGCTGCTTACTGTAGTTGCAATGTCGTTTGTCATCAATATGAACAAGCCAGAAACTCCTGTTAGCAATCAAATTACTGAGGGTGGGCAACCATTAAACATGGAGCCATCTGGTGAGGAAAAGTTCTACGAGATTAAGCAACTCATAACCAATCTTGGAGGTCCGATTAAGTCGAGATACATAAACATAGAACTTCGTCTCGAAGGCTTGGCAGGTGATTTTGAAAAAGTTCTTGCTCTTAATGAGCACAGGGTTCGAGACAAAGCACTTTCGATCATGGGAGGGTACACCTATGAAGATGCTCAATTAGATGGTTTCCAAGAAAGAGTTCGAATCGACCTTAAAAAGGCGTTTTCTCTTGTTCTCAGGAAGTATCGGGATGGAGAGAGTGATCTGATCCGACAGATCTATTTCACTCAATTTGTTGTTCAATAATCTCATCATGGCCGATCAGGAAAATTTTGATGACGAAAGCTTTGACCTCGATGAGCTCGAAGCTTCCTCTAATGATGGCCTTGTCTTTCTTTGTGATGGAGAGAAAGTTTCGGATATTTCCAACCTGAATATTAAGAAGTATGATTTCACAAATCCAATCGTTTTATCCGATGCTGATCTTTCTTTGCTGAAAACCAAATCTGAGCAGTTTGTTTATTACTTATCAGGACACCTCTCCATGTTCCTGAGAACTGAATTTAATTTGGAACTCGATGATCTTACTGCATCTTTATACAGCTCTTTTGTAACCTCTATTAATTCACCATCCTGCGTGACCCTTTACAAAATGCAGGAACTCAATGGCGTGGGGTTATTGGATGTTAATTCTCATTTATCCGCTACTGTTGTGGATCGAATTTTAGGAGGTCGTGGGTCGACTAATCCTGAAGAACGCGGTTTAACGGATATCGAGAAAGCTTTAGTTGAAGACTTTAACCTTATCATTTTGGAAGAATGGTGTAAGCAGTGGCAGTCGATTAAAACCTTAAATCCAGTGATTATTGGTACGGAGACAACTGGTAAGTTTCTACAAACATCTCCACCTGACGCGATGATGCTAGTGATGTCGATGGAGGCATCTTTTGGCGATGTTTCGGGTCCTATGAGGATTGCAGTTCCATACTATACGATGGAACCTGTCTTAAGCAGGCTTTTATCAACAGCTTCAGCGGAAGAAAAGAAACCCGTTGCCAAAATGCCAAGATGGCATGAAATCTACGATGATATTCCCGTAGATGTTTCCGCAGAGTGGGATGCTTTTCATTTAACACTCCGCGATCTGTCGAATCTTCAAGTGGATGATGTGATCGAGATGGATCCTGATTTAATAAACAACACTCATTTAAGGGTTGAGGGGCGAACCTGTTTTACGGGAGAAATAGGATTGGAAGGAGACCAAGTAGCATTTCAAGTAAATGAGAGCATTTCAGAAGCAGTAAAATTAATCGGCAAAAAAAATGGATAGCAAAAAAATGGATATTGTAATGGACGTGAAAGTTGATGTAACCGTCCAGTTAGGGTCTGCAGAACTTCCGATGAAGGAAGTAGTTGAACTTAGTCCTGGTGCACAAATTCAACTTAAGCAAAATGCTAAAGACCCAGTCAGTCTCTTGGTGAACGGAAAGTTGATAGCACATGGCGAAGTCGTAGTCATTGATGACAAGTTTGGTCTCAAAGTGACTGAGATTGTAGATTCTCCGTCCTGAGGTTTTTACTATTTTAATCCCATTCAAATATGGGAAATTATATACCTCTTTGTATACTTTCAGGGACTTCTGTATCTCCCTCATCGAACTTTGATGACCCATGGGTATGGGGTAAAGTGATTTTTTTTCTTCTCGTTCTTGGAATAATTGCTTTCTTTCTAAACTACTTTTCCAAGCAAAAGGGAATCAAGGCCATGGTTGGAGGGAAAAATAATTTAAGAATAGTGGATACATGCTCTTTAGGTAATAGGCAATTTATTGTTGTCACTCAATATGAGTCCGAAAGGCATCTATTAGCAGTATCAACTTCGGGGATTTCTCATCTAGCTAAATTATCCAGTCAGAGTTCTCCACCCAATGATGCACCCAAGGTAACAGATTGATTTTTTATTTTTAATTAAATTTTTATGAAAAAATTCTACTTAGTATTCTTTATCCTTAGTGTTCTCTCTTTGGGTGATGTATACGCTCAGACAACGGGAACGGGTGCCCCTGGTTTGAGAATAGATGTAACTGGTTCCAATGAGGAGGGGGATTTTGGTGTAGCGATACAGTTAGTCGTTGCGATGACAATTCTTACCTTGGGTCCCTCTGTAATCATGATGATGACTTGTTTTACACGAATTGTAATTGTTTTGGGTTTTGTTAGAAATGCTATTGGGGTCAATGCGGCACCCTCTAGTCAAATCATCGTAGGTTTAGCTTTATTCCTTACATTTTTTGTGATGGGTCCGGTATGGGATCGAATTTATGACGATGCTGTTGTTCCGTATATGGATGCAACGATGAAATCAGGAGATGCTTTGATGCTCGCCACCGCTCATATGAAAGACTTTATGATGAACCAGACAAGGCAAGAGGATGCACAATTTTTTCTAGAGATTTCAAGGCAAGGTGCGATGACCCGTGATGAATTGCCCCTTAGTATCGTAGTTCCCTCTTTTGTTCTCAGTGAATTGAGGACCGCTTTTCAAATGGGTTTCCTTATTTTTATACCTTTTATCATTGTCGATTTCATTGTAGCATCATCTTTGATGTCAATGGGGATGATGATGATGCCCCCAGTGGTCATTTCCATGCCTTTTAAATTGCTTCTTTTTGTATTAGTGGATGGGTGGTATCTCGTAATTCAGTCAGTGGTCAATAGTTTCAATGTAGTTTAAACCTTACTTTTTATGACTTTAGAATTGGCAGTTGATATTATGAGAAACTTGTTACAGACAGCATTGCTGTTGGCCATCCCAATACTTGGGACCGCCATGGTCATTGGCTTACTTATAAGTTTTGTACAATCAATTACGAGTTTACAGGAGCAAACCCTCACCTTTGTGCCCAAGCTTGTATGTGTTTCCTTGGCTATCGTCCTTTCGGCAAATTTTATCCTCAAGACTCTGACTGATTTTTGTATCTCGATGTTTAATATGATTCCGAATATGGCCCAATGACCATTGAAGCAGGGGAGATCGTTGTCTGGGTTTTGGTCTTCCTCAGGACAGGAGCATTTTTTATGGGCATCCCGCTTTTCGCCGGTAAGATGCTTCCTGGCAAATCCAAGCTAGCCTTCGGTTTGTTATTATCTATTTTGATCAACCCATTGGTGCCCGCAAACTTGGAGTTGTCCACTCATTTTGCTGGTGCAATTCTCTTAGCATTAAATGAGATTTGTATCGGCCTAATGCTCGCGATGATGGTGCGCATGGTGTTTTTTGCTGTGGAGTTGGCCGGGCATCTTATTTCATACGAGATAGGATTAATGGCAAGTAATAGTATGAATCCTTTGTCAGGTGGATCAGATGCCACAATCACAACCCTTTTATATTATTTCAGTCTGCTGATTTTCTTTGTAGCCGGTATACATTACGATGTTTTGAAAGCATTTATAATGAGTTTTGAAATCCTCCCTATCGGAAGCTTTTTTTTGCAAGTCAATCCGATGGAGGAGTATGTGGCAGAAGTGGCTAAGGTTTTCGTTTTGGGAACTTTAATAGCGGCCCCTTTTATAGCATTAAATTTCTTGGTTAATGTTTCTTTTGCAGTGTTAGGAAAGGCAGTGCCAAAGATGAATGTCTTCATGACGAGTTTTTCAATCAGAATACTTTCAGGGCTTGTTCTTCTAGTTGCTTCTTTGCTTCTTTTTACTTCTTACATTCTTGAGCACAGTCGTCGATCTGTAGAAGTGATGTTGAATATTATTCAACTTGGTTAAATTATGTCTGATGTAGATAAAAGCTCAAAAACAGAGGAACCGACATCAAAAAGGCTAAGTGAAGCACGCAATAAAGGTCAGTTTGCTAAGGCACCAGAAATTTCGATGTCGACAACCCTTCTTGCTGCGTTATTGATGATTTT
>Ga0181569_10004203_pt1 | contig 11102 bp, 8 predicted proteins | sample 101ome_19_FD_132452 | JGI IMG/M metagenome (GOLD analysis project Ga0181569, IMG submission 132452) | Coastal salt marsh microbial communities from the Groves Creek Marsh, Skidaway Island, Georgia - 101405AT metaG (megahit assembly) | ecosystem: Environmental > Aquatic > Marine > Intertidal zone... | reverse complement strand
TTCCTTGTATTCGGCGTCACCAAATTCGATGCGGTGCTTGTACTCCAAATACGTCATCACACCCCACGGGGTTTCCCGCTGGACGTTCTTTTGGTTTTCCGGGGTGGAAATATCGGGTGCGCGCTTTTGGAACTTGACCGCCTTGCAACCCGCTTCTGCGGCAACGTCGATCAGTTTCTTCGCGTTCTCGAGCTCAACGTTGTGGTTTATACCGATTTCGGCGATGACGTAGCAGGGGTGTCCCGCGCCAATGGTGTGGTCACCGACGGTGACAGTGGGGGTACTCATTGCTTAGTCGTTTACCTTCCGGTTCATTCCACTCAAGACTAGGTCGCACAATTCTCTCACCGCTCCCTCACCACCGCGGTTTCGCAGCACAATTCGAGCGAGGTTGCGAACCGACGCGTGGGTGTCGGCGACCACAACGGGCCAGCCCACGAGTTCCAAACAGCCGTGGTCGTTGATGTCGTTTCCCACAAACACGGTGTTTTGGGCCGAATAGCCCCTCTCACTGAGCCACTTTTTGAGCGCTGTGGCTTTGTCGGCTTGACCCTGCAGGACCTCCACACCGAGTTTTTCGGCTCGACGGCCCACCACCGGGTTGGTTTCGGTGGAGAGGATGAGGATCGGCACACCCGCTTTTTTCAACAGGCCAATGCCCATGCCATCGCCGCGCTTGACCCGAACCGACTCGACCCCGGATTCGTCCACGAACACCCGGTCGTCGGTGTGGACACCATCAAAGTCAAAGACGACGACGTCCACGGGGCCAATGCCCTCTGTGGGGATGTCGTGTTGGGCGATGCGCCGTGCAAGCTCCAAGTCGTCGTAGGAGTCGATTTCCATCGCGTTGTGGCGAGCGACTTCGACCACGCCGATTCGACCGTGGAATCGAGAGCCCGATTCGACGATGCCGGAGGCACGGAACACATAAAACGCGCCCGTCTCCAAGATGCGATGGGGCAGGTCTTGCCTGCGAGGTCTGGAGGAGGCCTCATGCCCAATCGGGTGAAAAACCCCATCATGTTCTTCCCAGCGGAAGCCGTGGTCTTCCACTCCCGAAAATGCCATATCGAATTCACCGCTCGTGACCATGTCGCACGCTTTGCTCAAATCAGCGGGGTCGATGAATGGCGATGTGGCTTGAATAAACACTACGATCTCTGCCTCGGGTAGTTCAGTGATGGCGTGGAGGATGGCCGACTCACTAGACGCCGTGTCTCCAGAAATATCCTCGGGGCGAGCGATGACCCCCACTTCTGCGACGCGGGCCGCCTCTGCGATGCGATCCGAATCGGTCGACACATAGACCTCGTCGATCGCGGGGGAGGCGAGTGCGGAGCGAATTGCGCGGGCGATAAGCGGGATCCCACCAACAGGTTGAAGGTTCTTGTCGGTGATGCCTTTCGAGCCTCCCCGAGCAGGAATAATCGCCACCGTGCTCACCTGGCAAGACTATCCGGGATGACACTCGGCGGGGGCGATATGGTAGCCCCACCATGAAATTCCCTGGCTTCCCGCGTTTCCGCCGTGGTTTCATCGAACCTCTTCTGCGCCCGCGGCTCTCGCTGGCAGCAGTGCTTCAGGGGCAATGGGAATCTGGGGTTTTCGGTCGCTACGACATTCTTGTGCGAACTCAGTTGGCGAAGCAATGGTTGGCCACGTCCTCGGCCGGGATTGATTGGGAGGCCCCCTACCGGCGAATGCAGGAGCTAAGGGCAGGTAGAGACACACTCGAAGAGTTCCAGCAGCTCGTCGAGTCAGTAAAAGCTCGTGGTTTCGACCACCGATATCCGGTGGGGGTGACGCGAACAGGCCGGCTTTTGGACGGTGCTCACCGTGTCGCCGTAGCTTTGGCCCTCGATCTCGACGAAATCTCCGTGGATGTGAGACCGGCGCGCCGCCTCAAACCCTATGGTCGCGAGTGGTTTGTAAACCATGAGTTTTCTGAGCCAATTCTTGGCGCTCTTGATGACGAGTTAGAGCATGTCATGGCGTTTTCTGGCGCAGATGTCCTAGTTCTCAGCGAAGCCACAAAGAGGGCTCCTCACGAGTGGCTTCCCGAGGTTCTCCCTCCTGGTACGCGGGTGCTCAATGAGTGGAGGGTTGCTCCCGGTGAGCGCGCGTCTCGTCAACTCATTAACGCTCTGAGTTTTATGCCGTGGCATGAGAAGAATCGAGACAGCGCTGCGGTGAAAATTGCTCAGATTTCGCCTGAGCTGAGCATTCTTAGAATCAGGGTGAGTGCTCCGCGATGGAATGTGATTCCTAAGACCTCTACCGCCGAGTGTGTTCAGGCTGTGGAATTGGAGCAGAGAATCGCGCGGGCGATTCCGGGGGTTTTCTGTGTGGTCGGACATTCTTTCGAGCAGAACCGGGCCGGCATGGGAATTCTGAGTTCTCATGGGAGCACATTGGGGTCGGAGGGCATATGGCTTTCAGGCGGATAGTCGGAGACGTAGTCGATTATCAGTGGGGCAAGACCGATGGTCTTGGGGCGTTGTTGGGTTGGCCAATGACCGGAGCGCCAGAGGCCGAGTGGTGGTTGGGCACCCACCCTCTTCACCCTTCGCGAGTGGACGCCGGGCAGACTCTCGATGAATGGCTTCAGGCTGAGCAAGATAGCAATCTTGGTTTTTTGCTCAAGATTCTTTCGGTCGACTCCCCGCTCTCTCTGCAAGTTCACCCGAGCGCTGAGCAAGCGGCCGAAGGGTTTGAGCGAGAAAGCGCTGCGGGTATTCCACTCGATGCGCCGACCCGGTTGTTCAAAGACCCCTATGCCAAACCCGAGCTAGTTGTCGCGCTCGGCGGCCCGTTTCACGCCCTCGCTGGGATTCGACCAATCGAGGCGACCTTGGGTCAACTCGAAGGCCTCATTGGGGAGGGTGATTACCCGGCTGTTCGCGGCTGGATTGAGAAACTCTCGAGTTGGCCGGTGGAAGAAGTGATCGGTTGGCTCCTCTCCGATTCGCCAGAAGTCCCCCCGCTGCTTGCTGAACTCGGCCCACTCGCCGAAAAAGACGACACGCTCTCCCGCCTGCACCACCACTACCCAGCAGACCCGGGGATTGCTGTGGGCATGATGATGCATCGGCTTACCTTGCTGCCGGGTGAGGCAGCGTTTCTCGAGGCCGGGCAGCTCCACGCCTATTTAGAGGGCTACGCCATCGAACTGATGGCCCCCAGTGACAACGTGTTGCGCGGAGGACTCACTCCTAAACACGTCGATGTGGAGGCCCTGCTCGCCATTGCGGTGTGTGAACCCGTGGATGTCCCACGCCTTGAGCCACAACTGAGCCCCACCGGGGGAGTGACGTATTCACCAGAGGGCTACCCGCTTCGTTTGGGACTCCTCGAAGGAACCGAGGTCTCCGCCACACTTCCCACACAGGGGGCTGTTTTGGTGATTGCCACGAATGGGGAGTGGTCAGTAGAAAACGGGGATGAGGCACTGTCGCTCGAGCGCGGCCAGGCCTGTGTTGTGGCAGCCAAGGGATTCCCGAGCCGACTCACCGGTTCGGGCCAAATCTTGTGGGCCTTCGCCGACTAACCTTGAGCCGATGAAACTTTTGGTGACCGGCGGAGCCGGATATATCGGTGGACACACTGTTCGATCGCTGCTGCGTGAGGGCCACGAAGTGGTCGTGTTAGACGACCTTTCGTTGGGTCGGCGCGAGGTGGTGCCCGATGGTGTTCCTTTCATTGAAGGCTCGACCAGGAATCCTGGCGCTCTCGATGAGGCCTTTGCCCATGGGATTGATGGTGTCATTCACTTCGCCGCGTTCAAGCACGCCGATGTCAGTGTGGAACAGCCCCTTCGCACCTATTCTGAGAACGTGGAGGGCATGCTGCGGCTGCTCGAAGCGATGGTGCGCCACGGCGTAAACGCCATTGTGTTCTCAAGCTCTTCTTCGGTCTATGGCGACGTGGACGTCCCGGTGATTCCCGAAGACGCGCCTAAGGACCCCGTCTCACCCTATGGAGAATCAAAACTGATTGGCGAGTGGATGCTGCACAACCAGGGTGTGGCGACGGAGCTCAGACACTGCTCGCTGCGCTATTTCAACGTCGTCGGCTCGGGCGTTGAGGGAATCTACGACACCAGCCCCTATTCGCTGCTGTCGATGGTGTTTGCCGCGCTGGAGCGCGGTGAGGCGCCGAAGGTGTTTGGAACCGACTACCCCACCCCCGATGGCACCTGCATTCGCGACTACATTCACGTGCAGCACCTCGCCGTTGCTCACGTCGTGGCAATCGAAAAGCTCCTCGCGGGAGAACAACTCGACACCGCCTACAACCTCGGCACCGGCACCGGCACCAGCGTGGCCGAGATGATGAAAGAAGTCGCCCGAGCCACTGGCGTGGACTTCACCCCACACACTGACCCCCGTCGCCCGGGTGATCCGGTGAAGGTGGTGGCCTCTGGTGAGAAGGCCGCGAAAGATTTGGGCTGGTCGATGGAACAGTCGGTAGAAGACATGGTGAGCTCGGCCTGGAGGGAATATTCCGCCGCTCACGGCGTGTCGCTGGGGCCGGTTTCCTAAAGTTTTTCGGCAAATTTTCAGCCTCCAAAAACTCTCCAGTTCGGTTAAATAGCATTTTTGCCGAATGACGGGACTTAATAAGCTTCAACTTCCACTCAAACTCGGACTTGACGCGGACCTAATTACACCGGTGTAATACTGGCAACACCGCGGCCAGGGCGGTGTGAGTGAAGGAGAGTTCGAGTGGCGGAATATCGCAACTCTGTGCCCGACAACTGGTTTGTCGACCCCGTCAATCTCGGGATTCCTGGCCTCCGCGGCGAGGACGATGGTGCCCTCGCCTGGCAGGCCGATGCGCTGTGCGCGCAGACCGACCCCGAAGCGTTCTTCCCTGAAAAGGGCGGTTCGACCCGCGAGGCAAAGAAGATTTGCCAACAGTGCGAGGTAAGCGCGCAATGCCTCGAATACGCCCTGCAAAACGATGAGCGTTTTGGCATTTGGGGTGGCATGTCCGAGCGCGAACGCCGCCGCTTGCGCCGGCGAGCCTAACTGGGGATGCGTCGAGCGGTTCACACCGTCGTCATTGTGAGACGACGAGGTGACCGCCTCATCCAAACCCTCGAAGCGATTTGGGGTCAATCACGCCGACCCGACACCATTACCGTGGTCGACCTGACCGGAGATCCGAGTTCTGAGGAAGTCTTCCGCGAACAACTCGGCCGAGACCACACCGTCACAATCGTTGCTGGTCGAGCCGGTATGGGTTGGTCAGAAGCGCTCAACCTGGGCCGGGAAAGTCTGCCAGAGGCAGGCTGGGCGTGGGTGCTACGCGATGACACCACCCCCGAGCCCGACGCGCTCAAAGCCCTCACCACAGCGGTCGATGGTGCCCCCTCCGTGGTGATGGCAGGACCCAAACAGCGCATGGCCGACCAACCCGGGTGGCTCCGCGAATTTGGCGAAACCATCACCCAGTGGGGGCAGCGACAAGCCATCGTTGATCGCGAATTGGACCAGGGCCAGTACGACCGCATGAGCGACGTGCTCGCTGTCGGCGATGCGGGCTTGCTACTGAGCCTCGGAGTCTTCGACGAGTCGGGGGGAGCCGACACCAGCCTCGACCCACTCGATGCCCCCCTCGACCTCGGAGTGAGGGCTCGCCTCGCTGGTCACCGAGTGCTCGCCGTTCCTCGCGCAGTGGTCAGCGTCGAGCAGGGTCCTGCCGACTGGAAAGCCGGGAAGAAACTCGGCTCCGCTCAGATGTATCGACTTGACCGGCAAGCGTGGCTGTATCGACGCTTCGCCTATTCACCATGGTGGGCGCTCGTTCCTCTCGTACTGCTCGCGCCATTCGTGTCGCTGGCCCGCTCAGCCTGGCACTTTGCGACCAAGCGCCCCGATTATGCGATTGCTGATGTGATCGCCACGGTGGGTGCACTTCTCGCACTGCCCCGAGCCGTGGTCGCAAAAATGCGTCTGGACAAATCGCGCACCGTCGGCTGGTCAGCGATTCGACCGCTGCGAATGTCTCCCACGGAGCGCCGGCGTCGCCGGCAGCTCGAAGCAGAGGCGAAGTTTGCCCGAGCAGAAGAAAAAGCGCTGGTGCTCACCCGGCCTGCGTTTTGGCCCAATGGCTTGTGGCTCATCGCCGCTCTCGCCGCTCTTGGTGCCTTGGTCTCCGGACCATTCATCGGCGCCACCGCGTTGCGCGGTGGCGGCCTTCTACCGCTGGGCGCGGGAATCGAGCAGCTGTGGACGGAAGCTCGCTGGTTGCAGCCCGACAGCGTCGCGGGAGTGTGGGGTGAGCGTCTAATTCCCGCCGATCCGGGTGCGCTCTTGGTTGCCGCCATTTGCTCTCTCACCTGGTGGAACCCCTCTCTTGCTCTGGTGTGGCTCTGGATTGCCGCGCCACTCATTTCTGGACTGGTTGCCTGGTGGGCCGGCTCCCAGTTGCTGCGCCGTGCGCTCCCCACGACACTTTTTGCCCTGTTGTGGGTCCTCCAACCCAGCTTCCTGGCAGCGCTGAATGAGGGCCGGGTGTATTCGGTGATTCTGCACATCGCTCTGCCATGGCTCGTCGCCACGGCACTCACCGCCCACACGTCGTGGCAACGCGCCGCGCAAGCTGGCTTCGCCACAGCCGTGGTGACAGCTGCCGCACCAGTGTTGTGGCCGGCAGTTCTCGTCGGCTGGGTCGTCGTGTTGCTTGCGATGGGCTGGCGCGAGCCCGTCCGCGCCCTGGCGGGCACACTCCCTTTGGCGGTGATTCCCAGCCTCGTTCTTTTTGCTCCACGGCTCCTCGCACCCTCGGAGGTTGCCCTCTTGCCGGGGCTTGGTCGCTACCTCGCCGACCCAGGCCCAGAAATGGCGGATACTCCCCTCGCGTGGTGGCACACACTCTTTGGCTGGTCCACCGCGCCCATCGCCCCTGGGCTCATTCCCGAGGGGATTGATTGGACCCTCATCACCCTCGCCGCAGGAGTTCCACTCCTCGCTGCGGCGCTGCTTGTCGTGATGACCTCCCGAAGCGACCTCGTTCTCACTTCTGGGTTGCTCGTGAGCCTGGGCGTTCTTCTCGCCGCCATTGCCCCAGAGATTACCCAGGGTTTTGTGGGTAGCGAGCCCGTCACCCTCTGGCAGGGCTCCGGAACGATGCTCTCCGGGTTGGGAATCACTCTCGCCGTAGCCGGTTTAGTCGACCACGTCACGCCAGAGCGGTGGGAATTTGGCCGCAAAGCCACTGCGGCCCGCGCGATGGGAGGGGTGGTCGCAGTATTCGTGGCTGGTGGGTCCATCCTTGCGGTCGCGGGTGAAATCACTCGCTCGTGGGCTGATGACGCCGTTGTGGCCCCCTCAGAGCAGCGCACCCTGCCTGCACTCGTCGCTGCCGAAGCGCTTTCCACTCCTGAACAGTTCACCCTCGTGATTGACGAAGTCGATGGCGGCTACGCCGTTTCGACCAAGCAGGGCGCAGGGTTGTATTTGGAGACTCAGTCGAGTCTGTATCGGATGCGGCCCATTGAACTTTCGCAGGCGTCATATGAGCTCGCCACGGTTGCCTCAGCAATCGTGCAACCCTCCGCCGCTAATCCGCTGCCGATCCTTCGCGAGCAAGGGATTCGCTTCATTCTCTTCCGAGGAGATCCAGAAAGCGATGCCGCTTTGGCGATGGGTCAGCGCGCGGAGTTCATCCCCTCAGGACAATCGCAGGCTGGAGTGTTGTTCAAAGTAGAGGGAGTCAATGAGAAAGGCACGGTGGCGCTGCCGCGCAGCGCCAGCCAGGCCTCATGGGATTCGCTGCTGTGGATCACTTGGCTGCTCTGGGGTGTGCTCGCACTCCCCACCGAGCGCACCCCAAGGCGCGTAAGCGAAGAGGGCGATAGCGAAAGCTCGCTCTCGTCGGTACTGGAGGAGGACGTCGATGAATGATCCGACTCCTCGCAGTAATCAGCCCACGTTGGGCCGGCTCGCGTCGACGGTTTTGGGTCTCGGTGCGGTGGCCCTCAGCATCGGCCTCGTCTCACAGGGCATTCCGCAGCAGTTTGCGTCCTCTCTGCCCGGCGTGCGGGATGTACTCCAGCCGGTCGCGGTGAGTGCGGAAGCCCCCGATCAACAGGTGGTGTGTGCGGGACCCTTCCTCGGATTCGTCCAGCAAGAAACCACACCGAGAGGCTTTGGTGAAACCACTCTGAACCTCTTGGGTGTGGAGCCACAGCTCACCGAGCTGACCAGCGAACAGCTCCTCGATGTGTTCGCAGGAACGGAATCGAAGACGGCGTCACCGGCAGTGTTTGCTACTCAACCGTCCGAGTCGGGTTTCCTCGCCGGAACCACGAGCCAAAACATTGACACTCCCTTTGCCCGGGGGTATCAGGCCTCCTCGTGTCAACAACCCCGTTCCGAATCGTGGCTGGTGGCTGGCTCCACGACGACAGGACGGCAGTCGGTGTTGGTGCTCTCTAACCCCGGACGGGTGCAGGCCGTCGTTGACCTGAGCCTCTTTGGCGAGAGTGGACCCATCTCAGCCCCCGCGGCGCGAGGCATCCTGCTACAACCTGGCGAAGAGCGAGTGTTTAGCCTCTCGGGACTCGCGCCCGACGAAGCCTCGCCCGTCATTCGGGTTGTGAGCTCCGGCACCCCCGTTACTGCCGCGCTCCACGTGTCGCTCACCCGCGGTCTGCAGCCCGATGGGGTCGATGTGACGAGTGTTCAATCGGGACCGACCCCCACGCGGGTGATTCCCGGAGTGTGGTTGGAACCAGAAGACATCCTGGGCCCCATCCTCGGCGTCGACGGCTACAGCGACGTCGCACCGATTTTGCGGTTGCTGGCTCCCGAGACTGACACCCAAGCCGAAGTCATCGTGGAGAAAGCGGTGGGGGAGGCGATTTCCAGCCAGGTAAGTCTCGAAGCGGGGCGTGTGTTCGACGTGCAACTGGCCGAGTTGGGTGAGGGATACGCCACGGTCCGTATTGTCGCTGATCAGTCGGTCGTGGCAGGAGTACGTCAATCCTCGGTCGCTGATTCTCAAACCGACCTCGCCTGGGTGCCCTCAGCGTCGGCCATCGAAGAAGTGGGAAGCGCCGTCGTGCCAGGCGGCATCGATGCCACCCTGCAAATGTTCAACCCATCTGGGGAGGCCATCACCCTCACCTATGCGCGGGTGAGTGAAGACCAAACCACTGTCGTCGGCCAGGGCCGAATCGAATTGGCCCCGGGAGAATTTTCGACGCGGGCATTGGGTGATGGCGGCGGAAACTACCTGTTTGAGACTGATGGACCAGTGGCGCTCGCGATTTCATTACGCGAAGCGGGCTCCATCGCACACCTGGTGGTGAACCCGCCGCCCGTGCAACTGCCGGCCGTCTCGGTATACGCCCGCTAAATCCAGGGGTCGCGGCCAGGCATCAGCCGCCATGGATCAAGCCCCGTCAACTCCGCAACGGCTTTAATCACGACCGATTCGATCACCATGCGCTCAAACCATCGGTCACCCGGGTGGTGATGACCCAGTCGCTCAATAGGAATACGGAAGAGTCGAATGGTTTTTGTTTTCTTGTCCACGTGAAACCGCGCCACACCGGGCACATCACCGGGCTGGTCAGGCATGGCCTGAATGATGACCATGACACCGTTGAGCTCATCGGGGGCGATTTTTCTGAGGTAGTCGACCATGGCTTCCACCACGTCAGAAAACCCTCGAGAGCGCTTACGCTTCGCGGAGACGATGGGGCCTGTGATGAGCGAGCGGGATGGGCGCCGCGACCTTCCATGCAACACGCTCACGCTCCCACGCTAGCTGAGCGCGGAACACTACACTGCCCATCATGCGGGAGCGACGGCGGCCAATTCGGACCTGCAGCAAGGTGGGCTGTCACGAGAGTGCAGAGGCGACACTCACCTACGTCTACTCCGACTCCGAAGCAGTTGTCGGCCCCCTCGCCTTGCACCCCGAACCCCACTCCTATGACCTGTGTCCTCAGCACGCGACCAAGCTGACCGTGCCGCAGGGGTGGCGGGTCATGCGCTACCGGCCAGAGCCCGACCCGTTCTGAGTAGTCTGAGACGGTGACTCACCCGCTTCATGACATCGTCAAGGCCTACGACGTGCGTGGACTGGTTGCCACGCAACTGACCCCCCAGGTCGCCTATGCGCTGGGTGTGGCCGCCGTTGGTGAGCTGGGTCTCGAGGGCAAACCTTTCGTCATCGGACACGACATGCGACCCTCCTCCCCGGAGCTCGCACGGGCCATGGAAGCAGGAGCGCACAGCGCCGGTGCGACGGTGATGCCGATTGGGCTGTGTTCGACCGATATGGCCTATTTCGCTTCGGGTCACTTTGAGGCGGCTGCGGCCATGATTACGGCGAGCCACAACCCCGCCGAATACAACGGCATCAAGTTCTCCAAGGCAGGCGCCAAAGGCGTGAGTTTGAACACGGGCCTCGCGGGAATCCGTGACCGTGCCATTGCATTCTTACAAGACACCCCGAACCCCGAGATTCCGCGCGAGGGTGCGGGAGAAACCGATGTCCTGGGTGACTATGTGTCGTATCTGCGCCAGCTGGTCGATCTGGAAAAAATCCGGAACCTGAAAGTGGTGGTCGACGCGGCCAACGGCATGGGCGGCTTCACCGTCCCCGCCGTGTTGGGCGACGGGGCAGGTTTCGCGCCACTTCCACTCACCGTCATTGAGATGTATTTCGAACTCGATGGCACCTTCCCCAACCACGAGGCGAACCCGTTAGAGCCCAAAAACCTCGTGGATTTGCAAAAGGCCATCGTCGAACACGGCGCTGACATTGGTATTGCTTTCGACGGTGATGCTGACCGGTGCTTTGTGGTGGATGAAAACGGTGACCCGGTGAGCCCCAGCGTGGTGGGGTCGTTGGTGGCCAAACGGGAAATCACCCGGGTGCGGGAGCAGTTCGGTGAGGATGCCCCCACCGTGTTGCACAACCTGATTTGTTCGATGGTGGTGAAAGAAACCATCGAATCCGAAGGTGGCCAGGCGGTCCGCACGTCGGTGGGGCATTCGCTGATCAAAGACGAAATGGCCCGCACCAATGCGGTGTTTGGTGCCGAACACTCCGCCCACTACTACTTCCGCGACTTCTAC
>Ga0181569_10004186_pt1 | contig 11128 bp, 9 predicted proteins | sample 101ome_19_FD_132452 | JGI IMG/M metagenome (GOLD analysis project Ga0181569, IMG submission 132452) | Coastal salt marsh microbial communities from the Groves Creek Marsh, Skidaway Island, Georgia - 101405AT metaG (megahit assembly) | ecosystem: Environmental > Aquatic > Marine > Intertidal zone... | reverse complement strand
GTCACCAAAATCTTCATCTTTTGTAAATACGAATCTTTCTGTTTGACGGTCAAATCCAAAGAATCCTTCTTTTACCGCTGAACCATTGCCCCACTTAAATCTTACCCCTCTGTCTAAACCATCAGATGAAGTTCCACTATCATTACCAAGATTGATTGTAGAACCTTGAACTGTTAAATTACCAGCAATAGTAGTATTACCACTTGCAGCTGCAACTTGGAAGTTACCTGAACCTACATCAAAATTTGTTCCATCGAATGTAAGATTTGCATCATCTTCTAATTCACCATTTGTACCAACAATTACAATTCTATCATTTGTTAAGTCTGTTACATTTAAACTTGGAAGTGTAGTTTGTCCAGTTGCATTAGTTGAACCAGTTGCGACATCAACAGTAAATGCGCCTTGACCTATATCAAAAGTAACACCGTCAAATGTAAAGTTAGCATCGTCTTCTAATTCACCCAATGGACCAGAAATTACAACTCTGTTATCAGTTAAATCTTCAACATTTGCACTCGCAAAAGTTGCTTGGTCATCAGTATGTATTTTACCTCTGCTATAAATATCCCCACTTGATGCTTGAACAAGAAAATTACTTAGACCTATGTTCAACCCAGCTCCATCATAAACGAAATTGGGATCATCTTCTAGTTCACCGTTTGGTCCTACAATGACAACTCTATTGTTTGTTAGGTCTTCTACATTAGCACTTGCCAATGTTGTTTGTGCGTCAACATCTAAAGTACCCTGTACTTGTGTATTTCCAGATGCCTGCTGAACAGTGAAAGCACCCTGTCCTATATTTAATTCTACTGCATCAAATGTAAAGTTAGCATCGTCTTCAAGTTCACCATTAATTCCAGCTATCACAACTCTATTATTTGTTAGGTCTTCTACATTCATTGAGGATGCAGTTACTTGTCCATTAATGACTAGATCTCCTGCTATACCAACATCACCTGTTGCAACATCAACTGTAAAGTTACCTTGACCGATATTAAACTCAGAACCATCAAAAGTGAAATTGGCATCGTCTTCTAGTTCTCCGTCTATACCTACTATTACAATACGATCATTTGTTAAATCTTCTACATTTAAACTTGCTAGTGTACTCTGTCCATCAACTTCAAGTGTGCCATTAATTAATGCATCACCTGTAGCAGTTAAATTTGCAACTGTTAAATCTGAGCCTTTTGTGCTCCAACTATCAATTGTCTCGTCCCAAACCCAAAATACATTGAATTCATCGCCTCGGTTTACTTCAAGTCCAACATCCTGAATTGGAGAGCCTTCAAACTCGTGGTTCATTTCTACTATAGGATCAGAAATATACATATTAGTAGTATCAATAGTTGTTATACTACCGTTAACATCCAAATTACCTTCAACCACTAAGTCTCTGTTAATTAGAACGTCTTGTTGTGCAACAACTTTATCACCACTTAAAAATAATCTATCACCAAATTTAATCTGTTCTGCCATATTTTTTCTCACTTTTAGAAGTTTTATATGTCTATTTATCGTTTTTGTTTACCAGACAATAAAAAACCCGGAAGCGAACTTCCGGGTCTCTTAAATTTAAATTCGCTAAAACTTAGACGAATGTTAGGTTTGCAACATCGATTTTTGAAACATAATCTGCTGCGTTACCTAGTGATGATGCTGTGTTTGTTAGCTCAACATAACCGTAACGAGTCATGAATGACACGACTGGTTCGAATGATGCTGGGTCAACTACAACACCTGATGACATTAGTGGTACATATGGGCAGTAGAATGCTGCTGCATCAATTTCACCTTGGCCTTTGTAGCCTAGTAGAACTGGTGATGTGTCTGATGCATATGTGTTAACATATACACGCATTGTGCCATTTAGAGTACCAACGAATTTTGTATTTGTTGGTGCTTCAAATGTACCTTCAGTTGTACGAGCAAACGCTGATGTTGTTGCTGACTGTAGAACTGTTAATGCAGCTGGTGAAACAACTGCCCAGTTCGCTGCGCCACGGCGTGTGCGCTGTGCAACTAGGTTTGCTTGTTGGTTGATTAGAGTTGCAAGTACGGCATGCTTGTCACCTACGAATGTTGGTGTACCTGTGAAGTTAGTTGCCATGTCGAATGTTGCGCCTGTTGTCGCTAGATTTTCTAGTGAGCCTAGGATCTCTTGGTCGATCTCTGCAGTGATTTCCATTGCAAGTGCTGCCATGATTTCTGCTTCAATGTCTAGACCGTGCATTGCGTTAGCATCTTGTGCCGCTTCAAATGTCCAACGTGCTGATAGCTTACGTGTTTTTGCTTCAACAGTTTGCTTTAGAACTTGAATTGACATTCTGTTGCCTGCTTCGCCTTCTAGTGCTGCTGTTGATAGTGGTGCCGCAGAACCGTCACCTGAGTAGTTCTTTGCAATATCAAATGGTGATAGTGCTTCTGAACCTGCAGTTGTTGAACCTGCATTGTCTGCATAACGAACACGTAGTGTGTGGATCTGACCAACTGGGCCAGTCATTGGCTGAACGCCGATGATTTCGTTTGCAATAACTGTTGGCATAACACGACGGATAACTGGTAGGATAACTTTGTTAAGTGTTGCAATGTTACCTGCTTGTGTTGCACCTGCTGTTGCTGACTCGTTTAGAGCTACTTTTGTGTTTTCAAGAACTGATGACATAACATCACGCTTTGTTCCTTCTAGACCTTCTAGAAGAGCGTCACGTGTTGTGTCCCAGTTGTTACCTTCAAAAAGATTTTCCATCTTTTTAGTCTCCTATTTTTAATTTAAAGTCCTGCTAGTTTCTTTAGCACAACTATATCGGCATCGTCACCCTTTGATGTTGATGTTTCCTCTGAAACAACACGATCTCCAGTGTGTTCAGTCACTTTGCCTTCTGTTAAAGTTTGTTTTGTTTCTGCTTTCGCAGTAACGTTTTCATTTAAAACTGCTGGAAGATATTTCTTAAATGCAGTTTTTAGGTTTGAAGTTTTTACTGATTCAAGTAAATCAGACATTACTCTGCGTTTCTCACTTGCAAGTGGTGATAGTAGACCCTCAAGAACCTCTTTACGGTTCATTCTGTCTTCCATTACACGCTGCTTACGAGATGCCTCTGTAATTGCTGCTTCCTTTTCAGCAATCATTGCTTCTAACTCTGCAACTTTATCTGCAGATTCGTTTAGCTTTTTGTTCATTTTTGCTACTTCAGTGCCTTCATTTAATTGTGAAGACATGAATTCGCCTGCGAATGCTTCGAACAATTTACGACCAAATTCGTTTTCTTTAGCCGCTTGAATGTCCTCTTTAAGCGCAGTCAGTTCTGAACGAAGAGCAGTTGAAATTGTATTTTCTACTAGCTCTGCTGAACGCTTGACAAATGATTCTTTTGTTTTATTAAGAAGTTCTTTGCCTTCTGCTACCATGCGTACTTTAGTTTCTACTAATTCACGCTTGTCGTTGTGGAACTCCGCTAGTTCACGTGCAAGTTGTTTTGTAACAAACTCTTTAGTTTTATCTAAGTTTTCTGCTACTTTTACACGATCATCACGCAGTTCTTTAACTTCGGATGCAAGTTGAGAAGTAATGAATTTTTCAAGGAGTTTTGCGTGTTCAGAAATTGCTTTCTTATACGCAACACGTTCTGCGATTAGAGCCTCACGGTCTGATTTGAACTCTTCAATTTCAGTACGGATTGCTTCATTTAGCATATTATCCATAGCTTCAACGATGACACCTTTGTCATGTTCAAATTTTTGTGCGAACTCCTCACGCAACTCGGCTGTAATCTCCTCTCTTGCTTCATTTAGTTTTGCTTCCATAGCCTCTTTAATTGCCGCACCAGCTTCTTCGCTTAGTGCGCCAGACTCTAGAAGATTAGCAAGGATTTCGTTTGCCATTGTTACTTCTCCTGTTAAAGTTTTAGTTCACGAATGAACTTAACTATTTCTTCTGACAAATACTTTTGTGCAGATTTGTCATTTTTAACATCTTGTGCCAGTTGCCATGTCTGATAACCGCCACGCATGTTCATTAGTCCTTCGTAGATAGCCTTTGGATACGCCTCTGGTGCGCTTGGCTGTGCTACGATATCTACTGTGACAATCTCAAAGTTGCTCACATTACCCTGGCCGTCAACTTCACCTGAACCACGAGATGAGACACCCAATGTAGCGCCTGATTCGATTAGTGTTCTGATGATGTTACCCATTGGTGTAGGAACTATTTTAAGTTTACCATAGCCGTTTGGACCATCCATCCACATGTTTTCAATAATATGAGAAACACGGTCAACATTTACAGTTAACTCTGGTGGGTGGTCACATTCCCCTAAGACTGGGAAACCGTCAGAAATTTTCTTCTGAACACTTTCCACTGCCTTAGATATTTCAGAAACCGGATAAACACGCTGGTTAGCATTTTTTACGCCACCTTGGACGAAAATACCTTCCATAAACATATTCTTTTCACCATCCTCACTTTCAACAATGCGTGATTTAACATTTGCTTGATTGTGTGATAATCTCTCAATAAGAACGGTCATTGGTTTCTCCAGTTAAATTAATTAAGTGATTGACTTTGTGTTAACGCCATTATCACCTGGCTTTGCAGTCTGACCTGACATAGCTGGTGATTTTTTGTTACCTGATACATTTACATTTTTTGTATTCATATCTTTTGGTGCATCACCTTTGCCACCCGCTGTGTTACCATCGTGTGTTTTTACTGGTGCTGCGTTTGAGTCATCACCTGGACGCTTTGGGTTAGCATTAACTGGTGAGCTTGCGCCATCACCGTTATCGCCCGCTGAAGCTGAAACTGGATCAACATATTCGTCTAGTTTTTCTTCATCGTCTGCGTCTTCGTCTGATTCTTCTAGGTCTAGTTCGTCTGATTCTTCTAAATCTTCGTCATCTGATTCTTCTAGTTCTAGTTCAAATGATTCTTCCATTTCGTCTTCTGCTTCTGCATCGTCTTCCATGTCCATATCATCGTCATCACCTGACATGATTTTTTCAAATTCTGCTTCTAGTTCTGCTAATGCTGACTCTAGATCATCTACACGAGATTCCATGTCGTCTTCGCCTTCGTCGCCCATTTCTAGGTCGTCAACTGCTTCATCATCGTCCATTTCGTCTTCGTCATAGATTTCTTCTGACTCGATTTCTTCTGCATCTGATTCAATTTCGTCTGACGCTTCATCTTCTAAGTCATAATCTTCACCTTCTTCTAGGCCTTCATCTTCTGACTCTTCAAGTTCTTCTTCTGACTCGTCTAGATCCTCAAGGTTTTCTTCTACAACTTCGTCACTTTCGTTTAGAAGTTCTTCGTGGATTTGACGAGCGTTTTCTACGATGAAATCATGTAGTAGCTCTTCTGCTGCTTCACGCTCTTCGTTGATAAGAAGTTCTAGTACTTGTTCTAGTTTGCTTCTTGACATTATAAGTCTCCTTATCTAAGTTAAAGCCACGTCATTTTAAGTGGCAAGGTTGTAGAAACACTCTTGTTTCAAAAGTATTTATAGTTAAAATAAAGGTTTTATATGGAAACATTAAAAAACGGCTGTTTTTCAGCCGTTTTTTGGTTGTAGAGATATTTATTGTAGAGCATTATTTGTAAAACTTACTAGTTAATGCTGAATTTACAATTAAATTCCCATATCACCGCCTTCGTCACCACCAGAAGCACCGTACTGCTTTTTTAGTTGTGTTGACTTAAGGCCTTCTTGATATTTACGATATTCTCTAATTTTTCTCAATTTGGATAGGTGCTTTAGAGTTAGACGAATCTTTCTTGTATCGTCTAATTCTACTTGATTTGACTTATCCTCTTCTGGAGAATAATTTTCTTTAATCTCTGTATATCTCATAATAGTATTTATACTTCTTGCTCAGTTTCTGCATTTTCTGCATTTTCTGCACCAGAGATTGGCGAGCCATCTTCACCTTGCTCTACATCAGTTTCGTCAAAGTCAAAATCTTGATTTTCCATATCTGCTGGTGGGGCGGAACCGATATCTTTCATTCCATCTGCCGCTCCAGATAATAGATCATCTTCGCCTTTTTCTTCACGCCATAGCTTTTCATTTTCTAGTATTTCATCATCTGTTAGTCCTAAGAAACGCTGTAGAGCGAAACGCTTACTGATATAATCAGCTCCCTCAATAGCAGAGAATACATTCATTGCTACTTGGTCTACTTCAGCTTGACGGAACTTACCGAAGTTCTGCGGTGTATTAAATTTCAAATCAAATAGTGAACTCTCAACTTGTACACCGCGATATTTTAAGAACATTTTAAATTCACGGTCTAGCTCTTCTGCAATAAGTGCTTGTAATCTTTCACAATACTTTGTAAATCTGAATTCAGCAATCATCGCTGTGCCAACACGACCGTCTGTATATGTTGAGCCACCGTCTTCTAGTCCACCTAGGTATGATGGTGGGACACGCAAACCACGCATCAATTTGTCATTGAAGTATTTTAAGTCATCAATCTGACCTAAGTTCTCACCGCCTGGTAGTGTTTCAACTTTAGAACCACGGCCTTCTGCAGTTTGTGCAAAGAAGTAGTCTTCCATGATTGACAGTGGGTTGTAAGCACTATCTGTGATATTCTGTCCACCACCTGTCTTTGATGGGATGCGTCTTTGGTGAATTTCACCTTTAATTCTTTCTAGGTGCGCTCTGGCTTTATGTGTTGGCATGTTACCAACATCAATGTAGAACACTCTGCGTTCTGGTGCTCTTTGTACACGATAAATTAAGATAGCATCTTCTAGCAATTCTTTTTGCTTGTATACTTTAAATATAGGTTCAAGAACTGAGTTACCGAATGGCCAGAAAGAATCCACACCCTCACTTAATGATATATGAATAACATGTGACGCATCAATTGGCGTAGAAGTCTGTTCATTTGCAAATCTAGACCCTCCTGCACTACCACCTGTATAACCTTGAGTAGTATTTGCATTTAGATTTGGAATGCCCATACCAGCACTACCAGTTCTAGTAAGTTTATTTGCATCCGCAGTGACATTCATAGATTCAATGTTAATATCAATATCTTTGATATAGTATGCTTCTACCTTTTTACCTTTGCCTTCGTTGACAACAACTTTATCTACTTTACTTGGATTAACCCAAAATAGTTTATATGTTTCTGGATCACGAACAAAAACTTGGTCACCGTACTTGATGGCATTTCGGAAAATACGGAATATACGCTTGTTCATTTCATTTAGGTTACACCACTGTTTTAGTGATCTTTGGATAATATCATTTTCTGATTCTGTTGGATCATCATTGAAATCTACGCTAAACGGCATACCGCTTTGTTCATCACGCAATGTTGAGAATTCTGCAATAATATCAAGTGCAGCGTTCACTTCACTGTCTAAATCCATTTGATCATACTGACCATAACGCTGTACACGATTTGGTTGACCTTGATAAACTTCAGGTAACCAACTACTATAGCGTTTGTTAGATGCTTCAGATCCGTTGTTTTCTGATGGGGCTTGCTTTTGCGGCATCCCATCATAAGTTTTAAAATATTTTTTCCAAGTTGCCATCTTTACTTCCTATAAAGTTTAGTATAACATAAAACTAGTTCTATGTCAATTCTTATTTGTCTAGTGTTTTTATCAATTCGTTGATTGCTGATATTGCAGCATTGAATTCTGCATGACCATATCCAGCGTAATCAACAGTGTTTGATTTGTCCTTTTTCAATTCTTCAAGAACTAAATTCAATATTTCATTATTTCCTTTGTTTTGTTCCGCAATAGCACGAAGTTCACCGGCAGTTAAGTCTTTTATTTTATCAATAGTCAAAGTATTAGGAGAACGATTAAGTTCTTCTACAAGTCCTGTATCAACTTTACTTTTAATCAATTCAGTAACTTGATCATTTGTTAAACCGGGAATACTACTAGCCTGTGAACCTATATTACCTTGGAAATTATTTTCTGCTTCTTTTAAAATATTTTCTTGGCTATAATATTCTTCTTGTGCTTTTTTCATTTCGGCTTCTGCTTTAGCTCTTGCTTCCTCAGGTGTAACCCTACCAGATAATTTATTAATAGTTTTTAGTGTATTATTCAAATCTTCTAGTGCAGTTGTGTTTAAACCAAGTGCTGCTTTTGCAGCATCTACATCACCAATTAAATTCGATCCAGCGTCTAACGTTGCTGCAGTAACTCTTTTTGCAACTGCTTCAGCTTGAATACTTAAATCCATCCCTTTGGCAGCTGTGGGTATAGTTAAAGCTGCTGCGCCCTCAAGTGCTTCTATTAATTTTATATTTGACTCATTCAGTGCGCCTAAGCTATCTGATAATCCATTGTTCCTAAAAGTGCGGTAGTTAATCCTTCTGCTACTCTCGCTTGCTGTCTTTCAATTTCCATACCAGCTAATACTGTTCTATCATCCGCAGCTAATGGAGCTCTACCGGCATCAGCGTCTCCAAGAGTTTGTAATAATCTCATTACATCTGCGATAGTACGCTGTGAATCTCCAGTACCAGTCAATAGTAAACTTCTATTAGCTCCAGCAACTATACTTTCTAACTGAGGTCCTAAATTTGCTAGTGTCTGTTGAAATGCACCTGTTCCACCTGTTTCAGTTGCTGTTGCTAGTTGTTCAACGATAGGTAACAATCCGGCTGTAATTGGATCTGACATTAATGCTGCGAATTGTTCTGTCTGAACAAACCCTTGATTTGATCCAGCAGCTAGTCTCATAGCAAGTGCTTCGCCTAAACTACTATTCATTCCACCTGCCATACCCACAACTGCTTCAGCATTTTGTCTAACTGCATCTGGTAGAGTTGCTAACAGTGATGAAACATCATCTCTTTGTAATGTATTCTTTATTAATTCTGCGGATTCTTGTAAATTTATCTTCATTATATTTGAAGTAGACACAACAGTAGACATAAAGTTTTCCATACCTCTGTCCATATCGGCTCTTGAAATTTTATCTAGTGCGCCGATATTACGAAGACTTTCTAAGTATGTACCTGCTAAATCAGTAACTTCTCCAAATTGAAGTCCAAATCTTTGCATGAAATCTCCGCCACTTTCACTCGCTAAGTTATTTGCAAATTCAAGTGAAGCCTCAACGCCACGAACACCTACAGCCTGTGAAAAGTTTCTAGTAAATTCGGCTGCTTCGCCTAATGTGAAGTTGTGAAAATTGGTAGCTTTAGATAAAGCAGTTAAGCTAGAAGATGCAGAATCTAAACCTGCAGTCAATCCACTTTGTCTCAACTCTTGTGCGAATGAAAATCTTTCTCTGGCACCAGTTTCAACAAAATTATTTAGTGCCGCAATTGCTGTTACTGTACCTGTGAATACTGTCGCAGCTTTTTTAAACATATCTGCAACAAATGAAACATCTTCTTGTTTTTTCTCTAACTCTGCTTGCATTTTAGCAAACCCACCAGAAAAACCTTCTTTTTGTAATTCCTGCGTTCTTTTTGCAACATCTAACTGCTGTCTTTGCATTTGTAGCTGTTGTGTGCTTAACCTTGCTAACTGACCAAATATGGAAAGTTGTTTTGATTCATTCCTTGATGCCTGTTGGTTGGCTCTTGCGTTTTGAGATGTTACTTTGGTTTGCTTGGATAGTTCTTTTAGCGCACCTCTAAGTTGTCCCTGTTGAACTTTTTCTCCATTAGCAATTCGCTTCAACATTGAAAGTATCTGTCTATTGGCAGCGGTATTTTGTGATAGCCCAGAATTCAGTGCATTCAGAACTTGTTTCTGTGTTGCTTCATTGCTCCACTCTGGTACTCCAGGACCTAAACCATTGATAAAAATATCATCTGCCATACTAAATCTCTCTTTTTTAGTTATATTCGTATATAATTACAGTGTTAAATACGATTATAATAAATATAATTTATAGTGTATTTATCACACAACGAGGTATTACAATGAATCCACTCAGCAAATATTTCAGGAAACCAACAATATATATAAAACTACCAACCGGCGGCAAGTTCAATCCTGAAATGCAAACAACAATATTAGATGAAGTAGGCGTGAGGCCTATGACTGCAATAGATGAAATAACACTGAAAAATCCAGACGCTTTGCTAAACGGCGAGGCTATTATAAGTGTTATTCAAAGTTGCTGCCCTGATATACCAGAACCAAGAAAAATGTGCAATGTTGATGTAGAAGCACTATTTTTAGCAATACAATATGCCACATACGGTGATGACATAACACATGAACACACTTGTACCAATTGTAAAGAAACGAGCAGTTTTTCTATTGATGTTAACTACATGTTAAATAGATTTCCAGAAATAGATTATGTTGATCCAATTGAGTATGAAGATTTAAAAATCCATGTTAGACCTCCAACAGTAGAAAATATTACACAGATGTCTCTTGTTGATTTAGAACAAAAAAGAATCGTTAAAGACTTATCAGCCACTGACAGCGAAGATGATTTAGAAATTGCTAAAAAATTCTATAACAGTTTTAAAAAGATTGCAGAGTATAATGTTAATATGCTTACTAACACGATAGGAAAAATTGAAACTCCCGACGGAGATGTAACTGATTGGGAAAGTATATCAGAATTTTTAGCAAATGTGCCCTCTTCTGTAGTGAATCAAATAAACGATTCTATAACAAAACTTATACAGAAACCAAAAGAATCAACAACTATGAGCTTCAAATGCCCAGAATGCGAACATGAAGATGAAGTAGTTATGGAGATGAATCCTGTAAATTTTTCCACAGCTGGCTCCTAACTGCAAGTCAGCAGGATATACAAGAAAAATCAAAAAATTACGAAAAAGAGCTTGACAAAGTACATAAGAATCTGTTACAGTTATCTTGGTATATGAGAGGTGGCGTTAATATAGAACATCTATATGAAATGCCAGCAGAACATATCAAGCATATTAATGCAATTATTGAAGAAAATTTTGAAATGAGTAAAAAGGCGGGAATGCCAATACTCTAAGGCTAATATAAAACACACGCTCTGAAAACTAATACAATACTAATACGGCAACAAAAGGCTAATACAATGAAACAGGCTAATAAAAAATCTTACATAGTGGATCTGTTGGTCGGGTTGCCGACTCGGGATTGAGATTGCAGGTGAGGATCTGC
>Ga0181569_10004185_pt1 | contig 11128 bp, 7 predicted proteins | sample 101ome_19_FD_132452 | JGI IMG/M metagenome (GOLD analysis project Ga0181569, IMG submission 132452) | Coastal salt marsh microbial communities from the Groves Creek Marsh, Skidaway Island, Georgia - 101405AT metaG (megahit assembly) | ecosystem: Environmental > Aquatic > Marine > Intertidal zone... | reverse complement strand
ATTGCCGGCGGAGACATGTCAGAATTCGACGCGCCCGCTGTCGAGCCTTATCTATCCGATGTTGTTCAGGCCATCGAAAACTCCAATACTCCCTTCATTGCTCTATTGCATGGAACTGTGCTGGGCGGAGGTTTTGAAATTGCCATGGGATGTGCATGGCGTTTGGCGGCAAAAGGCACCCGATTTGGCCTACCAGAGGTCAACGTCGGCCTTATACCAGGAGCAGGCGGCACTCAGCGAGCGCCACGCCTTCTTGGGATGGAGGCTGCAATTGCGATGGCCTGTTCCGGTGAGATGTTTACGGCCGAAAAGATGATGGAACTCGGTGGAATTGACGCGGTTGTTGATGGCGAAATGATGGCCGCGGCTTTAGAGTTCGCCGAAGCCCTTCCTGCTCGACCAACACCAATTTCGCAGCGTCCTGTTGCACCCTTCGAAGAGAGCACGATCCAAGAAGCGCGTGCCAAACTTACACAGCGCGCCAAGGGCCAGAAGTCGCCTCTTGAAAATCTTGACGCCCTATTGTGGAGCCAAAGCCCTTTTGAAGTTGGCCAGCCGAAAGAGCGCAAACGCCATATTGAACTGCGACACACGCCCGAAAGCCGCGCACTTAGACACGCATTTTTCGCTGAGCGTATCGTCGCCCGACCTGACGCTATTAAAGGAACGTCGCCCCGCGATATCGAAAACATCGCGATTGTCGGTGGCGGGCTCATGGGGGCCGGCATAGCGACAGCATGCTTGGGGGCCGGCTTTAATGTGACGTTAATTGAACGCGATGACGACGCGGCCAGCGCAGCGAAAGATCGGATCGCGGGCCTTATTGAAGGGGGCGTCAAGCGCGGCAAAATCAGCGCAGAAAAGCGCGACGCGCAACTTGAGGCCTTGGCTACGACTGCCGACTATGCTTCAGCTGCAAGCTGCGACATGGCCATCGAGGCAGTCTTCGAAGATGCTGCCGTCAAACAAACGGTTTTTGAAAATCTTGCGGCGGTAATGTCGCCAGACGCGATACTTGCCACGAACACCAGCTATATTGATCCGCTTCAGATATTTGAAGGGATCCCAAATGCATACCGCTGTATCGGACTGCATTTTTTCTCGCCAGCGCACATAATGAAACTGCTTGAAATCGTCAAAACGCCCGAAACATCGGCGGACGTCATCGCGACAGGATTTGAGCTAGGCAGACGTCTGCGCAAAATATCTGTCCTGTCCGGCATTTGCGACGGTTTCATCGGAAACCGCATGCTTGCCGCTTATCGCCGCGAAGCGGATTATCTTTTGGCAGATGGTGCGTTACCGTATCAGATCGATGCCGCCATGCGCGACTTTGGAATGCCCATGGGGCCCTATGAATTGCAGGACCTGACGGGTCTGCAGATCGGTTGGGCAAACCGGAAACGCCAAGCCCCCACCCGCCCGAAAGAACAACGATACGTGCCAATCGCAGATCAGTTGTGCGAACTGGAGCGCTTCGGTCAGAGATCGGGCAAAGGGTGGTATCGCTATGAACAAGGTAATCGCACCCCCATCCGCGACGACGAAGTCGAAACTATGATTGTTGCTTACTCAAAATCGCAAGGCATAGAGCGTAGAGAATTCAGTGCCGCAGAAATTCAAGACCGCTTGATGGCGGTGCTAGCCAACGAAGGCGCTTTGATTGTCAACGAAGGCATAGCCGAAACGACCGCAGCGGTCGATATGGTCAAACTGCACGGCTACGGGTTTCCGCGTTGGCGTGGTGGTCCGATGCAATATGCCAAGGAAATCGGATGGGACAATACAACTGAAATGATGCAACGAGTTTGCAGAGAAAATCCTGACAGTTGGCAAGTTGCCTATAAACCGAAAGGGCTGTGATGTTCACGCTCGCGACCCCTCCTGACGGGTTTTACGATAACCCCTACCCCAGCTACGAATGGCTGCGGGAAGAGGCACCCGTGCACCGTCAACCCGACGGGTCGGTAATTGTATCGCGCTACGCGGACTTGGACATGATCTATCGCGATACCGCTCGGTTCATCAGCGATAAGAAAGCCGTTTTCGGCCCGAAATTTGGGGTCGGCTCGCCTCTTTTCGAACATCACACAACCAGTCTTGTTTTCAACGACCCACCGCTTCACACTCGTGTCCGCAAAGTGATGGTTGGAGCAATGAATCCACGCGCCCTTGCGCAAATGGAGCCCGGACTTGAACGTCTTGTCGACGCGTTGCTGGACGATATGGAGGACCTACCACACGTCGATCTGATTGAATCCTTTGCCGGAGCCATCCCCATTGAGGTGATTGGCAACCTATTGAATATCCCCCGAAACGAACGGGGTCCCTTGCGCGCTTGGTCACTTGCCATCCTTGGTGCGCTCGAACCAAAGCTGAGTGCTGAGCAACTTTATGTGGGGCATCAGGCAGTCACGGACTTTAAAAACTTCCTACGTAATATCATCGACGACCGGACATCCAATCCCGGCGATCCAGAGGTGGATGTATTGACACGCCTCATACAGTCAGAAGATGCCAGCCTGACCGAAGTCGAGCTGTATCAAAACTGCATCTTCATTTTGAACGCAGGGCATGAAACAACAACCAACCTGATTGGTAACGCATTGGCTCTGTTAGATCGGCATCGCGAAAAACGGACCGAGCTGATATCGAACCCAGATCTCCTGCCCACGGCAGTTGACGAGTTCCTGCGCCTGGAAAGCCCGAACCAATTCGGCAACCGCCTAACCACGGAAGACATCACGCTTCATGGCATGACTATTCCCGCAGGGACGGACATACATCTTTGCATTGGTGCGGCCAACCGAGACCCGCGCCAGTTCGAAAACCCGAGTGAAATGCGCCTTGACCGCCGCCCCAACAAGCACCTTGCCTTTGCCGGTGGAGCACACACCTGCGTTGGTCTGACATTGGCGCGCATGGAGGGACGGATCGCGGTGGGCGGTTTGCTTAAGCGGTACCCCAACTACGAATTACTTGAAGGCGCTCGAATAGGAGGTCGTATCCGCTTTCGCGGCTTCGCCAGCCTACCCGCCCGAATGACCTAAAGGACCTAAGATGACTTTACAAAACGTTCAAAGCTTTGCGGCCGGAACTTGGATCTCTGCCGACGACAGCGCACGCCCCATATTTAATGCCGTGTCCGGAGAAAAGATGGCATTGGCCGGATGCAGCGCACTTCCGGTTCAAGACATGCTTGATTACGCTAAGGACAAGGGCGGCTCTGCCTTACGCGCTATGACATTTCATCAGCGGGCAAAAATGCTGAAAGCCGTGGCGCTTTATCTGAACGAGCGCAAACAACAGCTGTACGATATTTCTTTCACCACTGGTGCAACGCTTAGCGATCACATGATCGACGTGGATGGCGGCATCGGAACAATGTTCGTCTACGCCTCTAAAGGGCGCCGCGAAATGCCGGACAGCACAGTATATCTTGACGGTGACCTAGAACAGCTTGGACGCACTGGTGCATTCCTTGGCCAACACATGTCGACCTCGTTGCAGGGTGTTGCCATCCATATCAACGCTTTCAATTTCCCTGTCTGGGGAATGCTGGAAAAACTTGCGCCGACCCTTTTGGCTGGTGTTCCTGCTATTGTGAAGCCCGCCACAGTAACAAGCTACGTGACCGAGCTTTGCGTTCGGATGATGCTGGAAAGCGGCCTATTGCCCGAAGGCGCCCTGCAACTGGTCACTGGCGGACTGGGAGATATGCTAGACCGTCTAACCTGTCAGGATGTAGTTGCCTTTACCGGTTCTGCTGAAACGGCTTTGAAATTGCGCTCCAATCCAAACATACTGCGCAATTCAACCCGCTTTACAGCCGAAGCGGACAGCTTGAATGCATCTGTTCTGGGGCCGGATGTCCAGCCTGGAAGTGCCGAATTTGACCTTTTCGTAAAAGAAGTCCAGCGCGAAATGACCGCAAAGGCGGGTCAGAAATGCACCGCGATCCGCCGTATCATTGCGCCGGAAGCACAAGTCGAGGCATTGATTGACGCACTTAGATCCCGACTTTCGAAAACTGTCATCGGAAACCCACAAAGCGAAGGCGTTCGCATGGGTGCCCTAGTGTCAAACGACCAGAAAGCGGATGTGCTCGAGAAAGTCTCGATGTTCCGTCAAGAAGCCGAGTTAGTGTTTGGTAACCCGGATGATTTTGCCATCATAGACGCCGACGAAAACGGCGCTTTTGTACCGCAGATGCTTTTCCACTGTGAAAATCCTGATGCGGCACAAATCCTTCATTCGACAGAAGCGTTTGGCCCTGTGTCAACAATCATGCCTTATCGCGATTTGGAACACGCTGTTGAATTGGTCAATCGCGGGGGCGGCAGCCTCGTGACGTCACTGATCACGCGCGATGGTGATACAGCTCGTCAAGTTGTTATGGGAGCAGCGGCCTTTAACGGACGCATCTACATCAACAATGCTGATAGCATGAAAGAAAGCACCGGCCACGGTTCTCCTATGCCGCATATGGTTCATGGCGGCCCTGGCCGCGCTGGCGGCGGCGAGGAACTGGGAGGTATCCGTGGGGTGATGCATTATATGCAACGCACTGCAATTCAAGGCAGCCCCGATATTCTGGCGGCGATCGGCGGAAAATGGGTGCCTGGTGCGAAAGAAATCACCGACCGCGCGCATCCTTTCACCCGCAAATTCGGCGAGCTTGATCTGGGCGAGACATTCTACTCCCCTGCCCGCGAGATCTCGCTCAACGACGTAGAGCATTTTGCGCATTTCACCGGCGACACATTCTATGCGCACATGAATGAAGAAGCCGCTGCGGCCAACCCATTCTTCCCCGGACGCGTTGCGCATGGATATCTTCTGCTAAGCTTCGCAGCGGGATTGTTCGTCCAACCCGACCCGGGACCGGTTCTGGCAAACACCGGTCTGGATAACTTGCGCTTTATGAAACCAGTCGTCCCAGGTGACAGCCTTAAAGTGCGCCTGACGGTAAAGCACAAAACGCCGCGCAACGATGAGTATGGCGAAGTCCGTTGGCACGTCACTCTGACCAATCAAAACGCTGAATTGGTCGCTGAATATGAGCTTCTGACCATGGTTTCTTACTAGGCACTTTCGACTGGCTGCCAGACCCACAGCAAAGTAAGTTGCGGCTATGGATGACTTCAATCGCTGTATAGAAATTCTGGCTGCTGGCGACCGGAATAGGGTATGGTCCCTGGTAGTTACTATTTTCGGTGATCTCGCGCAGGGCACCGGAGACACGCTAAGCATGCAGACATTGGCACGCATCACCGAACCGCTTGGAGTTAAACCAGAAGCTCTTCGGGTCGCGTTGCATCGTTTGAAAAAAGACGGCTGGATCGTTTCAGAACGCCAAGGTAGAAATAGTTTGATTGGCTTAACGGATTTTGGTCGCACCCAAAGTACCGAAGCTGCCCCTTTGATTTATCGGAGAACGGGTCCAAATATCGGTCAATGGGCGATATTCATTGCTTCGCCCCAATCCCAACCATCCCGTGACGAACTTGAGCGCATTAGGGAAAGCCGGTCATCCTTTAACGTGTCGCCAAACGAAGTCATTGCTCCAGCGTTTTTGGCTGGCGACGAACTACTGCGTGCGCCCTTTGACCCGACAACTGCTCCAGAATGGGTTCTTCAGTCCGTTTTCCCTAAAGCGCTTCAACATAAATACGCACATCTCAACAGACGACTGGCTGACCTTTCAGCTGCAATCCCGGAAATGTCGGATCCTTTCAAGATTGCGACATTGAGAACCCTGTTGGTCCACAACTGGCGTCGCATTGTTTTAAGCCACCCGGACGTAGACGATGTTTTTATTCCAGGTGAGTGTCGTTTGAGGGAATGTCGCTCGCGAATTGATCAGTTGCTTACTGCCTACCCCTGCCCCTCGTTGGATTTGTTTGAGTAAAACTAAAGCTGCGCGAGCCGCAAAAGTAACGTTCGTAAGACATGCAACTCTTCGTCGCTTAGATCCTGAGTCAACAAGTCGTCGTATGTCTTGGCAACTCCCTTTAAATCTCGGTACGCGCTCTGACCTTGAATAGATAATGTAATCAACTCACTGCGCCGGTCTTGTTCGATCTTTTCACGAGTTAGAAACCGGCGCTTTTGAAGGGCCGCGACAGCACGGGATACCTTTGTTTTATGAAGTTTCGAGCGCTCGCAAATCTCACGAGCTGTCATTGAGCCGTAATATCCAAGATGAAACAGCACGCGCCATTCGGTTCGCAGCATGCTGTAGCGGTCCTTGTAATGGCGCTGAAATCCAAGGCTGCTTTCCTCGGCCGCCTGATTTAGCAGGTAGGGAAGGAAAAGCATCAGGTCAAAGTCATCTTTTTTACTCATAGACTTGTTCTACCCCTTGTTAGTTACATTTTCAACTATTACCCCCTGATTCCAGCGAATGGGAGAACCTGATGAATAAGCGATCCGAGGCTTCGGGCCTGCTTCAAGCTTCGACGACTGTCGGCACGACAAACGGTTATATGCCAGGCTTTGGGAATGACTTTGAAACCGAGGCGCTGTCTGGTGCGTTGCCTCAGGGGATGAACAGCCCACAGAAGTGCAACTACGGTCTTTATGGCGAGCAATTGTCGGGTACGGCGTTTACCGCGCATCCGCCCGAGCGGACCTGGACCTATCGTATCCGGCCCTCAGTAAAGCACTCGGCGCGATACACCAAGATCGACCTGCCCTATTGGAAGTCTGCGCCGAATGTCGATCCAGACGTGATTAGCTTGGGCCAGTATCGCTGGGATCCGGTGCCGCATGCAGAGGGTCTGACGTGGCTCACAGGGATGCGCACGATGACCACTGCTGGCGATGTGAACACGCAAGTGGGCATGGCGAGCCACGTCTATCTGGTCACGGACTCGATGGTCGACAGCTATTTCTTCTCGGCGGATTCAGAACTGCTGGTGGTGCCACAGGAAGGTCGCTTGCGCTTTGCGACCGAGTTGGGGATCATTGATTTGGAGCCGCAAGAGATTGCCATTCTCCCACGTGGTCTGGTCTACCGGGTCGAGGTTCTGGAAGGCCCATGTCGCGGATTTGTCTGCGAAAACTACGGCCAGAAGTTTGAACTGCCAGCTCGCGGTCCGATTGGCGCCAATGCACTAGCCAACCCGCGCGATTTCAAAGCGCCTGTGGCGGCCTTTGAAGACCGCGAAGTTCCCTCGACCCTAACGATCAAATGGTGCGGACAGTTCCATGAGACAAAGATTGGCCAATCGCCACTGGATGTTGTGGCGTGGCATGGTAATTATGCGCCTTACAAGTATGATCTGAAGACTTACTGCCCTGTTGGCGCGATCCTGTTTGACCACCCCGATCCGTCGATCTTTACGGTTCTGACGGCGCCATCGGGCGTTCCAGGTACCGCCAATATCGACTTCGTTCTATTCCGTGACCGCTGGATGGTGGCCGAAAACACTTTCCGCCCGCCTTGGTATCACAAGAACATCATGTCCGAGTTGATGGGCAATATTTACGGTCAGTATGATGCCAAGCCACATGGCTTTGTTCCGGGCGGAATGAGCTTGCACAACATGATGCTGCCGCATGGACCGGACAAAAACGCCTTTGAGGGGGCGTCAAACTCGAACCTAGGCCCGCATAAGCTGGAAAACACCATGAGCTTTATGTTTGAAACCCGTTTCCCGCAGCATCTGACAAAGTTCGCTGCATTGGAAGCGCCTTTGCAGGACGACTATATCGACTGCTGGGTTGACCTTGAGAAGAAATTTGACGGAACACCCGGGACAAAGTGAGGGGCGCTGCCCCTCTGGCCTTTGGCCATTCACCCCGGAGTATTTCGGGCAAGATGAAATAGGACGCCTTCTGCGTCGAAAAAAAAGGAACACGACTTGGCACTTTTGAAGTCATGGGTTGAAAGCGCGAACGACCCGACACATCCATTTCCATTGAACAACCTGCCTTACGGGGTGTTCTCGACCGATGATGAGGACCCGCGTTGTGGTGTCGCCATCGGGGATTTGATCCTTGATTGTCGGGCCGCAGAAGAGGCCGGTTTGATCGACATGGGGGGCCCGCTTTTTGACGTGCCGTTCTGGAACGAAGTCATGGAGGAAGGTACCGAACTTTGGGCAAAGCTTAGGGAACGATTGACCAACATTCTGGCTGAGGGCAGCGAAGACCGAGCCGTCGCTGAGGGGATGCTAGTGGCGCAATCCGATGCGCAAATGCATCTGCCGTTTCTGATCAGTGAATATACGGACTTTTATGCGGGCCGGAACCATGCTTTCAACGTCGGCTCGATGTTCCGCGATCCGGCGAATGCTTTGCCACCGAACTGGTTGCATATTCCGATCGGCTACAATGGCAGAGCGTCCTCGGTTGTGGTCAGCGGCACCGATGTGCGCCGCCCTTGGGGGCAGTTGAAATCACCTGATCAACCTTTGCCCGCGTTTCTGCCCTGCCGCAGGTTTGATTATGAGTTGGAGATGGGCGCGATTGTCGGCCAGGCCTCGGACGGGCCGGTGACGGTGCAAGAAGCCGATGACATGATCTTTGGCTATGTGCTGCTGAACGACTGGTCGGCGCGGGACATTCAGGCATGGGAATACCAGCCGCTTGGACCGTTCCAATCCAAAGCGACCGCCACCACGATAAGCCCCTGGATCGTGACCAAAGCCGCTCTTGAGCCGTTCCGTTTGGCCGCCCCCGAGCGGGAATTCGAGTTGCTTGATTATCTGAAAGACGTTGGGCCGATGTTTTATGATATCGAGTTGAAGGCCTCGATTGCGCCAAGCGGAAGGTCGGAAACGGTGATTTCCAGGACCAACTACAAAGAAATGTACTATTCAGCGGCCCAACAATTGGCGCATCACACGACCAGTGGTTGCCCGATGAACCCGGGCGATCTTTTGGGCTCGGGCACGATTTCCGGACCGGAAAAGATGACCCGTGGCTCGCTTCTGGAACTTAGCTGGGGTGGGAAGGAACCGCTGACGCTGGACACGGGTGAGGAGCGTAGTTTCATCGAAGATGGCGATACACTGACCCTACACGGGGAAGCCAAAGGCGACGGCTACACAATTGGTTTTGGCGACTGTACCGGAACGGTTCTGCCTGCCCTCGAAAACCCATACGCGCGATAAAGGACTGATAAAATGGCAAAAGCATTCGCATCACAAGGCGACATGACAGAAAAGAAAATCACCTTCGACGAAATTGGCGAGGGTCTTTATGCCTTTACCGCCGAAGGTGACCCGAACTCGGGCGTTATCATTGGCGATGACAGCGTAATGATTGTTGAAGCGCAGGCCACTCCGCGCCTTGCCAATAAGGTGATCGAATGCGTGCGCAGCGTCACCGATAAACCGATCACCCATGTCGTTCTGACCCACTATCATGCGGTGCGTGTTTTGGGGGCCTCGGCATTTGGTGCACAGCAGATCATAATGAGCGACACTGCCCGCTCGATGGTTGTCGAGCGCGGACAAGAGGACTGGGACAGTGAATTCCAACGCTTCCCGCGTCTATTCGAAGGCCATGAAAGCATCCCCGGATTGACCTGGCCGACCACCACCTTCAGCGACAGCATGACGGTTTATCTGGGCAACCGTCAGATAAACCTGATGCATCTGGGCCGCGCCCATACGGCTGGAGATATCGTGATCCACGTGCCAGACCAAAACGTCATGTTCACCGGTGACATCGTGGAATACCACAGCGCGTGTTATTGTGGTGACGGGCACTTCAACGACTGGGGTGACACTCTGGACGCGATCAAATGGTTTGATGTCGATGCCATCGCTCCGGGGCGCGGCGACGCGTTGGTAGGCAAAGAGATGGTCAACGCCGCCATTGAAAACACCCGCGACTTTGTGGAAAGCACCTATCGCCCCGCAGCCCGGGTCGCAGCTCGCAACGGCAGCCTGAAAGAGGCCTGGGACGCGGTGCGCGCGGAATGCGATCCGAAGTTCGCCGACTACGCCATATACGAACACTGCCTGCCCTTTAACGTAGCCCGCGCATACGACGAAGCCCGCGGCATCGACACCCCCCGCGTCTGGACTGCGCAACGCGATCTGGACATGTGGGAAGCCTTGCAGGGGTAATACTCTCGTTCACCGAGTCTGAGCATTCAAAGTTTGGGCCCGATGTACGAATTAAATGACAATTTACCGGCGTCATGCATGAGACATGGCACACATACATGCGCCCTGACTTCAGGAGGAGATGAAGTATGTTTGACGACAGATATACCCTAGCCTATAAGCGGTATCCCTACAAAAAGTCCCCTGATCAAGATGCAGCCGAGGCCGTTCGCCATCCTGTTGTAGTGATGGGCGGAGGTCCGGTCGGCATTGCGATTGCAATTGATCTGGGCCTACAGGGAATTCCGACCTTGGTGCTAGATGACCACGAAGGCGTTGGCATGGGCAGCCGCGCAATCTGCTTTGCCAAGCGGTGCTTGGAAGTGGCGGACAGGTATGGTTGCGGCGAACCAATGCTGGACAAAGGAGTTGTCTGGAACCTGGGTAAGGTGTTCCACAAGGACGACAAGGTCTTCGAATTCAACCTGTTGCCGGAAGATGGCCATAAATATCCGGCATTCATCAACTTGCAACAACCATACTATGAAAGCTTTCAGCTAGATCGCTTTGAAGAACTGCAGGCACAAGGCGCCCCGATCGAAATTCGCGGCAAAAACCGCGTGGATGGCGTAGGGGTTCGTGACGATCATGTGGTTCTGGACGTGATGACCCCTGACGGTCCTTATAAAATCGAGGCCGATTGGGTGATTGGATGTGACGGGGCAAGTTCCCCGTTGCGGGGTATGTTGGATATGGATTTCAGCGGTAAAGTCTTCCAAGACAGCTTCCTGATCGCCGACATTAAAATGAAAGGCGATGTTGAATTCCCGACCGAGCGCTGGTTCTGGTTTGAGCCATCGCATGGTGAGAGCGCATCAACACTGCTACACAAGCAACCCGATGATGTTTGGCGTGTCGATTTCCAGATCGGATGGGATGTAGACCGTAAGGAAGAACTGAAAGAGGAAAACATCCGCCGTCGTTTGGATGCCTTCCTTGGTAACGGCGTCGAGTACGACATGGTCTGGTCCTCGATCTATACCTTCCAATGTAAACGCATGGAT